>Ga0210394_10000312_pt1 | contig 111479 bp, 94 predicted proteins | sample IncBWC12MmetaG_FD_160121 | JGI IMG/M metagenome (GOLD analysis project Ga0210394, IMG submission 160121) | Forest soil microbial communities from Barre Woods Harvard Forest LTER site, Petersham, Massachusetts, United States - Inc-BW-C-12-M | ecosystem: Environmental > Terrestrial > Soil >...
GCGCCCACCCATCGCGATGTGATAGTTGATATCGATCAGCTTGCGCGCAAAGCTGTGGGCGAAGAATCCGGCAATGAACAGCGACACGTCGCCCAGGCGCTGCAGCCCGCGCTCGCGCTCCAGTGCGCTGGGCGCCTCCAGCGCGTCGGACAGCATCTGCACCAGCGGCCTGAGCCGCACGCCGTCCGGGGTACGCTCGAACAGCTGCTCCGAGCGCGCGAACAGCGTCAGCAGGTTGACCACGTATTGCTCGGTCTGGTCCTCCACTGCCACACGCTGGTGCGCCAGCGCGCCCTGTAGCGCATCGTGAAAGTACTCGCGCAGACTCGCTACGGCCACGACACCGTCGTTGGATTCAGACTGCTGCATGACTTCGTCCTTTCGGAAATCCGCTTCAATCGTCAACGCTTTGAGTTGACCATGAAAGCCGGTTAGCCTTAGATAACCTCGTCACGAAATTGTGCTGCAAGAACTCGGCCGGCCTGGCAGTCACAACCGCCGACTGCTAATAATTGGGAAAAACATGTCGGACATCACGCTTGTCATCGGTAACAAGAATTACTCGTCCTGGTCGCTAAGACCATGGGTATTACTACGGCATTTGCAGCTGCCGTTCGAGGAATTGCTGATTCCGCTGTCGCTACCCGACACTCACGCGCGTATTGCGCAGCACGGCCCGTCAGGGCGCGTGCCGGTGCTCAAGCACGGCGAGCTGACGCTGTGGGAATCGATCGCCATTGGCGAATACTTATGTGAACTGACCGGCAACGGCTGGCCGCGCGAGCGCGCCGCGCGGGCGCATGCGCGCGTGGTCAGCGCCGAAATGCACGCCGGCTTCGGCGCGCTGCGTGCCCAGTGGCCGATGAACGCCCGCGCCACCGGCCGGCGCACGCCGATGACGGCCGAACTGCGTGCCGATATCGAGCGCATCGATGCGCTGTGGAGCGATTGCCGGACGCGCTTTGGGGCAAACGGGTCGTGGCTGTTTGGCGATTACTCGCTGGCCGACGCGATGTACGCGCCGGTCGCGCTGCGTTTTCGCAGCTACGGCGCAACGCTGTCGGCGCCAGCGATGGCGTACCTGGAAACGCTGCTGCAGGATCCTCCGCTGCAGCAATGGCTGGCAGCCGCCGCGCTCGAACCCTGGAGCATTGCCTATTCGGAGGTCGGCGTTGCGGTCAGCTAGCCGTCGGCGGAGCTGACGCCGCGTAGGCCGATGCGAAGATGCTTGGTGGCGACGAACACCTCGCGCAGGAACAGCAGCAGGCCGCCGATGAAGCTGAGCATCGACACGATGAACAGCGTCGCGATGATCAGCGAGACGTTAAATCTTACAAACGCGCCTATAAAAAGTGTCACCACCACCATCGATACCAGCAGCGCGCAAATTGTACACATGCTGATGGCGCGGCCCAGCAGCCGCGCGCGCTGCTCGAGCGTGCGCAGGGCGCCGCCGAGCACATGCATGTCGTCCTCGTGGGTGTTGCTCTCCTTCTGTTCCAACGCGCGTGCCCGGTCCACCACGCGCGCCAGGCGATTGGTCAGCAACGTGAGTGTGACACCGACGCCGGAGAGCAGGAACACCGGCGCCACCGCGGTGCGCACCACCTCGCCGATTTCCTGGATCTGGACGCCGACGTTGACCGCCTCCATGGCGTAGCTACCGCTTCTGCGACGGGCCGGAACGGCGCTCAAACCGATACGCGGAGGCGGCGTCGGCACTGCCTTCGAGGGTGCCGCCGGGGCCGGACAGCTGCTCGTTGAGCAGCAGGTCGGAGCCGCGCAGTTCCGCGCTCTGCTCGATCAACAGGCCCTCGGCGCCGGCCGAGGCCCGGCAGTCTCTCGCATTGGTGGTGGCCGCGAAGCCGTAGTCGCTCTTGCTCCAGATCAGCTTGCAGCCCGACAGCCCCGACAGGTCGTCCGGCAGTACCGACTGCAGGACATACGGATCGTCCACGGCGTGCAGCCAGCGCAGTGGTTCCTTGAATACGTAGACCGACTGCACCAGGTGTTCATTTTTCTTGTCGAGCTCGAAAGTCCAGATGTGCTGCGCCAGTATCCGGCGCGGATCGTCGATGGCGGTCTCGCGCTCGAACATCACCACCTTGCCTATCGCCAGCGCGTTAACCGGGTTAATCACCAGGGCTACGGCGGCGTGTTGGCCGCTGGCGTCGGTTTTGGCCTGCGCACGATTATCGTACTGACCCGGCAGGCCCTGCAGCAGCTTGTCGAACTCTTTCTCGTGCTTGGTGGCCTGGGTGCTGCAGCCTGCCAGCAGCAGCAGCGCCAGCCACGCGGCCGGCGGTAGGCTCGTCATGGGTCGATTGTCAGGCATTGAAGTCGCGCCACTCGACGCGGTAGCTGCGGCCGAGGGTCATGATGCGCTCGAGCAGCTCCCGGTATGGCATGCCGGCTGCCCGGGCCGATTCGGCGAAGTCCTCTTCGCGCGCCAGGTTCGGATTGGGGTTGGCTTCCAGCATGAACACGCTGCCGTCACCGCGCACGCGAAAATCGATGCGGGCGCATCCCGACAGGTGCAGCGCCCGGTAGATGCGGCGCGACAGCCGGTCAAGCTGGTGCAGCACCGCCGGCGGCAGCTCATCGGCCGCGCGGGTAGTGATGTCGTAGCGGCGCTGATAGGCCCGGTCCCACTTGACCTTGCGGGTGGCAATCGCCGGCAGCGAATCCGGCAGCGAGCCAAAGCGCATCTCCCATACCGGCATCCGGGTCAGGCGCTCGTTGCCGAGCATGCCGACGTACAGTTCGCGGCCCTCGATGTATTCCTCCACCAGCGCATCGGAACCGATCTGCTCGTGCATGAACTGCACGCGCTCGCGCAGCTTGGCGATGTCGTCCACCACCGAGGCCTGGGCGATACCGAGCGAGGCGTCCTCGGTGGCGGATTTCACGAACAGCGGCGGACGCAGCCGTCGCGGCACCGTCACGCGCTGGCCGCGCCGGAATACCGCGAACTGCGGGGTCGGAATGCGATGAAAGGCGAGCAGCTGCTTGCACAGCACTTTGTCGCGCGACAACAGCAGCCCGCGCGGATTACAGCCGGTGTAGGGTGCGCGCATGAGTTCGAGGAATGCGACCACGTGCTGATCGTAGGTGACGATGCCATTGAACTCCTCGAGCAGATTGAACACAAGCTCCGGCTTGGTTTCCATCAGCGCCGCGCGCAATTCGGTCAGCGAGTCGAGTACGCCCAGGGTCTGCACCTGATGGCCGGCCGCGCGCAGCGTCGAAATCACGTCATATTCGGTGCGCCATTCGTCGATCTGTTTCTCGGAGAAGCCCTCCAGGCTCTCCGGCGGCACCAGGCTCGAGTGCACGACGACCAGCGTGCGCAGTTTTTTCATGCGCGCAAACGCAGTCCCTGGCTACGCATATACAGTCGCACCAGCCGGCGCAGCATGATCCGGGTGGCGCGCAGCGACTCGCGCTGCGAGCCGCGTACATACAGTTGCAGACGCTCACCGCGATCGATGGCGGTGCGCAGCACCTGGTAGGCGCCGTAGCGATCAACGCCGGTGGCACGGATCACCGAGCCGAGCAGTTGCGGCTTATTGGCACGCAACAGCGTCGCGGCGGTGAGTGCACGCGCGCGCGGCTCGGTGGTGAACACGCGCTGCAGCAACCGGTCGGCGAGCATGCCGCGCCGCGTGCGGGCACGCGCCAGCTTGCTGTGATAGTACTGCGCCAGCGTGCGCTGATTGCGCGCGAGCGGTTCGATTCGGTCGCGGCAGCGCACCGGCGGTCGATGGGCGCCGAATTCGCCCGCAACCTGCTGCACGAATCGGAGCTTGCGCAGCGCCGGCCACGATGCATAGCGGCGCTGCCAACCGGAGCGCGGCGCCAGCCAGACGGCAAAGGTCTCGGCAAAATCCTCGGTCGGATGGCTCTGGGCATACCAGTCGCCAAGGTGCTGCACGTGATGGCGGCTGGCCGGGCGCGCTCGGTAGCCGGAGCGATACGGCTCGGACGCCGGCCCGAACAGCGCGCGCCAGTGGGCGCGACGCCGCAACCGGTACGCGGAATCGATCGCATGGCCGGCTTCGTGCCGCAGGATGCGCATCAGCCAATTGACGTTGCTGCCTTCGACCTCGCGCGTCATCTTGCGCTCCAGGCGCATGAGCCGCGGGTGGGCGAGATAAAACGGCATCGCGATCCCCGGCACGCCATCGGGGGAAAACCATTCCTCCGACAGCCAGACGTGCGGCCGGAAGCGGATGCCGCGCCCGTCGAGCTCGTTGTAAAGACGTCGAACGTAGCGCAGCAACGGCGAGCGCCGCAGGTCCAGCCGCAGATCGCAGATGCGCAGCTGCAGCAGCTCGCGGTCGCTCAGCCGAGTCCAGTCGAGCCGCCGGCCGCGTACCGCCTGCAGGCGACGCGGGGAAATTGTAGTGGGTGTGGAGGCCATCACCGCAAACTCTACCCAAGCGGCGTTACGCTGTCCGCACGCGCCCCGGCCGGGCGGCGGCTGCCTGACGGCCACAGCGAGCCGATCGGCCCGAGGCCAATGACTGGGCAGGTGCGGGTGAACTACCACGATCCTGGCCCGATCTTCGCCAATAAATGGCGCCGAGGTGATCAATTTCGCAACCGGATCGCCACGGCCAGGCCGCGAGGGGTTAACGCGGCGGCGCTACGGCAGCTGCTCGGCCAGCGACTCGTCCTCGGCATCGTTGCTGAACGCGGCGGCCGCTGGCACCCGTCCGGCGCCAGGCACAGCCAGGTGGGCAAAATCAAACTGGCGCGGATCTGCCAGCGTGCCGGGTTCCACGTGCTGCAGGGCTGAGAATATCGACTGCACGCGCCCCGGGTGTTCGCGCTCCCAGGCCGCCAGCATGCGCTTGATGGCAGTGCGCTGCAGATTCGGCTGCGAGCCGCACAACGTGCAGGGGATCAGTGGGAATTGCATGCCGCGCGCATACCTGGCGATGTCGCGCTCGGCGATGTACGCCAGCGGACGGATCACGATGTGCCGCCCATCCTGCGAGCGCAGCTTGGGCGCCATCGCCTTGAGCCGCCCGGCATTGAACAGGTTCAGGAACAGCGTCTCGACGATGTCGTCGCGATGGTGGCCGAGCGCAATCTTGCTGATGCGGTGCTCGGCGGCATAGTGGTACAGCGCACCGCGCCGCAGGCGCGAGCACAGCGAGCACATGGTGCGCCCCTGCGGGATCACGCGCTTGACGACGCGGTAGGTGTCCTGCTCGATGACGTGGTAGCGGACGCCGAGCGAGCGCAGGTAATCGGGCAGCACTTGCGCCGGGAATCCGGGCTGCTTCTGGTCGAGGTTGACCGCGATCAGCTCGAACTGCAGCGGCGCACTGCGCTGCAGCGAGCGCAGCAGGTCGAGCATCGTATAAGAGTCCTTGCCGCCCGACAGGCACACCATCACGCGATCGCCCGCCTCGATCATGCGGTAGTCTTCGATCGCCTTGCCGGCCAGGCCGCGCAATCGCGCCCCCAGCCGGCGCACTGTGGCCGAGGTCTCGCTCACGGGGCGGCCTCGAGGTACTTATTGTCGAGGTAACGCAGCAACGCGGTAGCCGATAACGGTTGGCCGGTGGCGTCCTTCATCAGCTCCTTGACCGTGACTTTGGCGCCAAGGCCGTGCACGTGCTCGCGCAGCCAGCCGAACAGGCCGCCGAACTCCCCGCGCGCGATCTGCTGTTCGATCTCCGGTAAGTGGCTGCGCAGGCTCTCCCACAGCTGCGCCGCAATCACCGCGCCAAGTGCGTACGACGGGAAGTAGCCGAACGAGCCGAGCGCCCAATGAATATCCTGCAGACAACCGTCGGCGGCCCCGCTCGGTCGAACCTCCAGCCGCTGTTCCATGCCGGCGTTCCACGCCTCGGGCAGCTCACGCACCGCCAGTTCGCCCGACAACAGCTTCTTTTCCAGCTCGTAGCGCAGCAGGATGTGCAGCGGATAGGTCACCTCGTCGGCGTCCACGCGGATCAGGCTGCGCTGCACGTTATTCAGCCGCCGGTACAGGTTGTCGGGCTCCCACTCCGCACCGCTGACCGCAAAATGTTTCTCGAGCAACGGCCGCAGATACTGCACGAACGCACGGCTGCGCCCGACGATCATCTCCAGCAGCAGCGACTGGCTCTCCTCCAGCGCCATGCCGCGATCGCGTCCGACCGGCTGGTCGCGCCAGGCCTGCGGCAGGCCGAGGTCGTACATCGCGTGGCCAGTTTCATGCATCGCGCCGAGCAGGCCGGAAAACAGGTCCGCACTGTCAAAGCGCGTAGTGATACGAATGTCGCCCGACACCCCTTCCGTGAACGGGTGTTCGCTCTCATCGATGCGGCCGCGATCGAACGGAAATCCGATCGAGCGCATCACCTCGATCACCAGTGCGCGCTGCTTGCCGGGCGCAAATTTTCCGGTCAGCGGCAGCGACGGCCGCTGCGCCTGCAGGGTCAGGGTCTCGCGGATCAGGCTCGGCAACCGGCGCGACAGGGCTTTGAAGATCGTGTCGATATCGGCGGCTGAGATGCCTGGGGAAAACTCGTCCACCAGCGCGTCATAGGGTGGCAGGCCGAGCGCCTGCCCGAGCAACGCGGCTTTGTCGCGCACCAGGTGCACGACCTCCTCCAGGTGCGGCGCGAACAGATCGAAGTTGTTCTGCCGCCGGGCCTCGGCCCAATGCACCTCGGCACGCGAGGTGGCGCGCGCCAGACGCGAGATCAGCGACACCGGCGTGGCGATGGCGTAATCGCGCTGACGGCGCATCTCGTGCAGATTGGCGAGCTGCCAGTCCTCCAGCCCCTGCGAATTCGCCTGCGCACGGTCGAGCAGGCGGGTGATCTTCGGCGTGGTCAGCAACGCATGGTATTCAGTCTCGAGCGCCGCCAGCTGCTCACCGCGCACGTCGGCGCTGCCCTTGGGCATCATGACTGCCGCGTCCCAGCGCAGCAGCGACAGCGCACCGTGGAACGCGTGCAGCCGCCGCCATTCCTGCTCGAGTTGCACGTAAGGGGTGCTAGACATGGTCGCGGTGACGGGTTGTGAAAATCACTGGCCTGTTGGCCAGCTGGCCGCACACCAGTTCAACCGGCGGCACCACTCCGGCCAATCGGAGGCAATGACACCGATCCAGACAGAGACCGTGAGCAGCAGCAGGAGCGTCAGATATACCGCCAGCGAGCGCATGACAACATGATAATGGCTTCGCCTACGGGCGTCTCGCGCTGCGGTAAGATCCGGCGATGCCATTGAAAATATGCTTTGCGTCGGCCGAAGTGACCCCCTTCGCCAAGGCCGGCGGGCTTGCCGATGTGTCCGGAGCGCTGCTCAAATACCTGCATGCCGACGGTCACGACGTGCTCTTGTTCATGCCGGGTTACTCGAGCATCCAGCGCGAGGGCCTGGAAATCCACCCGGTCGATTACCTGCGCGGGCTGTCGGTAACGCTCGGCACTCATCGTTACGATTTCTCGGTGTCGACCGCGCAGCTGCCGGACTCGAGCGCAATCGCGCATCTGGTCGATTGCCCGGCGCTGTTCAACCGCCCGTCGCTCTACACCTCGGACGCCGACGAGCACCGGCGCTTCCTCGTGCTCACGCACGCCGCCTTCATCTGCTGCCAGCGCATGGCCTTCGCGCCGCAGATCATGCATTTCAACGACTGGCACACCGCGGCCGGAACGCTGTTGCTGCGTTCGACTTACGCCTGGGACCGCCTGTTCCAGGCTGCGCGCACTGTGCTGACGGTGCACAACATCGGCTACCAGGGCATCCTGAGCAGCACCCTGCATGCCGAGGTACTGCCCGGCGGTCCGGTGTCGATGCTCGATGCGGGGGATTTTGCCGCCGGGCGCATCAATCTGTTGCGCACCGGGCTGAGCTACGCAGACCGGATCACGACCGTCAGCCCTACCTACGCGCGCGAACTTCGCACCGCCGAATATGGGATGGGCATGGAAACCCTGTTGCGCAAGCGCACCGATGCCATCGTCGGCATCCTCAACGGCGTGGACTACGACGAATGGGACCCGCGCCGCGACCGCTATGTGTCGCAGCACTACGGCGCCAACCAGCTCGGCGTGAAGGCCGCGATCAAGGACGAATTCCTGCAGCGGATACACCTGAGCGGCGGCCCGCGAACCGCGCTGGTCGGCATCGTCAGCCGCCTGGCGACGCAGAAAGGCTTCGATCTGCTGTTCGACTCGTTGCCACTGCTGCTGCAGGCGCGCGAGTTCAACCTGGTCGTGCTCGGCACCGGGGAGGCGCGCTACGAGAATTTCTTCAGCGCGCTGCAGCGGCGATTTCCGGCGCGGGTTCACTTTGAGCGCCGCTACAGCGATGAGCTCGCACATTGGATCGAGGCGGCAAGTGACATGTTCCTGATGCCCTCGCGCTACGAACCCTGCGGACTCAACCAGATGTACAGCATGCGCTATGGGACGGTGCCGATCGTGCGCCGCACCGGCGGACTGGCCGATTCGGTACAGCATTTCGATGCCGCCACCGGCTCGGGCACCGGCATCGTGTTCAACGACTACAACGCCGAGGCGGTCAGCTGGGCCCTCAATACGGCGCTGGACCTGTACCAGCAGCGGGCTGCGTGGCGGCGGCTGATGCAGAATGGCATGGCGCAGGATTACTCCTGGAGCCGCCAGGTGCGCGGCTACGTCGAAATGTATCAGAGCCTGGTACAGCCCTGAGTCAAAGCCGCACGCTGCCCTTCTGGTCGAACGCAATGGTGCGCACCATGCCGCCCTGCAGATGCACCTGCCCGTACACGCGATAGTCGACCGTGTGGTGACCCAGGCCGCCGGCCAGCGCCCCGAGCACGGTGTTGAGATTGGCGGTCACGTTCAGGTCGAAGTCGGTCTCGCCTGAGGGCGGCAACGTGAACGGGGCGTCGGTCGCGCCCTGCGCAAACGCCGTACCCTCGAGTTCCAGGTTGCAGTCGATGCGCCGGATCGGGATGGCGCGGTCGTTCGGGTTGGTGGCGTGAAAGGTCAGCCTGACCTGCTGCTGCTGCAGGTTGCCGCCGCCGATCACCACGCGGGTGACCACCAGGGTCGGGGCCGCCAGCTTCGGCAGCATGCTCGCGCAGCCGGTGAGCGCGGCGAGCAACGTTGCCATCCATGCCAGTCGCAGCGGTCGAGCCGGCTGCGTGGCTCGACTGCCGCTGGCCATCGAATCTGCCCTCATACGCGCTGCACCCCACTGACACGCCCGAACACCTGATTCAGCTGCGCGAAGCGCTGCGCCAGATCCGCGCTCAGCCCGTCGGCCGGCAGGCGCCAGCTCCAGTTGCCGGGCACCGTCCCAGGCGTATTGAAGCGCGCCTCCGGGCCCAGTTGCAGCAGATCCTGCGCCGGAATGATGGCCAGTTGCGCCACCGAGGCCAGCACCGCGCGTGCCATGGCGTCGGGCAGGCCGGCGGCATCCGAACGCAGGTAATACGCGACCCGCTGCGCGTCCGCGTTCCCAAGACTGCGGTACCAGCCCACGGTGGTGTCATTGTCGTGCGTGCCGGTGTAGGCGACCACGTCGCGCTGGTAATTGTGCGGCAAGTGCGGATTGTCAGGCGAGCCGTCGAATCCGAATTGAAGCACGCGCATTCCGGGCAGACCGAAGCTGACCCGCAGCAGCTCAACGTCGGGTGTGATGACCCCCAGATCCTCGGCCACCAGCGGCAGATCGGGAAAGTCGGCGACGAGCGCCTTGAACAACGCGTGCCCGGGGGCCGGGCACCAGCGGCCTTCGCGTGCCGTGTGCGCCCCGGCCGGAACGGCCCAATAGGCGGCGAGTCCGCGAAAATGATCGATGCGCAGCAGGTCGAAGCGGCGCAGCTGGCGGCCGAGGCGCGCGCGCCAGAACGCAAATCCGTCGCGCTCGGCCTGCTCCCAGTCATACAGCGGATTGCCCCAGAGCTGGCCGTCGGCCGAAAAATAGTCGGGCGGCACGCCCGCCAGCAGCAACGGCCGGCCATCGGCGCGCAGCTGGAATTGTGCGCGCGCCGACCAGGTCGCCACCGAGTCGGGGGCGACGTAGATTGGCAGATCGCCGAACAGGAACACGCCGCGCTGCGCCGCGTAGCCGCGCAGCGCACGCCATTGCCAGTCGAACTGCCACTGTTCGATGCGACGGCGATCGAGCTGCTCGCGCGCCTCGCGTGCTAACCGGTACATGGCCTTCGGCTCGCGCGCGCGGTACGCCTCCGGCCAGGCCCACCAGGGCGCCTGGAAGCGATCGGCCAGGGCTTCGAACCGCACGTAATCCTCGAGCCAATCGTCATGCGTGGTACGGAACAGGTCGAAGTCGGCACGCTGCTGGCCGAGATCGGGCAATTCGTTACGATCGATCAGCGCGGTCTGGCCGGCAAAATCCGAGCGCGCCCAATAGGGCGAGCCGCCGCCGCCCGGCGGGCCCAGCGGCAGCACCTGCCAGACGGAAAACCCGGCCTGCGCCAGCCAATCGATGAAAGCGCGCGCCGCCGCGCCGAGCGCGCCGCGCGCGCCAGCGCCGTCGCCCTCGCCGCTAATGAGTGAAGTGGGATGCAGCAGCACGCCAGAGCGTCGCCGCTCCAGCAGCCGCGGAGCCACGCTCATGCGCGGCTTACGGCGAGCTTCGCCAGCATGTCGGGGGTCACCAGCACGACGCCTTTATCGGTGACATGAAACCTGGCGGCATCGGTCACCCGGTCGATGCCGATCTGCATGCCGTCAGGGATCTCGCAGTTCTCGTCCAGAATCGCCTGCTTGACGCTGCAGCCGGCGCCGATCTTGACGTTGGGCAGCACCACCGCGCGCACGATACTGGAGCGCTCCTCGACCCGGACATTGGAGAACAGCAGCGACTGATCGACCACGGCGCCCGAGATGATGCAGCCGCCTGAGACCATGGAATTGATCGCGGTGCCGCGACGTCCGACCTCGTCCAGCACGAACTTGGCCGGCGGCTGATGCAGCTGATAGGTCCAAATCGGCCACTCTTCGTCGTACAGATTCAGTTCGGGCGCAACGTGCACCAGCTCGATATTGGCGTCGTAGAACGCGTCCACGGTGCCGACGTCGCGCCAGTAGTTCTGCGCCCGCGTCTTGACGTCGGTGAACGGATAGGCGACCACCTGCAGCAGGTCGATCGCCGCCGGAATGACGTTCTTGCCGAAATCGTGCGCCGACTTGTCGTCGGTCGCATCGGCGAGCAGCAGCTTTTCCAGCAGCCGGGCGTTGAACACATAGATACCCATGGACGCCAGCGCAATATCCGGCCGCGAGGGGATGGTATCGGGCTCCTTCGGCTTCTCGGTGAATTTGGTAACGCGGTTCCAGTCGGTGACCGAGAGCACGCCGAAGTCGCTCGAGCTGGCGCGCGGCACCTCGACCACGCCGACGGTGATGTCGGCGCCCTTCTCGACGTGATAGGCGATCATCGGACCGTAGTCCATCTTGTAGATGTGATCGCCGGCGAGCACCAGCACATGCTTGGGGCGCAGCGCGCGGATCAGGTCGAGGTTCTGGTAGACGCAATCGGCGGTGCCGCGATACCAGTGCAGGCCGACCTGCTGCTGCGCCGGCACCACGTCGATGAATTCGCCGAACTCGCCGCGCAGGTAGCTCCAGCCGCGCTGCACGTGCTGGATCAGGGATTGGCCCTTGTACTGCGTCATCAGGAAAATCTGGCGGATGCCGGAATTGACGCAGTTGGACAGCACGAAATCGATGATGCGGAACTTGCCGCCGAACGGGGTCGCCGGTTTGCAGCGATGCAGCGTCAGGTCCCTGAGCCGCTCGCCACGGCCGCCGGCCATGACCACGGCCAGAGCGCCGCTGGTCAGGCGACTGACGTAACGTCCAGAGGAAGCCCGCGACTGCTGCTTGGCCATAGGTTCGGATGATGACGGGACGCGATCAGTATAGTACGTCGGACAAGCATCGCGGCTGCAGGTTCAGGGGATTGTTGCGGTGATTTCCCTCAAACCGCGCCAGCGCAAGCGCTGACTTCGCTGTAGGAGGAGCCGCGGCACGGCGGCGCGCAATTTGCGCGCCTACAGCCGCCTGAGCAGACCCATCTCCAACGGATGCGCCAGCATGTCGTGCCACGGGGAGATACGGATCTCGAACGCGAACTGGCCGCAGTTTGGCGGTATCGCCTGCAGCTCATAGACGACCGAGCCGTCACTGTCGATCTCGCCGTTCGGGCGCAGCAGTGCGCGCCAGGCATCGTCGTGCTGATCGGTGCGAAACGAGGACAGCGCCGGCAATTCCGAGCGCGATCGCGGCAACACCCGTTGCGCGACGAATTCCACGCGCACGTCGGCCGGGGTGAGCCCGTTGAGCGCAGCGGCGATGCGCACGTTCAGCGCACGGGAACGCGGCAACTCGCGCGGCGTGTCGCTGAGGCGGCGCAGTCCCACGCCGGCCCACTGCTCGCGCACGCGTTGCTTCCAGCCGCTCAGCTGCGTGGCCGCCGCTGCACCGCCTTGCATCAGGCGCTGGTGGTGCTGCGCGGCCGGGTAGTACACACCGCGCGCATAGTCCTGCACCACCCGGCCCATGTTGAAGTGCGGGATCACGGTCATCATCGCGCGCTTGCAGCGCCGCACCCATTCCGGCGAATAGCCTTCCTGGTTGCGCGCGTAGTAGAGCGGCACGACTTCCTCTTCTATGGCGTCGAGCATCGCGGCCGAGTCGAGCGCGTCGCGCCGCTCGGCGTCCTGCGCGTCGGAGGCAGGAATGCCCCAGCCGTTGTTATGGTCGAAGCCTTCAGCCCACCAGCCATCCAGAATGCTGACATTGAGACGGCCGTTGATGGCTGCCTTGATGCCCGAGGTACCGCTGGCCTCGAGCGGTGCCACCGGGTTGTTGAGCCACACATCCACGCCGGTGACCAGCCAGCGCGCCAGTTGCAGGTCGTAGTCCTCGAGGAATACCACGCTACCGGCCAACTCGGGCATGAGCATGAGCTGCTTGATCTCGCGCAGCATCTGCTGACCCGGTTGATCGGCCGGGTGAGCCTTGCCGGCGAACAGGAACAACACCGGACGCTCCTCCGAACCGACCAGCCGCAGCAGGCGCTCACGATCGCGCAGCATCAGTGAGGCGCGCTTGTAGGTGGCAAAGCGGCGCGCAAAACCGAGTGTCAGTACATTGGGCTGTTCGGGGTCGATCAGTCGCGTGATCCGGCGCAGCTGCGCCGGGTTCAGGTCCTTGGCACGATATTCGCGCCGCAGGCGGGCGCGCACCCCCTCCAGCATGCGTGCCTTGACCTGCTGCGCCGTGTTCCAGAAGTCGTAGTCCGGCACCGCGGTAATGCCGAGCCAGAAGTCGCGATCGGAGAGGCGTTCGCGCCACTCCGGACCCAGGGTGCCGTCGAAAAAACGACTCCAGGTCTGGGCCAGAAAGGTCGGCACGTGCACACCGTTGGTGACGTAGCCAACCGGATTCTGTTCCGGGGGTACCTCGGGCCAGCGGTCGGCACACAGGCGCGCCGACACCGCACCGTGAATGCGGCTGACGCCGTTCATGCGCCGCGCGCCGTGCAGCGCCAGCTGCGTCATGTTGAACACGTGCGATGCGTTCGGAGCCCGTCCCAGCTCGAGCACCCGCTCGGGCGAGACGCCGAGCTCGGCGAACATATCCTGGAAGCAGTGCGTGAACAGGCCGTTCTCGAAGGCATCGTGGCCGGCCGCCACCGGCGTGTGCGTGGTGAACACGCACTGCGTGGCCGCCGATTCGAGTGCGGCCGAGAAGCTCAGCCCGCCCGCGACACCTTCGCGTACCAGTTCGAGAATCAGGAACGCCGCGTGACCCTCGTTCAGGTGCCAGACCGCCGGGGCTTTTCCGAGCGCCCGCAGCGCGCGCGCCCCCCCGAGCCCCAGGATCATCTCCTGGCGAATGCGCACATTAGCGTCACCGCCGTAGAGACGGTGGGTGATCTCGCGATCCTCGGTGAGGTTGTCCTTGCAGTTGGTGTCGAGCAGGTAGACCGAGACGCGGCCGACCTGTGCCTTCCAGATGCGCGCCACGACGTTGCGGCCGGCGATGCGCACCGTCACCTGCATCCACTCGCCGCTGGCATCGCGCACCGCTTCCACCGGCAGATCGCGCGGATCGGTTTCGGTATTGCTGGCGTGCTGCACCCCGTCGCTGTCCACCGACTGAATGAAGTAGCCTTGGGTATAGAGCAGCCCGACCGCGACGAAATTCAGCCGCTCATCGCTCGCTGCCTTGCAGTGATCGCCGGCCAGGATGCCAAGACCGCCGGAATAAATCGGAAAACTCTCGTGAAAGCCGTACTCGGCACAGAAATACGCCACCAGCGGCTCGTCGGCCCGCTGCGGTGCCGACAGATAGGCATCGAAGGAATCGATCACCTGTCGATAGCGCTCCAGGTAGATGCGATCGGCAGCGAATCGGTCGAGGTTCTCCTGGTTGATGCATCGCAACATCAACCGCAGATTGCCGCCTACCTGCTGCCACAGCTCCGGTTCCAGGTCTTCGAACAGGGCCCGCGTCGGCCGGTGCCAGCTGAAGAACAGGTTGCTGGCGAGCTCCGGCAGTCGCGCCAGCGGGGCGGGAACTACCGGATAAATCTCAATAAGTTGATTAGGCATGGCTGCCCTGCGGCGGTTCATCATAGGTTAAAAGTCTATCAGCATGGCCATCCCTCGCCCGTGCGCTGCATCGCAAGAAGAACGGCATCGATCGTCAACGCCGGCACCAATGACAGCATGCTGTTGACAGCAGGACGCCTGCATCCACAGCATCACGGCGTGCAGGCACCAAGGACACCAACACCGACACGGCTCGGCCAGCTGCAAGGTCCGTATCATCGCTGATCGACGCCAGCACCTGCGCAGCCTGCTGTACGCGATCGCTGCCTGCAGCGCTGCGTGCGGGCGCCAGGGGGCCACCCCGAACGCGCAGGCGCCAGCCACGGTGGACGCCGCGCCAGCTGCCGGGAGCGCACCGGCCGTGGCCGCATCGAATTGCCTGCCCTCGCACGACGGCTACCTGCGCGTGCGCATGCGTGGCGACAGCAATATGGATATCGACTGGCGTGATGCGGACATGCGCTGCGACGGCGGTCCGCGACCCGGTCAGCACGGCCTGCGCCTGACCTTCGCCGGGCCGGCGCAGGGCGGCGCGCACAACCTGCGTTTCGTATTCGGCATCGCCGCCGCACCCGGGGCGCGCAGCGCGCATAACGTGCCGGCCAACGTCACGGTGATTTTCGAGGGCGAGCGCAAGCTGTTCTCCACCGCGGGCGACGGCAAATGCACCATCGATGAGTTTACCGAACAATCATTGCCGGCCCAGGCTGACCCGCACCTGCAGCGCCTCACGGCGCGTGGCTTCTGCATTGCGCCGGCCACGGCGCTCGCCGGTAAGGCAGGGTTGCTGCTGAGCCGGTTTGACTTTGCCGGTCCCGTCGTGGAAGAGGATCCCGTCGATGACGCGTTACCCGCCAGGCCCTGACCCATCCGCGGCGAAGCGGCTGGGGCGTGCGCGAATTTTATCAGCCCTGGTGCTGCTGCTGGCTGCGCTGCTGGCGCCGGCCGGACTGGCGCTCGAGAGCCTGAATGGCTTCCCGCACTCGCCGCTCGAGATCCAGACGCAGGCGGGCCGGCAGCACTTCGATATCTGGATTGCCGACACGCCGCAGCGCTCGGAGCAGGGCCTGATGTTCGTGCGCTCGCTGCCCGCCGGGCGCGGCATGCTGTTCCCGCAGCAGCGGCCCGGGGTGATGCGCATGTGGATGAAGAACACGCTCATTCCGCTGGACATGCTGTTCATCGACGTACACGGCGATATCATCTACATCCGGCACAATGCCACGCCGGAATCCGAGGACATCATCAGCACCCCGGCGCCGGTCATCACGCCGGTGAAGGCAGTGCTGGAACTCGCGGGCGGAGAGTGCGCGCGGCGACACATCGAGCAGGGCGATCGCGTGATCCACGGCCTGTTCTATTGAGGGGTCGGACCGGCGCGAGCGCCGCGAGCCCATCGCGATGCTGCCGGACGCGCCGCTCGCCAGTGATGCCGCTGGTCGTGTGCGCCGAACCTCGAAAACCTGGCATGAAAGGTTCATGATTTGTCAGTTCAGGAGCATGGGAGGTCGTCGATGAGCAGGCGCCGCTGCCACTTCGGGTCGATCGCATTGCTGCTGGTCGCGTTCGCGGTGCACGCCGATACCGTCGCCGACTGGGCTGGCAACGCCACCGATATCGCGACCGACGGCCCCAATACCATGCGCACGCTCGCGCTGGTCCAGAATGCGGTGTACGAGGCGGTGAATTCGATCACGGCGCGCTATCCACGCGACCGGATCGATCTGAAGCCGTCGCAGGGTGCCTCGATCGATGCGGCCATCGCGGCGGCAAGTCGCACCGTGCTGCTGCACGAGGCGCCCGTGCTGCAGCCGCAGATCGAAACCGCCTACAGCCAGGCCCTCGGCAAGCTCCCGGACGACCAGGCGCGCAGCAGCGGCGTTGAGCTCGGCGAGCGCGCGGCGGCGGATGTGCTCTCAAAACACACCGACGATCTGGGTGCTCCGGAGCCATACCGCCCGCTGACAACGCCGGGCGTTTATGTGCCGACCGCATTTCCGCTCGGCGTGGCGGTCGGGCAGCACAAACCATGGTTCCTGAAGAGCGCTTCGCAGTTTCGCCCGGGACCGCCGCCCGCCCTGACCAGCGAGCTTTGGGCACGCGACTACAACGAGGTAAAAGCCATCGGCGCGCTCAACAGCTCGGTGCGCACACCGGAGCAGAGCGCGATAGCGCAGTTCTGGGCGACTGCATTGCCGGACGTGCACATTGGCGTGGTGCGTTCGCTCGCCAATGCCCCGGGGCGGGAGATCACGCGCAATGCGCGACTGTTCGCGGCCGTCACCTCAGCCATCAGCGATGCCGAGGTCGCCGTCTTCGAAGCCAAGTATTACTACCAATTCTGGCGCCCGATCACTGCGATTCGCAACGGCGACCGCGACAATAATCCCAAGACCGAGCGCGATGCCGGCTGGCAACCCATGATCGTGACGCCGATGCAACCGGAATATCCGTGTGCGCATTGCGTCGTCGCGGCGACCATCGCCACCGTGATTCGCATCGAGGTCGGTCGCGAACCGCTGCCGGTTCTCAGTTCGACCAGCAATACAGCGCCGGGCGTGACGCGCTACTGGACGCGCACCGAGGATCTGGAGCTAGAGGTCTCCAATGCGCGCATCTATGATGGTGTGCACTATCGCAATTCGGGCGAGGTCGGCAAGCGGATGGGCGAGCAGATCGGCGCCGTGGTGGCGGCCGCCTACGGCCTGCCTTAGAAATACCGCCGGCCGCGCGACCCAGGCGACACCGTACCTTGTGTTGTGGACGAGCAACGCCAGTGCCCGGATGCGCGATTTGCTATTGTCGTGCGAAAGGAAATCCGTATACTTCCATACCACTATGGAAAACCCGGTCTCATCAGGGTTTTAGTGTGTACCGCGTCATTTGGGGAAGGCGGTTCAATTCTGTCGCCCTAAGTGTTGCGAAAGTACAGCACAGAAAATGTCATGCGAATGGTAGGCGGAGGCCGGCCTAGAGCATACGAAATGACGGAATTAGGGAGAATCCAGCACATGACCACCGAAAGCAATCCAATCCTCAGACGCGCGGTGCGACTCGCGCTTCTGGCCGGAAGTGCCGCTGCGGTTGCGGTGCATCCCCCGGCCGCCAGCGCGCAAGCGGCGCCCGGTTCCACGGCCGAAAATACCGCTGAGTTGAACGAAGTCGTCGTCACCGGTTCGCGCATCGCCAGCCCAAGCCTGGACGCGATCAGCCCAGTGACCGCGGTAACCTCCGAAGAGTTCAAGGAGACCGGCGTCACCCGAGTCGAGGACCTGCTCAACAGCCTGCCACAGGTGGTCGCCGACCAGGGTTCCGGGCTGTCGATGACCGCCAACGGCACGGCCACCGTCAACCTGCGCGGCCTGGGCGTGCAACGCACGCTGGTGCTGGTCAACGGCCGCCGCCTGCAGGGCGGTGACCCGGGCGCGATCCAGGGCGCGACCCCGGCCTATGCCTCGGCCGCGGATATCAATCAGATCCCCGTGGCACTGATCGAGCGCGTCGATGTGCTCACCGGCGGCGCCTCCTCCACCTATGGCGCGGACGCGGTGGCGGGCGTCGTCAACTTTGTGATGAACGATCACTTCGAGGGCGTGCGCGTCGATGCCAATATCGGCATCTATAACCACAACAACCACGAGGCCTGGAGCGATCCGCTGCTGACAGCCGACGGCAATCCGGCCGTCACCGGCTCGAACTGGGACGGGTCGAATAAGGACTTCACCATCATCATGGGGCACAACTTCGCCGATGGGGCCGGCAACTTCGAGGGCTATCTCGGTTACCGCACCGTCGCGGCAATCACCGCCAACCATCGCGATCACTCCGCCTGCACGCTCAGCGACAGCACCGGCACGCAACCTTTTTTCTGCGGCGGCTCGAGCACCACCGCGCCGGCCGTGTTCCAAAACGCGAGTACCGGGACAAAACTTCAGGTCACCGACGCCGGCACTTTGGTGGACCAATACAATCATTTCAACTACGGCGCGTCCCACTATCTGCAGCGCAACGACGAGCGCTACACCGCGGGTTTCTTCGGCAAGTTGAAATTCAACGATCACGCGGAGGCCTATACCGAGTTCATGTTCATGGACGACCAGAGCACCGGCAACTACGCGCCAGCGGGCTCATTCCTGGGAAGTGCCAGGGCCATCGATGCCAACTCGGGTCTTCCGGACGGTGCACTCTCGTACAACTGCGGCAGCGGCGGCTACGGCAATGCGGGTATGAACCCGTATATCACCGCTGCCGAGTTCCCGACACTCTGCCCCGAAACCGCCGGCGGTGCGCCCATTGCCTATACCAATAAGACCAATACCGGCCAACTGTTCCCTTACCAGATGAGCGCCACCGGCGTCGGCCAGATCGCCATTGGCCGCCGCAACATCGAGGGCGGCCCGCGCGAGGACGAGTACACACACACCTCCTATCGCGGCGTGTTCGGCGTACGGGGCGAGATCGTCGAGGACTGGAACTACGACGCCTATGGGCTGTTTTCAACGACGCGCTCATCCGATTACCACAACAACGATACCTCGACCCAGCACATTCAGAACGCGCTGCTGGCCGTGCCCGGCCCCGGCGGCACGCCGGTGTGCCAGGGCGGTCAGACCGGCTGCGTGCCGTGGCCGATCTTCAACCCGGCGGTGGCGGTAAGCCCGGCTGCGCTGACCTACATCTCTGTGCCGGGCGTATTCCTCGCGTCCGAGCAGGAAGATATCGGCAGCGCCTACGTGTCCGGTGATCTGACCAAGAACGGCATCAAGACGCCGTGGGCGAACGACGGCCTGAAGGTCGTATTCGGTACCGAATACCGCCGCGATGCGCTGACCTCCAGCCCCGACGAGGAGTATCAGAGCGGCGATCTGTCCGGCATCGGCTCGCCGGCGCCACCGGTGGCGGCCTCGCAGCGCGTGTGGGAACTGTTCACCGAGGCGCGCCTGCCGATCGTGCACGATGCACCGTTCGTGAAGACCTTCGATTTCGAGACCGGCTATCGCTATTCGAGCTACAGCGAAGGCTACAACACCAATACCTTTAAATTCGGTCTCGAGTGGGCGCCGGTCAACGACCTGCGCGTGCGCGCCAGCTTCAACCGCGCGGTGCGCGCGCCAAATCTGCAGGAACTGTTTCAGCCCGATCACGTCGCCCTGGACGGCAGCAACGACCTGTGCAAAGTCGGCACGAAGCTTACTGCGGCTCAGTGCGCACTGCTGGGACTGAGCCCGCAGTTGTACGGCGCCGGCGGCGCAGCGAAAGCGCCGTCAAGCCAGTACAACGGTCTGGTCGGTGGCAGCCCGGTGCTGAAGCCCGAAGTCGGTAAGACTTACGATGTCGGTCTGGTATTCACGCCGAGCTTCCTGCCGAAGTTCAGCGCGACGGTGGACTACACCGATATCAAGGTCACCGGCCTGGTGAATTCCTACGGTGCGAGCGTGATCGAACAAAACTGTGCCAACACCACCCTGGCTTACTGGTGCGATCTGATTCACCGTGATCCCGCTGGCACGCTATGGGCCAGTCCTAGTGGGTACGTCATTGACCCGCTGCTGAATGAAGGCGGGCTGGAATACCGGGGTCTCGACATCGGGCTGGCGTACACCATTGGACTCGGGCCCTTCGGAAACCTGCGCACGCGCTTCGACGGCACCTGGCTCAAGGACCTGATCTACAGCCCCGGCGGGCCGGGCTCGAAGTCCTATGACTGCGCCGGCCGCTTTGGTCTGAGCTGTGACCCGATCACTCCGACCTGGCGCCACCGCATGACCCTGGACTGGGCTACGCCGGTCGCAGGCCTGTCGGGCGGCGCGGTATGGCGCTTTTTCGGCAAGGCACTCAATACGACCTATCTTCCGAATGAGCCTGACTACGCAAACAATAACCACCTGAATCCGGCAGCCGACGCGGAGATCCCGAATTACAGTTACCTCGACCTGCATGTCTCCTATGTTTGGAACAAAGTCACGGTGCGCGCGGGCTGTAACAACGTGCTGGATAAGGATCCACCGACGGTAAGCGGCGCGACCGGCGGCAATGACGTCTATTACGACAACAACACCTACGCCTCGGTGTATGACCTGGCAGGGCGGTTCTTGTTCATGAATGTCACGGTGGATTTCTAAAAAAGCGGCGCAAGTTCCTTTTGATAGACTCAAAGGCGGGCGTCGGCCCGCCTTTTTTTATTCAGCATCCGCAAGATCGGGTGAGTGCTCGGGGTAGTACCGCATGACATCCACAGTCGCCCGCGACCGCCTCGAAGTCGCCGTCACGCATCAGCGTGCCGGGCGCTTTCGCGAAGCCGTGGCCATCCTTCAAGAGCTGCTGCGCGCTGCGCCGAGAGATGCCGACCTCATGCAGCGTCTCGGCGTGGCGCTGGCACAGCTCGGGCAGCCGGCGCAGGGCGCGCCGCTCATGGCAGCCTCGCTGGAGCTGCAACCCGGACGGCCATCGGTGTTGCTGAATCTTGCTCGCGCGCTGCTCGCGCTGGGCCGCCCCGAGGCTGCCTTGCAGTGCTGCGATCGAGCGGTCGCGCTGGACAGCGCTGCCGCGGGTAATTATCGCGCGGGTGCATATCGACTGCGCGGGGCCGCGCTGACCATGCTCGGCCGCCGAGATGAAGCACTGGCGAATTTGGGCCAGGCGGTCCGGTTGGCGCCGAATGATGCGGAGGCACTCACCGAACTGGGCGTCGCGCTAGAGGCGGGCGAGCGCACCCACGATGCGCTGAACTGCTTCGAGCGCGCGCTCGAACTCGATCAGAACCAGTCGCTGGCGCTCCAGCATCTGGCCAAGCTCACTGCCGCGATGGGTGATTACACCCGCGCGCTTGGCTACCTCGATCGGGCGCTGGCGCTGCAGCCGCAGCTGGCCGCGCTGCATAGCAATCGGGGCAACTTCCTTACCCGCCTCGACCGCTTAGGTGAGGCCCTCGCGAGCTATGCCACCGCCCTGGCGATCGATCCCGCCAATCTCGACACCCTGCACAACCGCGCGATGACGTTGACGCTGCTCGGACGTCACGCCGAGGCGCTGCGCGACTTCGATGAACTGCTGGCGCATGGCGGTGAGCGCCCTTCACACCTGCTGGCGCGCGGAACGGCATTGCTCGAGCTCGGCCGGCCCGCCGAGGCGGCAGAGCCGCTCGAGCGCGCAGCAGCCCTGCTGCCGCAGGATCGCGAGGTGCATGCGCAGCACGGCAGCGCGCTGCTGCGCCTTGCGCGCTACGCGGAAGCGCTCGAGAGTTTCGATCGTGCCCTCGGCATTGGGCCCGAGCGAGCGCAGATACTAAACAATCGCGGCGTCGCGCTCGAGGCCCTGGGCCGGCCGCAGGCTGCGCTCCAGGACTTCATTCGCGCCGCGGTGATCGACGGTACCGCAGCGGCCACCCACGTCAACATCGGGGTACTGTCGGCGCGGCTTGGGAACGATGCACAGGCGGCAGCGAGCTTCGATCGGGCGCTGTCCATCGACCGCGATGACCCCGCGGCGCGGCTCGAGCTGGCGTTTCTGTATCTCGCGCAGGGCGATTTGCGCCGCGGCTGGCCGCTGTACGAAGCGCGCTTTCGCGTGCCCGCACTCGCGGTCCCGCCGCGCGAGTTCGGCGTGCCGCGCTGGACCGGGGAGGCGCCGATCGCCGGCAAGATCCTGCTGGTGCACGCCGAACAGGGATTGGGCGATACGATTCAGTTCTGCCGCTACCTGCCGCTGCTGGCCGAGCGGGGTGCAACGGTGATGTTCGAGGTCATGGCGCAGCTCAAGGCCCTGATGGGCACTTTGCCGGGGGCGATCCAGCTGATCGGCCGCGGCGAGCTGCTCCCCCGATGCGACTATCATTGTCCACTCATGAGCCTGCCGCTGGCCTTCGGCACCCAGGTTGCCAGCATTCCGCAGCAGGTGCCCTATCTGGCTGCGGATCCGGTGCGCACCACCGACTGGGCCACTCGCCTGCAGCAGCTGCCGGGTTTGCGCGTCGGGCTGGCCTGGCAGGGCAACGCCCAGGTCGAGCGCTTGACCTGGGCACGCGGGCGCTCGCCGCCGCTTGCGGTATTCGCACCGCTCACTGAAATCCCGGGCCTCAGTCTGGTGTCGCTGCAGCAAGGCGAGGGACTGCAGCAACTGCGGGCAGCGCCGTTTCGCGATCGCATCTTTTTCCCCGGCGAGGAAGCCGGCGCGGATGCATTTCTCGACACCGCTGCGATCATGGCGTCGCTCGATCTCATCATCAGCTCGGATACCTCGGTCGCGCACCTGGCGGCCGCCCTGGCGCGGCCAACCTGGGTGGCGCTGAGCGCCGCGCCCGATTGGCGCTGGCTGCGCGAGCGCAGCGACAGCCCGTGGTATCCCACGATGCGCCTGTTCCGTCAGCCGGGACGCAGCAATCGCTGGGACGCGCTGGTGGCCGCGCTGGCCGGGTCTCTCGAGGCGCTCATCGCTGAGCGCGCGCACTAGCCAGGCGCTGGTTGCATTCGATGTCGGTGCGCGATGATCCCGAAGAGCTGCTGCAGCGGGCACGAGCCGACCTCGCCGGCGAGCGGCTGGCCGCGGCCGAGGCCAAGTGCCTTGAAGTGCTCAGTGCCCACTATCATCACGCTGGCGCACTCGGGGTGCTGGGCCAGGTGCTGTACGCCCGCGGCCAGCATGAGGAGGCGGTGCGGATCTTCAATGCACTCACCTTGATGCAACCGAGCGTCCAAGAGCATTGGCAAAACCTGGGCACCGCGCTGCGGCCGACGCGGCGTCACGATCAGGCGATCGCTGCATTCGATCGCGCGCTGCGGCTCGCACCGCCGTCGGCCGCGCTGCTGTACAACCTCGGCGTGCTGCAGATGGAGCGCTGCAATTATGACGCTGCCTACCTTGCATTGCGCGACGCCGTTGGCCTGGCGCCCAATGATGCCACCATGCGCTGGGCCTTGGCCCAATGTTGCTACGAGCGGACAAAGAACGACGAAGCTCTGGCAACACTCGAAAATTGGCAGGAGCTGCAGGGGCTGACACCCCAGATCACCGCGCAGATTGCGGGCTTGCTCGTTATGATGGGGGAGACGCGCCGCGCCGCTTCCGCCATCGAGCAGCTGGTGGCCAGTCCGCCGCTCAAGGGGCGCGCGCCTGTCGCGCTGGCGACCATCCTGGAGCGCCTGCATCGGCTGGACGAGGCCCGCGGCATCCTGCAGCGTTTGGAGCAGCATGAGCGCGATCCCCAAATCCAGATCGACTTGCTGCAGATATCGGCGCAGCTGGCCGCGCGGGCCGGCCAGCACCAGCTTGCACTGACTCATCTGACCGCAGCCTTGCCGCAGTATCAGCCGTATGCGCGCAAGTGCCACGTATTGTTTCCCATGGCGAAAGCGCTCGATGCGCTGGGCCGCTACGACGAGGCCTACGCGACCGCGGAGGAGGCGCACCGCTCCCAAGTTGCCTTTATCGGCGCTGCGATGGGCAAAGGAGCTGACACGCCGTCTTGGATGTCAAGGCGCATCGCCCGCGGTTGCAACCCGGCTGACGTCGCCCTCTGGGATGAGGGACCGCCGGTCGAAGAGTCCCCTATTTTCATCGTCGGATTCCCCCGGTCGGGCACGACGCTGCTCGAGCAGGTGCTGGATGCGCACCCACTGCTGCAGTCGATGGACGAGCAGCCGTTCATGATGCAGGCCTGCGCCGCACTGTGCGAAGGTCCGGTGAGCTACCCCAATGAACTCGGCAAATTGGACGTCAGCGCCCTCGATGAGATCCGGGGGCGCTACTGGGCGAGTGTGCGTCGCAAGATCGACCTGTCGCCGGCCAAGCGCCTGGTGGACAAGGGCCCGATGAATATGACGGTGCTGCCACTGATCCGGCGGCTGTTTCCGCGCGCGCGCATCGTGCTAACGATCCGCCATCCCTGCGACGTCCTGCTGAGCTGCTATTTCCAGCAGTTCCGATCGACCGACCTGGCACTGCTGTGCCGCGACCTGGCGACGCTGGCCCGCGCTTACGACAGCGCCTTCAGGTATTGGTATTCACAGTGGCCCCTGCTGCGTCCCTCGAGCTACGAGCTGTTCTACGAAAGGCTGACGGCGGACTTTCCGGCGCAGGTGCGCCAACTGGCCGAGTTCCTGCAGTTGCCCTGGCACGACGCCATGCTGTCGCCGGCGGAGCGCGCCCGCGCCAAGGGATTCATCAGCACCCCCAGTTACGCGCAGGTCACCGAGCCGGTCAACACTCGCTCAGTGGGTCGCTGGAAACGCTATGAGCGCCACTTCGAGCCGGTGTTGCCAGGCTTGAGGCCGTGGATCGAGCGCTGGGGATACAGTCTTTAGCTGATGCGCCTGACCTTCGTCATGCGCCCCTTGCTCGCCGCCAGCCACAGCGAACCCATCGCGCCATGCTCGATATGGACCGGCTCGCCGACCGCAAAGTGCTTGCCCGGCTCCGCCTGCGTCTGTATCCACACCTGCTGATTGTCGAGCGTAAAGATCAACTCACCGTGTCCGCCCGCGCCCACGGCGATAATCGTAGCCGGCAGTATTTCGGTCTGCACCTGTCGCCCGACGACCGGATCGCGCTTGTTCGCTATCTCGGCCGTCATGCCGAAGCGGTCGGCCTCGACTTTTGGCAGCGCCGCTACCAGCGTATCGAAGCAAGCCAGCCGCTGTACCTGATCGGTCTGCGCGCCGCAGCGGCGCAGGCTTGCATCCAGCGGATCGGTCGCGGCCCGCGACCACAGGGTCGCGAGCACCCATGGCAGCAGCGCCCAGCGGTAGCCGCGTCTCATCGCGAGGCCAGCTCGGGGCCTTCATCCCCATAGAAGCGACCGATGCCGATGGTCAGCGATCGCACCAGATCCTGCTCGGCGCGTGTCAGCAGCGGATTCCAGATATCGAACAGCAGGATGATGCGCACCTGATCGCTGTCGTTCCAGGCCTCGTGCTCGATGCTGTCGTCGAAAACCCAGGCCTGCCCGCGCTGCCACTGCCTTATCTGCGAGCCCACCCGAAAACCGCAGCCCGGCGGAATGATCAGCGGCAGATGCACGATCGAGCGCGTGTTGGTCGTCCCGGTGTGCGGCGGTAGTCGCGTGCGCGGCTGCAGCACGGAAAAATAAGCTCCGGGCGCATACAGCTCGATATCGCACAGTGGCAATTGCTTCAGCACAGCGGCCGTCTTCGGGCATTTCTCCAGATGCGCGGGGATTGGCCTGCTGTCGTGCCAGAGGTGATACACGCTCCACTGCAGTGAGTGGTTGAGTGGACCCCATTGATCGATCGGCGCGCTGTCCGGAGCGTCGATGTACGGTCGAAACTCGCCGCGCTCGGCCTCAAGCGCCGACATCGCCTCGGCCGCGATGTCACTGGTGGCGGCTTCGAGCAGTGACAGCCACGGGAACAGCTGGCGTGGAAAGAACTCCAGCGCCTGCAGATACGGAAACATCACTGCCTTGGGTTGGCTGTAGTAGATGGGCCGCTTACCCAGGTAGACGTCGTGACAGGCCTGAAAGCGCTGCAGATCCTCGGCGCCATGCGAAGCGCGCACGCCGGCCAGTTGCTGACGCAGGAACGATTCCAATGCCGCAGTGCTCTCGTTGCGTACGACACGCGCGTGGGCGAGAGCGTGCTCCAGCCGCGGCCCCACTTTAGCGCCCGAATCAACGCAGTCGATCGCGGCGCTGTAGAGAATCGCCGCTGCCTTCGGCCTGCCGAGCCGCTCCATCAGATCGCCCTTCTGCAGCAATGCCGGCACGTACCGCGGCTCGATGCTCAGTGCCTTCTCGAGCGCTGCTGCCTCCGCATCCTTGTCGTCAAGCGTGCGGCACGCACTGGCGAGATTCAGCCACAGCACCTTTGATTGGCTGTCGGACGCAATGGCACGCTCGAACAATTCTCGCGCGCGCGCGACATTGCCGACCCGATGCATGTGGCCGCCCGCAGCGTTCAGAACGAGTGGTTGCTGCGGCGCACGCGCCAGCGCCATTTCGACCAGCTTGAGCGCTTCGGCAGGCGGCTGGCTCGCCGACACCTGATTGATCGCCTCCGCCAGCGCTCGCGCCTCGGGTTCGCTGATGACTGTTGCGTTCACGGAAACCTCGCTATCGATCAGGTCACAATCCACGGTTGAAAAGGCCCCAGTCTTACGCGCGGCGACGGTGCTTCGTGTTACGGTAGGCCGGTGCGAGACCAGGCTATTTTACGCTGTCAGACCCACAAGAATGCAGCGACTGCCAGGTGCCTGGCGGGCCTGCTGCTGCTGTGCCTGACGGCGCGCGCCGTCATCGCTGGCGATGTCCTCGGGACGGCGGATCCGGCAACCGGTCCGGACGATTCGGTGTTTGCGCTGCCGACCACGCGCGATCACATCGGCCGCGTGCTGGTCCCCGTGACGATCAATGGCCACGGGCCGTTTCGCTTTATCGTCGATACCGGTGCCAACCACTCGACCATCGCACCGCGTACGGTGCAGACGCTGGGGCTGACCCCGACACAGGAGACGCCCTTTCATGTCGACGGGATCACCGGCGACGCGCAGGTAGCCTTCGTGACGGTGGACGTTCTGCGGTCCGGGGATCTGACGATCGACGGTGCGGCGCTGCCGATCATCTGGGCGCCGGTCATGGCCGGCGCCGACGGCATCCTGGGGGCGGCGGGACTGACCGAGAAGAGCCTGCTGATCGACTTCCAGCGCAACCGTGTCGAGATCGCGCATCACTTCCAGGCTCTGGGGCGTAGCCCCGCGATCAAGATCCACGCCCTGCGGCTGACCCATGGACTTATCACACTCGATACCGTGATCGGCGGCGTGCGCACTTGCGCCATTCTGGACACCGGCTCGGAGCGCACGCTCGGCAACCTGGCGCTGCGCGACGCGCTGAAAACGCAGCGCAAGCCGGGGTCGATCGCTGTGGTGACGTCGGTCTACGGGGCCACACAGGCAGTCGAACCGGGCGAGTTGCAGCGGGCACCGACGATCGTGCTCGACGGGCTGCGCATCACCGATGCCGAGATCGTGTACGGCGACTTTCACATTTTCAAGGTCTGGGCGCTGGATCACAAGCCGGCGCTGATCCTCGGCATGGACGTGCTCGGCACCGTGGCGTCGCTCAGCATTGACTTCAAAAACCAGGACGTCTATGTCGAGGGCCTACGCAACGTGACGCATTCGATGCCGGTGACGCACGGCGATATCAACAATATGGCGATCAAGCACTGAAGCGCGGCGCGAACGCCCGCGGCACCAGCCGCTAGTCAGTTCGGCGCCGCCTCGGGCAAGGGCAACGCATCGAAGGCGATCGTCAGCCGCGGCTGCGCGCCGTGAATCGGCGTCGTCCCGTGCCACATGTACGAGGGGAACAGCACCAGTCGGCCGGGCAGCGGCTGCAGGTACTTCTCCGCAGTCGCGCCCGGCACCGAAAAACGCGTCTCGCCAAATTTGAGCCAGCCTGAACGCAGCGCCGTGTCCTGCACCTCGTCCGGCACGTCCACGTAGTACGCCGAGCTGATCCAGCCCTGGGGATGCAGATGATTGACGTGGAAGCCCTCACGCTGCAGCTGCACTGACCAGGCGCCGGTGATCACCGCGCCGCCCACGTTGCGCGCTGACAGCGGATGCCCGGGCGCCTGGCCGAGCGCGCGCAGATAGTCGGCGATCGGCGCCTGGAAGGCCTGCAGTACCGCGCCAATCGCAGCGTCGCTCTCGGCGATGAGATTGCGCGTGGTCTGACTGCCGTGCCGCAGGCTCTGATCCAGAGGATGGGTCGCGAACCGGTGGCGCGCCGTCAGCGCCGTGCGCAGCGCGGCGTTCAGCTCGGCTATCGACGACCAGCCCGGCGGGGGCTCGAGCATGTAGCTGCGCACCAGCCGATCGTAATCGTAGAGCTCGCGGTAGTGCTCGCGTCCGAGCAGCCGTGCCGCGGTGGCCTCGTAGGCGATCCAGCTCTGGACCAGCGGTTCGCGGGCCCGCCGCGCCGCGAGGTAAGGTAGTGCATCCTGCGCGCGGCCGCGGGCCAGCAGGATTGCCACCAGCGTTTCGATGATCTCTGCGTCGTCGGGCATCGCCGATGCGGCGAGAAAGGCTTCGTGTTCGGCCTCTGCCAGGCGCCCAGTCTCCTGCAGCAACTGGGCTAGCAGCGCGTGCAGCGGCGGCGCGGGTCCGTGAGCGGTCAGGGCTTGCCGCAGCTGCCGCTCGGCCTCATCGAACCGGCCGGCGCCTTTGAAAACGCGGGCCAACTCGGTCTGTAGCGGCAGATTGCCGGGCTGTGCGGCAGCGATGGCCGCAAAGTCGCGCGCAAAGGCCGGATCGGCGCGCATGTAACGCAGGCGCGCGAGATTGACCTGGGCCTCGATATCGGTCGGGCGCAGCGCCACGGCGCCGACGAACTCGCACTCGGCCTCCTCCAGGCGGTAGAGCAGGCTGAGCGCGCGGCCGCGATTGAAGGCGAGCTCGAAATTGCGCGCGCCCAGGGCGCGTGCGCGGTCGAGCACCGCCAGCGCCTCCTCGGCACGCTCCAGGCGCGACAGCAGCGCTCCAAGATTCTGGTGCGCAAAGGCCTGGCGCTCATCCAGCGCAAGTGCGCGCCGATAGGCGGCCTCTGCCTCAACAATCTTGTGCTGGCGGTCGAGCACGAAGGCCAGCAGCGAGCAGGCGTCGGCATCCTCCGGCCGCTGCTGCAGCAGCGTGCGGGCCTCGGCTTCGGCGGCAGCCGGCCGACCCAGCTCCTCGAGTATCACTACCAGGGCACGGCGCGCCGCGTGCTCCATAGGAGCGCGCTCGAGCAGCTGACGATAGGTCTGCGCGGCCCCGGCCGCACGTCCGCGCCGGTGCAACAACTGGCCGAGATTGAGCTGGAACTTCAGGTTGGCGGGCTCGATCTGCAGGCTCTGCCGCACCAAGCGCTCGCCGGCAACGGCATCGCCGGACTGCTCGCAGATCAGTCCGAGCAGGTGCAGCGCCGTTGCTTGCTGCGGGGTCTGCGCCAGCAGCGCGCGGCAGGCGCGCTCGGCTTCGGCGAGGCGCCCGTTCTGCATCAGATCGGCGATGGCGATGAGCCGCGACTGCAGCGCGGCGCCGCCAGATAAGTTAATAAACATTAATTTTTGCTGTAGCGAATAACAAACGATTGTGCTCCGAGTTGAATATATTGGCACCTGCACCCTTCTGGCGCGGTCATTGCGGGGTTTTTAAGCAACAGCCACTGGTCACTGCATTTTGGTCAAGAGCGGTGCACTTATTATTTAACCTTATGTTTTTATTATAAATTTGTGCGACGCAAAGAGGCTCCAGCCGACGGTTCCGGAAGCCGTTTTCCGGCGTACTTGCGGGCGCTTTCGACGCCTATGCATGGATTTCGGACTGTACGCATAGCTGTTGCCCCAGCACGACACATTGTTGCGCGACGCAGTTTGTTCGGAATATCCTCGCATCACTGTTAGGGGATGCAGCCTCGGTCTCGTTGCTTTGCACTCATGTTCAGCTCGTACAGAACGGGCTCGTCAGCTGCACTGTTATACAACTTGTTGTTGCACGTATCGCGCGGGTCACATGGATTCAAAAGTGCATCGCAGCGCGATCTGCAGGGAGAAAACAGAAATGACCGAGTCTTCTTGGAGTAGCTCTCCATCTCAAGTATGCCTGCCGATCACGGCCGCGGCGCACCGCATGCTGCAAATCGGCGCGGTCGCAGTCATGGCGGCGGCGGCCTCATTCGCCGGTGCCGCGGAAACGGCAGAATCCGAGCAGCAGCTGCAGGAAGTCGTCGTGACGGGCTCCCTGATCGCGCGGCCTAACGCCGAAACGGCGGAAGCCATCACGATTGTCTCGACCGACGACCTCAGAAACCAGGGCGTCACAACGGTGGAGCAGGCGCTGCAGATGATCAGCGCAAATAATAACGGTAACGGATACCAGACTGCCTCCGCGGTCACGACCTTCGAGGGCGGCGGCTCATACGCGAGCCTGCGTGGCCTGGGCGCAAACAAGACCCTGGTGCTGCTGGATGGCCAGCGCCTTGCCAACAACGTGGTGCTCGGGGCCGGCATCGATATGGATGTCATCCCGTTCGCGGCCATCGACCACATCGAGGTACTGCGCGAAGGCGCCTCGTCACTGTACGGGACGGACGCCATTGCCGGTGTCATCAACTTCATCACCAAGAAGAACTACGACAAGGGCGAACTGGATATCACTGCAACCAAACCGCAGGATGGCGGCGGCGGCGGGACCGGCGCGAACGTCACCTTTGGACATGGCAATGTTCAGACTGACGGCTATAACTTCCTGGTCACGGGAAGTTACACCTATGGCGCGGAATTGAGGGCCACTCAAAGGCCATTCTCCAGCACCGGATTTGACCCGACCAGAGGACTGGCGAACACCAATTTCCCCGGATCAGTGCCGGGAAGTTATCTCGACTCCAATAACAACCTGTACCAGGTCGGCTACCCGGGCTGCGCGGGTAATCCGTATTTGACCCGGTTTTACGGCGATTGCTCTTACACCTACTCCTCCGCCGTGGACCTGATTCCGAAGACCAACCAGGAGTCGGGATTGGTCTCGTTTACCAAGGCGCTGCCGGCAGATAACACACTGGCTGTCCAATATTTCTATGCCCGCTCCCAGGACACCAATTGGGGTGGTCCGATGGAGTACGCCGAAAATATGAACCCCGGCACTCCCTTTTTCCCGACGGCCGGCAACTCAACCTGCACCTTCACCTGCAGCGGCCCACCTAATCTGGCCGCCCCGGTCTTGGCGATCTGGACCGACCCGTACAACAGTCGCGGCTTTCAGTACACCAATGTGGAACAAAGGCTTCTGCTCACGTTTGAGGGTAAGAACGCGGGATGGGACTACTCGACAAACTTCAACTACAGCACCAATCACAACCGGTCTGATGCGGCAACCGGCTGGCCCTCGCTGGGGATCCTCGCGCCCGGTAACGTGCTCAGCCCTTTGATCAACCCGTTCAGTGCGACGCAGACGGCGGCCGGAGAAGCCTTGATCCAGAGCGCTTATATGAGCGGCGAAGTCGCCGTCGGGACGTACAGACAGTGGAGCTTCAACGGTCATGCCGGTCACGCACTGGGCGACGCCTTTGGCGCGGGTCGACCCGCAGCGTTTGCCGTTGGCTTCGATGTTCGAGGCGAGCATATTGGCTACACCACCACGCCGCTGGCAGCGCCGATAGCCACGGCGACTGGTTTCCTGCCCACCCACACCCTGGGATCTCGAACCGAGCAGGCGGCCTATGCCGAATTGAACGTCCCGATAACCAAGGACTTTGAGTTTACGGTATCGGATCGTCAGGACAGGTATAGCGATTTCGGCAACACCAACAATGGAAAGATCTCGTTTCGCTTTCAGCCATTCCAGATGCTGACCCTGCGAGCGGCTGCCTCCACTGGCTTCAGGGCGCCATCGCTGTTTGAGTTGTACCGACCCCCAACCTTCGGCGCGACCGGCGAGATGAACTCCTACCCGGGGTGCGCAACGGGGGCTTATACGGTGATATTCACCCAATCGAACTGTACTTCGCAGGGCCTGGCGCTGTTCGGCGGAAACACCACCCTGAAGCCGGAGCAGTCGGATAATTTTGATGTCGGTTTTATCGTCGAACCCATTCAAAACCTCGGCATTACGCTCGATTGGTACCGAATCACTCTCAAGAATGAGATTCAGACGATTCCGGGTACTGCGATCTATGGAAATCCCACTACGTTCGCAAACTACTACGTGTTGAACAATGCCGGGACGCTGACTCAGGCACCCTCGCTCGCTATCGACTGCGTCCCGTACACATCGCCCACCTGTGGATACATTCTGCAGAACAGTCAGAATACCGGTGGCATCCAGACCGACGGATTTGACCTGAGTGTCCAATATCTCATCCGGACGCCCATCGGCAAATTCCACACCAGTTTGGAAGGCACATTGGTTACAAAATACCTCCTGCAGCAGTATCTGGATGGTCCCGAGCTCAATCGGGACGGACAATTCGTTCAGGGGAATCAACCGATCATTCGCTGGTCGCATCAGCTGAACGCTGATTGGAGCAACGGGCCGTTTGGCGCCGGTCTCAGCAACCACTTCGTGTCTTCGTATGGCGATTACACGCTGATGGCTAATGGTCAGGTGCATACCGTCGGCGTCTATTCGATCTGGGGTATCTACGCCTCCTGGAAGCCGATTGAGACTCTGACGACACTGGTCGGCGTCTCCAATCTTTTCGATACCGATCCGCCGTTCTCAAACCAGGGCGGCGGCACCAACACGAACTGGCAGGCCGGCTTCAACCCGCTGTTCTCGGATCCGACTGGTCGGGCCTTTTACGTCAGGCTGAAATACGAGTTCTGATCCTCGTCCTGGCGGTTCAACCTCTTAACATCGGCCCCTTCGGGGGCCGATTTTTTTACGGTAGGCGCGGGCCGCCGGGACTTGCGGCGGCGGAGGCCGGCGTCTCGAGCGTCGGCAGGTACTGCGCAGAGGTCAGCGGCCCGGTGAGCAGGCTGAAGGCGTAGCCGCAGGCCAGCAGCAGCTGCTCGGACCAGGCCGGGCCGATGAACGACAGGCCGACCGGCAGCCCCGCTACCTCCCCCATCGGCACCGACAGATGCGGATAGCCGGCGACCGCCGCCAGGGTGGTGTATGAATCGCCGCCGCGATCGCCGTAGGCCTGATCGACGCGCCACGCCGCGCTGGTGGTCGGTGCTACCAGCAGATCGAGCCGATCGTGTTGCAGCATCTGGTCCAGACCCTGCGCACCCGCCAGTCGCTTCGACGTCTCCAGGGCGCCTCGATACGCGGCGTCATCCAGACCGGCGGTCTGCTGGGCGCTGATGAAGATATCCTGGCCGAAGTACTGCAGCTCGTAGGGAGAGGCGCGGTTGTAGTCGATCAGCTGCGCCAGGTCGCGCGTCTTGACCGCCGCGGGAGCGGCCGCCAGATAGCCATCGATACCGGCCTTGAATTCGCTCAGCAGCACCGTGAGTTCAGCCGCCTCGAGCGGCGCGCTGTCGGGCGCGGACACCTCGACCAGCGTGGCACCAGCCGCGCGCAGCCGTCGCAGCGCGCGTTCATAGACCTGGTCCATTTCGGGGTGGCTGCCAGGCTTGAAGCGCAGCACGCCGATGCGCTTGTGGCGCAGGCCTTGCGGATCCAGGCCCGCGGCGTAGTCGGTCGCCTCACACGGGCCGCCGGCCGGCTCGCACTCGTGGGCGCCGTGACTGACCAGCGCGCTCAGCAGGATCGCGACGTCGGCCACCGTGCGCCCCATCGGGCCGGCGGTGTCCTGGCTGTGCGCGATCGGCACGATGCCGCGCTGCGACAGCAACCCCAGTGTCGGCTTCAGCCCGATGATGCCGGTCATCGACGCCGGGCAGGTGATCGAACCGTCGGTCTCCGAACCGATGCTCGCCGCTGCCATGCCGGCGGCCACCGCGACTGCGCTGCCGGAACTCGATCCGCAGGCCGTGCGGTCGAGCACATACGGATTTCGGGTCAGCCCGCCAACGGCGCTCCAGCCGCTGGTCGCATGCGTGGAGCGAAAATTCGCCCATTCGCTCAGGTTGGTCTTGCCGAGGATGATCGCTCCGGCGGCGCGCAGCGCCGCCGCCACGGGCGCATCGGCGGTCGCGAAATTATCGACCAGCGCCAGCGAGCCCACGGTGGTCGGCATCCGGTCCGCCGATTCGATGTTGTCCTTCAGCAGCACCGGAATGCCGTGCAACGGGCCGCGCGCCCCGTGCTCGCGCCGCTCCTGGTCCAGGGCGTGCGCCTGCGTCAGCGCATCCGGATTGATCGAAATGACGGCGTGCAGCGCCGGCCCTTGGCTGTTCAGCGCATTGATGCGCTGCAGATAGTGCTGCACCAAGGTTTCGGCCGTGAATTGACCGGACCCCATCTTGGCCTGCAATTCCGCTATTGAGGGCTCTGGATTCACGTTTGCCGACCAGACCGGCAGTCCGATGACGAGCGCGAACGCGACACACAGTGCACGGTGCATAGGACACTTATGTCATAGGCCCGCGTCGCGGGCGTCGGCGCGGATCATAACCCGACTGGCAAGTTGTCTCGGCAGGGCAAAGCGCGCACGATAACCTAGGCACTACTGGGCTGCGTGAGGGCATGCCATGTCCGGGGCGGTTCGAACCTGGCTCGCGAAACTCGTGCCACTGCTGCTCATCGGTGGCAGCTTCCAGCCCGTATCCCTTGCCGGGCCCACGACCGGATCGCTGACCGCTGGTGTCGATGCCGAGCAGACCGGCCCTCTGTATGCGATACCCACGCTGCGCGACCGGGTCGGCCGCATCGTCGCGGCGGTGATGATCAACGGTCGCGGGCCATTCCGTTTCATGCTCGATACCGGCTCCAATCGAACCGTACTGGCGCAATCGGTGCTCGCCAAACTGAGCCTGGCCGCCGATCCGGATGCCTCGATATCGGTCGTCGGCGTCACCGGATCCCAGATCGCCGCCAGCGTGCATATCGACAGCCTGGACGCCGGCGACATGCATTTTCGCGACGTCGATCTGGCCGTGTTGTCCGGACCGGTGCTGTACGGCCTGGACGGCATTCTCGGCATGGAAGGCTTCGATGGCCTCAAGGTATCGGCGGACTTTGTCCGCAATTTAGTCTCGATCTCCAAGTCGCGCGGTCGACCAGCAGCGGCGCAGTATGCAGCCATCCCGGTGCGGTTCCTGTCCGACCGCCTGCTGATGATCGATGCTCTTGTCGGCCGCCTGCACGTCAAGGCGATCATCGACACCGGCAGCCAGCGCACGCTGGCCAATGGCGCGCTACTCGCGGCGCTCAGTGGCGGGCGGCGCGACGTTCCGCCGACCTCGCCGGCCAGCGTGATCGACGCCACGCAGTCCCTGCAGCCGGGTCTGACCGGTCGCGTACCGGCCATCCGGCTGGGGGAGACGACCATCCAGAACCTGGACGTCACGTTCGGCGATTTTCAGATATTCAGGACCTGGGGACTGGAAAACGAACCGGCGCTGCTGATCGGTATGGACGCGCTCGGTACGCTGGCGGATCTCGACATCGACTATCAGCGCAAGGAGGTGGACATGCTGTCGCGTACGGCGCCGCATCCGCTGCTGGAGATAATGGGGCTTTCACCCACCAGCTGGTGATCGACAGTTGCGCGCACCAGCGCCGTCAACCTCGACAGCGCGGAATCTCGCTCTCCTACGCCGCAGGCGTATAATCATCAACTGGTGGGGCCGATCGGGCGCAGGAGTTTCCGGGAGGTTGCTATGTCTACGCGTTGTGCTGGGACGTCAATACTACTGGTGCTATGCACGCTGACGGCGTGTACCGCCACGCCACCGCGGATGGGGACCACCTCCGCGTCGCGCGTCTACGTCACCGGTTCACTCATTGCGGCACCCGTCGACAGTGTGACCGGCCAACCAGCGCCGAACCCTGCGCTCCAGGTGGTGACCCAAGACGAGATCATGGTTACGGGCCGGACGAACCTTGGCACCGCACTGCACCTGCTGGTGCCGAGTATTCAATAGACACGCGGCCTGAAGCAGGACTCGGCAGCAGCTACTGAGAGCGATCGGCGCGAAGATTGGCGCCTAAAGCCCCGTTCACTGACCATCGCCTTAACGTTGTTTGCCCTGGCCGTGCTCGCCCGCCGCCGCGCAATTACCGCATCCCGGCGTCGCCAGCCGCGCCCGGTGCCGCGCCGCGACGCGCACCAGCATGCCGTGCGCCGCCAGTGCATCGAGCAGGCGCTGGCGCCGCATCATCGGCAGGAACGTCCACACCACGTAGCCGGCTGCAGACACAACCAGTAGCGCGATGACGAGCTGCTGCCACACGGTTTACGCTCCGGCGCCCAACAGCAGCGCGATTCGGTAGGTCGTGAACGCGGACACGTAGGCCAGCGCAAACAGGTAGCCGGCCATGATCAGCGGGTAGCGCCAGGAGTTGGTCTCGCGCCGCACGGTGACCAGCGTCGACAGGCACTGCGGTGCAAACACATACCACGCCAGCAGCGACAGCGCCGTGGCCAGGGTCCAGCTGTGTGCGATCATCGGACGCAGCGCCGTTTCGACGCCGGCAGTGCCGCTATTGGAAAGGGCGTACACGGTGCCGAGCGCGCCGACCACGACTTCACGCGCCGCCAGCCCCGGCACCAGTGCCACGCTGATCTGCCAGTTGAAGCCGAGCGGCGCAAAGATCCGATCGAGCCCGGATCCCAGCATGCCGGCAAAGCTGTAGCGGATCGCAGGTCCTGTGGCACCATCGGGCGGCGCCGGATAGCTCGACAGGAACCACATCAGCACCATCAGCGCCAGGATGATGGTGCCGACGCGCGTCAAAAAGATCTGCGTGCGCTCCCACAGCCCGGTGAGCAGATTGCGTACCGTGGGCCAGTGGTATTCCGGCAGCTCCATCAGCAGCGGGTGATAGTGCGAGCGCATCGTGGCGCGCTTCATCACCAGCGCCACCAGCACGGCGCCCGCGACGCCAGCCACGTAGAGTGCAAACAGGACCAGGCCCTGCAGATTGAACGGTCCGACGCCGCGCGCCGGGATGAAGGCGCCGATGATCAGCGCGTACACCGGTAGGCGCGCCGAACAGGTCATCAGCGGTGCCAGCAAAATCGTCGCCAGTCGATCGCGCACGCTCGGTATGGTGCGCGTCGCCATGATTCCCGGAATCGCGCAGGAAAACGACGACAGCAGCGGTATGAACGAGCGGCCCGAGAGCCCAACGCCGCCCATCAGCCGATCGAGCAGGAACGCGGCTCGCGGCAGATAGCCGCTGTCCTCGAGCAGCAGGATGAAGAAGAACAGGATCAGGATCTGCGGCAGGAACACCAGCACGCTGCCCGCGCCAGCGATCACGCCGCCGACGATCAGGCTGCGCAACGGACCCGCCGCCATCAGTTGCTGCACCGCCTGGCCGAGCGCCTGCATGCCGGCGTTGATCCAGGCGACCGGAGCCTGCGCCCAGCTGAACACCGCCTGGAACACCAGGAACAGCAGCAGCCCCAGAAGCACGGGACCTGCGATCGGATGCATCACGATCGCATCGAGCCGCGCGAGCGCGCGATCGCGCAGCGGCTCGACATAGCCGGCAATCGTCAGGATGCGGCGTGCCTGCCGTTGGGTCGCTGCCAGCTGTTCGTCGGTCTCGGCCGGCAGCGTGAAAGCGGCACGAGCGGGCGCCACTGCAAGCGTATCGAGCGCCGCCACCAGTGCGGCTTCCCCGCCGGGGCGTACCGCGACGGTCTGCACCACCGGCACGCCAAGCTGCCTGGCCAGGGCTTCGCGATCGAGACTGAAGCCGCGGCGCTGTGCCAGGTCGCTCATGTTGAGCGCGACGATCATCGGGATCGACAGCCGCGTGAGCTCCAGCGCCAATCGCAGCGACAGCCGCAGGTTGGTCGCGTCCAGCACGCAGATGATCAGCTCCGGCGGTGACTCGCCCTGCAGCCGCCCGGTCACGACATCGCGGGTGATCGCCTCGTCGAGCGTCGTAGGCACCAGGCTGTAGGCTCCGGGCAGATCGATCACGCGGTAGAGAAAATTGTGGTGCGCGCCGACGAACGCGCCTTCCTTGCGCTCGACCGTGACGCCGGGGTAGTTCGCGACTTTCTGGCGGCTGCCGGTCAGGCGGTTGAACAGCGCGGTCTTGCCACAATTCGGGGCTCCCACCAGGGCAACCCGGCGGGTCAGCAGGTCGGGAGTCTCACGGGTCACGCGGTGGCTCGAGCAGTACCATCACGTCCCGGGCTTCGCGCCGGCGCAGCGCGAAAATCGACGAGCCGATGCGCACCGCAATCGGATCACCGCCAGGACGAATCTCCTCGACGACTTCGACGCGCTCGCCCGGCACGAACCCCAGTTCGAGCAGACGGCGCGTAATGGTCGAACCGGCGCCCGCGCCGTCGCCGATGGCGAGCGGGGCGACACTATGCGCCGTCACAGCACTGACGGTGCCGCGATCGCCCTTATGAAGCGTCGCCAGCGAATGCACATCACTTTGGACGGCTGCGGCCGTGTCGATCGACAGCCAATCCACACAGGAATCCATTGCTGCGTCCCAAAAGTTTAAATGAGAATCAATCGCACTCGCATCTGAGCATAGCGCAGACGGGCACCAGGCGCCAGTTCGGCTTAGGGCTTTGCGAAGAGTGTCGCAGCCGCTGATTTGAAGGGCGGCGCACCCGATTGGTGCGCTGCAACACCCTCTGCCGATGATCTAACGGTGTGCGCCAAAGCGGCGCGCCAGCCAGTGATCCAGCGAGAGATTGCCGGCACCGCGGCACAGCAATACCAGCAGCATCGCGGCCCATTGGATGTGGGTCGGCCAGGCTTGCGGGTAGACGAACACCTCGATGATGGTGGTCATGCCCAGCAGCAGCAGCGCAGCCGGGCGCGTCAGCAACCCGAGTACCAGCAGCACCGGCGTCGTCAGTTCGATGCCCGCCCCAAGATGCGCGGCGACATCCGGCGGCAGCAGCGGCAGCTTGTACTCGTCCTCGAACAGCTGCAGCGTCGCATCCCAGTTCGCAAGCTTGGTGGTACCGGAATTCCAGAACACCGTCGCGACCGCGAAACGCAGCGGCAGCGCCAGCAGGCTGTAGGACACGCGCTCGAGCCAGCCGATAACCCGTCCGATAGCGCCGATGATGCCCGTGTCGCCGCTGGCGGCCGGAGAAACCGAGGTGTTCATTCGCGCGTTGCTCCTGTCGGTGGCGCCCTTAGATCGAAGGCGATGAATCGTCCCGAGGACAGGTGCTCGGCGAGCCAGGCACTGATGTCTGCATCAGCCCGATCGTCGAGCGCCGCATACAAAGGCTCGCCGGCGCACAGCCGCGCGGTGAACTGCCAGCGCGCGACGTTCAGGCGTCGCACCTGCACGCCGCTAGCATCGCGCTCGATCAGCAGGTGCACCGGGCCACTGGCCAGGTCGATCGCCGCCATCGCCGCGGCATCCTGATCCAGCACCGCCCGCCAGATCGCATCGGCGGGGAACTCGAGCCGCAGCAGGCTCAAACCCGGATGTGCGGTAAAACTCACGCGCGCCCGGGCCGACTCGGCAAGTAGAGCCAGCCGCGCCAGATCCAGGCCGCTCGCATCCTCGGCATGCAGCGCGCGGTTCACCGTCCATTCAAGTCGCGCGACATCCGCCAGGTAGGGCAGCGTCGCCGCCGGCACAAATCCGCTCAGAAAACCGGCAAAGCCGCCACCGTAGTCATTCAGCCAGGCGCTCGCCGGAGGCTGGCGGCGAATGAACGCGCGCGCGCTGGCGTCGAAAAACTCGGCACCCACCAGCCGCTGCACCGCCGGGAACGACAGCCGCAGCGCGTTGACGAGCGTGCTGAGGCAGGTATTGCGGTAGATCGCCAGCCGCAGCGCGCTCTCCTCGTCCGGCGGCGGCGCCTCGCCAAGCAACTGCGCGCGCAGTGCCTGCTGCAACTCAAGCAGCGCAGGCATGGTGCCCAGGCGCGACGCCGCGCAGCAGCGCGCTCGCCTGCGCTGCTTCATCGAGCAGCACATCGAAGGCCGGAATATCGGTGTCCCATTCGATCAGCGTCGGCGTAGCACCGAAGCGCCGCAGCGCCTGCCGGTACAGCGCCCAGACCTCGGCGGCGACGCGCGCGCCATGATCATCGATGCGCACCACGCTGCCGTCATCCAGCGTGCGCACTGCGTGGCCGGCCAGATGAATCTCCCCGACCGCCGCAGCCGGCAGCGCATCCAGGTAGGCCTGCGGATCCCAGCCGTGGTTGCTGGCGCTGACGTAGATGTTGTTGACGTCGCACAGGATGCCGCAGCCAGTGCGTTGCGCGACCGCGGTGATGAATTCCCATTCGGGAATGGTGGAATGCCGGAACTGCAGGTAGGTCGAGGGGTTTTCGATCAGGATGCGCCGCTTGAGCGCAGCCTGCGTCTGCTCGACGTGCCGGCACACGACATCGAGCGCCTCGTCGGTCATCGGCAGCGGCAGCAGATCGGCCAGGTAGTGACCGCCGACAACACTCCAGGACAGATGTTCCGACACCAGGCCGGGTTCGATGCCGTGCGCCAGTTCGCCGATGCGGCGCAGGTGCTCTCGATCGAGCTCTTCGGCACTGCCCAGCGACAGTCCGACGCCGTGCAGCGACAGCGGATAGTCGCGTCTGACTTGCTCCAGCACCCGGCGCACGCTGCCGCCGCCAAAATAATTCTCCGCGTGTACCTCGAACCAGGCCACGGCCGGCTGCTGCTGCAGCACCTGCTCATGATGCGGGAAGCGCAGCCCGATTCCCGCCGCAGCGGGAATCGGGCCGGTATGTTTCGCGCTGTGGCCGTCGCCCGACACGCGGCGCCTTACATCGGCTTGGTGGAACCGCCGGCGATCTTGGCGCAGTCGCCCGCCGGCAGCAGTACGAAGGACTTGGAGTCGCGTGCCATGGTCGCCTGGCCGGCGCAGGAATGCGACCCCGCCGCACAGTCGTTCTTGGCGGCTGCATTGATGCCGTAACACTTCTCGGACTTGTCCTTCATCGCCGGCGCCGCGTCGGATTTGGCCATCGGCGCATCGGCAGCGCGGACCGGTGCCTGCAGCACCAGGGCGAGTCCAACGGCGGCAGACAGGGTCGAAGCGGCTGATAGATAACGATTCATGATGATCCCCTCATGTTCTCGCGGTCCCGGAATTGGGGCCACGAGGGTAACTTCGATATCGGCGGCAAAAGGTTACACTGGCTGGCGTGCCTACCGAGCCGACCCCCCAGGAACGAGACCAGGCCTGGTCGCAACTGATGCGGGCAGCACAGTCCGGCGACCGGACGGCCTACGAGCGGCTGCTGAGTGAAATCTCGCCGCTGATTCGCGCCCTGGTGCGCCGCCATTGCAGCAATCGCGCCGATATCGAGGAGATGGTCCAGGACACGCTGCTGACCGTGCATCGGGTGCGGCATACCTACGATCCGAGCCGGCCGTTCTGTCCGTGGCTGGCGGCCATCGCCTGGCGTCGAAGCATCGACGCGCTGCGCCGTCGTATACGGGTGTCCAGGTATGAGACCCCCGAACAGGGCGTTTATGAAACCTTTTCGGATGCTGCAGCGAATAGCGATCTAGAGGGCGTGCGTTCGGCCGAGGAGGTAGAGCAGTTACTGCAGCTGCTGCCACCGCGGCAGCGCCAGGCGCTGCAGTCGCTCAAGTTGAAGGAAATGACCCTTGCCGAGGCGTCGGTGGCGTCAGGACAGTCGGTAGCCGCGCTCAAGGTGAACACCCACCGGGCACTCAAGACGCTGCGGGGGCTGCTCGAGGGCCGCAAGCGCTGAGGCAGATGGTTTCAGGAGTAATGAATTTGGCGGCCGTGCAGACAGAGCGGGTGATCGTCACACTGGCGTCGCAGCTGCAGCCGGTACGGCGGCTGCGCTCCCCGCTGCTGCGCGCGCTGTTATGGCTGGCGGTGGTTGGCGGCGTAGGCGGGGTGCTGATTGCGCGTGAAGTCGGGCTCGCAATCTTCCTGCAGCGCCTCGCGGTGCCGCGCGTGGCAGTGGAGGACGTCGCCATCGCCCTCACCGCCATCACCGCCGTCATCGCCGCCTTCGAACTCTCGGTGCCCGGACACTCGCCCCGGTGGGCGCTGCTGCCGGTGCTGCCGCTGTTGTCATGGGTCAGCGCCAGTGGTCTTGGCTGTCTTCGTAACGGCTTGAGCCTGCAGCGCGCCGACGGCTTCGCCGGGGAGAGTCCGCATTGCTTTGCGTTCATCGCCGGCGCGAGCGTGCCGCTGGGGCTGGGGCTGTTCTGGATGCTGCGCCGTGCGCGGCCGATCGCGCCGCTGCCGGTGGCCGCGCTCGGTACGCTGGGGGTGGCCGCCAGCGCGGCGTTCATGCTGCAGTTCTTCCATCCGTTCGACGTTACGGTAATCGACCTGGCGCTGCATCTGAGCGCGGTCGGGCTGGTGGTGCTGGTCGGCACCGTGTGGCGACGTCCATTACTGGCCGCGGCCTGAAAGCTCAGCGTGCCTGCCGGCAACGGCACGGGCAGCAGGCTATACGATCGTGGTTGCCAGATTCTTGCCGATATAGGTAATGTCGCTGAGCTGGGCCTGCAACAACTTCGTAAACTGATCGGCCGGCAGCGGCCGCTTGAAATAAAAGCCCTGCAGCTCGTCGCAGGTATGGGCTCGCAGGAATTCGGCCTGTTCCCTCGTTTCCACACCCTGCGCAACCACCGTCATGCTCAGGCTCTTTCCCATGGCAATGACCGCGTCGGCCAGCCCGGCATTTTCCGCAACGCCGGTGATGTCGCGTATGAACGAGAGATCAATCTTGATCGTGTCGAGCGGGAAGCGCTGTAGCGTGGCCAGTGATGAATACCCGGTTCCAAAATCGTCGATCGCGATCCGGACTCCCAGCTGCTTCAGGCCAGCCAGGATCCGCAGCGTATCCGGGACATCGCGGATCAGCAGGCTCTCGTTGATCTCGAGCTCCAGCAGATGAGGAGCAAGCTGCGTGACCTCCAGTATCGATTTCACGTCGCGCAGCAGGTGCACATCACGAAACTGCCGCGCCGTCAGGTTGACGGCGATGCTCACATGCGGCAGGCCCTGAGCCTGCCAGGCAACATTCTGCAAACAGGCCGTCTTGAGCACCCACTTGCCGATCGGCACGATCAGCCCGGTCTCCTCTGCGACCGGAAGAAACTGCAGCGGCTGCAGCGTACCCAGCTCGGGATGCTGCCAGCGTAGCAGCGCTTCCATGCCGGCAATGCGGCCGCTGCCGATATCGCGCTTTGCCTGGTAGTAGAGCCGAAATTCGTTGCGCTCGAGCGCCTGCCGCAGACTCAATTCCAGGGTCAGGCGCTGCAGCGAATTGGAATCCAGCTTTTCCGAATAGAACTGGAAATTGTTCCTTCCCTGCGCCTTTGCCTGATACATCGCGATATCGGCGTTCTTGGTCAGCGTTTGCTCGTCCAAACCGTCCTGCGGGTACATGCTGATGCCGATACTGGTGGTGACGCGAAATTCGTGACCGATCAGGGTGAACGGCTTACCCACCACCGAGAGTATCTTCTGGGCGACGGTTTCGGCGTACTGTTCGCCGCCCAGCTCGGGCAGGAGCAGGACGAATTCATCGCCGCCCAATCGCGCCACCGTGTCGCTGTCGCGCACGCACTCCTTGAGTCGGGCGGCCGCGCTCTTGAGCAGTTGATCGCCCGCGTCGTGCCCGAGCGTGTCGTTGATCTGCTTGAAGCGGTCAAGGTCCAGAAACGCAACCGCGAGTTGCCTCCCGGCCTGATGCGCCTCGATGATGCGTTGACTCAGAAGTTTGCTGAACATGCTCCGATTCGGAAGCCCGGTGAGGGCATCGTGATAGGCCAGGTATTCGACCCGCTGCGCGTGCAACAGCTCGCTATCGCCTTCCCGCAACCGGCTCTGGGACAGCTGCCAGCTCATCCGGCCCAAAAGGGCCAACAGCAGTAGTGCCACGACACTTCCGAGCGCCGCGCGCCACAGGTACTCGCGTGCATCGCCCTCGGCAGCGGCCGCCTGCTCATCGGCCGAGAGCCCGATCAGCACGGCCAGCGGGAACTCGTAGAGTTCGCGCGCGACGCTCCAGCGCCGCACCCCGTCCCAGCGGTCGGTCGAGACTGTCACTTGCGCTTCGGCAGAGCCGGCTTTCGGCACGATGGCGTCGTAGTCGGCGACCTCGCCGGAGAACACCGAGTCCCCGGTGCGCCTTACCCGAAATACGCCATCGGTGCCGAGCATGCCCAGTTCACCATGCTCGCCCAGTTTCGCGGTCTCATACCCACTGACGAAATAGGCCGCGGCGACCGCGACGATCACCACCCCGTCAAATGCTCCCTTGGCGTCGAGCCTGCGGCTGAAGTGCAGTTTCCCGCTGCCGGTGGTGCCTGGCGGAAGCTGCCCGATGAAGAAGCTCTCGCCGGCGCGTTGTCCGCGAAAGTAATCCTCATTGGCGACGTTGGGGGTCTCGCCCGGGCGCGTGCTATCCACGATGGCGCCGTTTCGATCGGCAATGCTGACCACGAACAGCAGTTCCGGCGGCAGCAATCCCTTGTCGGCCAGCTCGGAGAGTCGGCCGGGGCCGCCGACACGTTCGCGCCAGTACTTGACGAGACTCAAGGTCTGATCGATCTCGCGCAGCGCGCGCACGATCTGGGCCTGATAGGTACTCAGCAGCTCGCGGCTCGAGACCGCCGCCGCGTGCTCCGCATCGACATGTTTGACTCTGATGACGCTGATGGTGGTCGCCCAGATGACCGCCAGTAAAAATGCGGCGATCAGCGGGAACACGATCAGGGGTTCGGAAGCCCTGCCCAGGGCGCGATGAAATGTGTCGGTCGGGCGCATGGGTTTCCTTACCGGCCGGCCGACCAGTCAACAGGCCACGAACCAGGATGGCCGAATATCACCCATGGCACAGCCTGCGGGATCAGCTGGCTCGCAGTTTGTTCGCCAGCGCACGTAGCGGCTCGATTCAATGGAATAAATCAGCCGGCGTGGTTCCAGCGCCACAGGCGGAAGAGCGCGTGAGGCTTTTTCCCCACGGTCGCCGTCCGGCGCGGCGTGTGGGCACGGCGGTTACTGAATCGAAAGGTCGATCAGATAGGTCGATAGCGCCAGTCGTTCCTGCGACGTCAGCACCACGTCCGGTGGCATGCGTTGCGGGCCCGCCTCGGGGGCAAGACGAAACAGGATCTCATCGAGCAGGTTGCCGCGCGCGCGCGATTGGGAGAGCAGCAGCGGTGCGAGTGCATCGGGCCGCCCAAACGGCACCGCAGGTGCCACGCCGGTGCTGTGGCACGAGGCACAGTGTCCCAGCAGCATCGTTGGCAGCCCGGCGTCGGCCGTCGCGGCATCGTCCGGGCTGGCTGCGGGCGGAGGGATCGCAAACACGGCGTCGGCCTGTCCCAGCAGCGCGCGACTGCGTTGACGCAGGTAGCCGCAGTAGCGGTCATCCGCGGAATTGTCGCGCTGCTGGTGCAGCTCGGCGAGCGTGTGGTCGGCACCGGCCAGGTCGGCGCGGATCAGAGCGGCCAGTCCGGCGTCATCTGCCGCGGGTGTTGCGAAATCGTAGGTATTCTTCTCCAGCGCCAGGGTCCATTGCGCGGTTGATATGCCAAGTCCCGACTCAGCCACATAGCGGAAGTCCGTCAGCGCCGTTGGATGATCCGTGCCGTCGACCCGCGGATGAACCTTGAGTTTGTCGGCCAGCGCCCGCCCCTGCTTGGCAATGCTCTGCCGCGCGTTGGCCAATTCGGAAGTCCGGCGCAACAGCAACATCTGGCGCCGCACTCGTGGCTGCTGCGCCGAGGGTACAAAATCCTCAAGTTGGCCGCAGTTACCTTCGGCCGCACCCAGCAGTGCATATTGATAGAGCGCGTAGTCCGGGCTGGCTTGCAGTTGGCCCGCCACCATGCGCATGTTCAATGCGCTCAGCAGGCGCGCCAGCTCCGCATTGGGAGATTCTCGCCTGACGCCGTCATATTGACTGCGGCCGTCCGGCACGAAGGTGTTGCGATAGGCGAATCGCTGCGCCCCGATCAACTGCCGATACCTGGGGTTGCGGGATTGCTGACCCAGGAATTGCTCCAGGCCGGCGCGCTCTACCGCGGTCAGATTAGAGCCGTAGCGCTCGCCATACGCACCCGGCCATAGCGGGGTGGTGTCCCAGATCGGTCGGACCGGGTCGCCGTGGCAGCGGCTGCAGCGCTCGGGATTGATCGGCGAGATCTGCACCTCGGCGCCGTTGCCGGAGGCGGGGAAGATCAGCTCGCGGAACTCGAAGCGATTGTTACGCTCGTCGAACTGCGCCGTCTCGAGCGTGCCATAGCCGCGCTCGGATGGATTGCCGTTGAAGGTGATCATGAACCTGGCATTGCTGCCGTACAGGATCACCCGTGGATCGCTGAAGCTGGCCTGCTGCAGGCTGCGACTCGAGAACACCAGCGCGAAGTTGGATCGGTAGTCGGCCGGTAACGCGGCCAGCACGCCGCTGATGGAGCGTATGCCGTCGCGTGTGACCAGCGACTCCAGCGCCTGGTAATCCATATCCGCCGCGACTGCAGCGCCGATGAGCAGCGTCATGGCGCACGCCGCACTGCGAGCGCCAGTTGCTCGCCATGATCGGTGCGATTTCAATGCCGGTCGGCCTTTGGCAGTGCCGAGCCTAGAATTTCTTCAGCACCGTGACATCGCCGGGCGGCGCCGTGGTGACGTAGCCGATCGCCCCCGGGTTCGATTTCACGTAGGCGATAACTTCCGCATCGCTGGCCCGGACGGTGGGCGGATTGATGCCATCGCGAAAGCTCTTCTTGGTCCACAGCGATTCGTATTTGGCGGCGTCGAGCTGCAGCACCTTCTTCAGGAATTCTTCCCTGGCAGAGCTGTTATCCTGCGGCCTGATCTTCGTCGACTCTGCGAGTTCCTTCTCGCCGGTATAGATGTTCTTGATGTCATCGGCCGTCAGGTTCAGGCCTGGGTACACGATGACGTAGACGTCGGCGAACGCCAGCGCGGGCGCTGCCGTGAACAGCATTACCGCCCAGAGTACGCCTCGCTGGGCCAGACTGATTGTAAGTTTCATGGCATCCTGTCCCTTCAGAATCGAATGGCGACCTGTACATGGGCCTCGTTGTACGACTGGCCGCCATCGCGTTTCATGTCCGTATGATTAGCGTCTATTTTGATCGCCGTCTGAGGCGTCAGGTCGTAGCGCACGCCGACCAGGGAGCGTTTGTATGACTTGCCACCGAGCAGGTACTGGAAATAACCGTCGTCCTGGCTCAGGGTGTCCTGTTCGAACCGGGCGAGCGGCGTGATGAGACCGAAGAAGATGTAGTCCGCCTCGACATAGAAGGCGCTGCTCTCGTGGCTGGGGCCGCCGGTGCCATGCGCCTTGTTATCGAATCGGTAATATTCACTCATGAGCTCCCAATCGCCGGGAGTCCAATGTCCGAACGCGCCGATCACCTTGACATCGGTCTGCGCGGTGCGCACACCACTGATGAAATTGTCGATCTGCTCGCTGAAGCCATGCGCCCCGACCCACAGGCTATCGAGCGCGCCACCGAGGAATTCGTACCCGAGGCGCGCGCCGAACGCGGTATGCGAGTCGGCATTACCGGCGTTCTGCATGTCGATGACCCCGTCGAGTATACGGCTGCCGTTGCCCAGATAGGCATCGTAGGTGAAGCGGCCGGGGCCGATATCGCGCCGCCCGGTCGCCCAGATGCCGTTAGTATGCGCCGGTAGTATTCCGCCGTGGTCTTCGAAGCCAAGGAACTGCGGGCGCATGACCGTTGGCTGCAGCTGCGCGCCATGGTGGTAAGCGGTATTCCAATACCCGTAGGGTGTATGAAAGCGACCCATCCACACGGTCAGATCGTCACTGAACAGATAACCGATTTGCAGCCGCTCGATATCGACAGCAGGCTGGCCATTGTCCGAGCCCGGCTTGGTCCAGTCGTCGAACTCGACCACGTCCTCCATCAGTGCACGAATCCGATCGGTGAGGCTCGGGGCTATGTACAGATCGAGGTTGTCGAGCTTGAAGCCGGTATTCCCGGTCGGCGCATTCTGCTGCGTCGTGTCGGTGTAGTAGACCGAGGCGAAGCCGTGGATGACGAGTCCCTCGATGTCGGCCCGCGCCTGCACACTGATCACTATCAGGCCGAGCAGCCACAGCGTTGGGACGATCCACTGCGGCACTCGTTCGAGCGCAACTGTGCGCTTAGTCATGATCTGCAACTCCCATTATCCGGATGACGGCAGCGCGGCGCTGCTTTGGCAAAGAAATCTTCGTTGCGGTTGGCCCAGGTCAGCGTACTGGCGATCTCGCCAGCGGGATTGATCAACAGGATCTTGAAGTCGTGGACGCGATGCTCGTCGTACAGCCAGGACGGGAAGTCGAGCGCCGCGGCAAATTGCTTGGTCACCGCGTCGCTGCCGGTCAGGAAATGCCAATCGGTGCGCAACAGGTGATGGCGCCGACGATAGATCAACCAGCTTCCCGGGCCATCGACGCTCGGGTCGTAACTGACTACCACGATGTCGACCGCCAGGCCGGCACTCGCGGCGCTTTGTTGCAGCTGCTCGAGCCGGTGCAGCGTGTAGCTGCAGACCTCGCGGCAGATCGAATAGGCCATGGTCAGCATGAGCGTGTGCCCCTGCCACTGCCCCAGCCGCGCCAGCTCGCCATGCTCGTCCTGCCAGTCGAATGGCAGCTCGTACAGGTTCGCCACCGTCGGCTCAGCCGCCGGCGCCGTGCTCTGCAGGCCCGCGACGCCGAGCAACAGGCACACCATGCCGGCCACTGCGTAGCGCGAGCGGTTCGCTTTGCATGGGCCTGACATGCGTTCGGTTCCCGCCGCGTCAGCCGGCCTGACACCGGGCGAGCGATTTGCCGCTGGCCCTGAGCGGCCGGTTGGCGGCACTGGCCGCAGCGGGCGGCGCTGCGCGTTGCGGGCGCCCGGCGACTTTGACTTCGCTCCCGGTCAGCTTGAATTGACCGACGGCGGCGTCCAGATCTGCGGCCCGCTGGCGCACGTCGGCGGATGCCTGTTCAGCCTTTTGCACGAACACCGAATTCTCGCGGGTCATCTCGTCCAGATCGCCGACCGTGGTGGCAACCTGGTCGGTTTCCCGCTGCTGGCGGCGCGAGGCGGCCAGTACTTCCTGGGTGGTCTGCGTCAGCGAATGCACGGCGGCGATGACCTCGCGCATGGTAGCGCCGGCCTGCTCTACCAGCTGCGCGCCGTCGCGCACGCGAGCGAAGGTGCTGCCGATCAGCTCCTTGGCATTCCTGGCAGTGTTGGATGAGCGATTGGCAAGCTCGCGAACCTCTGCGGCGACGATCGCAAAACCACGACCGCTGGCGCCAGCCCGCGCCGCCTCCACTGCCGCATTGATCGCCAGGATATTGGTCTGAAAGGCGATGTCTTCAATGCCGCCGATGAACTCAAGCACCCGCTTGGAGCCCGAATAGATTGACTGCATGGTGTCGACGGTCAGGTCCACGACCTTGCCGCCGCGGTTGGCCAGTTCAGCCGCGCCGTGCGCGACGTCGCGCGCCTTCTCCGATTCCGACGTGTTGTGTGCGACCGCCTCCAGCAAATGCGTTGCACTGTCGCGAATGCGCCGCAAACTGGATGCCTGCTGCGCGGTGCGCTGCGCGAGATCTGAATTACCGTCGGCGATGCTGACCGAGGCCTCGGCAATCTGCTGCGCACTGCGACGCACGTCGGCGACGATCGCCGACAGCGCGGTCTGCATCTGCAGCAAGGCGAGCTGCATTTCGCCGAGTTCGTCCGCGCGCGCAATCTTGATCGGGCTGGTCAAATCGCCGCCGGCAATCTGCTTGGCTATCCTGACCGCCTGGCCGACGGCCCCGTGTATGGCGTCGATAATGCGGCGCAGCGCCAGCGACAGAATGATGAGCATGATGGCGGTCGAGCCGATCAGGATGTTCAGGCGCGTCTCGCGGGTCTGTTTCTGGTGATCCACCCACAGACTCAGGTCGGCCTGCACGCGTGCGTCCGCGGCTTTGATGGCATTGCTGGCGGCATTGATCTCGCCGCGCAGCGGCATCAGGGTCTTGATGGAAGTGCTGACGGCGACGGCCGCGCGAATCTGCGCAATCGATGCGAGCGCGGATTGCACATCGCCGGATGGCTGCTGCGCCTGCAGCTGCTCCAGGCTGGTAGCGCACTGGTTGATGGCCTCGACGGCCTTCGGACCCAGCGTGCCGGTGTCGACGGCATCGGTGACGCCGTCGAGAAAATTGCGGTATGAGCGGGCGGCCTGGAGCGACAGCTGGCTGCCGCTGAGCCCGGCATTCATCTCGGTGACGATGGTACCGACCAGGCGCGTCTGGTAGATCGACAGCGCGATCAGTGGCAGCACCGCGGCGAACACCTGTGCGAACATGCGCCGCCGCAGCGTCCAGAACGCCTTGTGCGCACGGTGCTCAGGCGATTGCACCTCAAGCTGATGAGCTAATGCATTGACGTCCATATCGCTCGGATCTGTTACCCCGCAGAGCGGCTCGCGGGCGCACGCCAGTGCTGCGGAACCTACGGCTGCGCCACGTTATGGTGAGCAACGGCGTAGTTAACAGAAACTTGAGGGCGCGGTCTTCGGGCGATTATGCAAACTGCGACGCAGTGCCGTCGAAGAGCAGCGCAGGTGGTGACTGCCTGCAGCCGCCCGCGCAGCTCGTTTACCCGGTAAATTTTCGGCGATCTTCTGCGATAATGATGAAGTTATGGCAGAAAGTAGCGCTATCTACAGGATTTACGTGATTTCGATGGCTATGGCAGTGGCCTCACCGCCGCCAATGCACAGCGAGGCGACACCGCGCCGGCCGCCCCTGCCCTTGAGCGCATGCAGCAGCGTCACGATGATCCTGGCGCCGCTGGCGCCTATCGGATGGCCCAGTGCGCAGGCACCGCCGTTGATATTGACGCGTGCATGGTCGAGTCCGACATCGCGCATCGAGGCCATGGTCACGACTGCAAAGGCCTCGTTGATCTCGTACAGGTCCACGTCGGCGGCGCTCCAGCCGGCTCTTTCCAGCACCTTCCTGATCGCGCCCGCCGGCGCAGTGGTGAACCATTCGGGCGCCTGCGCATGGCTGACATAGGCCACGACGCGCGCCAGCGGTGTGGCACCGACCGCGCGCGCTGCCGAGTCATTCATCAATACCAGGGCGGCGGCGCCATCGGCAATCGACGACGAGCTGGCCGCCGTCACGGTGCCATCCCTGGCAAATGCCGGCTTCAGAGTCGCAATCTTGCTGAGGTCGCAGTTGAACGGCGGCTCGTCCCGCTCCACCAGCTGATCGGCCTTGCGGCCCTTGACGGTCAGCGGCGCGATTTCGGCAGCAAAGGCGCCGTTGCCGCAGGCCGCCTGGGCGCGACGCACCGATTCGGCCGCATAGGCATCCTGATCGGTGCGCGTGAACTGGTATTTCTTCGCGGTGACGTCGGCGAAATGACCCATCATCTGGCCGTCATACGGATTTTGCAGGCCGTCGTAGAACATGTGGTCGAGCACTTCGCCGTGGCCCATGCGATAGCCCTGGCGCGCCTTGGGCAGCAGATAGGGCGCGTTGCTCATCGACTCGAAGCCGCCGGCGATCACGATGCGCGCCGAGCCGGCGCGGATCGAATCGCAGCCCAGCATGGCGCTGCGCATGCCCGAGCCGCACACCTTGTTGATCGTGGTGGCCGGCACGCTGTGCGGCACGCCTGCGGCAATCGCCGCCTGTCGCGCCGGTGCCTGTCCCAGCCCCGCGGGCAGCACGCAGCCGAGGATGACCTCATCGATCTGCTCCCCGCTCACGCGGGCATCGCCAACGGCGGCACGCACGGCGGCGGCGCCCAGTTGCGGTGCGCTAGCCGCGCTGAGCGCGCCCTGAAATGCGCCGATCGGGGTGCGCCGCGCGGCGACGATGAAAACATCCTCAGTCATCGCAATGTCCCTGGGGGTTTAAACGGTAAAGTGCGTGCGCGGCGCCAGAGTTTCAAGGCCGGGCCGGCAGCGCGGAGCCGAATTGTGCCGTGGACCTGGCACGCACATCCGCCTCACTCACGCCTGGGGCGAGTTCAATCAAATCAAACGCCGAATGCCGGTCAGGCCGGCTGAACACCGCCAGGTCGGTGATCAGCATGTCCACCACGCCGGCGCCGGTGAGCGGCAGCTCGCAGGCGCTCTTGAACTTGGGCGAACCGTCGCGGGCGACGTGCTCCATCAGCACGATCACGCGCCGCACCCCTGCCACCAGGTCCATCGCCCCGCCCATACCCTTGACCACTTTGCCGGGCACCATCCAGTTGGCCAGATCCCCGCGTGCCGACACCTCCATGCCACCGAGCACCGAGAGATTGATGTGGCCGCCGCGAATCATCGCGAAGCTGTCGGCAGAAGAGAAATAGGACGAGATTGGCAGCTCGGTGATGGTCTGTTTGCCGGCATTGATCAGGTCGGCGTCTTCGTCGCCTTCATAGGGGAACGGTCCCATGCCGAGCATGCCGTTCTCGGACTGCAGCACCACTTTCATCCCGGCGGGAATGTAGTTGGCTACCAGCGTCGGAATACCGATGCCGAGATTGACGTAGAAACCGTCCCGAAGCTCGCGCGCTGCACGCTCGGCCAGTTGTTCACGCGACCACGGCATGGCTGCTCCGCTTGCGCACCGTACGCTGCTCGATCGGTTTGCGGTAGTTCAGCCCCTGCACGATCCGTTGCACGAAGATGCCCGGGGTATGAATGTGATCCGGATCGAGCTCGCCGACTTCGACCAGCTGCTCGACTTCGGCAACGGTGACACGGCCCGCGGTGGCCATCACCGGATTGAAGTTACGCGCAGTCTTGCGATAGACCAGGTTGCCTTCCCGATCGCCCTTCCAGGCCTTGACGATCGCAAGATCCGCGGTCAGGCCGGTCTCGAGCACGTACGACTCGCCATCGACCACGCGTGTCTCCTTGCCGGAAGCCACCTGCGTGCCGGCGCCGGTACGCGTATAGAACCCGTAGATGCCCGCGCCGCCGGCGCGGATGCGTTCCGCCAGCGTGCCCTGCGGATTGAATTCGATCTCGAGCTCGCCCTGCAGATACTGGCGCTCGAACTCCTTGTTCTCCCCGACATAGGAGGAAATCATCCGGCGGATCTGCCGTGTCTTGAGCAGCTGGCCCAGCCCGACATCATCGATGCCGGCGTTGTTGGAGATCACGGTCAGCCCCTTCACGCCCAGGTCGCGCAGGGCCGCGATCAGGTGCTCCGGGATGCCGCACAGGCCGAAGCCGCCCGACAGGATCGACATGCCGTCACGCGCGATACCGGCAAGGGCTGCCGCCGCATCCGGATACACCTTGCCGCTGCCGGCCTGCGACGCCGTAGTCATGTCATCCCCCTGCCTGAACTGCGCGCTGTGGTTGCGAGAATGGTACTAGATGTCGGCCGGACCTTGCACCGCCAGCGCTCCGCTGCGGCCCGGCACCGAACCCGACTGCACCCGAGCGCCCGGCAAGCTCGCCACGGCCAGCTGCGCAAACACCGTGCGCATCGACACCAGCTGGTAACCCTGTGCGTGCCAGCCCTCAATCAGCCGCCGGAATACCGGCAGCAGCTTCATGCCCTCGAGCTCCGCATGCAAGGTGAATACATGACCCGGGCGCATGCTGCGGGTACGGGCGAGCAATACCTGGTGCACGTTCTGGGCGGTAACGCCGTCCACGCCGATCAGCTCATCGAGCGTGGGCAGCGTGGTCGGCAGCTGCGGGCAGGTACTGCGTAGCGGCGGCTGCGAGCGCTCGGCCGACTGCGCCGACAACAGCGGCACGAACGGCCCCTCGCCGCGCGTGTCCGAGGCGTAGACAAAGCCCAGCTCCTGTTCGAGCTCGAGTGCGTACTGGTTCATCTGCCAGCCGGCAGCGCCATGCGCCTGCGGCTTGACGCCGAACACTTCGCGAAACCGGTGCACCGCGCGCAGCATCTGATCGCGGGTCCAGGCCTCGCCGCGCCGGCTGACGAAGTCCTGCCAGGTGGTGTGATCGAAGCAGTGCACCCCGACCTCGTGGCCGGCGTCGCGCACGTTCCTCATGATATCCCCGGCGCGCCGGCCGATATCGGGGCCCGGCAGCAGCGTACCGTACAGCAGCGTGCGCAGCCCGTAGTGCTCGAGCACCGAGGTGCGCGACACCTTGTGTGCAAAGTCGAACACCCCGCGCCGGAACACGCGGCGCAGCGCGCGACAGGTGTGAGAGGGGCCGAGGCTGAACAGGAAGGTGGCGTCCGCCTGCGCGCGTTTGAGGACATCGACCAGCGCCGGGACGCCCTCGCGGGTGCCGCGCAGCGTATCGACATCAATTTTCAGCGCAAGCTGCAAAACACCCACCTCGAATTACTATCACCGGGAGGGTTCATGCCATGAGGGAATTTTTCATTACGAAAAATTCCCTCATGGCATGAACCCTCCATGCGCTGGTTACTCAAGGAGTCTTCCAGCTTGCGATATCTGATCGCGATAGGCGTCGAAGATGTGCCGCAGCGCCTGCTGCATCGTGACACGCGGGGTCCAGTCCAGATCCGTCCGCGTATTGTCGATCTTGGGCACGCGATTCTCGACGTCCTGATAGCCCTTGCCGTAGTACTCGGCCGCGGTGGTATCCAGCAGCCGCACTTTGGCGGCATTGGCCCGGTACTCGGCATAGGTCGCCGCCACGCGCAGCATCTCCTGCGCCAGCTCGCGTACCGACAGGCTGTTGGCTGGATTGCCGACATTGAAGATCTTGCGGCTGGCACAGCCGCCGGCATTCTCGATTATCTTCATCAGCGCGTCGATGCCGTCGCTGATGCCGGTGAAGCAGCGGCGCTGGTTGCCGCCATCCACCAGGCGCACGTTCTCGCCGCGCATGATATGGCCCAGGAACTGGGTGATGACGCGCGAGCTGCCTTCCTTGGCGGCGTGCATGTTGTCCAGGCCCGGACCGATCCAGTTGAACGGGCGGAACAGGGTGTAGTCGAGCTCATCGCGCATGCCGTAGGCATGTATGACACGGTCGAGCAGCTGCTTGGAGCAGGCGTAGATCCAGCGCGGCTTGTCGATCGGCCCGTAGATCAGTTCCGATGCATGCGGATCGAACTCGCTGTCGTGGCACATGCCGTACACCTCGGAAGTGGACGGAAACAGCACCCGCTTGCGATGCTTCACGCACAGCCGCACCACCCACAGGTTGGCCTCGAAGTCGAGCTCGAACACCCGCAGCGGCTCGCGCACGTAGGTCGCAGGCGTTGCGATCGCCACCAGCGGCAGCACCACGTCGCATTTCTTGACGTGGTACTCGATCCACTCGCGGTTGATGGTGATGTCGCCCTCGAAAAAGTGCAGCCGCGGATTCTCGAGCAGCGGCGCGATGCGCTCGCTGTACATGTCCATGCCATAGACACGCCAGTCGGTGGTATCGAGGATACGGGTCGACAGGTGGTGGCCAATGAAGCCGTTGACGCCGAGGATCAATACATTTTTCACCCGCCTCCCTCCATGACCGGCTTGAGCGACAGCGATCGCTCGCCATAACGGCGATGGAAGCCTTCGGCGCTGCCGATGTCATCGCCGAGCTCGAATTCCAGCAGTTTCAAGGCGCCATCGTGACATAGCGCGTAGACGTTGCCGTCGCGCCAGTGCAGCAGCGGCGCTTCGGCACGCCCCGCACCCGTCGCCGGCAGCGAGCGCAGAATACGCAGCGGCAGGCCCTCGGCCTCGCTGAACGCCGCCGGGTAAGGCGGCGCGACGGCGCGGATCAGGTTATGCACGGCGAGCGCGCCGCGGCGCCAGTCGATGGCGCCATCGCGCGCGCGGCGGCGGCCGTAATAACTTCCGGCGCTAAGGTCCTGCGGCGCGTGAGCTGCGGTGCCGGCGATCAGAGCCGGCAGGCAGCGATGCAGGGTGATTTCGGCTGCGACCGCGACCTTGCGAAACACTTCCAGCGCTGTGTCATCCGGCAGGATCGGCACCGCCTCGCTGTCGATGAGATCGCCGGCGTCCGGCCTGGCCACCATCGCGTGCAGCGTGGCGCCGGTTTCATGCTCGCCATTGAGCACCGCCCAGTTCACCGGTACCCGGCCGCGATATTTCGGCAGCAACGAGCCGTGCATGTTGTAGGCGCCACGTGTAGGCAACGACAGCAGCTCGGCACCGAGCAGCGAACGATAATAGAACGAGAACAGGAATTCGGGGCGCAGTGCGCGCACGCGTTCGACCATCTCGGGGTGATTGGGAGTCTGCGGCGTGAGCACCTCGATGCCATGCCAGCGCGCGTGGCGCGCGACGCTGTCGAACCAGATGTTCTCGCCCGGCGCGTCCACATGCGTGAACACCAGCGGCACATCGACACCGCGCGCCAGCAGGGTGCGCAGGCAGCGCACTCCGACGTCGTGATAGGCGAACACTACCGCCCGCGGCGGGCTCACGGCTGTGTCCCGGGGCTCACTTCTGATCCTCGCGCCGCTCCAGCACGGTGCCGACGATATAACGCGGCCGGTGCCGCACCTCGTCGTAGATGCGACCGACGTACTCACCGAGCAGGCCGACGCCGAACAGTGCGACACCGAGCAGGAAAAATGCGATCGCGAACAGCGTGAACACGCCTTCCGCCTCGGGGCCGACCACCAGACGGCGCACCACCAGGTACAGCACGAACACCACCGACAGCAGCGCGATCACGATGCCGATGCCGGAGAACAGCCGCATCGGCGCGGTCGAAAATCCGGTCATCAGGTCGAAGTTCAGCCGCATCAGGCTGAACAGCGAATATTTTGATTTTCCGGCACCGCGTTCCTCGTGCGCCACGCGGATCTCGGTCGGATTCATCGAGAAGGTATAGGCCAGCGCCGGAACGAAGGTGTTGTATTCCGAGCATTGATTGACGGCATCCACCACCACCCGGCCGTAGCCGCGGAACATGCTGCCCTGGTCGGTGATCTTGACCTGCGTCGTGCGCTCGCGGATCTTATTGACCAGCCGCGAGGCGTAGCGGCGCCAGGCCAGATCCTGGCGCTCGATGCGGATGGTACCGACGTAGTCGTGACCGGCGTCGAGTTCGATCAGCAGGCGGCCGATTTCCTCCGGCGGGTTCTGCAGGTCGGCATCGAGCGTGATCACGTAGCGCCCGCGGCTGTGCGCGAAACCGGCGAGGATTGCGCGGTGCTGGCCAAAATTGCTCGAGAACAGCACCACGCACGTGACTTCCGGCCGCAGCTCGAATTGCGTCTTCAGCAACGCCGCCGAGCGGTCGCGGCTGCCATCATTGACGAACACGACCTCGTACGGCCGGCTCAAGGCGTCCAGGGCCGGATACAGGCGCGCGAACAACGCCGGCAGCACTTCCTGCTCGTTGAAGACCGGAATGACTACGCTCAACTCGGGTGCGACCGTCGGCATATGGTGCGCTGCTAGCGAGCGGACCGGCTTGCGGCCCGCGGCCGCCCCGACAACGCCTTCAGCGTGCGCGCCGCCTGCTCGCATACCCGTTCCACGTCCTCGGTTTCCATCGCCGGAAACAGCGGCAGCGTGGCGATGCCGCGGCCGATGTGCTCGGCGATCGGGAATTCGCCGGGCCTGAAACCCATCTGCCGATACAGCGTCAGCAGGTGAATCGCCGGATAGTGCACGCCGACGCCGATGCCGGCGGCCTGCATCTGGGCGATGAACGCGCCGCGCTCGACCTGCGAGGGCAGCACGATCTGAAACATGTGCCAGTTGCTGTTGGTGAAATCCTCGACCGGCAGCTCGCAGCCGAGCGAGCGATCGAAGCACTCGAAATAATGTCGCGCCAGAGCGTGGCGGCGCGCGTTGAATTCCTCAAGCCGCGCCAGCTGGCCGATGCCAATGCGAGCCGCGATGTCGGTCATGTTGTGCTTGCCGCCGGCCAGGGTCACGTCGAGGTTGCCATCGGCAAAGCGCTCCACGCCCTGCAGCCGCCACAGCTCGCACTGCCGCGCTTCATCGGCGTCGTTCACAACCAGGCAGCCGCCTTCGGCGGTAGTGAGGTTTTTATTGGCGTGAAAGCTGATCGAAACCAGGTCGCCGATGGCGCCGATGCGCTCGCCCTGCCAGCTCGCCCCCATCGACTGTGCCGCGTCTTCGACCACACGTAGCCGGTGGGCGCGCGCGATCGCATTCAGGCGGCCGCGATCGACCGGCAGTCCGGCCAGGTCCACCGGCAGCAAGGCGCGCGTGCGCGGCGTGACGGCAGCCTCGACCAGCGCCACATCGATGTTGCGGGTCTGGGCATCGACGTCGACGAATACCGGGCGCGCGCCGGCGCGCACGATGACGTTCGCGGTGGCAACCCAGGACAGCGGTGTAGTGATGACCTCATCGCCGGCGCCGACCCCTGCCAGCGCCAATCCGATCTCCAGCGCACCGGTAGCCGAGCTCAGCGTGCGCACCGGACGGCCACCGAAATAGGCCGACAGCCGTGCCTCGAAGTCGCGCACCTGCGGGCCGCTGCTGATCCATCCCGAGCGCAGTACCTCGGCGACGCCGGCGATGGTCTCCTCGTCGATCGATGGCCGCGTAAAGGGCAGGAATTCTTTGCTCACGATGGCACCGTAGGATATCGACTCGATATCAGCTGCGCGCAACCAGCCACACGCCGACGATGATGATGGCGATACCGGCCACGCGTGCCGGGCCGAGCGCTTCGGAAAACAGCAGCCAGCCGGCCAGCGCACTCACGATATAGCCGATCGACAGCATCGGGTAGGCGATGCTGACATCGACGCGCGACAGCGCCAGGATCCAGAACACCACGCTGACCACATACAGGGCCAGGCCGCCGAGGATCGGCGGATTCAGTGCCATGCGCGCGGCCAGCGTCCAGGTGTTGGCGAGGCTGAAGCTGAGGTCCGTTATGGCGCGCGAGCCCGCCTTCAACAGCAGTTGCGCTGCGGCGTTGAGCATCACCCCGGTCAAAACCAGCGCCAGATCCGCGCTTTTCATGGTCTGATCACCGCGACAAAAGACGGCGCAGTGTATATCACGCGCATCGGCGCGCCCAATGTCTCAAGCTCGTGATAATCCTCGGGTCGCATGATGGCCAGCGCATCGCTTTGCTGTTGCCAGTCGGGCGCGAATTGCCGCACATCGGGGATCGCAAGCCATGGTTGCTGCTTCAGGCCGAAATCGAGCTCGCCGCGATAACCGACCAGTGTGCAGGTGCGCTGCAGATAGAAAGGTAGCGGCTGCAGATAGCCATTCACGCAGTACACCCGGGTGGACGCGCCCAGCCATGGCCGCAGCTGCTGTGTGAGATCGACAACGGCGCGCATCCGCGGCAGGTAGTCGGCCGCGATCAGCGCCGAGTGCGCCAGCAGCAGAGCGCCGACGCCGAGCGCCAGCGCCGCACCGAGCAGCGCGCCGCGGCGGGCCAGGCCGGCGCCGATCCCGGCGCCGAGCGCCAGCAGTAGAAAGGCGATCGCGAACCCGCGCACGCTCGCGCTCGAGGCTCGCGCATCCAGCGCGGCGAGTGCCGGCACGTCCCACGAGGCCAGCACCACGGCGGCTACGACGGCGGCGATCGCGGCCACGGCGGCGAGGTGCAGCGCGAATCGGCGCGGCGGCAGCGCGGCGATCGCGCGTCCGGTCAGAAGGCTCAGCGCTGGCAACATCGGCACGATGTAGGGCGTGAGCTTCGACTGCGACAGGCTGAAGAACACCAGTACGAATCCGGCCCAGATCAACAGCAGCGAGGTGGCGCGCTCACCGGCGCGCGCCGCGCGCCAGCCGGTACGCAGCGCCTGCGGCAGCAGCGTCGTCCACGGCAGCAGCCCCACGGCCAGCACCGGCAGGAAAAACCACAGCGGCTGGTAGCGATCGAATTGCGCGCTGCTCAGGTAGCGCTGGAAATGCTGGAAGATGAAAAAGAAATGCGCAAATTCCGGATTGCGCGTCGACACCAGCACGAACCACGGGGCCGCCAGCAGCAGCAGCGCCGCGACTGTCCACCACGGCTGCGCGCGCAGCGGCAGTCGCCAGTCGCGATGGATCAGCATGAACAGCACGGCGACCGCAGCGGGTATCAGGATGCCGACTAGGCCCTTGGACAGCAGCGCGAGCGCGACGCCCACGCCCAGCAGCAACGGCAGGCCGCGCGACTGGCGCTCGCCCGGCCGCGCTGCCTGCACCAGCAATGCCAGCGCGGTCATCGCGATCTGCAGGCCGAAACTCAGGCCCATGTCGAGCGTAGCGATGCGCGCCAGCGCGACGTACAGCAGCGCGCTTGCCTGAACCACCACGGCGAGCAGCGCGGCGCGCTGATCGTACAGACGCCGCCCGAGCGCGAAGGTCAGCATCAGTCCGAACATGCCGCTCAGCGCCGGCCACAGGCGTACCGTCCAGGCATGCTGCCCGAACATCTCGAATGCAGCCGCGGTGGCCCAATATCCCAGCGGCGGCTTCTCGAAGTACTTGATGGCATCCAGGCGCGGGGTGACCCAATCACCGCTGCTGACCATTTCGCGCGGAATTTCCGCATAGCGGCCTTCATCCGGGTCGAACAGGTGCGGGCTGTCGAGCGGCAGGAACCACAACAGCGCCAGGCCCAGCCAGAACACGGCTAGAACGGAGCGGCTGAACTCGCGAGGAGGCATTGGTTACCTAGAATCGTCTCACGGTGGTGAAGCGCGGTCACGGGCCTGCCACAGCATCAGGCTGCGCCGCGGCCCGAACGAGCGCTGCGCCACGAGCCGGTAATCCGCTGCCAGCGCGGGCAGGTTGTCCTGCTGATTATCCTGTACCAGCAGCCATTGCGGCAGCGAGTACCGGTCGGCCGCCAGCGCCTGGCGGCCGGTATAGAACGGGATTTCCGCCGCCAGCGTCTCGTCCATATTGAGGGTGTATACCGGCTGCCCGGGCGGCAGGCGCCGGCCGATCGCCTGCACGAACGGTCCCATATCCTTGGTGTCGTTGAGCAGCGGGGCAGCCAGCGCCAGCACGATGCCATTGGCGACAAACGCCGCGATCAGCATCCAGACTCCGGCGTGCCGGGTTTCACCGCTGGCGCTGGCGTGCAGCAGCGCGGTGACCGGCACCAGGGCGAGCAGCAGCGCGATGATGACCGGCGCGCTGGCGCGGCCGAGAAATACCCAGGCCGCGAGTGGCGGCAGCAGGCAATACACGCACAGCAGCGCCACCTGCAGCCACCAGCCCAGGCCCGGCGGGCTGCCCGCGGCAAGCTGCCTGCGCTGCCACCACTGCGCGCTTCGAATCCCGAGCCACAGGAACAGCAGCGGCAACACCGGCAGCAGGTAGGTTTCCCGCTTGGTGGCCGATATCGACAGCAGCAGCAGCATGCCGGCGCCCATCAGTGCGCCGAAGCGCGCCGCCTCCGGCCGCCGCGTCACCCGCGAGGGCGCCGCGCGGCGCCAGTTGGCCGGCCGCAGCGCCTCGATCCATGGCAGTAACCACGGCAGCGTCGCGTACGGCAGTGTCCAGGTGTAGTAGAGCAGCGGCTGGCGGTGACCGCTGCTGCCGAGTGGATTGATGAGGCGCTGCACGTGATTCACGTAGGCCCATTCCCAGACGGCCGCCGCGCCGCCCTGAGTGAAAATCGCGAGCGCCAGCAGCGCCACCGCCGCGGCCAGCACGCCAACGCCAGGCAAAGGTCGCAGCCGCCGCCACGCCGATGGGCGATCGATCAGCACATAGGCCAGAAGTCCCGCGCCGATCAGCGCCGGCCCGACCAGGCCCTTGATCCACAATGCCAGCACCAGCGCCAGGTACAGCAGCAACTGCAGGTACGCCGGCCGTCGCTGCCGTGCGCCGTCGTGCGGGCGGGCGAGCAGTTCCCAGGCTGCCCACGCCGCCACGGTAGTCGCCAGCATCAGCAGCGGATCGATCAGCACCCAGTGCGTGGATACCATGAACTGCAGACTGGTCGCGAGCATGCATGCCGATATCAACCCGGCGCTGCGCCCCTGCGCAGTAGCACCCCAGTGCAGCAGCAGCAGCAGCGTCGAGAGCCCGGCGAGCACGCTGACGCCGCGGGCCGCCAGCACGGATGCGCCGCCGGTCAGCCGGAACGCCGCGGCGACCACCCAGTAGTACAGCGGCGGTTTTTCGATGAAGCGCTGGCCGTTCAGCGTCGGAATGACGCCCGGCGAGAGCGCCATCTCGCGGCTGATTTCGGCCTCGCGCGGTTCATCCGGCGTCCACAGGCCGCGATTGCAGCCCAGCAGCGCCAGCAGCAGCAAGCCAAACAGCACCGATCGGCGAGCCAGACGCTCGCTAGCAGGGACAGCGGCAGACATAAGCGGGTCAATTGTGCGCTAAATTTACAATGCCGCGCCGGTCTGTCATCCGTGTCGCCCATGCACTGCAGGGCACAGGATTGAGGCGTAGCATGTCCGCCATGCCGCTCTCTGCCACTGAACTTCGCCGCTACAGCCGGCATCTGACACTGCCCGAGATCGGGGTCGCCGGCCAGGAAAAGCTGCAGGCCGCCCGGGTGCTGGTGATCGGCACCGGCGGGTTGGGCTCACCGGCGGCGTTGTATCTGGCTGCCGGCGGTATCGGCAATCTCGGCGTGCTCGACTTCGACCAGGTCGAGGAATCGAACCTGCAGCGCCAGGTGCTGTACGACACGGCCAGCGTCGGCCTGCCCAAGGCCGAGGTCGCGCAGATGCGTCTCAGCGCGCTCAATCCGGAGCTGCAGGTGCAGGTGCATCAGACCGAGCTGTGCGCGGCCAACGTGCAGGCCATATTCGATCACTACGACATCATCGTCGATGGCAGCGATCGCGTCGCGACGCGCTATCTGGTCAATGACGCCTGCGTCATTTACGGCAAGTCGCTGGTCTCGGCCGCGATCCACCGCTTCGAGGGCCAGGCCATGACCTATGTGCCGGGCCGCGGACCGTGCTATCGCTGCCTGTTTCCGGAAGGCGCCGAGGGCGCGGCCGCCAATTGTGCCGAGGCCGGCGTGCTCGGCGTACTGCCCGGCGTGATGGGCGCCATCCAGGCGACCGAAGCGATCAAGCTGGTAGTCGGCATCGGCGAGCCGCTGCTCGGACGGCTGCTGACTTACGATGCGCTCGAGATGCGCTTCCAGGAGTTGCGCGCCAAGCGCCGCCCCGATTGCGCCGTCTGCGGCGATCATCCGACCATCAGCGCGCCGCAGGATCCGCCGGGCTTCTGCAGCGTCGAGGAGCTGCGCCAGGTACGTTCCATTTCCGCGGCCCAGCTGGCACAGCGCATCCAGGCGACCGGTTTGCCGATCAGCCTGATTGATGTGCGCGAGCCGGCGGAGTTCGCCGCCTCGCATCTGCCGCGCGCGATCAACATCCCGCTGAGCACCGTCGAGCACCACGGTCGGCAACTGCCGCACGCCGGAACCGTCATTTTCATGTGCCGCAGCGGCGTGCGCAGCCAGCAGGCGTGCGCGCTTGCCAGCCGCATGGGGGTGAGCGAGGCCTGGCAGCTCGAAGGCGGACTGCTCGCCTGGAAGGCCGAGATCGATCCGTCGCTGCGCCTGTAACGCCCGGAGTGGCGTTATTTCGCGACGCGCTGCAGGTCGCGCACCAGTGCCTCGATGTCGGCCTCGCTCGTTGCCCACGAGCACATCAATCGATAGCCGGCGTCTGCAAGCGTATAGAAGTGCCAGCCCATCGCGAACATGGACTCGGCGGCCGCGGCACTCATCTCGACAAACACCGCGTTGACCTCGACCGGGCGCGCCAGCCGCAGGCCCGGCACGGCACTGATTGCGCTGCCGAGGCGGCGCGCCATCGCATTGGCGTGCAGCGCGTGGCGCATCCACGCCCCGGATTCGAGCACAGCCTGCCACTGGCTGCTTTGAAAGCGCATCTTCGACGCCAGCTGCCCGGCCTGCTTGCCGCGGCAATCGAATTGCCCGGCCAGCGCCGGATTGAAGAACACCACCGCCTCGGTGCTATTGAGCCCATTCTTGGTGCCACCCAGCGACAGCACGTCGACCCCCGCGCGCCAGCTCAGATCCGCTGCCGTCACCCCGGGCAAGGCCGCGAGCGCATTGGCAAAGCGAGCGCCATCGATATGCACCGCCACGTCGTGTGCATGCGCGAGCGCGCTCAGTGCGCCGATCTCCTCGGGGCGATACAGCGTGCCCCATTCGGTGGACTGGCTCAGCGACAGCGCGCGCGGCCTGCTGAAGTGCAGGTCATCGCGCTGCGTGATCGCCTGCAGCACCGTACCTGCCGACAGCTTTGCGCCGGCGCCCGGCAGCAGCAATAATTTTGCCCCGCCGCTGAAGAACTCCGGCGCACCGCACTCGTCGGTCTGCAGGTGGGAGGCCTCGTGGCAGATGATCGCCTGGTAACTGCGCGTCAGTGCCGCCAGCGACAGGGCATTGGCCGCGGTGCCGTTGAATACGAAGTACACCTCGGCGCTAGCGTGCTCGAACAGCGCGCGAATCAGCGCACAGGCGCGCTCGGTCCAGGCGTCTTCGCCGTAGCTGGGCGCATAACCGGCATTGGCGGCCTGCAGTGCGGCCCAGGCTTCAGGGCAGATACCGGCGGTGTTATCGCTGGCGAACTGCCAGCCGGGGGCGGCGTAGTTGGCGTCGATTTTCATAGGCCGCACAGGCTAGCGCAGTTCGCGTACGCTAGGCACTAATGTACGCCCTGGCCATCCATGGCGGTGCTGGCGCGCTGCCGCGCGTGCCGTTCACGGCCGCACGCGAACACGCCTATCGGCACGGCCTGATGCAGGCACTTAGCGCCGGGCAGCGCCTGCTCGAGCGCGGTGGCTGCGCGCTCGACGCGGTGGAAGCGGCGGTCACGGTGCTGGAGGATGATCCGTTGTTCAACGCCGGGCGCGGCGCAGTGCTGACCGCCGATGGCAGCGTCGAGCTGGATGCGGCGATCATGGATGGCTGCGACCTGCGCGCCGGCGCGGTCGCCCAGCTGCGGCACCTGCGAAACCCGGTGCAGCTTGCGCGGCGGATCCTGGAAGACGCCGCGCATGTGTTCCTGGTCGGCGACGGCGCGGAGCGTTTCGCGGTCGAGGCCGGATTCGCGCTGGTGGACAATGGCGATCTGATTACACCCGATCGCCGCGAGCAGTGGCAGGCACTCGAGGATCAGCTGACGCGCACTGGCGCGGCGTCGGGTACGCAGGCGCTCGCGCTCGATCAGCCGCCGCTGGGCACCGTGGGTGCGGTGGCGCGCGACCACGGCGGGCGGCTGGCGGCCGCCACCTCCACCGGCGGCACCGCCGGCAAGCGATCCGGTCGCATCGGTGATTCGCCGGTGATCGGGGCCGGCACCTATGCCGACAATCGCAGCTGCGCCGTGTCCACCACCGGTCATGGCGAATGGTTCCTGCGCACGGTACAGGCATTCGACATCGTGGCGCGGATGCGCTATGGCGGCTACCGCCTGGACGCCGCGGTCAGCGAGGCGATCATGCGGCGGCTGCCGGACCTGGGCGCCGCCGGCGGCCTCATCGCCGTGGATCATCACGGCGAGATCGCGATCGGCCACAATACGCCGATCATGTTCCGGGCCAGCGTGCGCGAGGGCGAAGCCGCCAGCACCGCCATCTATTGACGGGCTTAAGTGCCGGACAGATAAGGCTTCCCCTGCCCTTGAGCCCAGGGCACCGGTCGCCGAATGGCACCGGCGGCCAGCGCTTTAGGGCTACGGCACAGGTTATGTCACACCCGTGCTGCGTTTGACACAGCGGATTTACCGAGGTAGCCGCAGCGCCAAAATCTTAGAATGGACGCCGCTCCCGCCTGCCTTTAGGACCACGGAATAGTCCCCTTGCCGATCCGCTTTGCCGTTACTCACCGATACCCGATGCTCGCTGCAGCCCTGCTGCTGGGCGTTGTGCTGCCGTCGGCCCGGGCGTCCGAAAAAGCCTCGGCGCAGGGACTGATCGAGCAGGCCGCGAATTCCGCCCGGGTCGACCCCGAAGTCAGCCGACGCCAGGCCGAATCGGCGCTCGAGCTGCTGCGCCGTGACCCGAATCCGGACCTGGAAATCCGTGCGCGGCTGGTGCTGTGCGACTACTACTCGGAGCGCGACCGGGCTGCCGCCGAAGAGCAGATCGGCGCGGCGAGTGCGCTGCTGCCACAGGCGACACGCCAGGGACTGGGTGCCGGGGTGCTCAACTGCCAGGCAGAAACGCTGCAGACGATCGGGGAAAACAACCAGGCCAGTGATCTGTATGCGCAGGCGGCTGCCATCGCCACCCAGACCCATGACGATCAGATGCTGGCCGAAGTGCTGTTCTCGAGTGGTTACCTGCGCGGTCTGCGCGGCGAGTACGCCGTCGGCCTGAGCGAGCTCCGGCGCGCACAGGCGCTGTTCGAGCAACAGCAGATGCCGCAGCACGCGCTGGCTGCGCTCGGCAGCATCGCGATCATCTACAACCGCATGGGCGACTACGCCGAGGCCGCGCACCTGTACGAGCGCGCGCTGGAAGCTCAGCACAAAGCCGGACTGAAGCGCGAAGAGGCGGTCACGCTGCACAACCTCGGCCGCGCGCATGAGAACCTGCAGGAGTGGGACGCGGCACACGACGACTTCGCCGCCTCGCTCGAGCTGAGCAGGCAGCTCGACTACCTGCGCGGGCAGGCCTACGCGCTGCGCGGGTTGGCCACGGTCGCCAATTCGCAGGGCAACCCCAATGCCGCGATGACGCTGCTCGACCGCGCCGCCGAGGCGCAGCAGCGCACGCCGGATACGCGCTTGCTGGCGCAGATCGAGCTGGCTCGCGGCATCGCGCTGCATCAGCTGAAACGGCTGAAGGAGAGCGCCGCGATGCTCGAGCAGGCACTGGTGGTGTTCCGCCAGGCCGACTCGCTCGGGGAACTGGCGCCGACCTACGACGCGCTAGCGGCGGTGGACGCGGACCTGGGCGACTGGCGCAGCGCGTTCGATTACCGCACCCTCGCCCAGACCACTGCCACACGGCTGCTGGGCGATCAGCTCGATCAGCGCTTTGCGACCCTGAAGGTAGAGTTCGACACCGCGGCGAAGGAGCAGGAAAACGAGCTGCTGACGCGCGAGAACGAAGCCAACGAGAAGGCGCTCTCGCAGCAGCTGCGGGCGGGCAAGCTGCGCACCGCGGTGGTCGTGCTCACGGTACTGCTGGTGGCGATGCTGGTATGGCTGGCCGTGTACCAGCGGCGCAGCACGCTGCGACTGCGCGCACTGGCGATGACCGATGAACTCACCGGCGTGCCCAATCGCCGTGCCGTGCTGGCACTGCTGGCGCAGCTGCTGCGCCGCAGTGCCACCCCGACATCGATCCTCATCATGGACATCGATCATTTCAAGTCCATCAACGATCGCCACGGCCATCTGATCGGCGACGAGACGCTGCGCTCCATGACGGCCAATCTGCGTGAGGCGGTGGCCGAGCCGGCGTTGTTCGGCCGCCTCGGCGGCGAGGAATTCGCGGTGGTGTTGCCCACGACCGACCTCGACCAGGCGATCACGATTGCCGAGCGGCTGCGCGAACGCGTCATGCGCATCGACCTGTCACGCTGGCTGGGTGATCGGCGCATCAGCGTCAGCATCGGCGTGGCGACATCGGCTCCGACCCGCGACACCATGAGCGTCATCCTGCGCCGGGCGGACGCCGCGCTCTACGCGGCCAAGGATGCGGGCCGCAACTGCGTGCGCACCCACGCCGGCGCCGACGAGCAGATCACGCCGCGCGTCGCCTGAGGGGAGCCGAGAGGATCTTCGAAGGCGGCGCGCCCGCACCAGGCGCGCCGCTACCAGGGCAGCTCGTCCAGGTCGACGTTGCCGCCGGTCAGGATGATGCCGACACGCGCACCGCTGACTTCGAGCTGATGCGATTGCACCGCGGCGTAGGGCACCGCCGCAGAAGTCTCGACGATGATCTTGAGATGCTGCCACAGGGTGCGCATCGCCTGCACGATTGCCTCATCGCTCACCGTGACGATGGCATCGACATGACGGCGGATCAGGTCGAAGGTGCGTGCACTCAGGGCGCCGCGCAGCCCGTCGGCGATCGTGGCCGGTTGCCGCGCCGGCGACAGCACACCGGAAGAAAATGAGCGCTGCGCGTCATCGGCACCGATCGGCTCCACCGCGACCACGCGTATCGTGGGGCGCATGGCCTTGGCGGCCACCGCCACGCCGCTCGCCAGGCCGCCGCCGCCCACCGGCAGCAGCAGCCAGTCGAGCTCGGGCACCTCCTCGAGCAGCTCGAGCCCGATCGTGCCCTGTCCGGCGATCACCCGCGGATCGTCGTAAGGGTGAACGAAGGCGGCGCCACTGTCCGCCACCAGCTGTGCGGCCAGTGCTTCACGCGCGGCCAGCGTCGGCTCGCACAGCAGTACTTCGCCGCCAAAGCCGCGCACCGCCTCGAGCTTGGCACGTGACGAATTATCCGGCATCACGATGCGGGCGCGCACGCCGCGCAGGCGTGCGGCGCGCGCCAGCGCCGCGCCGTGATTGCCCGAGGAGTGCGTGACTACGCCGGCGCGCAACTCTCCGGCCGACAGTGCAAACACGGCGTTGGTCGCACCGCGGGCCTTGAACGCACCGCCGGCCTGGAAATTTTCGCACTTGAAGTACAGCTGCGCGCCCGCCAGTTCGTTCAGCGTCTCATTCTCGAACACCGGCGTGCGCCGGGTGCGGCCCGCGATACGCTCGCGCGCCGCCCGTATGGTCTCGAGGGTGACGTCCGGATGCTGCATTGACCGCTCGCTCGGGGGGGCTCGAAGCATACCGAAATGGACTCTGTTAGGCTTGTGCTGATGCAGGCCCCGGCTGGGCGAGAACTGAACGAAGCACGGTTGCTGCGCGCGCTCGGCGTGCGCCAGCTCGCCACGACCATCTTCAACTATACGGTCGGCAGCGGCATCTTCGTGCTGCCGGCTCTGGCCGTCGCCCGCCTGGGCGCCGCCGCTCCACTGGCCTACCTGATCTGCATGGTGGTGATGGGACTGGTACTGCTGTGCCTGGCCGAAGCCGGCAGTCGTGTGTCGGTCACCGGCGGGGTATACGCCTACGTGGAGACCGCGCTCGGTCCGTTCGTCGGCTTCATCGCCGGCGCGGTGCTGTTCTTCGTCGGCCTGTTTGGCGGTGCCGCGGTCGCGGTACTGTTCGCACGCACCGTGATTGCGATGCTCGGGCTCGCCTGGAGCGGCTGGTACATGAGCCTGATCCTGTCCGTGGTCGCCCTGTTCACCGTGATCAACGTGCGCGGCGTGCGCAACAGCGCCCGCGCGATGGAATTCATCACCGTCGCCAAGATCGCCCCGCTGATCGGCTTTGTCGTGATTGGTTGTGCGTTCGTGCAGCGCTCCAACCTCGCATGGCAGCAGCTGCCGTCGGTGAGCAATGTGCTGGCTACCGCCGGACTGGTCATCTTTGCGTTTACCGGCATCGAGTCGGCACTGGCGCCGAGCGGTGAGGTGCGCGCCCCGTGGCGCACGGTGCCACGCGCGGCGTTCCTCGCCCTGGGGGCGGCGACCGCGCTATATCTGGCGATCCAGTGGGTCGCGCTCGGCATCGAGGGCACGCGCCTGGGCGCCGAGACCGTCACCCCACTGGCGCAGGCTGCGGGCGTATTCAGCGGCGCGCCCGGGCGCACGCTGATGATCGTCGCTGCGACCATCTCCATGCTCGGTTACCTGAGCGCAAATATCCTGTCGACGCCGCGCTCCATTTTTGCGTACGCGCGCGACGGCTTCCTGCCGGCGGCGTTATGCGCCGTGCACGAGCGTTACCGCACTCCGCACGTTGCGATCATCGTGCACGGCTGCCTGATCGCGGCGCTGGCGCTGACCGGCACCTACGAACGGCTGGCGATCTTTTCGAATCTGAACGCCTTCGTGCTCTACATGCTGTGCGCAATCGCGGTGATGGCGCTGCGGGCGCGCGATGTACACAGCGACGGCGCGCCATTCCGGATACCGGGCGGGCCGTTGGTGCCGCTCGCGGCCCTGGCTGCCAACGCCTGGCTGATGTATGCCACCGCTGCGCGCGCCGACCTGTTTGGACTCGGCATCATCCTCGCGCTGGCACTGCTGCTGTACGCGGCGCGCCGCTGGCGCCTGCGCCAGGCCAGTCGGGCCGCATAGCCCCTCAGGCCGGCAGGATCGTGGGGTCGAACCCGGCCGCACGAATGGCCGCGACTATGCCCTGGGCGTGTTGTGCATCCCGTGCCTCGAAGCTGAGCTCCAGTGTCGCCGACTTGGCCGGCACATTGGTTGACAGGCGGCGGTGAAATACATCCAGGATATTGCCGCCCTGATCGGCCACCGCCTGGGTCACCCTGGCGAGCGCCCCAGGCTGGTCGAAGATCGGGATGCGCAGCGTGACGATGCGCTGTTCGCGTACCAGCTCGCGCATGATCACCGAGGCCAGCAGGCGCGGATCGATATTGCCGCCCGACAGGATCAGCCCGACCTTGCGGCCGCGGTAGCGCTCCGGCTGCGCCAGCACCGCAGCGAGGCTTGCGGCCCCGGCGCCCTCGGCCACGCTCTTCTCGACGTTGAGCAGCAGTGCCACCCCGTGTTCCAGATCGTTCTCGCCGACCAGCACGATATCCTCTACCAGCGCTCGCACCACCTCGCGCGTCAGTACACCGGCGGACTTGACGGCAATGCCTTCGGCAATCGTATTGCCGTGGCATATGGCCTGCTCGCCCTTGAGCGCCGCGGACATCGACGGATAGCTCTCGGTCTGCACGCCGATGATCCCGATGCGCGCTGACAGCGCCCTGGCTGCCACCGCGATGCCCGATATCAGCCCGCCGCCTCCGATCGGCACCACCAGCAGGTCCAGCTGCGGTAGCGCCGCCAGCATTTCCAGAGCGATCGTGCCCTGCCCCGCCATCACCGCCGGATCGTCATACGGGTGCACGAACCTGAGCCGGCGTTGCGCCATGATCTGCTGCGCATGCTCGAAGGCCTCGCTGAGTGTGTCTCCTTGCAGTAGCACCTCCGCGCCATGCGAGCGTGTGTGCTCCACCTTGACGAACGGCGTATGACGCGGCATCACGATGATGGCGGGAATGCCGAGCCGGTGGGCGTGGTAGGCAACGGCCTGCCCGTGATTGCCCGCGGACATGGTGCACACGCCGCGCTGCCGCTCGGCGGCCGACAGCTGCAGCAGGCAGTTGAGCGCACCGCGCTCCTTGAACGAGGCCGTGAACTGCAGATTCTCGAATTTGATGTAGAGCTCTGCCCCGGTCAGCTTCGAGAGCGTACGCGAAGGCAGGCACGGGGTAGCGTGGAGCTGGTCGGCGATCCGGTCGTGCGCCGCACGCACATCTTCAAGCGAAATGCACAGGCTCATGGCCGGGCGATTGTCGCCCAAAGCCGCCGGCAGCGCTCTGTAAAAGAGAAGCCTTCGACTAGGGCCCCAGCGCCTGCAGATAGGTCGCCACGGCCTCCATGTCGTTGAGCTGCAGGCCACGCGCCACGCCGTGCATCACCGCCACGTTTCGCATGTTGTTCTGGAATGAGCGCAATTGCTTCATCACATACTGCACGTGCTGGCCCGCGAGCCGGGGAAAGTCGTCGGTACCGGCAGCCGCAGCGCCATGGCAGCCGCCGCACGGCGGTATGCCGGCGGCCGAATCGCCGTTCTGATAGATGTCCTTGCCGCGCGTAATCAGTGCGGCGCCGCCGGTCGGGCCTGCAATCGGGGTTTGGCGGCTGTAGTAATCGGCGAGCGAGGTCATCAGCTCCTCGTTGAGCGGCGCGGCCATACCCCACATATATCCGAGTGCATCCGGATCGCCGCGGGTCTGCGCCTTGAACGCCTGCAACTGCGCCACCAGGTACTTGGCATGCTGGCCCGCGAGCACCGGAAATTTCGGCGATAGGCTATGGCCCTGCGGTCCGTGGCAGGTCGCGCAGGTGCCGACCGCGACGCGCTGGGCCGCGATGCGCGCTGCGGCATCGATATCGTCGGCATGCGCCAGTCCCAGCCCTAGCCCCAGTACCATCGTGCCGCTCAGGCTGACGAGACGTCTCTTCATGGTTGTCGCTTCCATTGTCAGAACGTCAGCCACAACAGTAGATAGGTCGAGCCGTTGGCCGACGCGTTGCGGCCGAAGCCATCGTAGTTGTTGTCGCCGCCGTTGAATTGCGTGTACGTGGTGTACTGCAGGGACAGTTTGGTGTTGAGCCACGGCAGGTAATTCAGCTCTGCGATCCAGCCCTTGGTGTCCGGGCTGCCATTCGCGCTGGTGATCACGCCGGGCGCCGGTCCAGCCGGATACAGGCCGGAGTCGACACTGCCGGTGGTGGAAAAGTGTGTGATCGCTGCTCCCAGTTTGCGGTGGTAATAATAGGTGCCGGTCACGCGAATGGTCGTCAGGTCGTCACTCGGATTGGTGACGGCTCCGGCCGCAAAACTGGCAGCCAGCCGCATCGACTCGTGAATGCGTGTGCCGGCCAGAGAGAACAGGTGCTCGTCGCCGACGAACTGGTACTGAAAATCTTCGGCGACGTCCCTGAATTCGTTCACCGGACCGCTCAGTGCCGCTGGAGTGCCGACACTGCCGCCGCCGGGCAGCAGCTTGAAGTTCGCCCCGTAGACGCCTACCTCCAGATTGTGCCGGCCCCACTGGTATTCATACGCTACCCGTCCGTACGGCGCCACGCCGCTGATGACATTGGAGGTGGTGCCGTCGAGCGGTCCGGCCGCCCCGGTGATCGGATTGGCCGCGCCCTGCTTTGCCGACCGGTAGACGCCGAGTTCGCCGTAGAGGGCTTCATTCCACATGACGTAGGCACTGATTCCGGCCACATCCTGCGCCAGCCCGCCATCGATCTCGGTGCCCGCCAGCGGCGACACGCCGGCGTTGGTTGAGGCATAGGGATAGCCCCAGGCCGGGGTACTGTTCCAGAGATCCTGAACGGTCGGATTATTGTTGACGCTGACGCCATAGATCAGGCTGCGCTCGTGCTCCAGCACCACACTGTTGGCATAGCGCAGATCGGTGTTGTCGATGCCGATCGTGCCCGAGTCATTGCCGTAGGTGAGCTGAATCATGGCACCCACGTGGGGCGCGACCTTGCCCGCATAGAAAAGACTGATCTGCTGCGGGAAGCCCACCGTGCTGGTCTGCGATTTTCCGGGGCCACCGGTACCGTCCGGAAGCGGCGAGTTCAGCCAGGTCTGCGACACCTGCACCATCGCCGCCAGCGGTGGCAGCGTTGCCAGGGACAACAGTTCCTGCTTGGTGGCATCGATGTCGCGCACCTGTTTGAGGTTGTCGAGCGTGAAAGCATTGGCCTTGAATACCCGCCCAAAATGGGTGAGTTCCGGGAACACCGTATGGCAGGCCTCGCAGGCCATGCCGGTCTGGCGAGCGAAACTCGGCACCGCCTTCGCCACTGGCGCCGCCAGACCCAGACCGAGGAGCAGCAGGAGGATCCAGGCGCCGCGTATCCATTGCGCGTGTTGCATAAGTCTGACGGCTCAGTGAGTTAGTTATTAGGGCCCCTGATCGGAGTGCCACTTTGAACGGAGTCCAATGTGCACTGCGACGCAAGCTGCACAGGATGAGTATCGGGAAATCGTTCGTCTGTACGCTAGCGCACCAAACTAAACCGCTTTTTCCCCAAGCCTGCGGCGAGTCAGATCTCGCTCACCGAGCGGCGGCCGCCGCCGGTTTTCTCGAAGATCTGCTGGCGGTGATAGTCCAGATAGATGCGCTGCTCGGGCGTGAATGGGCGCGCCGCAGCGGGCTGCTCCAGACCCCAGGCCCTGCGCACGTAGGGATTCAGATGGCGCGAGACCAGCAGCGTGCCGTCGTCGGCGAAGGAGATGTGTCCACGATCGAACAGATGACAGATATGCGGCGACAGCAGCAGGCCGTTGGCCCCGTCGAGCTTGTCGCGATCGTCCGCGTCCTTCCAGGGCTTGATGTGGGTTGCCTGTAGGTAGCGGCGATCCATGATGCCGGTCACGCGACACGCGGTCTCGATACGCTCCAGGCGGTCGCGGAAAATGCCCTGCCCGACGCGGGCGCTGATCAGCTCGCGCCGGTCCCGGGGCCCGATGTCGGCTCGCTGCCAGATGTGTTCCTCGATCGCCCTCTGGGCCAGCTTGCCATCCATTTCCATGCCGATGCGGGTTTCACAGGCCTGCACCTGGCCTTTCAGAAGCCGGCGCAGTGCCTCGGCCATCGGCGCTGGGATCTCGGCGAGGTAGACGTTTTGATTCGCCTCACCGCTGGAGCGCAGCGGTGACTGTCGGGCGGGCAGCAGCGGCCTGATCTCGGCCACGTGGTCCTTCGGGCGCAACGGCAGCGCCAGGTCCAGGAAACGAATCGGAATCAGCCAGCCCTCATCCATCGGCGCTGACGGCGCCGGGTCGCCGGATGGCACCGGCATCGGCGCGCTGCGGGCGCGCTCCAGAGCGAAGCCAAGGGCGGCGATCGTCCCCGCCGCGCACGAGAACACGATGTCGCCAGGGGCCACCCGGGTCATGTTATGGCGCGATTGGTTTCGCGAGCTGTTCCCGCGCCTCTTCGCCAGCCACAGGTAGCTGCCATCGACCTGCGCACGATCACTATCCGCGTGATTGACCCACCAGTGCCGCAGCAGCGGCTTCTCGTCCACCTGCAGGGGAACACCGCCTGAAGACTTGTTCTTCATGGTTCACAGCGCAGCATCGTATCGGCACCGATGATGCCTGCGATCGCCGTTGCATGAAAGGCCCTTGCGCCGCCTGTCGGATAAGCCGCACGCCATCTTGCGGCCTGCACGAAGGCGCGGGCAGCGGTGCTAACGCCTATGCTGAAAGCATGAGCAGCTCTCAGTACCTGGTGCACATGGCGAACGATATCGGCAACTTCTTTCGCGGCCAGCACCAGCGCGATATGGCGATTGCAGGTATCGCCAGTCACATCAAGAGTTACTGGACTCGCCGAATGCGCGAGAAACTGCAGTTGCAGCTGCAACACGGCGAGCAGGGCCTGGATGAACTGCCGCGCGAGGCGCTGCGCTTTCTGGCAGAGCACCCGGGCTTCAAAGTCAAGCAGCAGCCGGGTGGCGACGCCGGCTAGGCCGGGTCAGGCAGCACGCCCGTTCATCTGGATGAAGATACTGCCGCCGGCAGCAAACCGCGCGATGCAGTGACAGACTGAAACGTACTTGCATTTCGCCAAACAACGCGATCGACCAATCGCCGCCCTGCCCTGATCTCGCACCGCTGCATGCTCTACGTCCAGGCAGCCAGCTTTCGATTCGATCGCCAGCCACCAATCGAGAGCTTAGTGAGACCTATGGCTCATCTCGTGCCTTCAAGCGCCGCCGCTGGGCGCTCCTACTGTGCGCAGCGACGCAACAGCGCCTACAATCAGAGCGTTTTCGCAGTCGCCGCGCCTCGCGCGAAAACGATCCAGCGGAGGCAGTCAAGTCCGAAATTGCGTAAATTTTTCAAAGCGCTCGCGGTCCGCGAGCTGACCACCCTTAATGGCAAAGATACTGATCGTCGATGACAACGCGACCAACCGCAAGTTGGTACAGGCGATCCTCGGCCATGCGGGACATACCACGCTCGAGGCGGTCGATGGCGTAGACGGCCTGATGATGGCCCGGGCCGAGCAGCCGGATCTCGTCATATCCGACATTCTGATGCCCTCGATGGACGGCTTTGAATTTGTGCGCCGGCTGCGCGCGGATTCGAAAGTGGCTCATACCGCAGTGATCTTCCACACTGCCCATTACCACGAACGCGAGGCCCTCAACTTGGCGAGAAGCTGTCAGGTGGCGCGTGTCGTGGTAAAGCCGTCAGTCGCAGCGGAGATCCTCGATGCAGTCCGGGAAACCCTGGCCGGAACGCCGGCCGGAGCGAACGGTGCCGTTTCGGAGGTCTTCGATCGCGAGCATCTCAAGCTGCTCACGAACAAGCTATCGCAGCAGGCGGCTGACCTGCGCTCCGCCAACGCACGCCTGGCCGCCCTGACCGAGTTGAACGTGCGGCTCGCATCGGAACGTGATCCATTCAAGCTGCTCGAGAGCGTGTGTGAGGCGGCGCGAAACCTGCTTGGCGCGAAATACGCCGTGCTGGCTGTCAGCGAGACCAGCGGTGGGGACACGCTGATGTTCTCAACCAGTGGCCTGGGCTTCGACCACAGTCACGCCGCCCGGCCGCAGGTCAATGCCGGGCCACTCGGGCGGGTCATCACGCAGCAACGGCCCTGGCGCATCTCGGCCGCGGCAGGCCAACACATTGATTCAGGGCTGCCGCCCGGCTACCCGCCCGCCGGCGCGCTCCTTGCGGTCCCCTTGTCATCGCTGACGCGCACCTACGGCTGGCTATGTCTCGCCGACAAGGTCGGTGCGGACGGCTTCAGTGCTGACGATGAACAGGTGCTGGCCGTTCTCGGCGCTCAAGTCGGCCGCACCTATGAAAACGGCAAGCTGTACCGTGATATGCACGATCAGGCCACGCGGTTGCAGGTTGAAATCGCCAATCGCGAGCGCGCTCTGATCGAACTGCGCGCCAGTGAGGAACGATTCCGGCAGGTGGCGGAAAACATCCAGGACGTGTTCTTCATCCAGACCGCCGATTATTCGCAGACGCTGTATGTAAGTCCCGCCTACGAACTGATCTGGGGACGTCCCTGCAGCAGCCTGTATGAAGATTCAACCGCCTGGACCGACTCCATTCATCCCGACGATAGGGAACGCATTCGCGCCGAAACCCACTGGGACGGCGGCGGTACATCGGCCAATCACCGGATCGAATTCCGGATCGTCAGGCCAGACGGGTCGGTTCGCTGGATCCTCACTCGCACCTTCCAGATCCCCGCCGACGAAGGCACGGCGGCGCGGTCGGTGGGAGTTGCGACCGATATCACCGAGCGCCGGCAGGCGGAAGCCAGGGTCGAACATCTCAACCGGGTCTACGCCATGCTCAGCGGCGTCAATTCCCTGATCGTCAGGGTGACCGAACGCGACGAGCTACTCAAGGAAGCATGCCGGCTTGCCGTCGACAGCGGCCGCTTCAGGAGCGCCTGGTGCGGCTGGTATGACGATACCGGGCAGATCACCGCGGTCGCCTGGGCCGGCGACAGTCCCAATCTGCAACCGCGCGTATGGCCGGAGATCGCTCCGGAGTCCCACGGCGAAACGATATTCACGCGGGTGTCGCACTTTAACAAGCCCGTCATCTGCGACGATCTTGGGGTGGTCGTAACCCGGGTGCTCGATCTGCCGGCAATGATCCAGCGCGGCTACCGCGCCATGGTCGTGCTGCCACTGGTGGTAGCGAACAAGACGGTCGGCAGCCTGACGCTGGTTACCGATGAGCTTGATTTCTTCGACGATGACGAAATGCGCCTGTTGAACGAGCTCGCCGGCGACATCTCATTCGGACTGGATCATATAGAGAAAGCCGATAAGCTGAACTACTTTGCCTACTACGACGCATTGACCGGGCTTGCGAATCGCACATTCTTCCATCAACGGCTCGCTCAGTATGTGAGCACCGCTCAACGCAGCAACAGCAAGCTGGCACTTGTCATCGCGGATCCGCAGCGTTTCGAGTCGATCAACGACACCTTCGGGCGCCACGTCGGCGACCAGATAATGCGCCAGATCGCCGAGCGATTCATCGGCAGCGTTGGAGACGCCAATAGAATCGGTCGCATAAGCGGCGAGCATTTCGCCGCCGTTATTGAAGACATCGGATACGAAGGCGACGTTGCGCGCACTGTCGAAGAATGGTGGAAGCGGTGCTGGGATGCGCCTTTTGTCGTCGACGGGCGCGACGCGCGCATTTCAGCCACCGCCGGGATTGCAATGTTTCCCATCGACGGCGGCGACGCCGAAGCGCTGTTGAGAAATGCCGAGGCGGCCCTCAAGAATGCAAAGGCAACCGGTAAGAAACAGCTGTTCTACACCCGCGGGCTCAGTGAAGGCATTGCCGAAAGGCGCTCACTGGAAACCAAATTGCATCACGCGCTCGAGCATGAGGAGTTTGTCCTGCATTACCAGCCCAAGGTGGATCTGCTGACCAGGCGCATTACCGGGGTCGAGGCACTGCTGCGCTGGCAAAGTCCGGATGCGGGACTGGTGCAACCGATGAAGTTCATTCCCCTGCTGGAGCAGACCGGGCTGATTGCGCAGGTCGGATTGTGGGTATTGCGCAAGGCGTGCGCGGACCGCAGCCTCTGGCTCGAGCGCGGCTTGAACGCACCCCGGGTGGCGGTCAATGTTTCCACGGTACAGTTGCGACGCGACGACTTCAATCGCACCATGTCGAATATCCTGAAGAGTTCCGGCACCGACGCGGGCATCGACATCGAAGTGACTGAATCGATGATCATGGACGACATCGTCGGCAGCACCGCGAAACTGGCGACCCTCAGAGATCTGGGCGTTCGTATCTCGATCGACGATTTCGGCACCGGCTATTCCTCCCTGGCGTATCTGGCGAAGTTGCCGGTGGGAGAACTCAAGATCGATCGGTCATTCGTCGCGTCCATGCTGGATGATTCGAGTGCGTTGACGCTGGTATCGACAATTATCTCGCTCGCCCATGCACTGAAGCTCGAGGTGGTCGCCGAAGGCGTCGAGACCGAGGAGCAGGCGAAGATACTGCATCTGCTGCGATGCGATCAGATGCAGGGCTATCTGATCAGCAAGCCCCTTAGCTTCGACGACATGACGGCCTACCTGGCAAAGAGTCGGAAACAGTAAGTAGTGCGGCGGCGTCAGTGCGCCGCCTGCGCCATCGCTTCGGCGCCAGTCGAACCCGTCAGCGCCAGCAGCTCACGCAGTGCGAATTCGAATTGCCCAGCGTGATTGAACCGACGCCACTGCGCCAGCAGCAAACTGCGCGCCTGGGCACGCTCTCCCATGCGCAGGTACGCGGCAGCGCTGACGGTCGTGAGGTAGGCGACATCGTCGTCCGACATTTCCGCGTGCGATGCGAGCAGTTCCGCACCCAGCCGGGCGATCTGCGCTGCGTTACGCTGTGATATTGCCGCGAACAGATCCGCCCAGCTTCTGTGTTCGCCCGCCACGTCGCGATAGCAGGGGCTGGATCTGACCCTCTTCCATAGTTCCTCAAGCTCGTCCGGCCTCAGATAGGCAGCCGTCTCGTCGCTGATGCTGCGAAGCGCGCTTTTCCAGTTAGCCGGCGCCGCAGCGCACTGGTCGCGGCTCATGTCGATGCGCAGCAAGTACGAGGCACTGAGCGGATCCAGGTTGAACAGACTTCCGACGGACACGGCGTGGCGAATATCCAGCGCCCTTTGCACAAAGCGATCCCGAAACAGTACGCTGTTCGAGGAAGGCTCTAGCGTCGGACCCTGCGGCTCTGAGGCGTCGACAAGCTCCAGGAACGGAATCGGCAGCAGCGTCAGGGATGGAAGTTCAAGCGCGTTCTCGCGCATGTAGCGCAGCCGCGGGGCATTCAGGTCCACGAACGGAAAGAAATCCGAATTGGCGGGAACCGAAAGCGATTGCAGCAACGGGCCAATCGTCAGGTTATCGCCGATCTTTCGCATCCGGATGTCGGCGACCGATTGTATGCCGATACGCCCGAGCTCGGCGCGCAGCAGCGGCGAATGCAGTAGCCGGTCGTCCGGATTCGGCAGCGCCGGAGCGCGGGTCGCGACGATAAGTATATCCAGGTCGTCGGTATTATAGAGCGCATAAGCGCCGAAATGCGGCGCCAGCGCCTTCATGACCGACGCCAGAATTCCTATGTTGGTTTCATAGACCTGCATCCACTGCACGAACAGGCCGTCGGACGCAAGGTAATGGGTGATACGGCCATAGAACTCATCCGAGAATAGAGTCGCGACTCCACTTACCCACGGATTGGATGGTTCCGAGACGATCAGGTCATAGGGTTCGCGCGCGCTCGCGAAGAAGGTCTTTGCGTCCTCGTAGACAAGGTGGCTGCGCGGATCATCGAAGACGTTTCCAATGCGCCGACCAAAGCCCTTGCGTGCAGCTTGCACCATGAGCGGCTCGATCTCGATCGAGTCAAGTCGCTCGACCAGTCCGTCGGTGAGGAGCGTATGGGTCGTAAGTCCCGAGCCGAAGCCGATGTTGGCCACGCGTGCAGGATGCGGGTGCATGCTGAGCGGTATGGCCGCGGCCAGCACCATGGTGCTCTCATCGACCGTCGCCTGCCCCGGTCCCATTTGTATGCCCGCGTCCGGCTTGCCGTTGGTGGCGATCGTCACCGTGCCATCGAGCTCAACCAGACTGATGGTAGCGGTCTTGCCGTCCCGCAGATACGTCACGGTCGCGCCAGCTGGCAGCCCGGCGGATCCGGTGCGATAGACGCCCGACGCCATCTTCGCAGGATCCAGATTGACGACGAATGCGACAAAGCCGAAGACTCCAGCAGCAACCGCCATCGCCGCGGCGGCGATACGCGACGGAAAGCGGCGATCGGCCAGCAGCCGCGACAGGCCCAGAGCCAGGTGGATGCCGGCGCCTCCGAGGATGACGCCCTTGACCCCCAGCAGCGGCATGAGCACGTGGATCGTCAGCAGCACGCCGGCGATTGCACCGAGAGTGTTGGCCGAATAGATCGTGCCGATGGCGCGCTCACCGGTGCCGCGAGACATGAGTTCGTGCGTCAGCAGGGGCAGCGTCATGCCCGCGCAGAATGTTGCCGGAAGCATGACCAGGGCGGCGATCAGCTGGCTGATCGCATTGAACGCGACATAGCCGCTCGCGGTATGCGCGGAGCTGCGCAGGAACCACGCCATGAAATCGAACGTCAGGTTGTACGCTGGCAGCGTCAGCGCAGCCAGGACTGCCATGGCGATCATGACGTAGGCGACGTAGGCCACCGGATCCGGGATTTTCCCGATGCGCCGGCGCACATATAGTCCGCCGAACGCCAGGCCAAAAATGAACGCGCTGAGCATGAGCTCGAACGAATGTGTCGAGCTGCCGAGCACCAGGCTGAGCATGCGAATCCAGCCCAGTTCGTACATGAATGCTGCCGCGCCGGTCAGGAATGCCGCAGCCGTGAACCATCGGTCCAGCTTGCCTTTCCCGGGGATCGGCGCGGCCCCGGTGCGGGGCGTGGCTGCGGGCTCAGTGGGTCCGCGCATGACCGCCCAGATCAGCAGGGCGAGTGCGATATTGAGAAGTCCGGCGCTGCGTATGGTGCCGGGCAGGCCAACCGCCTCGATCAGCACAAAGCCGCTGACGAGAACGCCGATCGCGGCGCCCAGGCTGTTGGTGAAATACAGTGTGGCAAGTGTCTCGCCCGGTCGCTCTGGCCAGCGGCGGATCAGTCCGCCGCTGATCAGCGGAAAGGTCATGCCCAGCAGCACCGACTGTGGAAGGATCAGCAGGGCAGCCAGCGACCATTTGTACGCATGAATCAGCCATCCCGCGGAAAGCGTGGGTATGACCTGGGCAAACGAGAAATCAACGGCCGCAACGAATGTCTGGTGAAAGACAATACCAAGTATCCCGATCATCGCCTCGACCAGCACGTAGGCCCACAGCAGCTGCCTGATGCGAGAGGAGTGGCGGGCGATGGTCCATGATCCGAGCGCCAGGCCGCCCATGAAAATGGCGAGCACCAGCGTCTGCGCAAAGGCAGCGTGACCGAGAAAGAGTTTCAGGTAGTGCGACCAGATCGACTCGTAGATCAGCCCGGTGAACCCGGATACGACAAAGACGGCGAGCAGAAACCTGCGTCGCCCGAATTCGAAGGTCCGCATTGTTGGCCCGAATTTCCCGTCTGCCGTGGCAGGCGCACACTACAGCATGAACTGCACACTGGACAGGAGCTGCCAGTTAGCCGCTAGGTCGAGGCCACCTCAGCGGCGCAGGTGGCGCTACGAAGGGGCCAGTGTTTTCCCGTGCGCTCGTGAATCAGGATGCATTGCGCGCCGTGCTTGACGAGCCGGAAATGCTCCGGCTTGCCGAGTTCGCGTCCGTTCAGGGGCAGTCCGGCCGCATCACGGGGCTGGACGCGCTCGACGACAAGGGTGCTGTCCTGTGTCAGGGCGTCGCCGGCAAGCCTGACCGGCAGCCCATTCAACGCATCGCGAACGACGCGCTGCAATTCGGCGATGCTGTGCGCAGTGGGGTTGGTGAGGAGGGCCGGCGGCAGCTCTGGAGCCGACAGCGCCTGGCAGGCGCAGATCAGAAGCACCGCGGCGATGCCGGCAGCCCTCGAGGCGATGCACGGCATCATTTACGCAGAATTCTGTTCTCGCGCCAGAACTCTCTGTGCACCAGCGCGTGCGCAGCCGTGGCCGGCAGGATCGGCGCCACGCCCGTTGGCGGCGACGGACAGCCCTGCCCGGACCGATAGCCCAGTGCGGCCGCCAGGCGGTCCTCGGCCGGATCGCCAAGTGCATGGCCGAAGTCGTCAGCCACCGAGCAGCCGGGCTGCACGGCGCTCGTCAAGGACGTCGAGTTTTGGGGCGAGAAACCGTCCGGGTAGTTGCCAAAGCCCTGTGCGTTGTCGCCCTGAAACTCAATCGAGAAGTAAGTGGTGCCGCAATTGTCCTGCGGGTAGAAGCCGTACGGCTTACCGCAGGTGGTGCTGCCGATCTGGATCACCTGGACATTGACGCCGTTGAGGCCGTTGATGATCGCCTCGCTGGCAGAACAAGTTCCGGGGCCGGTGAGCACGAACACCCGGGGCAGGCCCAGATACGGCAGGCTGGTGCCGGCCGCGGGCGAGGACGAGAATCCCTGCGACGTGCTGTGGAATGGCGTCGGCGTCAGCGGCTTGCCGGTCACGGGGTTGGTGCTAGTGTACTTGGAATTAAAGGCCTGCTGGTCGAATGCCTCGTTGGCCGTTGGCCCGGGGCCCGCGATCATGTATGCAAGCTCGCTCGCAATATCGAGATAGCCGCCGCCGTTATAGCGGATATCGAGCACAAGATCGGTCACGCTGGCCAGGCGCAGCTGATTGATCGCATCGATCAGCTCTGGCTCGGAGGTGGCGATATGATCGTTGAACAGGATGTAACCCACCGGCCCGGTGCTGCTGGCCACGGTCGTGACCGTCGGAACGGGTGTCTCAGTCACGTCTTCGGCCTGCAGCGTCACGCTTAGAAGCGTGTTCGAGCCCGGCTGCTGGAGCGTAAACGAATGCGACTCGCCGGATGTCGTAGGCGCGAGGCCTTGATTGAGAATGTCAACGCTCGCGCTGTCATTGGCATTGACCATGTCCACGCCGTCGATACTCAGGATCTGTAAGCCACGAACCAGGCCCGCCGCGGCGGCAGCGTAACCCGGCCACACGTAGGCTGCGTACACCTGTCGCGGCGGCACGGCCACAGCAACGTCAAACGTCACGCCGTAGCCGATGTCCACACCGGACTGTGACATCTGCTCATACTGGGCGGTCGGATAAGTGAAGTGAAACCTATCCTTGGGTTTCCCGGTGGCTGTGGTCGCGGAAGTCTTGAGCACCGCAAAGTACGAGGCTGTCGTGGCATAGTTGGCCGGATCAAGATCCGGCACCTCCAGGTACCAGAGGTAGAGCTCGTTGGTCCACGAGCGCAGCCAGTTATTTTCGTCGAGCGTCGTGCCCTGCACGTCGGGATACGCAGCGCCGGTACCCGGATCGGTGCCCGCGCGCGGTTTCTGGCACTGAGCCGCGAAGTGTGATGACGCCAGGAACACACCGGCAACCCATGTGTCACCGCTTGCCGGCGAGTTCGTGCTGCTGCCCGAACCGCCGCCGCCCCCACCGCCACCGCAGCCGGATAGGCCGACCGCGGCCGTCAAAGCCGCACACCCGAGATTTCTCAACGTGGCGCGCCAGCTGCGAGCGACAGCGGTGGAAAATGGCTTCATCGACCGCCCCGCGCGAGATGTTGGCGGCACTTCATCCCGGGAGCCATCCTGGACTTGACTCGTCATCCTGTCTCGGCAGCCACGGTGCCAAAGGAACTGTAGAATGCCCGCACTCTGTCTCGCGGGCAATGGCGTTGCATGTAGAAGCGCCCAGGGCGAACTGGAGCCAGGTAGATCTTCGAAGCAGGGTTTAGCGCCTCCCAAAGTAGGCACGGCGGCCGCGCCGGCGCAGCGAGCAGACAGAGAGGAATGCAGTGTCGACACTCCGTGTCCAAAGCTTCGCTATTTCCATCGATGGCTACGGTGCCGGGCCAAACCAGGATCTCGAGAACCCGCTCGGCGTCAGAGGGCCTGAGTTAATGGAGTGGCTGTTCCAGACCCGCGTATGGCGGACGATGCACGGCCATGACGATGGGGAGACAGGCGTAGACAACGGACTTGCGGAGAGCGGTTTTGCGGGAATCGGTGCCTGGATTCTTGGGCGTAACATGTTCGGTCCTGTTCGGGGGCCGTGGCCGGACCAGAGCTGGAAAGGCTGGTGGGGCAACGAGCCGCCGTATCACGTGCCGGTCTTCGTGCTGACACACCACTCGCGGGCGCCGCTCAAGATGGCGGGTGGTACGGAGTTTCGTTTTGTCACTGAAGGCATTCATGCCGCTTTGGAACAGGCGACCGCTGCCGCGGCTGGCCGCGACGTCCGCCTCGGTGGCGGCGTATCCACTATTCGGCAGTATCTTCGCGCCGCCCTGATCGACGAACTGCATCTCGTCATCCGTCCTGTCTTACTCGGTTGCGGAGAGCACCTGCTTAATGGCATCGACATGCGTGCCGCGGGTTATCACTGCGCGGAATATGTCGCAGGCGAACGAGCGACTCACGTCTTCCTGCGCAGGCGCGCGTGACTCGGCCCTGTTCGCTGTTGGCCATCGGCAGCTGTCAGCCGTAGCCATCCTCACAAGACGCGGTAGATGCTCCAGCGCGCGGTTCCAGAGACGACATCTGCTTCCAGATCCTTGCTCCACTGCTTGTGCGCCTCTATTGTCGCGAGCCTGGCCCAGGCGCGCTCGAGTTCAGCGAGGTCTTCGACTTCCCAGTTGTGCTCGACCGTCGCTTCAAGGGCGCCGATCGATCCACTCAGCATCCGGCCCTTCAGCAGCCCGACCTGGGGTGCGATATCGCGCGTCCATTGCACGATAGAATCAATGACTTTTTGCTTGTGCCCGAATCGGGCGTCGATCTGCCAGCGTGCGATGAGCATGATTTCGGTTCCTTCTGATGCGTGAATAGTGAGGGCCAAAGGCGTCGCCGACTTTGGCCTTCGATCCGGAATCAGGCGTCCCAGGCCTGAACGATGGTCTGGCTGGCGATCTTGCCGCCTTTCAGTTCCGCCATCGCGGAACAGAACACACGGGTCCCATCCGCATAGGTGCAAGCCTGGGTGAAGGCGATGCGCTCGCCATTCACAAGCCCATTCTGGACCTTATGTGTCATGGTGCGTCCGCATACGTCGTCGAAATACGCTGCGATGGCGCTGCGCCCAACGATCTCCTGCGGCCGGCTCGGTGGATGGTCGCGGTCGATAATGCAAATGCGCGCATTTTCGGCATAGAAATCGCGCATCGCCGCGGAATCTCGCGTTTCAACGGCACGGCTCAGCGCCGAAAGAGAGAACAAATTTCTGTCCATGTTTGACTCCTGCTTGTTGAAGGGCGCTCGCAGCCCGATAGCGTTTAGCCAGTTTGAAACCCGTTACAGCCGATCCTCGATCCGCTTCCGCATCGTTGATCTACGGCTTAGACTGACACCGGTTCGTTGGAATGACGGTTGGAATAAGCGTGGAAACGCACAAGCCAGGGATCCGGCTGCGAAAGGCCTCGGCCGGCCTCGCGATCCGGCTGCTCGGCGAGATCAGGGTGGATCGCGGCACGATGACGCTCGCCCTGCCTGCCTCGAAGCGGACGCGCGCCCTGCTGGGGTTCCTCGCCGCCACCGCGAAACCGCAGCCGCGTCAGACCCTTTGCGATCTGCTTTGGGACGGTCCGGACGACCCGCGTGCCGCCTTGCGCTGGAGCCTGACCAAACTCAGGCCGCTCGTGAACGATGTCGGCGTCGAGCGCCTCAAAGCCGACCGTGAACATATCTGGTTCGTGCCTGCGGACACGCTGATCGACGTACGTCGCCTCGACGAGGTTCTGCGCGGCGATCCCAGGGCGGCAAGCGTCGATGAAATCGAGGAATCAGCGGCGCTGCTGCAGGGAGAATTCCTCGATGGCCTCGATCTGCCATCCTGCTATCGTTTTCACCATTGGTGTCTGGCGGAGCGCGAACGGTGGGGCGCGTTGCGCCGACAGGTACTTTCCCTCGCAATTGAAAAGCTTGGCGACTTGCCTGATCGGGCCCTGCCCTACGCGCGCGCACTGGTCGCCGCGGACCCACTGTCCGAGATTTCCCACGGCAAGCTAGTCGGCTTGCTCAGCGCGCTTGGCCGCCGCAAAGCTGCCCAGGACCATTACGTTTATGCGCGCGAAATGCTGCGACGTGAATTGGGCGCGCCGCTGGCCGGCGATCTCAGGCCGCCCGCGGCCACGCACCGAAGCGAGGCGCCTGAAACCGGGATCGACGCCGACGCCGTAACACGCCCTGCCACCCCTGGTTTGAGCGCTGCGGCCGCGCCCGCGCCGGGCTTGGTTGGGCGGATCGGCGAACAGCAAGCCGTACGTGCTTCCATCGACGCGCTGCTCGCTGGCGCTGCGCCCGGGGCGATGCTTTTTATTGGCGAATCGGGGATAGGCAAGTCGCGACTGCTGGATTTCGTTGCCGAGCAGGCCAGCCAAAAGGACGTACGCGTCATTGCAGCGCGCTGTTTCGAGTCTGAAGCGGTGCGCCCCTACGGCTGCTGGGCGGATGCGCTGAGGTCGCTAATCGAGGAAACAGCCGATCTTTCGGCTCGCCGCGATCTCGCGCTGTTTCTACCGTCTCGTGAAATTCCGGTAGGCGACGAGGGCACCAGAACGCGCCTATTCGCCACGGTAACGACCTTGCTCACCACAATTGCAGCACAGCGTCCCCTGGTGGTGGTGATCGATGACCTGCAGTGGATCGACGAGGCGTCAGCCTCGCTGCTGCACTATAGCCTGCGCACCTCGGAGAGGCCGGCGCCGTTCCTGTTTGTTGGTGCGGCGCGCGCGGACGAGATTGAAGATAACCCGTGGTGCAAGCGGCTGGTCGCCGCTCTGGTGCGGGACGGCGTCATCAAGCGGATCAAGCTGGGCCCTCTGGGCGCCGACGAAGCTGTGCAATTCTTCGGACCTGACGCCGACGCAGGCGAAGTTGCCGATGCGCTCAGGAAAAGCGGTGGCAATCCGCTGTTTCTGACCGAACTGGCGAACGCCGGTCGACACGGGCGGCAGGCCTCTGGGCGCGATCTGGACGCGCTGATCGGCGACCGGATTGCCCGGCTTGACGAGCCAGAGCGCGAGCTAATCATCTTTGCCTCGGCGATGGCCCGTGCGTTCAAGCCGGAACTGCTTGGCGCCGCGGTGGGATTGCCCGAATTGCAGTTGATCGAGCGGATCGACCGGCTTGAGCGCCGCGGGTTGCTCAAGCCCGGCGGCGACGGGCGATTCGATTTCGCCCATGACCTGATCCGGCAGACGACCTATCGCGGTCTGTCGCAGCCGCGAAGGCGCCTGATCCATCGTCGAATTGCACGTGCGCTTGACGAAGCAGCGCAGCGCGATCAGACGTTGGCCGGCGAACTCGCCTATCATGCGGGCGCCGCCGAAGACCACGCGCTTGCGGTTCGGGCCTGCATTGTAGCCGGCGAACATTGCCTGCGCCTTTTCGCCAACACGGCGGCCATCGACGCTGCGGACCGAGGCCTGGGGCATCTTGGGCAGTTACCGGTCGACGCCGATCGCGCCCGCTGGCATGTCGCACTGCTCAAAGTGAAGGTATTCGCAGGCGCCAGTCCAGGAATTCGGATCAAACTGGAATTAATCGACGAATTGCACCGCGCGGTCGAGGCCGCCGAACTCTTGGGTCTACGCGACGACGCTGCTGTTGGCTGGCACTTGATCTCGTGGTGGAGCGAGCGTTCAAACGATCCTATCGCAGCGCAACGGGCCACCTTGCGGGCCGAAGTGTTAACTCGCCCAATGGATCAGCACACCCGCTGCCAACAACTCGCCAACACCGGGCGCTGCCTTCTCGAGGTCGAAGGCGATGTGCAACGCGCCCGCGCCTTTTTGCACGACGCTGACCAAATCGCCACCGGGCTCGATCAGAACTTTGTCGAACTGGATTGGGGACATGGTCTGATCGCGCGCTGGGACGGCGATCTGGCGACAGCGCAAGATTCGATGCGTCGAGCATTGACGCTGGCGCGCCTGCGCGAGGATCGATGGCGGGAGATTGAATGCCTTGTGTGGATGATCAAGATCGCCATCGAGAGCGACCGAATTGGCGAGGTTAGTTCAATTTGCGATGAGATCGACGCTGTTGCAGCACGAATTGGCGACGGGCCAGCGCCGGTTTCCGATGCGCTTCGCGCCCTGGCGCTCATGCTTGATAACCGGCATGCGGCCGAACCGGAGTTGCAGGGGCCGCTGGCGGCCTTGCGCACCTTTGACGACAAGGCGCAGCTTGCTTACATCCTTAACCAGGTAGCCGTCTGCCGCCTTGGTCGCGACCGACTGGAAGAGGCTCAAGTGGCCGCGGCGGAAGCGCTGGAGGCGGCACAGGCCGTCAAGCGGACGACTGAAATTGTCGTGGCGACCTCCACCCTCGCCTGCATCAAAGCCAGATCGGGCGATGTGCGGGAAGCCGTCAAGTCGATCGAATCGCTGAGCGTCAGCTTGAGCAACTTCTCGCCCCTGAGCTCCCGCGCCCGTGCCCACCTGGATCGAGCGAACGAAATCCTTGGAATTTCAACGCAGGTTCAAACGGGGTTACCCTAGCCTTGATCGTCACCGCAAAGGCAAAGGAGGATCTATGCCGTGCATCATCGTGGAGCGCACCTTTGAAAGCCCTCCGTCTGACGAAGACCTCAGCGCCGCCGGCCTGCGCGAGCGCCCTTGCCTCGAGCTCTATGGCGTGGCCTGGCGGCGCAGCCTGCTCTCAGGCGATCGCTTACGCATGGTGTGCCAATACGAAGCGCCCGACGCTGAGAGCGTGCGCAAGGTGCAACGCGAAGCAGGCAATGGGTTTGATCGCGTCTGGGCTGGCACGGTCATCGAGTAGAGCGATGGATCAGCGCGACTGGCGGCCAGGGCTTGACCTATCAGGATCAAGAGCAGTCAGATACGTTCCGTACGATCTTAACGATTAGGGGAGACTTTTATGAATCAATATCATTCTGTGGCGACCGTGCTCGCCGGTGCAGGAATTCTAGTTCTGAGTTTTCCGGCAGGAGCCGCGGATACGCCCGCGCCCGCCGACCACACAATGCATCATTCCGCTGCCGCAGATACCAAGCCGGCTCCTACGGACGAGGAGCTCATAGCCAGTGCCATGAAAGCTGCGCCGAAGAAGGTTGCAGAAAACGCCACCATCGTGGCCCCCGACAAGAACGGCGCAATGCGAACGCTACGCACTGGAACCAATGGCTTCACTTGCATGCCGGACAATCCAGAGACTCCGGGCCCGGATCCGATGTGCTGGGACAAGAATGCCGGGGAATGGATCGGCGCCTATCTCGGTCACAAAGCGCCGCCAGCGGGAAAAATGGGCCTGATGTACATGCTCGCCGGTGGTACCGATGCCAGCAACACCGACCCCTATGCGTCGAAGCCCACCGCTGCCAATCATTGGATCAAGACCGGGCCGCACATCATGATCGTGGGTGCCGACGCTAGTTTCTACGACACCTATCCAAAGAACGCGGATCCCGATACCAAAAGCCCGTACGTCATGTGGGCCGGCACCCCCTATCAGCACTTGATGGCACCGATCCACTGATCGCCTCGGCGCGCGAGGACACACCGGCCAAACTGGATCTCGATCGGGATTCAGGCGGTCGGTGTGTCCCAATCCACGGCAGCGACACTGCCGCAGCGCGCGTTTTCATTTAGCAAGGAACTCGGCAACGAGCTTAATGGTTGCCTGTGGGTTTTCTTCCATGATCCAGTGACCGGAGTCGGCAACGATGCCGACCGTGACGTTGCCGGCGACAAAGCGCATATCATCTGCCATCCCCGGCCCGAAGGACTTCTCAGCTCCAATGGCAAGCACCGGCAATGAGAGCTTGCCGCCCTTGGCGAGCATTGCCTTGTTATCAATGGCATCTTGATTGAAGGCGCCAAACTGCTCGAATGCGTCGTGCATGGCATGCGGTCGGGCGTATAGACTCGCGTAGTGCCGGCGCGTCTGTTCGTCGATTTTCCTGGGATCTGCCGAGAGCTCGTCATAAAAGCGGTCGAGATAAATGCGCTCGCGCCCCTGCACCAGACGCTCCTCGTCAGGCCCCCTGAAGTTGAAGTGCCAGAGCAGCGGGCTGCGGATGATATTGTCCCAATCCCCGATACCGGGCAGTGGGGCATCGATCACAGCCCAGCGCGTAATGCGCGTGGGGTACTGCGCCGCCAACGCATAGCCCACCATGTTGCCGATGTCGTGGGTCACGAGATCCGCCTTCTGCACCTTCAACGCGTCCATTACCCCCGCAATGTCGATGGCTTGGTTCTTTTTGGTATAACCGCTATCAGGATGGGCGGACAAGCCCATGCCGCGAAGATCCGGCACGATGACGGTGTGATCCTTGACGAGAACCGCCGCAAGCGGGGCCCACATATCGCCGGTATCGCCGAACCCGTGCAGCACGACGACGGCCGGCCCGCTGCCTCCGACGCGCACGTAAAGACTGGTGCCGTTGGTCTGCACCATCTGCGTGTGAAAACCTGGCGGAAAGGGTTCGATTCCGGCGAGGGCGCGCATGGCTATAGCGGCCAGCGCGACAACAGCAACAATATATCTACGCATGTGCTCTCCCTGGTTCGCGGGTGTCCCGCTGCTTCCTGCGTCCTAGTATCAAATCTGCAGCTGCACTATAGACTTCCGAATGGGGCTGGTAATAGGCGATAATTTCGCTTTTCGGAAAAACCGAACAATGCTCAAGCTCGAAGCGGTCGCTGCCTTTGCCGCCATCGCAGCAAGCGCGTCATTCACCGGCGCCGCGCGTAAGCTGGCGGTATCAAAGTCCGTGGTCAGTGAGCGCTTGGCGGAGCTAGAACGCACGCTCGGCGCAAAGTTGCTACAACGCACGACGCGCCGCGTCGCGCTGACGGAGGACGGCACGCTGTTCTATGAGCGCGCCAAGCGCATTCTTCGCGACGTCGAGCTTGCTACCTCCGAGCTCGCCGAGCGTCGCGGCGCCCTGGCTGGACCGTTGCGCATTTCCGCTCCGGTCAGCTTTGGATGCCTGCATCTCGGGACAGCATTGTTCGGCTTTCTGGCAAAACATCCGGCGGTCGAACTGACGCTCGAGCTCGAGGATCGCTTCGTCGATGTGCTCAATGAAGGTTACGATGCGGTTGTGCGCCATGGGCCTGTGGCTGATAAGCGCATCATCGTCAAGCGCCTCACAGCCAGCAGGCGCGTGCTGGTGGCATCCCCCGCCTATCTTAAACGCTGTGGCAAGCCGTCCTGCCTCCAGGATTTGAAGCAGCATCGAGGCATCATCTACAGCTATCGTGGACCTATCGACTGGCGCTTTCGCACTGGCCGGAGATTCACGACCGTGCAGCCGCGTGCAGCCCTGCGCCTCAACAATGGGTTGCTCATGCGCGATGCCGCTGTCGCGGGGTTGGGAATTGCGCTGCTCGCAGGTTTCCTGTTGGAGTCTGCGTTAAGGGAGCGCAGTCTGAACGTAATCGACGTCGGGGCCGAGGCAGAAGGTGCGATGATCTACATAGGCTACCCGGAGCATCTGCGCTCATCAGCAAAAATTCGTGCCTTGACAGCATGGCTTCAAGAGTCGTTCGGCGATCCGGCGCATTGGGATAAAGCGCGATCAGCACGCACCGGTGGGGTGGCGCCTCCAGTGTAGCGTTACTTGTAGCCAGTGATTGCCGAGCAGATCCGAACAGGAGCATCATCAACGCTAGATCGGTCGATAGCGAGAGTGCGGTCCACAACTGTCATGGAGAATGAAATGCGAAAGAGGCTATTGGTTGTTGTAAGCTGTTCGCTGGCTTCTGTGGTTTTTGCGGCCGCAGGACAGTTCCAGCCCCTCAACGTCAAGACTGGCCTTTGGCACATGACCAAGGCTATCAAGTGGACCGACGTTCCACCCCAAATGGCGGCCATGATGAAGGCAGCGCAACCGACGACGACCTACAATTCGTGTGTAACCACAAAAGATTTGAATACCAATCCGTGGGCGAATGGATCTGGCGACAACTGCACTTGGACCGTGCTGAATTCGACCAGCACCGACATGGAGGTGCGGGCAATTGGGTGTGACTTCGGTAAGAACTCCGGGATGACGGCGGAAGTCCACGGGCAAATCCATGTCGTGGATACGGAAAACGGCACAGGATCAATGACAGTTACTTTGACTGGTAACGGCCAAACAATGCACGGTCTCGCGTCGTACACGGGCAAGTGGGTCAGCGCAAGCTGCCCAGCCCAATGAAATAAAGACGCGAAGCAGTACAGTCGAGGCAGCCGACGCCCACCTGGCCGAGAGTGCCGAGGCGTTGATCGAGGAGACGATTCGAGGCGGCGCGATCCTAGCGCAACAGCGGGTTAGGTGCGGGCTCTGCAGGTGCGGTCGGCACATGGAGTCCTTTGAGAAAATCGAGGGGAAGTGCCGCCTGTCCGCTAGAAGATTCGCTCGACCAACGCAGCTCGAGCGTACTGGGATTTCGCACCATTGGGTAGAACACACTCCCGGTCCGGGTCTCACCGGGCGCGAGCGTCAACGGCAGCGGCAGCCGCCGGCGTTTGAACTCGGCCATGACAGCCTTCTTGTTGTGGTGATTGACGCCGATGACAGTTAGATAGTAGGCGGGCAGGACGACCACTGTAGCGACGGCCGCACCGATCATACCCGCTGAGACGAATACCGCGCCCCCGGCGGCAGCGCTGATGGTGGCGGCGCCCGCGCCAACGATGAGCACGCCGGGCCCGGCGGCGCGAATAAAGGCCTCACCACGATCTCGGTATTGCTTCTCCAGCTTTTTGCTCTGTTTTTCGATTGCCCATGGATCGTTGCCTGCGGCGTAGGCCGTTCCGGCGGAGTCGCCAAGCGTTGCGGAATCTATGCTGACCGGCCGCTCCCCGCCATTCTCAAGTGTAACGACGTATTCGTCCCACAACGCCTCACGCTTCCATGAACCCGGGCCGCCATAAATAATAAGTGCAGTGAGCGTCGGCTGCAGCGGTGCTGAGGGCGGAAAGGCAATATTTAGAAGTTGTACCGGCGGCGTGTTTTTCCTGGCAAGCTTGTATTTGGTGGCGACGCAGCCACCCTGACAACACAGCACTGCCGCGACCGTTGCCACCGTGACAAACGCCCGCCAGCGGCGAAAACAGCGGTATGCGGGGGCGTGCACACCCCGAGTCTATCTCTTATGCGTTGGGGAGGTGGACTGAGGAGTCGCTGCGAAACTTGGCCAAACTCATCGAGCCTGAGATCACTCAATAGCGAGCTAGGCCGTCGAGGATCAACCCACCCGGAACAATGAGTGCGCCGTCTGATGCGTCGATCCGTCACTCGCAGCGGCGGACGGATCGGCGGTGTCGTTGCACCGGTCGCTCGCTATACTGGACCCATAGCGTCCGCATCATTCTTGGCTAACAGTTTGATTTTGGTGGTAGCCAGGGGGCGGAATTGAACCATGCGTGACGCGGAATTCCGGCACTTCAGTGACTGCTTCAGAGCCGATCCCAATGCCCCTTTGTCCATCCCCATTTCTGGGTGCCGGTCAGTCTCATGGGCAACTCGCTCCAAGCGATGGCGCCGCCACGCCACACACCTTATATTGACTCGGTAAGTTTAAGGACAGACCCGCATCAGGTTGACGCCGGCACGCGAACTCGTGCACTCGACCGGGAACGACAGGAGCTCCGATATGAAGCGGGCAGTAATGCTGTTCGGTTTTTTCACCATCGCCGCGATTGAATCGGCCGCCGCCGACCAGCCGTCAGCGGCACAGTCAGCACTCCTAAACGAGGTGCGCGCCGCGTGCCAGGCCGACGCACAGAACCTGTGTCCCGGGGTGCAAGCCGGTGGCGGTCGAATTCTCAATTGTCTGGCGCAGCACAAGGACGCCGTCAGCGATGCCTGCAAGCAGGCACTGATGAAGGCTGGACAAGCGCAGGGGCAGGCACAGAGCCCGGTACAGGATCAGAGTCAGGGCCAAAGTCAGAGTCAGAGTCAGAACCAGAAACAAGATGCGGGTCAAAGCCCCGGACAAAGTCCAGGCCAGGCACGGGCTCAGGCACAGGGCAAAAGCCAGGGCAAGTCGGCGCCGAGCGCTGCCGCGCCATCGACCTCGGACCACTACTTGCTTATGAAGCGGATGCAGATCGCGGATCCGGGTAACAACGTGCCTGCGGCAGTGGACGTGATGATCCCAACCACGTGGCAGTTTCAAGGCAGCATTGGCGTCATGAGCGGAATGGGAGGTTGCTTTGCGGACCTGGAATCGGTCTCCATTCACGCGCAGAGCGCAGACGGCTCGATCGTGTTCGAAAGCATGCCCGACTTCACTTTCCAATATGCCGACGACCCGAACACGGTCCGCACGATGACCCAGGAAGGTCAGGCGTTTGCCAAAGGCAACCTCAAGGCGTGCCCGGTGATGCCGCCTCAACGCGCCGCGGATTTTCTTCAGAAACAGATCATTCCGAAATTTCACGCCGGCAAGCGGGTCATCTCGGTGGATCCCTATCCCGAGTTCGATCAGTTGCTGCGCCAGCGTCTGGGATTGCCATTGAAGGACAGCGGTAACCAGGGCCCGGTGCGGACCGATGCAGCGCGCGCACGTCTCGAATACGATCGCGACGGACGCACCTTCGAGCAATGGGTTACGGTCGCCGAATGGATGCGTCTCTATCCCGCCGGGCACGGCAATGTCTATGACGGCCACGCAATAATGATGATGTCGTTCAGCGCCCCCAAGGGCCAGCTCGACAGCAACGAAAAGCTATTCAAGCTCATAGCCTTCAACATCGCTCATGAGCCCGATTGGGATGCCAAGGTCAATAAGATGGTCGGCACCCTCTATCGGCAGCAGCAAGTCGAAGAGGCGAAGCGCTCGCAGGCAATCGCGCAGTTACAGCAGCATGTCGCTGACACCATCAATGAGGTAACCGCCAATTCCATGCGCGGTGCCAATCAGGCGGCTTTCGGCCAGGACCAGATTACTCGCGGTGTGCAGACATTTCGTAATCCGCAAACCGGCGCGACGTTCGAGCTCAGCAATCTGCATGATCACGCCTGGTTGAATGGCACCAACGAATACGTCATGAGCGACGATCCCAATTTCAACCCCAATGGGCAGTTGAACGGGAACTGGACCTCGTTGCAGCCGGTGCGGCCGCAGCCTTAAGAAGGATCTTTGCCTGCCTTCACCGCGTAGCCTGCGTCGCGCCATGCCTTCATGCCCCCGTCCAGCGCAACGGCGCCCTGGAATCCCATTTGGCGTAGCGTTGCCGTCGCCAACGTCGAGACGCGTCCGATCTCGCAATAAGCAAGAATCCTCCTGGTCGGATCGGTCAGCTCCTCGTTGACGCGCAACTCCAGCTGGCCGCGCGGCAGTGACCGCGCTCCGGGGATATGACCCTCTTCATAAGCGTCGCGCTCGCGCACATCGAGCGCGACCAGCTCATTCTTCCCGGATTCAAGACACGCCTTCAGTGCGGCAAGCGACATGAACGGCACGGTCGCCGCAGCTTCGGAGAGCATCTGAGCCACTGTCTTGCCGCCGCTCATGTTGGTGCGCAGCGCCTCGGTGACGTGCGTGGGCATCGTGAGATTGAGGTTTTGCATCATCTCGATAAAGGCGCTGCGATCCCGTTTCTGCAGCCGCGGATTCTCGGCCAGCTCCTGGCCGATAGTCGAGTGAGAGCGTCCCTTGTATTCGTGTGCCGGAAAGATTTTCAGCGCCGGATCCAGCCTCAGCACGCTCTCGAACAGGCTGTCGTAGAGTGCTCCCGCGTCACCACTTGGCAGGTCGGTGCGCCCCGTTCCTCCGATGAGCAGCGTATCACCGGTGAATACACGCTCTTCGACGCACAGGCACATGGAATCGTGCGTATGGCCGGGCGTGTGCAGGGCCTGTAGCCTTAGCCGGCCCACGACCAGAAGCTCGCCGCCCTGCAGGCGCAGGTCGACGAATGGTGCCGGGCTGGAGCGATGCATGACCACCGGCACATCGAGCTGGCGCGCGAGCTGCTGAGTTGCCGAGAAATGATCCGCGTGCGTATGGGTGTCGATGAGATACCGGATGCGCAAACCCTCGCGTGCGGCTAGCGCGACGTAGCGGTCGATCTGGCTGAGTTCCGGGTCGATCAGCGCCGCGGCGCAGGTCTCCTCGCAGCCGATGAGATAGGACCGGCAGCCGCCGGAGGCCACAGCCTCGAATATCATTGTTGTGCGCCCATCATCCGTATCGCTGTCGACTCACCCCGCGTCGCGCGGTGCGACGATGGGTTCCCCGTCAATTCCGCGTAGCCCGGATCGTAGCACGCAGACGTTTGCCCTCCGAGAGCGTCGGCGTCGCGGCGGCCATTTCCGACACCACGACTGACTGCAGTAGGGCCGCAAAAAACGGTCTCAGTCGCGCCGCGCGCGGCGTATTGGTCGAGTGCACACCGGACCAAAATATTGGACGCCGGCGCAAAAAATTGGACACAGAAGCGCTACACGCTGATGCAACTGCTTGATTCTATTTATGGTGGCCAGGGGTCGAGCTATAATTCCGTCCATGCCAAGCCTGGGTCCGCGTCTGATCGCGTATGGCTTGATCGGGATCTTTTGCATTACGGGCCCGCTGGGCTTGCTGTTCGCTCTCACCTTGACCCTGCATCGCGCGGCGTTCATTCACACTGCCCTTCGCACGGATGGCACAGTGATCTGGTTGGAGCCGGTGCGAACCACCCGAACCGGGGCCGGCACCTACATTCCTGTGTTTCGCTTTACGGCGAACGATGATCGCTTGCATATCATCAACTCGGACGTCTCCGTGCCGTACTCCACGTTCAAACGCGGCGATCGAGTCCGCGTCCTCTACCTGCAGAGCGCTCCCGAAATTGCGCACATCGATGCGCTCTCAACGCTCTGGCAAGAATCACTGGTCGTCGGCATCTGGGGGGCCGTGTGCTCTATCATTCCGGTGCTCATCCTAGTGATCCGAAGGCGGCGGCGAGCATCCAGCGAACTTACATTACCTCCCGAACCGTGACGTGGCAGCTAGAGGTTTCGTTGAGTGCAATGCGCAGTCCATTCAATGCGCCGCGAATGAGCGCGAATCGAAATTAGGACCGCAGTTGACCCCGAAGCGGCCGTGCCGGAACGGCGGCTTTTTGGGAATGCGAAATGACTATCCGGTCTTCATCTCAATCGCCGCCTTAGGAGAGCTCAGGCTCTTGCTGTAGAACCCAGATCGATCAAAGCAGCAAACTCGTCGCTTCCCGCCAGCGAGCATCGCGCAAGCATTGCTGATCCGGCGGGCGCGCGTTTCAGGCCGTTTAGCGGAGACGATCCAGTGAATCCAGTCTCTTCGCGCAACGGGCGTAATGTCGGACCATACCGCACGCGCCCTCGGAGCGTTCATTAGCCCCTTCCCGAGATCTACAGGCACCTTGGGTTCCGGCTCCTCTCCCGCCAATGCGATCTCCAGTGTTACGAGATCGCCTACGCCTGTACCCGCAGCTTCACGCAACCTACGGCTGACTTTGAGCCAGTGACCCTTTTGACCGTCCGGCTCGAGCGTCGCTCGAAAGGGAAAGCCATTGATTGAACCTTCAACCGTAGTCATGCCGCGCGAGGGAAGCTTTGCGCTGGCGGTCTTTGGCAGCTTAAGAAAGGTCCAAGAGCTGCCCTTCGCTGCTGCAGCGGGCTGCAGGAGTTTCGCTTTGAACCGAATCCTACGAGCGCTCTCAGTCATTCTCTCAGTCATTTGCGCATGATATATCGAAGTCGGATCCCCGCCATGAGATCGATCTCATGCCGGGAACGGCCTAGGTTGACCGGGTGCAGCTACTCGCGACGTTGCGGCCTCAATCACCACGAACCCGGCAACAGGCAGCGAACAGGACATGAAAGGGTCAGCGGGGACCGCTGGCACTAGCGCATCAGGATCTCATCACGGTGGCGATTCTCGAATTGACGTGAATGTTCTTCGTGTTAAGACCGGGTCTTTGACCGTGATGGTCAAATTCCAGATGCACTTCTGGACGAAAGATCAGACAGTGCGTAGAGCCGCCGAAGTGGAACATACCGATCTGGTCGCCTTTCATGACGTGCTGGCCTTGGTACACGGTAATCTGGCAGGAAGACACTTCGGCCATTCCCACGGGCAGCACGCACATAAGCCCTATATCCTTGTTATCTGCCTCGATGAAGATAAGAGCTCTCGTCGCCACTTCCGTGATGTAGGCTTGTGATTCATTTGGACCGGCTGGGTCGAGACCCTCCGATGCAGCCTCCGAATAGTAGGTGCCGTCTTTCACATACGCCTTAATGACCGTGCCGCTCACCGGACTGTGCCAGCGGTGATAGCTCAATGGGCTCAAAAAGGCCTGGTATATCGTTCCGCCCGCGAACATGGGTGCCAGGCTGTCGTTCGCGAGGATATGCGCCATCGAGTATGGCTGGGACTTGATCCAGAATCGATCGTGCTCCTTGACATGGCGAGCGATTCTGTAGGGGGCAGATTCACAGGCGTTGACGATGATCGCGTCATCCCCGGGTCGTGCGATCGGACGCACTCCCGGTCGGAACTCCCGGGTGAAGAAATCATCCCATGACTTAAAACCATGGTGTAGTTGCCCAGGATCGCACATGAAGTCGCGGTCAAAGTTCGGCATGGCTATCTGAGCGTCGGCGCCAAACCAGCCTCGATGCGGGTCTTCACTCAGGACATACGTGGAGTCGCTCGAACTCAGGAATCGAGCCCACTCATTCAACACCTTTTTTATCTGCTCATTGACTCGTTCGTTCAGAAAGGCGGCAAAACCCGCTGCCGTCCCCATCGACCAGTCGATTATCGTGTTGATGGGACATCCTACGAGCCCCGATCGGTCGAATTCAGGGGCACGAGTCATGACCGCATTCAGCAGCTGCAGCATGTGAGGAAAGTCCCTCACCTGTGGTTTACCGGTTGGATCCTTGTTGTATGGGGGCTTTCTGGGTACTTGCTCGAACATCTGATTGAAAAGCATGAAGATGCCCGCATCGCTCTCGACCAGATGTTGCAAGCCTGCGATGCAGGGATGTAGCGCTTTCTGCTCGGCCTGAGTCTCTCGAATAATGGCTTCCAGCCATCTTTCGAGAAACGCCTGATCAGACGGCAGCCATCCGCCAACGCGATACGGCACCTCGGCCTCAGGGGTTGCTTTCATTTGCATTTACCCCAGGGCGGCCGCTTTGATCCTCATCAGCGAACGAGTTAGATGCCACGCCATCGCTGGTGATGCGTGCATTCACGACAGCGAAGTCCCCAAAGCCGCCCCTATTCCGTAAGTCACTGCGGCTGCGAGACAGCCGAATATCAACTGACGGGCGGCGGAATACCATGCAGGGCGACCATTGAACAGCGACGTCAGCATTCCCATTACGCCGAGCACTGCCGCGCTCATGCCGACGCTAGCGCCAACGGCCCAATGGCCCGTCAGCCAGAAGAACGGCAGCACTGGAAAAATCGCACCCCCGGAGAACAAGGCGAAAGAGGTTGCGGCAGCGCTCCAGGGGTTGCCGCCGAGCTCCGTCGGGTCGATTCCGAGCTCCTCGCGCGCAAGCGTATCCAGGGCGCCCTTCTTGTCCTGCATGATCTGCGCGGCGACGCGCTGGGCGTCCGCCTTGGCCATCCCCTTCGCCTGAAAAATCAGGGCAAGCTCGTTCTGCTCCGCTGCGGGCGTCTGCTCGATTTCCTCGGCCTCTCTCGCGATTTGAGTCTGGGCCAGCTCGCGCGCATTTGTAACGGACAGCCATTCCCCGAGAGCCATCGAGCACGCACCCGCCACTAAGCCTGCCAGTCCCGTGAGAAGGACCGTCGAGTTTGTTGCACCCGCGCCTGCAATTCCCATGATCAGGCAAAAATTCGAGACCAGGCCGTCATTGGCACCGAGAACGGCCGCGCGCAAGTTGTTGCCGGAGGAAACGCCACGGTGCCAGGGCTCGGCGCGCGCGATATCCGCGCCTGCCATGCCGCCACCGCGGGTCGAAGTGGCGGCCACCGCCTGGATGACCGCCGCGTGACCGCGCTCCTCAGCAGAGATGGCATGCGCATCGCTTTGACCCGCGTACTTGTTGCGGTCGGCAAATTCTGCCGCCGCGATGGTCGGAAGAACGAAGCGAGGGCCAAAGCGTTGCGCCAGCTTTGCCAGCAGCCGGGTACGAAATCCGGGCACGAAGCGCTCGTCCTGGACGCCCGCCGCCGCCAGCTTATCGCGCCACAACTGCGCATGGCTGGTCTCTGCCTGCGCCAACTGCAGGAACAGGTCCTTGCGCAGTGGATCCGCCTCGGCCGACGCGAGCGCCGCATACAGGGCCGCGCCGTTTAATTCATCGCGCAAATTTGCCCGGTAGCGTTCGATGTCGATCGTCATACCTCAGCCTCCGGTTCGGGCTCAGTAACCAGTATGCCACCGTGGTCTAACGCCGGCTTCGGGATCTACGAAGGCGCTCGACAACAGACTGACGTTCGGCGGCTTTCACTACGACAACCCACGAGAAATCATGCGCAGTTGCGTTATCGCTTCTAGATCGCGCCGCAATTGCAGCTCAACGCTGCAAATTTGCTCTTAGGGGTCCAGCAACTGCAGGTACGCCGCCACGGCCTGCATTTCGCCAATCTGCAGCGATGTTCGTTCAGACAGTGCGTTCGGCGTCACATCCAACGCAGTGCTGCCTGGCTGGGTACGAACAGCAATCGCCGAGCGCTCGGCGAAAACGGAGGCCACCTCAGTAGCACAGTTGCATGCTCAGCATCGCGCCTCGCGGAAGCACGGCCATTGAAAAGCCTGGGCGCGAGGAAGGCGACGTCAAGCCCAGGAAGGCATCGTTGAAGAAAGCACCACTGAAGTTGCCCAGCGACATGCCGACCAACGTATCGGACGGGTAGTGAAAGCCGGACTCTACCCGAGCCCACGCCGTGCCGTAGGTCAAGGCATCCAGGCCGACATCAAGCACGCGTTCCGTCGTATTACTCAGGGGCAGCCACTGCAGATTGCGTTCGGCAAGCTCGGTGAGCACCGCGGAGCGCGAAGTGTGAGATGAGGGCATGCTCTGCGTGTCTTGGCCATTGGGTCGCTCGCGTGCCGCCGCGCTCTTGAGCAACGCACTTTCCTCGTCTGTGGCAGCAATCGCGGCCTCACCCAGTGCCGCGCCACGCAGCTTGTCGAGCATCCATTCCCCCGGATCGTTGCCGCTCGGGGTGACGAGCACGCTCGCATAGTAGGCGTAGCCCGATACGGCGCGCAGGCGGTCGCTCCAATCGACCGCGTTTTGCTCAGAACCAAATATCGGCGTGTGGCTTCGGGCCCAGTTCGAAACCCTGCGATCCCATCGGTCGATTTGAAATGCAGCCGATGCCACCAGGGGACCCCAAATGCGTGGGCTTTCAGCCGCATGTACCAGCGCATCTCGCACGCTCTGCCAACCGGGGATCGCTGTCGCGTCCTGGCCCCATCCGTGCCCGTCCGGCAGCGTTGCACAGCCGCCCGTTGTCAGCAGCGCAAGCAGCGTAACAATGGCAGCCCCGGGGCCCCGGTCTAGGGCCTGCAGGCGCCGCCGTAGTGAGGAATTTATTTCCGGTTCCGCACTGTGACGATGAATCGCGAAACAGGGGGCCGCCCGCGTTCACGGCGCGCGAGCGGCTTCGCGGCTGTTTCTCGCTACCGCTGACACTTCAACGAGTGGGAGCAAGTGCATACCACAGACCGGATGACATCATCCAACGCGAGCAACCTCCACGCCCAGGATCACCCTCTCGATACAATCAGGGCAGACGGAATCTTCGGGTTAACGGTGCTCCATGGTTAATTCGCCCCACGGCTCGCTCCGGCCTGCTGCTGCGAAAAACGCGGATTCGGTAAGCAGTCACGTTCGCCGGCAAGAACGTCAAAATTTCTTCTGCAAGCCGATACTCAACCCGCGCGGCAGGATCTCAACGGACAGCGGGGTGTCACGGTGTACGCTCCAGTAACCCGCTGCGGTGCCGAGAGCCCAGCCGGCGAGCACGTCGGTTTGCCAGTGAGCCTGCTGTTTGAGGCGCCCAATGCCGTCATAGAGCGGCAACAGTTCGAGCCCCCAGATCCACGGGTGGCCGCGCGCGGCTTCATCGAGAATAATCGGTGTTACGAAGGCTGCCTGCAAGGTCACCTCGCCACTCGGAAAGCTTTGACAGCAGCTGCCCTGAAACCACTTGTTCGGTCCCTGGTTCTGATAGGGCCGGGCCCGGCTGAAGGCATACTTCAGAATCTGTGCCGCGACTCCGGAGACCGCCGTCGAGTCGATGCTTTGCCAGAATTCGTGACCCAAGTGCTCATCGTCGCCGAGCCACAGCGCGCCGATGGCGGCGGTTGCGATTACGCCGTATTCGAGATCCAGCTGATAATGCCTGGCCCAGATGCCGCTGTTGTCGTAAGCCCACTCGTGATCGATGCCGAGAAACCCACCCCCCGCGAGGGCGCATCCTGATGCCATCATCAGCAGCAAAAACACGTAGGGCCGCGCATGACGCACAGTTAACTCACGGTCGTGAATATGGGTCTGGATGCTTGTGAATATCCGTCATAGGCAAATGGATGTGGGGGCTGCGATTTTTGTTACGGGTCGTCATATGTGTCCAGGTGACCTAATTTGAGCACGACCGCGACCAACAGCTGGCCAATGCCAAATGGAATGCCCATCGCCCACGGTGAGAATGAGCGCTCCGCGCCTCCCAAGGCCAGGCAGGCCAGCCCTGCGGCCAGATACCACACTCCCACCGCAAACATCGGACGCGGAAGAAATCGGCACGAGGCAAATACGCCCATACTGAACAGCACTTGCCACAGGCCCGGAAGCATCCACAGACTTTGCGGAGCGGCGCGCACCAGCACCACGGTCAGCATCAAACCGGCAACGATGGCTGGCAGAAACTGCGCTAGCACGCAGAGAATCATCTCCATCGCCAGACCCGAATGTACGCGCCGGGCACGGGTGACGGCCTCAAGGCTGATAATGGCCAACGATACTGCGGCGGTTGCAACCCAAATAGCCAGATAGGCGGAAATCTCGCGCTGCGGGTCTTTGACCCAATGCGCCTGCGATGCCGCGGCCAATAGCGCCAGAGCCCCGGTGGCCGCCAGCGTCGCCGGTCCAAAACCGCGAAATTCCGCGGCGCGCGCGAGCTGATCACGGATCGAGTTGATCTCGGCTAACCCCTTGTGTAGATCTGTCACGCTAGACACCGATAAGCTTTGTAGTGCAAAGTATAACGGATCGCAAAGTTGAGCAAGGGTTTTGTCCACGCCGCCTATGCACCCTGAGATGGCCGAACTTTCCAGTCCTGCCGCTTGTTATAGGTCCAACGGGGCCGGAGCAAGCGGCGCGGTTTCTATCGGCCGAGAATGCGACTCATTCCTGAGGTCCTCGAGCGACGCGCAATCTCATGACAGCTGATTGTGCAGTGCGAGCCTTTTTACCTGATCTTTTCACCTGTGAACGTAATGACAGTAAAAGGGTGGTGAGCACTTTACGAATTGGTGTGATCCAAGTCCTCCTGGTATGCGTCGGCTTCCTCTTGATCGCGCCGTCCCAAGCCAGCGTTCAGCAGATCATCGATCATCGAGCGCCTGCGCCGAGTGCTCTGCAGGGGCTTGATCTGTATCCGAACCTGCAGGCTATCCAGTTTCAGGTCGAAGTGAGTTTTTGAACTCAGTGTGACACGGTGGCCGAACCGGCAAACCAGTCTCTTGGCGGAGCGCTCTCAGTCGATGAGCGAGCGGGAGAACTGCTGGCCATTGGCTTTAGCGCCATGGCCAGCCCATGTGAGGTGCTGTTTGATAAGACGGATCGCTCGACCGCCTTGGAACTGGGAGGCCTGGCAGCGCGGGAAGCGTGGCGGCTGGAGCAGAAATATAGCCGCTATCGCGACGACAGCGTCGTTGCTTGGATGTTGCGCAATCGCGGCATGGAAATCGAGGTCGACAAAGAGACCGCGTGGCTGATCGACTTTGCAAGGCAGTGCTTCGCATTGAGCGGCGGACTCTTCGACATCACGTCCGGCGTGCTTCGCCGCGCATGGAAGTTTGATGGATCGGACCGCATTCCGAAACCCGCCGCCGTCGAAGCCCTGCTGCCTTTTGTGGGATTCGATAAGCTAAAGTGGCGATCACCGCACCTTCTCCTGCCCTCTGGCATGGAACTCGATTTTGGCGGCATTGGCAAGGAATACGCGGTGGATAGGGCCTTCGCTTTGCTCGCTGCGCGTCGATCGGCTCCCTTTTTGATTAATTTTGGCGGCGACTTGCGTGCCAATAAATCACGGCGGCGGGGTCCGTGGCAGGTCGACATCGAGAGGCCAGATACCGATCGAGACGCGGCTATGGTCCTGGAACTGGAGCACGGAGCGCTTGCAACCAGCGGCGACTCGCGCCGCTTCTTACTCAAGGACGGACTACACTATGGTCACATACTTGATCCCTATACGGGCTGGCCGGTTCCCAACTCGCCCCGCTCTGTCACCGTGGCTGCGAGTAGTTGCACGGAAGCGGGCTTGCTATCAACCATGGCGTTGCTGCAGGGTCCTCAGGCCCAGGCATTTTTGGAGGAGCAAGGTGTTCGGTACTGGCTGCTTCAGTAAGGCCACCGTCCCCAAAACCGATCCGATGCAGACGATCATGAGTCTCTCTCGGTGTCTTTATTGATATATTGACTCTGCACGACAAAGTATTTGGGGATGCCACTTGCACGTTGCAATCATCATGGATGGAAACGGACGCTGGGCAAGCCGGCGAGGATTGCCGCGCAGCGCAGGTCACGTCGAAGGCGCCAAGACGGTCTGCGCCGTGGTCGCCGCGGCGGCTCGTGCGGGAATTGAAACGCTCACCCTGCACGCCTTCTCAGCGGCAAACTGGGCACGCCCGCCGGCAGAGATCGATGCGCTGATGCACCTGTTTCGCAGGTTCTTCGTTGCAGAGACACCCCGCTGCGTAGAGCGTTCTATTCGCATCGACGTCATCGGCCGGCGTGATCGGCTGGGCAAGGGACTGCTGAGCGCCATAGAGCGCAGCGAGCTACTGAGCGCAGCGGGTTCGCGCATGCATTTGCGTATTGTGCTCGACTACTCCTCGCGCGACAGTATTGTGCAAGCCGCAGCGCGTGCCGATCGCATTGCAACGCTCGCACCTGAGGACTTTTATCGCTTGCTTGATGAAGTTAACCACTGTGCGTTGTCGGCGGCTCCAGTTGACCTTCTGATCCGCACCGGAGGTGAAAAGCGCCTCAGTGATTTTATGCTCTGGGAGGTCGCCTACGCCGAGCTGCATTTCACCGACTGCCTGTGGCCGGATTTCGATGAGCAGCGTCTACAAATTGCGCTCGATGATTACGCGAACCGCCAACGGCGCTTCGGCGCGCTGACGGCACGAACAGGCTAGGCACCGCCGGGTGAATGCAAATGGTGGCGAAGTGCCACGGATGGCGATGCGCGTGACAGATATCCGATCAGACTTCCAATCCGATGTGTGGTCCGAGTGGCTACTGCATCTCCGGCACGCCGACGATCCTGCATTCGCTCACGTCGTGCGCGCTGAGGTTGAGCGCTACGCCGATCGCGTTCTTGACGCGGCGCGGCTTGCCCCAGGCATGACGCTCGCCGACATTGGCGCTGGAGAGGGTCTGATCGCGTTCCGTGCCATCGACCGCATCGGCCACACGCTCCGCGTTCTCATCGCCGACGTCTCCGCAGCCATGCTCCGACACGCGGAATCGCTCGCCATCCAGCGCCATGTCCAAGGACAATGTACATTTCTGCAATGCTCAGCTGACAGGCTCGACGACATTCCAGACGCTTCCGTCGATGTCATCACAACCCGCGCCGTTCTCGCCTACGTTTCCGACAAGAGCGCCGCGTTGCGCGAATTTCACCGCGTCCTCAAGCCCGGCGGGCGCATCTCTATCGCAGAACCGATCCTTCAGGACGAAGCGTTTGTGGCCACCGCCTTGAGAACGATGATCGAGACAAAGTCTGTTCGATCGCAAGACCGATTCCTGCCTCTGCTGCATCGCTGGAAATCGGCACAGTACCCTGACACGCATGAAAAAATCGCCAATAGCCCGATCGCGAACTATTCGGAACGCAATCTGTTTGATTTCGTTCGTCGCTCTGGCTTTGTGGAGATCCACTTGGAGCTCCATATCGATATGCTTCCGTCCATCATCACTTCATGGGAAGTGTTTCTCGCCGGCTCACCACACCCTTGGGCCCCACCACTCAGCACCGTTCTTAAGGAACAGTTCACGCCGGAAGAGCGGCAATTGTTCGAACAAATCATGCGCCCGATCGTCGAATCGCCCGACGCCATGACTACCACTCGCATCGCTTACCTCAACGCAGTAAAACCACTCGGATGAGAGCGGGATGACAGCTGCCCGATGATGACCATCGGTGGCGATAAGTCGGTCTGTCGTTGGGCGGGTGGTCTAGTCCGACGCATCAGATCTCGACTTGCGCAGCCAAAGCGCCACGCTCGGGCCCTGGACTGAGGTTGCAGCTTCCCTCTGTATAATCCTAAGATCCGCGCCAAGACCCCATGGCTGAACTTCGCTACCGCTGGATAATTGTCGCCGCCGGCGCGGTGATGGGCTGCATCGCGCTCGGCGCAATGTTCTCGCTCCCCGTGCTGCTGCGGCCGATCGCAGCCAACACGGGTTGGTCTACAACCGGCGTGTCGGCCGCGATGACCGTCGGATTTCTTGCAATGGCAGTAGGGAGCGTTGCGTGGGGCGCTCTGAGCGATCGGATCGGCGCGCGTTGGACCTGCCTGGTCGGATCTCTTCTATTGGGCGCTGGCCTCGAACTCGCGAGCATGGCGCCATCGCTGATCCGTTTCCAATTTGCGTTCGGGTTGTTGGTGGGCCTGGCGACCTCGGCGATCTTCGCGCCAATCATGGCCTGCGTGACCGGCTGGTTTTCGACGCAGCGGAGCCTGGCGGTATCACTGGTATCAGCGGGGTTCGGCGTCGCACCCCTGACGATGTCGCCGTGGGTCGCCCGGCTTGCGAGCGCGCATGACTGGCGGCAGGTGCTTCAAATCGTGGCGGTGCTGGTGGTGTCCGTACTGGTGCCGGTCTCGCTTTTGGTGCGCCGACCGCCAGCTCTCGAGCAAGCGTCCACACAGGCAGGCGACGCTGCGAGCCCGGAGCCCGCGATGCCTATCGGGCAGCTAATCCGATCGCCGCAATTCATCGTGTTGGTGCTCACCAATTTCTTTTGCTGCGCGACGCACTCCGGACCCATCATCCACACAGTGAGCTATGCCGTAACCTGCGGTATCCCGCTGACCACGGCGGTGACAATTTACAGTGTGGAAGGACTCGCGGGTCTCGGCGGGCGTGTCGCATTCGGGCTGGCGGGCGACCGGTTCGGTGCGCGTCGCACGCTGATCGCCGGCCTCTTGATGCAGGCATTTTTCGCGGCGTCGTATTACTTTGCCAGTTCCTTGAACGTGTTCTACGCGGTGGCTGTGGTGTTCGGATTTACGTACGGCGGCGTGATGCCGCTGTACGCGGTACTGGCGCGCGAGAACTTCCCGCTGCGGATTATGGGTACCGTGATTGGCGGTACGGCGATGGCGGGGAGCCTCGGCATGGCCACCGGCCCGGTGCTCGGCGGGTGGCTCTACGACACGTTTGGCAGCTACGGCTCCCTGTACCTCGTGTCTTGGGGGTTCGGGATTATTGCAGTGATGATGGCGATGACGTTCAGGCCGGCGGAGCAAAATCACGACGCCGCAGTAGCTGTGTAAAGACCATAACTTCGGGAGCGCAGGCGTCCGCCATCGCGCAGGAAGGCCCGCTTCATCGGCATCGAACAGGCCATTGCCACCCTGATCCAGAGAGATCACGCGTGAGCCCATCACCAACTTCGGCTTGGCCATTGAAAGCAAGGTGCACGAGTTCAGGGTTCACAAACGACCTGCTTGAATGAGCCTCTGCCTAATAAACGAGATGTGCCGTTCACCGTCGCGAAGAGCCTCGGGCGAGGTGTGAACCGAATAGTAGCCAGCGACGAGCTCATGCTCGTGCGGAGCAGCGGAGCCGAGCACGAATTCAGTATCGACCAGCGCTTCGAATTCCACCGATTCGCTCGACGGCTCGAAAGCCGCGAGCTCCCCGTACCGCAGTTCTTCAGGCGCCGACAAGACCCCCGCTGCGATGGCGGCCCACAGGACTGTGTGGCTCGTCGGGGGCACATAACGCCAGCGCTCGCCGGCCTTCAAACGCACGGCTAGGTAGTTAATCGGCGAGGGGGACTCGATGGCGCTTGATGCGGACCCGTAGGTGCCGAGAAGGACGCGAGCAGGCCCGTCTTCGCGCACATCTTCGGGAGCCTGGAAGATACTCACGGTCGGTCCCAATTCGAGCGCCGGGGACAACGCAATCCACAGCTGAAACCCCCGCGTTCGTCCTGTTTGGTCGAGACCTCCGCCATGCCGCATACCCCGTCCCGCCTGCATCCATTCGATGCCGCCCGCCGGCAGTACGCCTCGGACATTGTCCGGGTCGATGTAGGTCACCGCGCCCTCCGCGATGTAGGTGAGCGTGGCAATACCCGAGTGGGGGTGCAGCAACCCGTTGAAAGGCGCGCCCTCATGGTCAAAGAAGTCTAGAAACACGAAGGGCTTCAAGATCTCACCAAAGTCGGACGGGCTCATCAAACGTGTCACGGGACCGTGCGAGCGGCCACGGGTACGATGCGTGATCGCTCGAGTCGGGCCGCGCGTTGATGATTTGGCTAGGGCAAGAGTCATTGGAATGCCTCTCTCTCTTTGGAGTCGCTCTCAAAAAATTGTCCGAGAATCACGGCAGTCGTGCAGTGGTTGGTCATGACCCGCCGGTGCGCGCTGCCTTCAAGGCCGCAGTCCACCACAGCAGGTCATCAATCATCGCGCCAGCGGGTGCCTCGAGCCCTGCCAGCCCCGCCTCGACATCGCCCCCTTGGTAGTGAGCCCACAGCGTGGCAACAGGGATGTGAACCGATGAGCGAATCGGTGCGATCTGCACCTCGATCAGTGTTTCGCGCAGCTGCTGCACGCCGCGCGCACCCATCGCGGAGCCGTAGCTCACGAATCCCGCCGCCTTGCGGTTCCATTCGGGATAGACCCAGTCGATCGCGTTCTTGAGTACTGCAGAGGGTCCATAGTTGTACTCCGGGGCCACGAATACGAAGCCATCGGACCGCGCGATCGAAGTGGTCCATCGCTGCACGACCTCGTGTTTGTAAGGCGGTCGACCCGGCATGGCGGGTGTCAAGGGTTGATCGAAGAACGGCATCGGATAGTCGCGCAGATCGAGCAGCCGCGCGTCTACACCCACGCGTTTATTCACGTGCTGCAAAATCCAGCGCGCCGGCTTTTCAGAAAAGCGGCCCTCGCGGGTGCTGCCAACAATGACGGAGATGACAGTCATACTTTGAATCCTCGCTGTTCGCCGTGGTGCTGCTGGTGAAGCAGGATTGGTTACCATTTGTGACTGGCGCTAGAATGAGGACCACCAGCCAGTCCCACAAGGAGGCACTTTTTTGACACCGAGTGACAAACAAGAGCCTGAGGAGGATTGCCGAGCGATCAGCGAGACGCTCGGGCGAATCGGCGATAAGTGGACCGTGCTCGTCGTGGAGCTATTGGCTGCTGGCCCCATGCGCTTCAACGAGCTGCGCCACACGATCGAGAATATTTCCCAGCGCATGCTGACACTCACGCTGCGTGGGCTCGAGCGCGACGGCCTGGTTAAGCGCACCGTCTATCCGACGATTCCGCCACGTGTGGACTACGAGCTCACGAAGCTCGGCCGGACGCTTCGCGAACCCCTGGTGGCGGTCGCCGACTGGGCGAGAAAGCACCGACCCGCCATCGTTTCGGCCCGAAAGGTGTTCGATGCGGGAGGTACCGCAAAACCCAGCCATCGGCGCGAGCCGCGGCACGCCCCTGCGCTTCTCCCCAGACCGCGGATCTCCCGTTCCGGCTGACACTACTCTGCCTGAGTCTGCCCGGAAGTGACTTTATCTTCGAACAATTCTTATCCGCTCCTTCGGCGCTTTTCGTCACTGACCTGCAGGCTGTTTACCGTAAGGACTCTGTTCCACCGGTCCAGGTTCGCCATCAAGTCGTCCACCAGCATTCGCACAGCAAGAGGCAGGCCCTCGCGCGAAGGATACAACGCATAGATAGACACCTCCGGCAGTTGCCATTTCGGCACAAGTCTTATTAATCGACCGTCCGCGATCTCATTTTTGAATATGGTCGGTGGGAGATCGGCCACGCCGCAGCCAGCGAGAACCGCTTCCTTCAACACGAAAAAGTCCTCGCTAACCAAGCGTGGACGATAGGCAATCGTCCGTCTCTGGCCCCTAGGACCCTCCAGACGCCACAAATGTCGGGCACCATTCTTGACCGGGAATATGCCGCCGACACTCGGTAGTGCTTTGAGGTCGTCCGGTCCTTGAGGTGCACCGCAGCGCGCGATTAAGGCAGGGCTTGCCAGGAGCCAATGCCGCGTGACAGTAAGCGAACGCACAATTAGGTTCGATGACTTTATGTTCGTGCCGACGCGAATAACAAGATCGTACCCGTCCGCGAGAATATCGATATCTCGGTTGCTTGCGTCCAGCGTGACTTCGATGTGCGGGTGGTCCGCTAGGAAGCCCACGATGGCGCCTGCAGCGAATACCTGCGCGAAATTAGTCGGGCAACTCACCCGCACGCGTCCGCTCGGTACTCCACGCGCGTCCTCGATTACTCTTTTTGCGTTTTCGGACTCTGCCACCAAAGCACGGCAGCGTTCATAGTAGCGCTGGCCAAGCTCCGTAATCTGCAGTCGGCGAGTGCTTCGCTGTATCAGGCGGACGCCGAGTTCGGCTTCGAGTTTGGTGAGGTGCTGGCTGAGCACTGATTTTGCGATACCGAGCGCCGCTCCCGCGGCGGACAGGCTACCGTGCTCGACGATCTTTGCGAAATAGTACAAGTCATTTAAATCGTTCACCAAATATGCTCCGCTAAAGACGCCGCACCAGCCGGAGAGCCTAAATATACTTCGTTGCTGTCCTCGCGGCCAAAGCGCTGAGAAATCAACTCTCGGGGAAGGATGCCACCCCGGTGGCTAGCGCCGTGCGGATCAGTCCAATCTGAATTGCGAAGCGACCGTCTTCCTTAACGGCACCCAGGCGCTTACCGAACACCGCCGCCTTTGCAA
>Ga0210394_10000313_pt1 | contig 111396 bp, 88 predicted proteins | sample IncBWC12MmetaG_FD_160121 | JGI IMG/M metagenome (GOLD analysis project Ga0210394, IMG submission 160121) | Forest soil microbial communities from Barre Woods Harvard Forest LTER site, Petersham, Massachusetts, United States - Inc-BW-C-12-M | ecosystem: Environmental > Terrestrial > Soil >...
GCGGCACCGCCAGATCATCCAGCGTCTTCCAGTCGGCGAGTGCCTGGCAGGGATGGTTGACCGCAGACTCGAGATTCACGAGCGGCTTGTCGATGAGGCTCGCCATGGAGTTGAACCGGGTCTCCGCCAGATCGCTCGCCAGGTCCCGGCCTTCGGCGAAGGCGCGGATGCCGAGCGCGTCGCAATAGCCGCTGAGTGCCGGGATGCCCTCGCGCACGTGCTCGGCGGCCGCGCCATCCATGACGACCCCCGGGCGGGTCTCGAGTTGCCAGCTGCCCTGGCCCGGGTTGATCACGAACGAGTTGCCGCCGAGGCGCGCCATGGCGGCCTGGAAGGACGCCAGGGTGCGCAGCGACGGATTGAAGAACACCAGGCCCAGGATCCTGCCGGTGAGCGCGTGCGGCTCGGGCTGCTTCTCCAGGCGCCGCGCCAGCTCCAGGAGCGACAGCACCTCGTCGCGCCGGAAATCCGCGAGATCGAGAAAGCGCTTCATGGGGGCAGGTCGCGCAGCGCGTCGCGCAGCAGGTCGACGTGCTCCTCTGCGAGGATGAGCGGCGGCAGCAGGCGCAGGACGTGCGGGTCGCTGGCCGTGCCGGTGAGGATGCAGCATTCGAGGAGTTCGGCCTGGATTTCCTTTGCCGGACGCGTGGTGCGCAGCCCAACGAGCAGGCCTGCGCCCTGGTGCGCGCTGACCGGGCCCAGGACACAGGTCCTGCGGATATACGCGCCCACGCGTCGCACACGCTCGAGAAGCCGTTCGTTCTTGATGGCTGCAATGACGGCCTCGATCGCCGCGCACGCCATGGGACCGCCGCCGAAGGTGGTGCCGAGGGATTCCGGCTTGACGGAGGCGGCGACCAGCGGCGACATCATGAGCACCGCGCAGGGAAAACCGTTACCGAGCGCCTTGGCCGTGGTGAGCATGTCGGGCCGCACGCCGTAGAGGTTGGCGGCGAACGGCTCCCCCGTGCGGCCGACGCCGCACTGCACCTCGTCGAATATCAGCAGCGCCCCGACCTCATCACAGCGCGCGCGCAGCGCGCCGAGGAACGGCGCACCGAGATCCACCGCCCCGGCAAGCCCCTGCACGGGCTCGACGATCACGGCCGCCGTATGGCTCGTGACCTCGGCGGCAATGGCGGCCGTGTCGCCGCGCGGGATGAAACTCACGTCGAAGGGCGTGCGCGGAAACCCGTACCATTTCGCCTGCGCGCCCCAGGTCACCGCGCCCGCCGCAGCGGTGCGGCCGTGAAAACCGCCTTCGATGGCCGCGACGTGCGCCCGGCCCGTCATGCGCAGCGCTACTTTGAGCGCGTTCTCGTTCGCCTCGGCGCCGCTGTTGACGAGGAACACGCTGGCGAAGGGCAGCTTCGAGAAGCGCACCAGGCGGCGCGCGGCTCGCGCGCGCACCCGCATCGCGACCGCGTTGCTCTGGAATTGACAGATTTCGGCCTGGCGTGCGAGCGCCGCGGTCCAGGCCGGATGCGCATACCCGAGGGCCGCGACGGCATGTCCGCCGTAGAGATCGAGCACCCGCTCGCCGCGGGTGTTGGTGAGCCATACGCCCTGTGCCGATGCGACCTCCAGCGGGTACTGCGAAAATACCGGGGCGAGAAAATCGTGTGCCCGGGCTGCCGCCTGGATCCCGCTGTCCGTGCTCGTTCCCGCCGGTTTCTTCCTGGGCATTCCTTCAGCCCTCAGGTCCAGCCGGGCGCGGCCGCGGTGAGACCGGCGGTCTCCGGCAGGCCAAACATCCGGTTCATCCATTGCAGGGCGCCGCCGGCGGCCCCCTTGTTGAGATTGTCGATGGCGCACAGGACCGCGACGGTGCCGCCCGCGACCGCCCCCGACAGGTGCGCGTAGTTGCTGGTCGCCACGTTCTTGAGGCGCGGCGCTTCGCTCCCGATCCGCACAAACGGCGCGTGCGCGTAGAACTCGCGCAGCGCCGCCAGCAGCCCTGCGGTGTCGAGCGAGCGGGTGAGCTGCGCCTGCAGCGTCACGTGTATGCCGCGCGCGAACGGCCCGGAATGCGGCACGAAGGCAAAATGCGCGTCCACCCCGCAGGCCGCGCGCGCACAGGCCGTGACTTCCGCCACGTGCCGATGCTGGAGCGCACCGTAACTGTAGAGATCCCCGTGACGCAGCGGATGATGCGTGCCTTCCACGGGTTTGCTTCCGGCGCCGGTGCTGCCGGTGACGCCGCTCACGAACAGCGTCGGTGTGACGAGGCCGCCGGCGAGCAGCGGCACGCTCGCGAGCAGGATCGCGGTGGCGAAGCAGCCCGGATGGCCGACGTGCGCGGTCGGCAGCTCCCGCAGGTGTTCAGGCAGCGCACAGGTGAATTCCGCCAGGCGCGCGGGCGCGGCGTGCGCTTGGCCGTAGACCGCGGCGTAGGCCTGCGGCGTCGGGTAGCGGAAATCCGCCGAGATGTCGACCAGACGCGGCCGTGTTCCGGCGCGCTCCGCCGTCGTCAGCAGCGCGTCGATGAGCGCAGCGGACACCCCGTGCGGGGCGGCCGAAAACACCGCGCACTCACGCGCCTCACTCACGAGTTCCTGCACCTGCGCCAGCGACTTGAAGCGCTCATCCGGGTAGGCGCTGCCAAGGTGCGGGAACGCCGCCGCCAGCGGCTCACCCGGCTGGCTGTCGGACATCACCGCCGCCAGCGCAAAGCGCGGATGCGTGGCGATCAGGCGCAGCAGCTCGCCGGCCACGTAGCCGGTACCGCCGAGCACCACGGCGGGGATACGAGCGCTCACTGCACCGCCGTCGCTGCGAGTCCGAGCGCCTCGATCACGCGGTCCCCGAGGGCGGCGCCGTTGCTGATGGCGTTGAAGGCCGGCACGCCCATCTGGGTGGTAATGATCTCGACGCCCACCTGGTTGTCGGTGGATGGTCCGGTGACTGCGCACGGCTCTATGAGGAAGCGCTCGCGCAGCAGCTTCACGCCGCCCCAGGCCGCCACCGGATCGTTCGCCGACAGGATGACTGCGCTGAGCGCGGTGCGGATGTCAGGACACTCGAGGATCGCGTCGACGCCGTAGGTGCCGAGGATGCCGTCGCCGAGCTCGAACACCAGTACGTCGGGCTTGCCGGCGGCGAGCTCGCTGAGCATGCTGCGGGTGAGCGCCGGACCGTTGCTGCGCGTCGTGGTGACCACGCCCAGGTCGGTGAAAATCGCGCAGCGGCGTGCACCCGCGTCCTCCATGGCGAGGATGTCGCGGCGCAGTGAGACGCCGGTCGCCTTGAAGGCATCGACGGTGAGGCCGCGGTGGCGCATGCGGGTGATGACCGCGCAGGCGGCGGCGGTCTTGCCGGCCTCCATGCAGGTGCCGGCGAGCGCCACCACCGGCACCCCACGCGTATCGAGCGCGGCGTTGGCGTCGAGCCGCTTGTGCCCCACCCGCGCGGGCACGCCGATGCGCTCGCCCAGATAGGGAAAGTTGAGCGCGACGCCCAGCACACGGCAGTCGAACGGCTTGCCTTTTTCCGGATTGATGGAGTCGCACACGCCGAGCACGCCACCGATGTTGAGCATCTGGATGACGTCGCCGGGTTGCAGCGTCGCGGGCACGTGGCCGGAGTAGCCGAACAGCGCCTGGCGGTGGCCGAGCGCGCCCGCGACCACGTCGCCCTTGCCGAGCTTGGCCATGCGGCCGCTGGTCAGCTCGAGGGTGTTGTAGATCGACTTGTTGTCGAGGACCTCGACCACGATGACGACGCCTTCCTGCGCGGGAATGTCCGCGGCGATGCGCACCTCGTGCGACAGGCCGCAGGCCTGGGTCACGGAGGCCAGCTTGTCGACCACCACGCTGCGCATGCCGCTCACCATCGCTACGGATCCTTAGGGAGCGTCGCCGCGCGCTCGCCGGCGCGGGTATAGAACACACCCGGGAGCGCCGCGATCCGCGAGAACCCCAGCGAGTCACTCGCCGACCACTCGCCCGCCGCTTCGCCGTACACGCCGCGCGAGGCCGCCATGAGCGAGAACCGCGACTCCACGCCCTCGACGAACACGCTGCCGCTCTGCAACAGCAGGTGCACATCGCCCGTCACCCGCTGCTGCGAGCTGGCGAGCAGCGCCTCGATGTCGCGGCACACCGGATCGAGCAGCTGGCCCTCGTGCACCAGATCGCCGTAGGGCTGCGCGACCAGCTCCTTGATGCGTTGCTGGCGGCCGGTGAGCACCAGCTTCTCGAGCTCGCGGTGCGCAGTGAGCAGCACCTCCGCCGCCGGCGCCTCGAACGCCACGCGTCCCTTGGTGCCGATGATGGTGTCGCCCAGGTGAATCCCGCGGCCGATGCCGAACGGTGCCGCGAGACTCTCGAGCGCTTCGATGATCTCGACCGGGGAGGCGGCCTTGCCATCGAGCGCCACCGGCCGGCCGGCCCGAAAGCTGAGCACGTGACGCTCTCTCGGGCGCGGGCGGGTGAAGGCATCGCGGGTGAGAAGCCAGGCGTCCTCGGGGATGCTGCCGGCGGAGGTGAGCGTCTCCCGGCCGCCGATGGTCACGCCCCACAGGCCGCGGTTGACCGAGTAGCGGGCTCCCGTGGGCGGCACCGGCAGCCCGCGCTGCTGCAGATACTCGAGCTCGTCCTGGCGCTTGAAGGCCTCATCCCGCACCGGCGCCAGCACCTTGAGGTCCGGGGCGAGGGTGCGCAGCGCGACCTCGAAGCGCACCTGGTCGTTGCCGGCCGCGGTGCAGCCATGGGCGACGGTGTCGGACCCAAGCTTGCGCGCCAGGCGTGCGATGGTCTGCGCCTGCATGACGCGCTCCGCGCCGACGCACAGCGGATAGAGCTGCCCGCGGCGCACGTTGCCCATGATGAGGAAGCGCAGCACCTGCTCGAAGTAGTCGGCGCGCGCGTCCACTTGGGTGTGCTCCACCGCGCCGAGCGCGCGGGCGCGCGCGGCGAGGGCGCGCGCGGCTTCCCGGTCGATCCCGCCGGTGTCGACGGTGACCGTGATCACCGGGCGGCGCTCATGTTCCGTAATCCACGGCACCAGGAACGAGGTGTCGAGGCCTCCGGAGTAGGCGAGGACGATGGGCGTCATGATCAGACCCGGAAAAGCGCGCGCAGGCGGCTGACGAGCTCGTCCTGCGCCCGCGCGCTGGCGGTGGCGATGAATATGGTGTCGTCGCCGGAGAGGGTTCCGGCCACTTCCGGCCACTCGGCCTTGTCGATCGCCACGGCGACGCTCTGCGCCGCGCCGATGGTGGTGCGCAGCACGGTGATCGAGGGGCCCGCGCGTCGCAGCTGCCGCACGAACTGCGCCAGGGTGCCGAAGTCGCCGTTGGCGCGCGTGACCTCGTCGGGGGGCAGCACGTAGCGGCCGCTCGCCTTGAGCACCCCGAGATCGCGCAGGTCGCGGCTGATGGACGACTGGGTCGCGCCGTGACCTTCCCGCTTCAGCAGGCGCACCAGGTCGGCCTGCTTGCGGACCAGGCCGCCGCGCAGCATGCGCACGATGGCGCCGCGCCGCTGCAGCTGCTGCGCGTCGCTCAGCACGGCTCCGTGTCCTCGCGCATAAACATGCGCGCATTGTGCATTTTTATGCACAAGAGTCAAGAGGCCCGCGCCCGGCAACGCAGCGAAGCGCTACAATGCCGCGCCAGGCCTGCGCACGCGCAGGCGCCCAACCGCGAGGGATGATCATGCGTTCACCACGCTCAGCAGGCGCGGCCCGGGCCGCGGCGCTCGCCGCCGCCGTCATGTGCGGCGCGTTGTACGCCCAGACCGTGAACCTCAAGCCGGGCATGTACGAGGTCTTGTCCACCTCGCAGGTGACGCTGTCGCCGGAAATGCAGAGCCGCCTGCCGCCCGGCTACCTGGCCGGGCTGCAGAAGCCACGCACGCAGCAGCAGTGCATCACCGATGCGGACGTGAAGCAGGTGGGCAAGAAGCTGTCGCAGGAGCGCGGCAACGACCCGAGCTGCAAGATGACCGATCACACCGTCAGCGGCAACCAGGTGAAGTTCGTCATGCAGTGCCAGCGCGCCACCACGCACTTCGAGGGCACCTTCTCCTCCGACTCGTTCAAGGCGGTCATCCGTTCGCAGACCGACCAGGGCCCGATGACCATCAACCTCTCGGGGCGGCGGATCGGGGACTGCGCCAAATAGGTGAGCGCGCGGCGGCTACTTGTCTATCGAGTACACCAGGTCCGCGCCGCGCGCCTGGCCTGCCTCGGTCCTGACGGTCCAGTGGTCGCCGAGGGTGTAGCGCAGCTTGAGCGTGTTGAACTGCTGGGTGAGGCTGATGCCGTAGCTCACGTACAGGCGCGGCGACAGGTAGCGGCCGATCACCAGAGAAGTCTCGTTGGTGATGTCGGACTCGAGACTCACGTCTTCTATGCCCATGCGCGAGCCGAGCTGCTGCGCGAGGATCGCGCCGCCCTGCGCCAGCGCCGCAGGGCCCGCGCCGCTGTTGCCGGTGGTGCGGTTCTGCGCCAAGTCCAGCGAGCCGCCGGCCAGGATCAGCGACACGACCTGCGATTGCGGCAGCGGAGGATCGGAGAAGAACGTCATGCGTGGCTGCAGCAGCGTGCCCCGGACGTTGACGCCGGCCTTGACGCCGGGATATTCCTTGACGGCGCGCAGGTCGATGCCCGGATCACCGATCGGGCCGCCGGTGAAAATCAGGTGGCCGCGCTCGATGTCGAGCTTGCGCGCGTAGGCGGTGTACTTGCCCTCGGCCACCGACAGCTCCCCGGTCGCGCGCGTGATGGCGTCATAGCCGCCGCGGATGGTGATGCTGCCGGTAACCCGGGCAGTGACCCCCGAGGTGTCGATGTTCACGCGCTCGCCGAGGCTCAGCGTGATGGTGCTCATCACCTCGAAACGCTTGGTCGGATCCTCTTCGTCGCCGCCGACGATCACTTCATCGGGCGAGGCGCGCGCCGCGCCGGCGAAGTCCTTGGGCTGGATCCTGGCGTACGGCACCGTGACCTTGCCGGTGACTTCGATCCTGCGCCCCTCGACGTCGAACTCGAGATCGGGTGAGGCGTCGATCTGCGCCTCCGGAACGTCCGCGACGCGCAGGTTGGTTCCCTGCAGATGAAACTTCCCGTACGGCAGCAGCTCGCGCCATTCGAGGTGCCCGCCCGCCTTGACGCTGCCGGCACCGGCGTGCGCACTGCCGTCGAAATCCAGTCCCGCCTCGCTTAAGCGCGCGTCCAGCTGCACCTGCCGCAGGGCCAGGTTCACCTGGTAGACGTCGAACTCGCCGTCGCTGATCTTGACCTGCCCCGCCAGGCGCGGCGTCCCGGCGCTGCCGGCCAGCTGGACATCCGCGTTGAAATGTCCCGCCGCGCGGTCGATGTCGGGGACGTAGAGCGAGATGAGGCCGAGCTCGGCGGTTTGCGCATGCAGCTCGCCCGTGAGCGGCATGTCCTGCCAATGCGCCAGCGCTTCCGGGGGTGATTTTCCGCGGGGCGCGAGGCGTTGCGCATCCAGCCGGCCGTGGATGGTGCCGACCTCGCCGTCGCCGAGATCGGCCTGGGCAGTGATGAGTGCGGGTGTCGCGCTCACCGTCACCGTGCCTGAGCCGATGCGGGTGTGCTCGATCCTGCGGCTCGCGAGCTTGTGGGCGATCTGTGCGTCGGACAGATCGGCGCGCAGTGTGCCCACGACCGGGGTGCTCGGGCCGCCCGACACGCGCGCGAGTGCGCTGGCGGTGCCGAGGTATTCAATCCCGGGCGTCATACCGGCGGTGAGCGTGTGGAGGGGCAACTGGTTCGTCATCACGGTCGCCGACCAGGCCGCCGGGCTCCAGTCGCCATCGGCGCACAGGCTCCCGGGGGTACCCACCAGGCACAGCCACTCCAGGCGCAGGTGATCGGGTGCCGCGCTGAGTGCCACCGGGCGCTCGAGCGAGAGGTGCAGCGATTCGCTGCCATTGATGGCGAGCGCCTCGAGCTCGCCGTTGAAGACTCCGTGCGCGTAGGCGCCGCGCGCCTGGGCGCTCGCGGCGAGACCGGTGGCCGCGGCCGCGAGGCGTACGTCGTAGGCGGAGGGCGGACCGCTGAGCATCAGCGAGACGCTGTCGAGCGTGCGCTTGCGGTAGCTCAGCTTGCGCAGCCGCGCGTCGATCTTCGAGGACTGCTGGTATGCGCCGGGATCGAAATTGACCTCCGCGTCGAAGCTCTCGAGCTTGATCCCCTGGTAGTCGAAGTCCCCGCCGTGCGCCGTGACGACGATCGCCGGGTCGGTGAGCGTGCCGCGCAGGGTCCCCGAGGCCTTGAGCTCACCGCGGGTGCCGGGGGCGAGCAGGCTCAGGTCCGCGGTGGAGACCGCGAAGCGCAGATCCATGCGCTCGCTGATGTGCCCATCGAGCGCCAGCCGGGCGCTCCCCAGGCCGACGCGCACCTCGCTGAAACCCCAGGTGTTTCCGGAGCGCGTCACGGTGCCCGAGCCGCTCGCCGCCACGCCGCGCAGCTTGCCGTTCAGCTTATCGAACGAAGCCGTGAGATCACCCCGGGTGTCCAGGCCGCGTCCCGAGGCTCCGAGCATGAAGCTGACGCTACCCGGGAGATCGGGCCGCAGCGCGCCCGGATTGATGGCGGCGACGCGGCCGGCGACCGACCACAGCTCCTGCGGCGACCACACTACCTGGCCGCTCACGCTGGCGTGACCACCGAACAGGTCGATCTCCGCGGTATCGAACCCGAAGCTGTCCTTGCCCAGCGTGCCGCTCACCTCCAGCGGCATCAGCGGCAGACCGGCCGCGCGGGCGCTGCCACTCAGCCGCACGCGGTAGGGCAGGACCCCGGCGAGGGTGAAGGTGCCGGAGGCGCCGGACAGCGCCGGATCACGGCCCACCAGCGGCCAGCGGAAGTTGCTCACCTCGCCGCTCACATCGAGTCGCGGTCCGTCGATGCCGATGGTGCCGGCGCCGCGCAGCAGGGCCCCGGAGCCTGAGTGGCGCACTTCCACGTGCCTGGCGGTGAGCACGCGATCGGCGTAGCTGCCCGAGAACTGCGCCTGGAACAGCCCGGCGCGCAGTCCGGTGGGGTTGACGGGGCCGTGCGCGCTGAAGCTCGTGGCGTCGCCGCTGCCGGCCAGGTGGCCGGTGATGCTGCCGAGCGGGCCGCTCACGCCCCAGGCGCGCAGATTGAAATCCCGCACCACCGCATCGCCGATCCAGTGCCACTGGTTGGTGAGATCGAGTGCCTGGCCGGAGACGTCGGCACGGAACGGGCTGTCGGTGTGCGCAACGACGTGGAGGATGTTGAGATCGCCCCGGGCGCTGCCGGCCACCGTCCAGGCGGGCTGTCCCGCCGGGCTCCAAAGGATGCGCCCCTTGACCTCCAGCCCCACGGGATCGGCGGCGATGAGGTCGCCGATCGCGCTGACGCGCGCCTCGCCTGCCAGCAGGCCCTCGGCCTGAAAGAAGCGGATGACGTGGTGACGGACAACCGCGGCGCCGTTGATGTCGCTGGCATCCAGACGGAAGCCGTTGGGAACGGTGAGCGTCGCACTGCCCACCCGCCCCTGCTCGGCGTTGATGATCAGCCAGCGCGGCAGGAACACCGGTGCACCGGGGGTAGACGGGCGGGTGCGGCGCTTCACCTGGATCAGCGCGCTGCGCACCGAGCCGTGGGCGACGCGAATGGTCTGCAACATGAGTGGCATGAGGTCGACGCGGCCCTCGATGCCCTCGAACTTCAGGTGCACCAGATCGTGATCGATCTCGACGCGCTCGACGGCGAGGCCGTCGGCCACCGTGCCGCTGACACCGACGATGTCAAGCTGCACGGGACCGAGCTGGCGCGGGATGTGCCGGATCGCGAACTGCAGTCCGCCGGTGGTGTAGAGCGCCGACCAGATGAGTGCCGCCGGCGCCACGATAGCCGTGACGATCAGGACCGAGGCGAGGGCGAGCAGCAGGCGGCGCAGGCTGAACATCGCTACAGCTTCGGCGAGAAGTTGATGTGCAGGCGTGGACTGCGCTTGGGGCAAAAGGTCCCCCCGGTCGCGGTCGGTGGCGAGCACGGTTCAGTGAGCGGCTCCGCGATGTCGATGCCGAGCGTGAGCACCGGCAGGCGCACCCGCAGGCCCACGCCCACGGAATATTGGAGGCTCGTGCCGAAGCGATCGAAGGCATTGCCGTAGTCGAAGAAAGTGGCGAGCCCGAGATTTTTGGGCAGTTCGCGGATCACCTCCACCGTGCCGGTGATCATGTCCTTGCCGCCGACCTTGATGTACCCGGCGATCGACTTGCAGCTGCCGTCGGGATTGCGCGGGAACACCCCGTTCGGGCTCTGGGTGCACACCGCCTCGATCGGCGACAGGTCGTTGTAGGCGAAGCCGCGCACGCTGTTGTCGCCGCCGGCGAAGAAGCGGAACACCGTGGGCAGCTGGCTGAAACCCGACACCAGGCTCGCGCCCACCTCATCGCGCAGCAGCAGATGCCACTTGCCGCCGAGCCGGAAGACCCGCTCGGCCTGCAGGTGCAGCTGGATGAAGTTGGAATCGGAGCCGAGCGAGCTGTGCGAGCCGCGCAGCTCGGCGAAGAACGGATGCTCGAACAGCGCCTCGCCGAGATAGCCCTTGGGGACCGAAGCGAGGTCCACTCCCGGCACCAGCAGCCGATCGGTATGCGCACCGGGAAGGAACTCCGCTCCGAGCGGCAGGTCGCTGGTGGTGCGGATCGCGGACAGCAGCCATACGTGCTGCCAGCTGCCGGTGACCTCGGTGATGCTCGGACCCACCGACAGGGTGTGCGTGGTCACATCGGCGAGCTGGCGCTGTTCGACCGTGCCCCCCAGGGTCAGTTTCTCTACCGCCGGGTCGCCGATCGGCACGTTGTAGCGGGTCTGCAGGCGGTACTTGGTCACCTGCGCCGCCTGGACCTCGACGCTGAAGCTGTGGCCGCGGGTGTTGATGCGCCGGTCCTCGAATCCGAATGTGCCGCGCGGCCCGGTGTCGGTGGCGTAGCCGGCGCCGAAGGAGTAGCGGTGTCGCCGGCTCGGGTCGGCGTGGATGTTCACCGGCACGATGTGCGTGCTGCGATCGGGATCCCCGGGCAGCACCTCGAGGTTGGAAAAGTACTGCGAGTCGTCGAGGGCGAACTGGGTGCGCAGCACCTGCGTGAGATCGAAAGGCTCGCCCTCGCGGTAACGCAGGTAACGGCGTACCAGCGCCTCGCTGACGACGCTCTGCCGGATGCTGGTCGCTCCGAAGTAATAGCGCTCGCCGGTGTCGAGCTCGAGCGCGATGTTCGCCTTGTGGTTCGGCGGGTCGACGACCAGCTCGTTGCGAATCAGGCGCGCGTCGAGATAGCCGTAGGTGGCCGCGGTGCGCTGCAGGTCGGTCTTGATGCTCTCGTAGGCCGGGTGGCTCAGGCGCTCGCCATCGTGCAGCGGCAGGTGCTGCCGGATGCGCTGGAACAGCGGGTCGCTTTCCCCGGGCCCGTCGACGCGCACGTCGATGTTGGCGACCAGCACGGGCTTGCCCGGGTTGATGTTGATGGTGACGCGCCAGTCGCCGTGGCCCAGGTCGCTGACGCTGGACTCGACCTGCGGCTCGTAGTACCCGAAGGGTCTGAGCGCCGCCTGCACCTCGCGCTCCACGCGGTTGTGCAGCCGCTCGATCGTGTCGGCATTGAGGTCCGCGCCGCCCTTCTTGTAGCGCTCGAAACTCAGGTAGGCAAGCACGTTGGCGCGCAGCTCTTCGTCGACGCCGCGGATCTCCACTTTCACCCCAAGGGCGTGCGCGAGCGGGCAGGCGAGCAGACACAGGGCAACCACCGGGGCCCGCCTGTGCCGTCGACGAGCCTGCGGCAAGGGATTGCGCTGCGTCATCTCAACGGAATTCTAGAGCCTCGCGAGCGCTGCCGCTCGCCGCTGGTAATCAGAGCGCGCGCGCACGGCGCGGGTTCCGTGCCGACCTCACGGCCACTCTCGGGGGTTCAGCTCGAATTCAGTTTCGCCGGCAGCTTCGCCCCGCGCGTCGAAGCGCCGCTCGGCGAGGTACAGCCGCCCGCCGGGCTCCAGCAGCACTACGGTCGAGCAGCGCGTGCCGTAATCCGGGTGCAGCACGAACGGCGCCGACAGGATCCGGTCCCAGTCTCGCGGTAGGCCGCTGCCGCTACGGGGCAGCGCGGCGTCGTCCGCCACCTGCGTACGATCATTGAGGAGCTCGAACAGCGCGGCCGGCGATCCGGACTCGCCTCGACGCAGCCACGCCTCGAAGCCGCGCCGCACCCGCTGCAGTTTCGGCCACGGTGTGTCGAGAAGCTCGTTCGACAGACCGTAGCTGCCCGGGGCCAGCGCGCGCGCGAACGGGGTGGTGCGGTTTGAGCCGTACCACAGCGAATCCCGGTCGGTGAGCAGCAGGTTGAATCCGGAGTAGTGGCTCGCCTGCGGTTCGAGGGCGGCGAAGAATTGCTGTGCGCTGAGGGAAGCGCCCGCGGGCACACCCAGGTAGCGGGGGATCAGCTCCCCGCGCGACGGCGCTCCGGCACGCGCGGGCTGCAGCTCGCGAAAGTTGGTGACCACGCCGAAGCGCCGTTCCCGGTCCAGCGCGAGCCACGTGCCCTGCGCACGCAGGTCGCGTCCGGCGATGAGAGTCGCCGGCGGCGGCCACTTCGCCAGCGCCGCGGCCGGGCGCTCGTGATACTCATCGCGGTTGGCGGCCACCACCAGGCGGTAGCGGGGATGCGCCTGCCATGCGAGCACCAGCAGACACATGTGTCTAGCCGCGTCCTTTCAGCCAGGTCTCGATCAGGCGCCAGGAAATGGACTGCGAGGGCGGCGCCAGCGCCTCGCCCGAGTTGATTTGCGCGCGCGTGAACCAGCGCGCGTCCTGCAGCTCCCCGCCTACGCGCACGCGGCTGCCGGCGGCCGCCGTCGCCTGAAAGCCGATCATCAGGGACGACGGAAACGGCCACGGCTGCGAGGAGTCGTAGCGCAGGTCCGTCACGGCAACGCCGGTCTCCTCCGCCACCTCGCGCTCGACCGCGTCCTCGAGGCTCTCGCCGGGCTCGACGAAGCCGGCGATGGTGGAGTAGCGCCGCGGCGGCCAGCTCGCCTGGCGTCCGAGCAGCGCCCGCTCCCCGTCGCTCACCAGCACGATGATCGCCGGATCGATGCGCGGAAAGATCTCCTGCGCGCACGCCGCGTTCGAGCACACCAGAATGTGACCGGCGCGGGTCGCGATCGTACCTGCGCCGCACACTCCGCAGTGGCGGTGACGCGTGCGCCAGATCGCCATGGCACGCGCATAGGCGAGCAGACCCGCTTCGTCCGCGGCCAGCAGCGGCGCCAGCGGCCGCAGCTCTTCGAACGCCGTGCCCGCCGGCGCCCCGACCGACTGCCCGGGAGGCAGATCGATGAGCACGCAGCGCATGCCGCGAAACCACCCCAGCAGCACGAGATTCGCCTCATCCGCGGCGCGCACCAGTGGCGCGCCGTGCGCGAGCAAGGCGATGCGCGGCGGGGTGTGCGCGTGCAGCAGGTGCGCGGTGCCGTGGCCGACCAGGTAGATAGTCGCCGGATCGGCGCGCGCCGCCGCGATCCAGTCCGGGTCCTCACGCGCCTCCGCGCGCCGCTCGAGATAGGGACCCGAGAAGAAGTTCGCCCGATCGTGATCCATGAACGCCGCTCGCCTCCGAAGGCAGTGGCGGCGGATTCTAGCCGGCCTCCGGGAAATTGTGCGCCTTGCCGTGCGGCGCACGCTCTTTCGTCGCGGCAGGCGCAATTTCCCGGGGTGGTTCAGCCGCGTAACTGCATCGGGCTCGCGCAATGGTGGCAGCGCCGGGCGCGCAGCGGAAAGCGCTCGGTCACCAGGAGGCCCCCGCAGTCGCTACAGCGTCCGAAGCGCAGCTGGTCGCCGCGCGCCAGTGCGGTGGCGAGAAACACGGTGTGCTCGAACGAGATCTGCGCCGCGGGCAGCAGCAGCCGATAGGCCTCGAACGCCTGGCACAACAGCTCCCCGCGCGTGAGCCCCGGCAGCGCGCCGGGCGCCGCCGGCACGACGCCGAGCAGCGACAGCACGCTCGCCAGCACCGCGGTTTCCTGCTGCAGGCGCAGCGAGCGCGTGAAGTACGCGACCTGGTGCGGGGACTTGCCGCGATGACGCGGCAGGTAGCGCCGCGCATGGCTCATGTAGGAGCGGTACAGCTTGCGGATGCGGTCGTCCGACAGACCGGTCCAGGTGCGGATGGTGCGGGTGCGCGCCTCGTGCCGCAGGAAGCGCAGCGCCAGCTCCAGCGCCAACCGCTCGCGCCGGTAGCGATCGTCGCAGATGCGCATGGAAGTCTTCCGGCGGCCTAAGGGGTCGCTACATTGTGGGAAAGAACCGGCAAAATTCAAGCGCGCAAATTTGGTAAAAAAATCCCAAATTCACGGATGGCTTCTCCGGCCGGCTCCGTTACGATAGCCCCCCGTGGGAGAGAGGCGCGCCATGCTGTTGCAGTGCGAGACGCAGGACCCTGGCGAGGGCGCGGGTCTGGTGGCCGGATGGTTGCACCCCGAGACGCTCGAGTCGCTGGTCGAGCTCAACGAGCTGTGCCTGGCCCTGCTCGCGGAGCAGGCCGCGGCGCGCACCGCCCCGGCGAGCCTGCTGTTGCGGCAGGTCGGGGAGCTGTGGCGCGTGCTCGACGCCGCGGCGCGGCGGCGCGCCGCCGCCTGTCCCTACCTGCTGGTGGACGCCGGCTTCGCGGACCCGCTGCGCTGGCGCCAGCCGGCGGCCGTGGGGGTGGGTGATGCCGGCCAGGCCGCCTATACGACATTCTTTACCGTGCCAGGGGCGACCGGGGCCGCGAGGCTGGTGTTCACGTACGCCTGGCACCTGGCGCGCTCGCAGAGCGCCGCCGCACGGCTGCTGCTCGGCATGAGCGCGCCGTGCGCCGCACTGATCGCTCACTACAGCCTGAGCCAGATCCATGCTCTGGCGGAGACTCACCCGCACTGGCTGAAGCCGCGCTGGCCGGCGCGCGTGCAGGTGTGGCGTGAGCTGCTGCTGGCGGCGGCATCCGGCGAGGCGCCCGTGCTCGAGCGCGCGCGCCTGCACGGGCTCACGCTGCTGGCGGCGGACGCCCGCGGCTCACCGCCGTGACGGGCACACCCGGCGCGGTCTATTTGGCGAGCTGGAACAGAGTGGACGGCACCCAGCCCTCGTTGCCGAGTTCGTCACTGACCTTCCACCACATGCCGTCTTTCTCGCCGCTCGGATAAAGCGTCATCCCCGGGTCGAGATCGCGTACCTTCTTCGACTTGAGATTGGCCGCCTCGTACATCTTGCCGGGCTTGGCCATGGTCACCGACTGCGTGGCGTTGTCGGCCTTGGCGTTGAGAGTCATGCCTTTGACTTCATTGACGAGCTTGGTGTACGCGTCGAGGTAGGCCATGGTGACGACCTGGCCGATCTCGGTGTTCGCGTAACTGCTCGCACCGGCCGCCGCAAAGCCGCCGAAGAAGGCGCCGCCGCCGGCGCCCCAGCCGAGGTCGGTCTTCTTCGAGTGTCCCTGCTGCAGGGCGACCTGTTCGGTGGAGCGCACGTCGGTCAGGGTCAGCACGACATCAGCGGTCTTGCTCTTGAGACTGATGCCGCCGACCACCGCGCCGGCCACGCCGCCCAGCAGGCCCCCCACCAGTCCGCCGATGTTGCGGCCGCCGGAATTGCTGTTCTTGGTGACCACGTCGGGCACCAGCACGTAGTCGGCCGCCTTCATCTGCCCCTTGCCGATGTTGGAGCCGCCGCGCATCTCACCACTGCCGGCCAGCGCACGCTCCTGCTGCGCAGCGGAGAGGCCCTTGCCGCGATCAAGCAGCGTGAAGCATCTGGACTGCGACACGAACACCTTGATCAGCGCTTCGGGTGACTCGAGGTTGTACGCGAGCCACCACTTGTTCTCCGGCTCAGTGACCGCGAGCGTGCCGATCTTCTTGTCGCAGGTTGGAATTTCCGGGGGCGGCTGATCGGCCGCCCAGGCGGCCACCGTGGCGCACAGACCGGAAACCGCCAGCCACGCCGCAACGGCGCTCTTCAGGCTCTTGTGGGGCACCATGATTTCTCCCAGGGAATCGTTGTTGTTCGAAGCGCGTGTCGCCCTAGTGTAGGCCCAAGTCCGCGGCCGAGGGTAGCTCGACGGGGCTCGTGTCCGTTTTTGCCCGGTATGCGTCTGCCACAGCGGTGGCACTGCTGTCCCGAGTGCTGGAAGATGTTGCCGATTGTTCACCGGGAGGCTCGCAGGCCATGAAGCAGGCTCTGATCGTTGTCGACGTGCAGGAATCCTTCCGCAGGCGGCCGTACTTTCGGGACGAGGAGCTGCCGCGGTTCCTGCGCAACGTGCAGTCGCTCATCAATCGCAGCCAGTCGCGCGGTATTGCGCTCGTGCAGGTGTTCCACCAGGAGCTCACCGACGACGCCGGTAATCCGTTCTCGGCGGCCTCGGGCTGCGTGCGCGCGATGCCCGAGCTGTCGCTGCGCGCCGATGCAGTGTTCTACAAGCAGGTGCATTCGGCCATGTTCGGCAGGAACGGCGACGGCGAGACCCTGGAGGCGTGGTTGCGCGAGCGCGGCATCGAGGAACTGCTGATCAGCGGAATCCGCACCGAGCAGTGCTGCGAGACCACGACCCGGCACGCCTCGGATCTGGGTTTCGGGGTGCGTTACGTGAGCGATGCGACCCTGACCTTCCCGATGCAGAACCGCGCCGGACGCAGGGTGTCGGCGCAGGAGATTCGCGAACACACCGAGCTGGTGCTCGATGGGCGCTTTGCGCGGGTCGTGGCGACCTCGGGCGCGCTGGCGTGAGGATCGCGGCGCGAGCGCCGCTGGGCTCATGACCGAGGTCGTCTTCGCGCTGCTGCCAAACGTGGTGCTGCTGGACGTTGCCGGGCCTGCAGACGCGTTCCGCAATGCCGGCGGGAAGGTGCCCGGAAGCTACCGGCTGCGCTTCGTAGCGCCGGAGCCCCGTCTGCAGGCAGCCGTCGGACTGCAGCTGAGCGCGCTCGAGCCGCTGCCAGTGCGCCTGGCGCCCGGGACGATCCTGGTGCTCACGGGCCTCGCGGGGATCGATCCGCATGAAGCGGCGACGCGGCGCCTGATCGAATGGCTGCGATCCGGCGTCGCGGACCCGGCGCTGCTCCTGTGCGTGTGCTCAGGCAGCGTGCTGGCTGCCCGGGCCGGATTGCTGGCCGGTCGCGAGTGCACCACCCATCACGCGCACATCGAGGAGCTGCGCCGGGCGGAGCCGCGCGCGCGGGTGCTCGAAAACCGTATTTTTGTGGAGGACGGCCCGGTGTTCACCAGCGCCGGAGTCACGGCAGGCATTGATCTTGCGCTGCACGTCATCGGCCGGCAGCTGGGTGCGCCGGTCGCCGCTGACGTCGCCCGCGACCTGGTCGTGTACCTGCGCCGCGCCGGCACCGACCCCGCGCTCTCGCCCTGGCTGATGCACCGTAACCATCTGCATCCGGCGGTGCATCGCGTGCAGGATGCCGTGGCGCGCGATCCATCGTCTGCCTGGAGCTCGGCGGAGCTGTCCGCGGTGGCCTGCACCAGTTCGCGCAACCTCGCGCGGCTGTTCGCAGAGCACGCGCACTGCTCGCCGCTCGACTACGTGCAGCTGATGCGCTTCGCCTTCGCCAGGCAGCTGGTCACCCAGGGCCGGCTCGATCTGGAGCGCGTGGCGGCGAAGGCGGGGTTTCGCTCGGCCCAGCACCTGCGGCGCGTGTGGTCGCGCTGGGAAGCGCGCCCGCCGAGCGCGCTGCGCAGCCGCGAGCCTTATGCGGGGTAGGGAAGCGGCTCGCAGCCGGCGCATAAGGCCAGTGACGCCGCGGCGCATCTCTCGCGCTCTTCAGTAGATCGCGATTTCGCGGCGGCCACCCGACTCGCGTGCGCCGCGGAACATGCCCTCGGTGCTGAAGTCCATGACGATCTGCCCGTCCGTGCCGACCGCGATGAGGCCGCCGTCCCCGCCCAGTGCGGCGAGTATCTCGTGCAGCGTCTCGTGCACCGCCTGTTGGAGGCTTAAGGCCCGGTACTCGACCGCGGCACACACATGATGGGCGGCCACCGCGCGGATGAAATACTCGCCGTGCCCGGTCGCCGAGACCGCGCACACTCCGTTCTTGGCATAGGTCCCGGCGCCGATGATCGGCGAGTCCCCGACGCGCCCCGGGCGCTTGTTGGTCATCCCGCCGGTGGATGTGGCGGCCGCCAGATTGCCGTCCCCGTCCAGCGCCACGGCCCCGACCGTGCCCTGCGAGGAAGGGATCAGGTCCGAGACACGCTCGCCGCGCTGCTCGCACTCGAGTTGTTCCTGGCGCTCCAGGGTGCGGAAGTAGCGGTTGGGGACCAACACGAAATTCTCTTCCAGGGCGAATTCCTCGGCGCCTGCACCCACCAGCAGCACGTGACGCGACTTCTCCATCACCCGGCGCGCGAGCTCGATCGGATTTCTCACGTGCCGCACCGAGGCGACCGCGCCGGCGCGCAGCTGCCTGCCGTCCATGATCGCGGCGTCGAGCTCGGCCGCACCGTCGCGTGTCAGGGCGGCTCCATGGCCGGCGTTGAACGACGGGTCGTCCTCGAGTATCCGCACCGCGGCGCAGACGGCATCGAGACTGCTGCCGCCGCGCTCGAGCAGCGCGAAGCCCGCGTCCAGCGCCGTTTCGAGGCCGGCGCGATAGCGCTGCTCACGCGGCTCCGACAGCATCGCACGCGGCACAGCCCCCGCGCCCCCGTGGATGGCGATCGCATACATGTTCGCACTCCCGGAAGGCTTACTGTGCATCGCGGTACATGGCGATGTCGCGCTTACCCGCCGAATCGCGCGCGCCGCGAAACATGCCGACGCTGTTGAAGTCCAGGGCGATGTTCCCGCTCCGGTCCACGGCGATCACGCCGCCTTCGCCTCCGCTCGCGCGCAGCTTCTGGATGACTTCGCGCACCGCCTGCGCAAGCGTCAGGTGCCGGTATTGCAGCAGCGCGCAGACGTCGTAGGCGACCACCTGGCGGATGAAGAATTCGCCTTGCCCGGTGCCGGAGACCGCGCAGGAGGCATCGTCGGCGTAGGTGCCGGCACCGACGATGGGCGAATCGCCGACCCGCCCGCGGTGCTTGTTGGTGAGCCCCCCGGTAGAGGTGGCAGCGGCGAGATGGCCGGCGCGGTCGAGGGCGACGGCGCCCACGGTGCCGGTGGCCCCGGGCGCGGTCGCCTTGAGCTGCAGGGCTTCCGTCTGCCGCGCCTCGTCGAGCTCCCGTACGCGCGCCTCGGTGCGGAAATAACCGCGCGGCACGAGCACCATGCCCTGCTCGAGCGCGAACTCTTCGGCGCCCTCGGCCACGAGCAGCACGTGCGGGCTCTTCTCCATTACCAGGCGCGCGAGCTCGACGGGGTTCCTGACATGGCGCACGCCTGCCACGGCTCCGGCGCGCGGACCGTGTCCGTCCATGATGGCGGCGTCGAGTTCCGCATCGCCCTCATGGTTCAGGACCGCGCCGCGGCCGGCGTTGAACTGCGGATCATCCTCCAGGGTGCGCACCGCGGCCGTCACCGCATCCAGACTCGAGCCGCCGCGCTCCAGGATCGCGTAGCCGGCATCGAGCGCCGCCGCCAGCCCCGCCCGGTAGGAGGCCGCACGCTCGGGCGTCATCTTCGCCGGGTCGATGACGCCGGCGCCGCCGTGAATGGCGATCGCCAGCGGCCGCGGCTCGATGGCGAGAGCCGGCGCGACCGCCACGGCCAGACACAGCAGCGCGAGCAGTTTCGGGCGCGACATCGTTTCCCCTCAGCGGCTATGATCCAAGCGATCTGCCGCCGGCACGCTCGGGTGCCCGCGGGCCTGCCCAAACACCGGACGGCGAATCTTAGTGTGAAACCCGCCACCTCGCAGCGGATCCGCAGCGTCTTGGTCGCCAATCGCGGCGAAATCGCCATCCGCGTCATGCGGGCGGCGAGCGAGCTCGGCCTGCGAACGGTGGCGATCTATTCGCGGGAGGACCGTTTCTCGCTGCACCGGACCAAGGCGGACGAGGCGTACCTCGTCGGAGCCGGGCGCGGGCCGGTGGAGGCTTACCTCGACATCGCGGATGTGCTGCGCATCGCGCGCGAGGCGCGGGTGGATGCGATTCATCCCGGCTACGGCTTCCTGTCCGAGAACCCCGAATTCGCGCGCGCGACCTGCGATGCGGGCATCGTGTTCATCGGCCCGCAGGCCGAGACCCTGCGCGTGCTCGGCAACAAGGTCACGGCGCGCGAGCTGGCGATGTCGGCGGGTGTGCCGGTGATGCCGGCCACCGCGGCGCTGCCGGCGGGCCTCGAGGCGAGCGCGCATCTGGCGCGCAGCATCGGCTACCCGCTGATGCTGAAAGCCAGCTGGGGGGGCGGCGGCCGCGGCGTGCGCGTGGTGATGAGCGAGGCGCAGCTCAAGGAACTGCTGCCGCTCGCGCGGCGCGAAGCCCAGGCCGCGTTTGGCAACGACGAGGTGTACCTGGAGAAGCTGGTCGCGCACGCGCGGCACGTCGAGGTGCAGCTTCTCGGCGACCACCACGGCACCCTGGTGCACCTGTTCGAGCGCGACTGCACCCTGCAGCGCCGCAACCAGAAGGTGGTGGAGCGCGCGCCGGCGGTGTTCCTCACGCCGGCGCAGCGCGAGGAACTGTGCGCCGCGGCGCTCGCCATCGGCCGCGCCGCGCACTACCACAACGCCGGCACGGTCGAGTTCCTGCAGGATGCCGACAGCGGCCATTTTTATTTCATCGAGGTGAATCCGCGCATCCAGGTCGAGCACACCGTCACCGAGTGCGCGACCGGCATCGACCTGGTGAAGGCGCAGATCCGCATCGCCCACGGCGCGCGTATCGGCTCGCCCGAGAGCGGCGTGCCGGGCCAGGCCGACATCCGCATCAGCGCCCACGCGCTGCAGTGCCGCATCACCACCGAGGACCCCGAAAACAACTTCATCCCCGACTACGGCAAGATCGCCGCGTACCGCAGCCCCGCGGGCTTCGGCATCCGGCTGGATGCCGGCACCGCCTACAGCGGCGCGGTCATCACCCGCTCCTACGACTCGCTGCTGGTGAAGGTGACGGCGTGGTCGCCGACGCCCGAGGAGACCATCGCGCGCATGCACCGCGCGCTGTGGGAGTTCCGCATCCGCGGCGTGGTCACCAACCTGCGCTTCCTGGATCAACTCATCACGCATGCGCGCTTCGCGCACGGCGAGTACACCACGCGCTTCATCGACGAAACGCCGGAGCTGTTCCGCTGGCCGCGCAAGCGCGATCGCGCCACGCGCATCCTCAGCTACCTCGGCGCCACCATCGTCAACGGCAACGACGAGACCCGCGGGCGCGCGCGCCCGCCGCACCTGGTCGCCGCCAGGCTGCCGCCGGGCGCGCCGCTCGCGCCCGTGCCGGGCACCAAACAGAAGTTCGATGAGCTGGGGGCGCAGGGCTTTGCTGCCTGGATGCTCGCCGAGCAGCGCGTGCTGCTCACCGACACCACCATGCGCGATGCGCACCAGTCGCTGCTGGCGACGCGCCTGCGCACGCTCGACATGACGGCGATCGCCCCCTACTACGCGAGCCTGCTGCCGCAGCTGTTCTCGGTGGAGTGTTGGGGTGGGGCCACGTTCGACGTCGCGATGCGTTTCCTGCGCGAGGATCCCTGGCAGCGGCTCACGCTGTTGCGCGAGCGGCTGCCGAACCTGCTGCTGCAGATGCTGCTGCGCTCCGCCAATGCGGTGGGCTATGCGAACTATCCCGACAACGTCGTGCGTTTCTTCGTGGCGCGCGCAGCCCGAGCCGGCATCGACGTGTTCCGCATCTTCGACTCGCTCAACTGGGTCGAGAACATGCGCGTGGCGATCGATGCGGTGCTCGAGGCCGGCAAGCTGTGCGAGGCATCGATCTGCTACACCGGAAACTTGAGCGACCCGCAGGAGCGCAAGTACACGCTCGATTACTACCTGCAGCTGGCGCGCGAGCTCAAGGCCGCCGGCACCCATGTGCTCGGCATCAAGGACATGGCGGGGCTGGTGCGGCCGCGCGCCGCTTACACGCTGGTCAAGGCCCTGAAGGAAGAGGTCGGGCTGCCGGTGCACTTCCACACGCACGACACCAGCGGCATCTCCGCCGCCAGCGTACTGGCGGCCATCGACGCGGGCGCCGACGCCGTCGACGGGGCCATCGACGCCATGAGTGGCCTGACGTCGCAGCCAAACCTGGGCTCGCTGGTCGAGGCGCTGCGCCACGGGCCGCGCGATCCGGGCGTCGATCCGCAGCGGCTGCGCATGATCTCCTCGTACTGGGAGCAGGTGCGACGGCAGTACGCGGCATTCGAGAGCGACATCCGCGCCGGCGCCTCCGAGGTGTACGTGCACGGCATGCCCGGCGGGCAATACACCAACCTGCGTGAGCAGGCGCGCTCGCTCGGCATCGACGAGGCGCGCTGGCCGGAGGTGGCGGCGGCGTACGCGGACGTCAACGCCATGTTCGGCGACATCGTGAAGGTCACCCCGACCTCCAAGGCGGTCGGCGACATGGCGTTGCTCATGGTGACGGGCGGCATCAGCCGCGAGCAGGTGCTCGACCCGGACACGGAGGTGGCGTTCCCCGAGTCGGTGGTGGAGTTCTTCCGCGGTGCCCTGGGCCAGCCCTACGGGGGTTTCCCGCCGGCGCTGCAGCGCAAGGTGCTCAAGGGCACGCCGCCCCTCACCCGGCGCCCCGGTGCGACGCTGCCGCCGGTGGACCTCGCCGCCGAGCGCGCGCGTATTCAGGAACGCCTGCCACGCCCCGTCACCGACGAGGATCTCGCCTCCTATCTCATGTACCCGCGCGTGTGGCTGGAGTACGCCGAAGAGCACCTGCTGTACGGGGACGCGGCGATTCTGCCGACGCCGGTGTTTTTCTACGGCATGGAGCCCGGGCAGGAGATCAGCGTCGATCTCGAGCGCGGCAAGACCCTCATCGTGCGTTACCTCGCGAGCAGCGAGCCGCATGAGGACGGCACGCGCACGGTGTTCTTCGAGCTGAACGGCCAGCCGCGCTCGGTGCGCGTGCCCGATCGCAGCCAGGTCGCGAAACGGCCGCCGCCGCGCAAGGTCGAGCCCGGCAACGCAAAACACGTGGGAGCGCCGATGCCCGGGGTGGTCGCCACCGTCACGGCGACCGAGGGCGCCAGGGTTGCCCGCGGCGACCTGCTGCTGACGCTGGAAGCCATGAAAATGCAGACCGCGGTGCGCGCGGAGACCGACGGTGAAGTGGCCGAGGTGCTCGCCCGGCCCGGGCAGGCGGTGGATGCCAAGGATCTGCTGGTGGTGCTGCGCTGAAGGAGAATCGGGTCAGAGTGTGTCCCGCAGCGCGATTCCCCCATCCGCGAGCTTGTCGAGGTTGGGGCGCGCGTGCGCGGCGATGAGCTTGCGCGCCGCCATCTGATCCTTGGGCTGGTTGATGGTGTCGATGGCGATGAGTTCGCCGCCGCGCAGGTAACAGGCGCTGAAGCTGCGCGCCGCGGCAGCGCCGCGCGTCACCACCGTGTCATATCCCTGGCACATGCCGACGATGATGAGCTTCAGGTCGTATTGATCTGACCAGAACCACGGCACCTTGTCGTGAGCCGTAGGCGTCCCGAGCAGGTTGAGTGCCGCGGTCGCGCCCTGCTCGAAGGCGTTGTCGACCGATTCCAGGCGCATGCGGCGGCGGTAGTGGAGACTCGGGTGGTTGACGCAGTCGCCGGCGGCGTAGATCGACGCATCCGAGGTACGGCAGTGTTGATCGACGACGATGCCGTTGTCGCACTCGAGTCCGGAGCGGGTGGCGAGCTCGTCGGCCGGCGCCACCCCGACTGCCACGATGACGATGTCGGCCGGATGCTCGGCACCATCCTCGGTGAGCACCGCGCGCACGCGGCCGCTGCGGGCGTCGGCGGCGAGCGCGCGCACCTTGGCGTCGCACAGGATGCGCACGCCCTGGCGCGCGTGCTCGCTCGCAAAGAACGCGGACACCTGACCGCAGGTCACGCGGTTCATGACCCGCTCCGCCATTTCCAGTACCGTCACCTCGAGCCCGAGCCCGCGCGCGGTGGCGGCCACCTCGAGCCCGATGTAGCCGCCGCCGATGATCACCATGCGCCCTCCCGGGGCGCACTCGGCGCGGATGCGGTCCACATCGGCAATGGTGCGCAGGAAATGCACACCGGCGAGCTCCGTGCCGGGCGCTGCCAGCCTGCGCGGCCGGCTGCCGGTCGCGAGCAGCAGCGCGTCGTACGCCAACACCGTGTCGTCGTCGAGCCGCACGCGCTGCTCGCGCCGCAGGATCTCGCTGACGCGCCGGCCCAGAAGCGCCTGTACCTGGTGCTCGGCGAAGAATTGCGCCGGGCGGATCATCAACCGCTCGCGCTCGAGCGCGCCGGCCAGGTACTTCTTCGACAGTGGCGGCCGCTGGTAAGGCAGCCACGGCTCATCGCCCACGAGCGTCAGCTTTCCCGCGAAGCCTTTGCGGCGTAGTGTATCGACGGCCTGCACGGCGGCCTGCCCGCCCCCCGCGATCACGATCTGTTGGACCATTTGCGCGCAGAATAGCCCAGAACCCAGCCGCGGCCGCACCAGCCCGGGGCGTTGGCGCGGCCCGACGCTCTACAATGGTGCAGCTTGCCGGTCATCCGCCCCCGCGCGCCGCGGGAGTTCCGGGGTTTAGCCTTGTTTCCAGCGCGTGGCATGAAAACTGCAAAACCTTCGCGCCGCAATTCCTCGCACACGGAGAGCCAAGCTCATGAAACTGGTCACAGCGATCATCAAGCCTTTCAAGCTCGACGACGTGCGCGCGGCGCTGTCCGATATCGGCGTGTCGGGCATGACGGTCACGGAAGTGAAGGGCTTCGGCCGGCAGCGGGGACACACCGAGTTGTATCGCGGCGCCGAGTACGTGGTCGACTTCGTTCCCAAGACCCGCATCGAGGTTGCGGTGCGCGGCGATCTGGTCGACCAGGTCGTCGAGGCGATCATCAAGGCCGCCAAGACCGGCAAAGTGGGCGACGGCAAGATCTTCATCACCGACATCGAGCGCGTGATCCGCATCCGCACCGGCGAGACCGACGACGCCGCGCTATAGGCTTTCGCAAGCTTCAGCGCAGCGCAGGCAGCGCTTGGGGCTCGTGCCGCGCGCGGGCTATGCTTGAAACCCATGCCCGCGACGATCCGCTTTCACGCGCACGGCGGACCTGAAGTCCTGCGTTGCGAGGAACTCGAGCCCGGCAAACCCGCGAGCCACGAAGTACAGGTGCGCCACACCGCGATCGGCGTCAACTACGTCGACGTGTACGACCGCACCGGCCTGTACCCGGTGAACCTCCCCAGCGGCCTCGGACGCGAAGCGGCGGGGGTCATCACGGCGCTCGGGCGCGGGGTGCGGGGCCTGCGCGTCGGTGAGCGCGTCGCCTATGTCCACTCGATCCCCGGGGCCTACAGCGAGCTGCGCAATGTGCCCGCGGAGCGCGTGGTGAAGGTGCCGCGGGGCATCTCCGACGACGAGGCTGCCGCGCTGATGCTGAAGGGACTCACGGCGCATTTTCTCATCCGGCGCACCTACCGGGTCGCGCGCGGCGACACGATCCTGGTGCACGCCGCCGCCGGGGGCGTCGGGCTCATTCTGTGCCAGTGGGCGTGCGCGCTGGGAGCGAAGGTCATCGGTGTGGTCGGGAGCGATGCGAAAGCCGAGCTCGCCAGGAAGCACGGCTGCCGGCACGTGCTGATCTCCGGGCGAGATGAGCTGGTGGCCGGCGTGAAGGCCCTGACCCGCGGCGCAGGCGTGCCGGTGGTCTACGACGCCGTCGGCAAGGACACGTTCATGGATTCGCTCGACTGCCTGCGGCGGTTAGGGATGATGGTCACTTTCGGCAACGCCTCCGGCCCCCCGCCCGCCATCAGCCCGCTCGAGCTCAGCAAGCGCGGTTCATTGTTTCTGACGCGCCCCACACTCTTCAACTACATCGCCTCGCGTGAAGAACTGACGGCGGGGGCGCGCGAGCTGTTCGCGGCCGTGCGCGCCCGCAAGGTGCGCGTGGTCATCGGCCAGAGGTATCCGCTGGCGCAGGCCGCCGAAGCGCATCGGGACCTCGAGGGGCGGCGCACGACGGGCTCGACGGTGCTCGTCCCCTAGGCGCCCGCCGGTGTTGGCCGCGCCCGCAATGGCCGGGCACTGCGGCTGATTCCGAGCGCACCGCTGCGCACCACCTCGAGCAGCTCCGCGCTGCGGCCGAGGTCTGCGACGAAGCTGCTGACTTCCGCCTCGCTCGCAGTCAGCTCGACGATGAAACCCTCCACCGCCGGATCGAGCACGCGACCGCCGCTGCGCACCACCTGCCCGCGTACCGCGTCGGTGTGGGCGGGTTCGACCTTGAGTTTGAGCAGCACCAACTCGCGTTCCAGATGTTCGCCGCGGGTCATGTCGAGCACGTTCACGACGTCCACCAGCTTGTTCAGCTGGCTGGCGATCTGCTGGATGACCTGATCCGATCCCGTGGTGACCAGTGTCAGGCGCGAGACCGTGGGGTCGTCGGTCGGCGCCACCGACAGGGATTCGATGTTGTAGCCGCGCGAGGAGAACAGGCCGGCGACGCGCGTAAGGGCGCCGGCCTCGTTTTGCAGCAGTATTGCGATGATGTGGCGCATGCGTAAAGGCGACGGGCGGTGCCGCAGAATAAAGGATCGGCGCGAGTTTGCACCACGGAAGCAAGCTGCTACGCTCATTTGTTACTTCGACGCCTCGCCCCGCAGCACAGGTTCCTAAACGCTTCCATGAGCGACACGGTGATCCAGCCACGCCCGCAAGGACATCCGCTGGCCGGCGAAAGAATGAGCGGCGCCCGCATGATCATGCAGGTGCTCGCCGACGAGGGCGTCACCGCGATATTCGGCTACAGCGGCGGGGCGATCCTGCCCACCTACGACGCCGTGTTTCTCTACAACGAGCAGTGCACACGGCTGGGCGAGCCGCAGATCCCGCTCATCGTCCCGGCCAACGAGCAGGGGGCGGGTTTCATGGCGGCAGGCTACGCCCGCGCCTCGGGCCGGGTGGGGGTGTGCCTGGTTACCTCGGGTCCGGGTGCGACCAACACTGTTACACCGGTGCGCGATTGCATGGCAGATTCGGTGCCGATTGTCGTAATTTGCGGCCAAGTCGCGACCGCGGCCATCGGCACCGACGCGTTCCAGGAGGCGCCGGTGCCCACCATGATGGGAGCGGTCGCGAAGCATATTTTCCTGGTCACTGACCCCTCCAGGCTCGAGGCCACGGTGCGCACCGCGTTCGAGATCGCCCGCACCGGCCGGCCGGGTCCGGTGGTTGTCGATATCCCCAAGGACGTCCAGAACTGGGAGGGCGTTTTCCGGGGCGAGGGGCTGCTGCCGATTCCCGGCTACCGCCGCCGCATGCACGAGCTCACCCAGGCGGCCCTCGACACGCCCGCGGCCGCCCTGTTCTTCGCCATGCTGGCTGAATCGCGCCGTCCGCTCATCTACGCCGGCGGCGGCGTGATCAACGGCAACGCCGCGGGCGCGCTCACCGAGTTCGCCAACACCTTCGGCGTGCCGGTGGTGACCACGCTCATGGGAATCGGGGCGCTTGACACCAGCCACGCACTCTCGCTGCGCATGCTCGGCATGCACGGCGCCGCGTTCGCCAACTACGCCGTCGATGATTGCGATTTCCTCATCGCGGTCGGCGCGCGCTTCGATGACCGCGTGGCGGGCGTGCCGGCGAAGTTCGCCGGCAATGCGCGTCACATCGCGCACCTGGACGTCGATCGCGCCGAGGTGAACAAGGTCAAGCGCGTGCACTGGAGCCACGTGGGGCTGGTCGCAGGGGCGCTGCGGACGCTGACCGCGCACGGGCGGCAGACACAGTTTCAACGCGACTTCAGCGCCTGGAGGGCCGAGGTCGCCGAGCTGAAGCGCGTCTATGCCATGAACTACGACCGCGCCAGTCCCCTGATCCAGCCGTATTACGTCATCGAGGAGCTCAACCGCCACGCGCGCGGTGAAGCCATCATCACCACCGGCGTCGGCCAGCACCAGATGTGGGCGGCACAGTACTGCGACTTCACCTCGCCGAGGCTGTGGCTGACCTCCGGCAGCATGGGAACCATGGGCTTCGGCCTGCCGGCGGCCATCGGCGCGCAGATCGCGTGCCCGAAGCGCCTGGTGATCGACATCGACGGGGATTCCAGCATCCGCATGAACATCGGGGAACTGGAGACCGTGACCACCTACGACCTGCCGCTGAAAGTCGTGGTGCTCAACAACTTCGGCGACGGCATGGTCAAGCAGTGGCAGAAGCTGTTTTTCAAGGGTCGCCTGTCGGCGAGCGACCGCTCGCTGCACAAGAAGGACTTCGTCAGGGCGGCGCAGGCGGACGGCTTTCGTTACGCGGTGCGCCTGGAGCGCAAGCCCGACGTGCCGCGCGTCATCGCGGAGTTCGTGGCATTCGCAGGACCCGCCTTCCTGGAAGTGATGATCGATCCGGACGCCGGTGTGTATCCGATGGTGGGGCCGGGGCAGAGCTATGAGGAGATGATCACCGGCGAATTCATTCCCTCGCGCCACAAGGTCGACATCAAGGCCCCGGACCCCTCGGAGATGTTCTGAAGCGCGGGAGATTGTCATGAAGTATCTGCACACCATGGTGCGTGTCACCGACGTTGACGCATCACTCAGGTTCTACCGCGAAGCGCTCGGGCTTACCGAGCTGTCGCGCCAGGACTACCCGCAGGGACGCTACACGCTGGTGTTCCTGGCGGCGCCCGGCGATGAGTCGGCCCAGGTGGAACTCACCCACAACTGGGACCCGGAGAGCTACACGGGCGGGCGTAACTTCGGGCATCTGGCTTACGCGGTGGAAAACATCTACGCCACCTGCCAGCGCCTGCGCGATCACGGCGTGACCATCCTGCGGCCCCCGCGCGACGGCCACATGGCATTCGTGCGCTCACCGGACAACATCTCCATCGAGCTGCTGCAGCAGGGTGCGTCGCTCGCGCCCGCCGAACCGTGGAAGTCGATGCCCAACACCGGCAGCTGGTGAGCGCATCGACAAGCCATGAAAACGCTCCCGAGCCTGCTGATCGCGGCGCTGTTCGCGACGCTGACGTTCGCGGTGTGGGCGTATCTGAACCGCCCGACGCGCGAGCCGCCGTGGCCGGCGCGCATCCAGGGATTCGCCTTCTCGCCGTTTCGCGCCGGCGAGGACCCGAACCGCCTGCAGATGCCGACCGATGCCGAGATCGACGCAGACCTCACGCTGCTCGAGGGCAAGGTCAACGCGGTGCGCACCTACAGCGTCGAGAAGACCCTCGCCGACGTGCCGGAGCTCGCCGAGCGCCACGACCTGAACGTCGCCCTCGGCGCCTGGATCGACGGTCACCGCGACCTCAACGAGCAGCAGCTGCAGACCGCCGTCGCTCTCGCCAACACCCACATCAACGTGGTGCGGGTCCTGATCGGCAACGAGGTGGTGCTGCGCGGCGACCTGCCGGTCGCGGAACTCGAGGCTTACCTGGATCGCGCGCGCGCGGCGATCGAGCAGCCGGTGAGCACCGCCGAACCCTGGCACGTGTGGCTCGCGCACCCGGAGCTCGCGCAACACGTCGACTTCATTGGCGTGCACCTGTTGCCCTACTGGGAGGGTGTCGCGGTCGACACCGCCGTCAGCTACTCGCTGGTGCAGTTCAAGCGCCTGCAGCAGGTGTTCCCGCACAAGCCGATCGTGGTGGCGGAGATCGGCTGGCCAAGCCGCGGCCGCACCCGCGAGTCGGCGGTCGCCTCCGACTCCAACGAGGCGCTGTTCCTGCGCCGCTTCCTGCGCCGCGCCGAACAGGAACAGATGATCTATTACGTGATGGAGGCCTTCGATCAGCCCTGGAAGGCCTACATGGAAGGCGCGGTCGGATCGTACTGGGGAGTGTACGACGTGAACCGGCACCCGAAGTTCGCCTTCACCGCGCCGATCGTGCGCGTGCCGGAATGGCACATTCTCGCGGCGGTGTCGGTGGCGGTGGCGCTGCTGGTGCTGGGACTGCTCTATCTCAACAGCGATGCCCTGCGCAACCGCGGGCGCAGTTTCCTCGCCTTCGTGGTGTACGCCACCGCGACCATCGCGGTGTGGGTCATCTACGACTTCACGCAGCAGTACATGACCGTCTCGAGCGTCATCGCCGGCGTGCTGCTGCTGTTAGGGATGCTGGGAGTCATGCTGGTGCTGCTGGCCGAGGCGCATGAGTGGGCCGAGGCGCACTGGGTCTCGTACCGGCGCCGGCTCGGCGCGCCGGTGTTCAGCCACAGCGAGCGCTCGCCGAAGGTCTCGGTTCACGTGCCGGCCTACAACGAGCCGGCGGCGATGCTCATCGAGACGCTCGATGCGCTCGCGCGCCTCGACTACCCGGACTTCGAAGTGCTGGTCATCGACAACAACACTCGCGACGAAGCGGTGTGGCGTCCGGTCGAGGCGCACTGCGCGCAGCTCGGCGCGCGCTTCCGCTTCTTCCATGTCGCGCCGCTCGCGGGCTTCAAGGCCGGCGCGCTCAACTACGCGCTCGCGCGCGCCGCGCCGGACGCCGAGATCGTCGCGGTCATCGACGCCGACTACCTGGTCGAACCCCGCTGGCTGCGCGATCTGACGCCGGGTTTCCACGATCCGCGCATCGCCATCGTGCAGGCGCCGCAGGACTACCGCGATGCGGGCGAAAGCGCCTTCAAGGCCATGTGCTACGCCGAGTACCGCGGCTTCTTCCACATCGGCATGATCACGCGCAACGAGCGCAACGCCATCATCCAGCACGGCACCATGACCATGGTGCGGCGCCCACAGCTGGCGGGCTGCGGCGGCTGGGCCGAGTGGTGCATCACCGAGGACGCGGAGCTCGGTCTGCGCATATTCGAGGCCGGCTACGAAGCCGTCTACATACCGGCGAGCTACGGCCGCGGGCTGATGCCCGACACGTTCATCGACTTCAAGAAGCAGCGCTTCCGCTGGGCCTACGGCGCGATGCAGATCATCAAGGCGCACGCGCGGGCGCTGTTCATGGAAGGCGGCCCGCTGTCCCCGGGGCAGCGCTATCACTTCGTCGCCGGCTGGCTGCCGTGGGTGGCCGACGGCTGCAACCTGCTGTTCAACCTGGCGGCGCTGGGCTGGTCCGTCGCCATGGTGTGGGCGCCGCATCAGATCGAGCCGCCGCTGGTCATGTATTCGGTGCTGCCGTTGTCGCTGTTTACTTTCAAGCTCGCCAAGCTCGTGCATCTGTACCACGTGCGCGTCGGCGCCAACGTGCGCCAGACACTCGCCGCCGCGATCGCAGGTCTCGCACTCACGCACACCATCGGCAAGGCGGCGGTCAAGGGCCTGGTCACCCGCAATGAGCCGTTTTTCCGCACGCCCAAGCAGGTCAGCGCCTCAGGCGTGCTGCACGCGCTGGCCGCCGCACGCGAGGAGACGCTGATGATGGCTGGCCTCATGCTGTCGGCCTGGGCGGTCGCCCACTTCGCCCCGAGCGAAGGACCCGACCGCTACGCCTCCTGGGGTCCCGACCGCCTGGCGTGGATCGTGGTGCTGCTCGTTCAGTCCGTGCCGTACGCCTGCTCATTGCTGGTGTCGCTGGCGAGCGCGTTCCCCCTGCCGGCGCGGCTGCTCGGCACGCACTATGGTCCGATCAAGGCCTCCGGCAAGCGCGCCGAGACGGACCCGGCGAGCTGAGCGGTGCGCCAGACGAGGCTGCGCGCGATCGCGTTGATGATCGCGGCCGTCGCCGTGTTCTCGGGCATGGATGCGCTGCTGAAACTCCTGTCGGCGCACTACCCGCCCATGGAAGTGGCGGTGCTGCGCGGCGCGGCCTCGCTGCCGTTCATGCTGCTGCCGCTGCTGGTCACCGGCCGGTGGCGCGACCTGCGGATGCAACGCTTCCCGATGCATCTGCTGCGCGGCCTGCTCGGCGTCGTGGCCCTGGGCGGTTTCATCTATGCCGTGCGGGTGCTGTCGCTGGCCAATGCCTATGCGGTGTTTCTCTCGGCCCCGCTCATCGTGACCGCCCTCTCGGTACCGTTGCTCAAGGAGCACGCCGACGCCCGCAACTGGGTCGCCATTCTGCTGGGCCTCGCCGGGGTGCTCACCATGCTGCGGCCGAGCGCCTCCGCTCTGGTCACCTGGGGAGCGCTCGCTGCGCTGGTCTCGGCCATCGCTTATGCCCTGAGCATCATCGCGGTGCGGGTCCTGACGCGCACCGACAGCACCGCGAGCGTGGTCGTCTGGACCGTCAGCCTGATGACCGCATTTGCGGCCGTGATTGCCGCGCCCGACTGGGTGCCGCTCGAGCGCGTGCACTGGCGCTGGCTTCTCGCCCTCGGGGGACTCGGCGCGATCGGGTCGTACCTGCTCACGGCGGCATTCCGGTCCGCACCCGCTTCGGTGGTGGCGCCGTTCGAATACAGCGCGCTCCTGTGGGGCATTGCCATCGACCGGGTGGTGTGGCACGTGCTGCCCTCGATGCGGGTGTGCCTGGGCGGGGGCCTGGTGATCGCGAGCGGTCTGTATCTGATCTGGCACGAGCGGACCCGCACCGGCACCGTGTCATCACAACAGTCATGGAAGTGGCGCGCGCGGCAAGGCAGAATGTCGCGCCGATCGCCGACAGTGGAAGATGTCGCTCGCAAACAAGAGGAAGACTCACCATGAGCACCGCCGATATCCGAGGACGATTCATCTGGCACGAGTTGTTGACGACTGATACGGCGGCCGCCGCCGCCTTCTATCCCAGGGTCGTCCCGTGGCGGACCCAGCCTTCCAGCATGCCCGGCTACACGCTATGGATGGCCGGACAGACCCAGATCGGCGGCTTGATGGCCCTGCCGCAGGATGCGGGCGGCCCGCCGCCTCACTGGCTCGTCTACGTGGGCACGCCCAGCGTCGACGCCTCCTGCCTCCAGGCCCAGGGCCTCGGTGCCAAGGTGCTGAAGGCCCCCGCGGACATTCCCAACGTGGGCCGCTTCGCGGTGCTGTCGGATCCGCAGGGCGCGACGTTTGCACTGTTCACCCCGGGCGGCGGGCCGCCGCCCGGCCCGGAGCCCCCGCAGGGCGGGTTTTCCTGGCATGAGCTGGCGACGACGGATGTGCAGGGCGCGGTGCGCTTCTACGGCGAGCTGTGCGGCTGGCGCAAGGGACGCGCACACGACATGGGCGCCAGTGGCGTGTACCAGATCTTCGAGCACGCCGGCAACCAGGCGGGCGGCATATGCAACGTCCAGGGTCCCTCCACGGCGCCGTCGTGGCTGAGCTATGTGCACGTGGCCGATGCCAACCGGGCGGTCGCCGCCGGCAAGGCGGCCGGGGGGCGGCTGATGCACGGGCCGATGGAAGTCCCGGGCGGCAGCTGGATCGCGCTGCTGATGGACCCGCAGGGCGGCGCATTTGCCGTCCAGGAATCGCCGCGGACCACGAGTCAGCCGCGACCCGCGACGGCTGTGTCTGCCCCCAAGCCCGCCACTGCGCCCAAACCTGCTCCCGTGCCCAAGCCGGCCGCCGAGCCGGTGAAGGCGGCGGCCCCCGCCGCGCCGAAACCCGCCGCGGCAAGGAAGCCGGCAAAGAAAGCGGCCAAGAAGGCGGCCAAGAAGGCGCCAAAAAAGGCCAAAAGGAAGGCGAGGGCCAAAAAGAAGGCGGCCCGCAAAGTACGCGCCGTGAAGCGCAAGACAGTTCGCAAGAAGGTCGCGAGGAGGTCTGCGCGCAAGAGCGCCAGGCGGGCGGCGCCGAAAAAGCGCGCCCGCGGCCGGCGCCGCTAGCACGCCTGGCGGCGAGCGGATCGTCCCTTAGCCACCGCGCGTTGCTCACCGAACGCGCGGTGGCCCCTCGGACCCTCAGACTCTGACCAGCGGCCGGCCGAAGTTCCCATCCTGCATCGCGAGCAGCAGGTGCGCCGGAGCGTTGACGAGTCCCTCGACGACGTGCTCCTTGGCGGCAATGCGGCCGGCCCCATGCCAGGGGATCGCTTCGCGCAGAAATTCGCCGCGCCGATGCTCGTAGTCGCGCACCCTGACACGCAGCGCCTGCACGCCCTCCTTGCCGGGCGAGTAGCCGCCGCGGGCGAGGATCGCTTCCGGGTCCTCGGCTTTCACCGTGTTCTGCACGATGCGCCCGCCCGGCGCCAGGTGCCGCCCGGCAACGATGGTGTCGAGGAGCTCCCCGCCGGTATTGTCGAAATAGATGTCCACGCCGCGAGGCGCGAGAGCTTTGAGCCGCGCGCTCACGTTGTCCGCGGCGTGGTTGATGCAGGCCGACAGCCGCGCGTGGCGCGTCACCCAGTCACATCTTTCCCGATTGCTCGCGAGGCCGATGGCGCGTGCGCCCTTCAACATCGCGATCTGTCCGGCCATGGCGCCGGCCGCATTGGCCGCAGCCGACACCAGCACGGTCTCTCCCGGGCGCAGCCGCGCGAGCTCCAGCAAGCCGAAGTAGGCGGCCATGCCCGGGGCTCCCAGCACACCCAGGGCGCTCGAGGCGGGTGTCTGCCCGGGATGAAGCAGTCGGGCGTGCTGGCCGTCCGAGACACACAGCTGCTGCAGGCCGCAGTCGAGCACCACCAGGCTCCCGACGCTGAACACCTCGTGGCGCGACTCGATCACCTCGCCCACGCCATGCGCCGGTACCAGATCCCCGGGTTTCGCCGCGTCGTGCGCGACGGCGTCGGGCGCGCACAGGAACGGGTCGAGCGCCAGCCACAGCGCGCGGGCGAGGAAGGCGCCGTTGGTGAGGGTCGGTTTCGGTGCTTCGATCAGCTCCAGGTCGCGCAGGCTGGAAGGCGGCCGCTTGATCCTGATCTGAAGGTTGTTCATGAGGGCCTATCGCCCATCCGCTTCGGCGGCGCGCCCCAGGGCGAGTAGTGCTGTTAAGCGTCCCATGTGCCTGTCTGTCGGCGGATCCTGGGGAGGTTTCTCCAATTTACGCCGCCGGACCGGTGACGCAAGAGCCGCTGTGGTCGTGGCACTATGTAGCTATGCGTAGGGAATCCCCCACCCCCCGCCCGCTGGCGGAGGCGCGTGTGCGTCGCGGCTACTTCGAGTGCCGTCACGGGCAACTGCACGTGCACAACTCGATTCCGCCGGGAGGCGGTTTCGAAGAGGCCACGCCGCTCCTGTGCCTGCACGACTGGCCGGGGTCGGGCCGGGTCTTGGCACGCTTTCTGGCCCTTGCCGGCCTCGATCGCTCGGCCTACGCGCCGGACCTGCCCGGATTCGGGGAGTCCGACCCCCCGGCGCCCGTTCCCGCGATCGCAGACTACGCGGCTGCGATCGGTGATTTTCTCGACAGCATGCACTTGCGCCACGTCGACGTGCTGGGTCAACGTGCGGGTGCACTCATCGCCACTGAACTTGCCCTCACGCGCCCGGCGCAGATCGGTCGGGTGGTCATGGTGTCCGCGCCCCTGTTGTCGGAGACTGAACGACAGGCGGCCGGGCGAGGGTCGGCGCCGGCAGTGGTCGCCGAGGCGGGATTGCACCCACCCGACTGGCAGCGCTGGGCCACGCAGGCGGCGGCGCAGTATCCGCTGCGCGAGCGCCTGGCCAGCCTCACCCAACGGCTGCTGGTGCTGCGCCCGCGTGATGAGCTGTGGGAGGCGACCGGGCGGGTGCGCGAGGCGCTGCCGGGGGCGCGCCTGCTCGATCTGGAAGTGCCGGGGGCGGAGCTGTTCGCGTCCTGTGCGGCGCGCGTGGCGGAGGCGGTGCGGGAGTTTCTGCGCGGCTGATTGCGGATGCGCGCCACGGCGCTACACTTTTTCGGCTACAAGGAAGGAGCTTGGTTCTCGCTCGAGCGCACAACCCGATGTCGTCACCACCCGCCTCATCCGACGCCGACACCGACCCGGAACGCACCGCCGAGCTGCCGGTGCTCGACCCCACGGCTTACGCGGCTGCCGCCGGGCAGCGGGCGTCGCAGACCGACACGCTGATCCTGCCGCCGCTGGCCGCGCGCCTGACCGAAGCCTCAGCGCCGGCTGCGCGCCCGGCCGATGCCCCACCGGCCGCAAGCCCGGCTGAAGCTCCACCGCCGGCTGCGCGCCCGGCCGAAGGGCCAGCGCCCGCGGGCGCCGCCGAGACCCGACATGCGCGGCTCACCCGGCAGGCGCTGTCGGCCAAGCTGCGCGAGACGCAGGAGCTGCTCGCCAGCAAGGGCGCGCGCCTCACGCAGGTCGAGCACGCCGTCGACGAGGCGCATGCGGCGCGCGCGGCGGCCGAGCATAGCGCCGCCCAACTCGACGCCGAACTCGGGCAGGTGCGTGCCGAACTCGCGTTTCAGCTGGATGAGCTGACAGGTGCGCGCGCGCGCTTCGACGACCAGCTCGCGCAAGCGCGTGCTCTGCTGAGCGCGGCGAGCGCGCGCGCCGAGGAGCTGCAGCGCCGGCTCGAGGAGCAGGAAAGCGCCGCGCGTGCGCAGCGCGCTCAGGAGCACGAGGACCAGCAGCTGGCGGCGCAGGATCGTGCCCGCGCCGCGGGCATCATGAGCGATCTGCACAGCGAGCGGGCGCGGGCACTGGGTTACTTCGAGTTGCTGCAGAGCGCCGAAGCCCGCTGGATGATCCTCGAAGGGCTGGTGACGGATCTGCAGCACCAGGCCGAGGAGCGCGAGCGCGACCTGACGCGCGTGGCGCGTGAGCTCACCGGCCGCGATGCGCATGTGCGCGAGCTGGACGCCGAGCTCGCGCAGCGCGCGGCGCGCATCACGCGGCTCGAGCAGCAGGTGAGCTCGTTCGCCACGGCGCTGGCGCAGCGCGACACGCAGTTGCGCGAAACACGGCACGAGGCGCAGGGGTTGCAGGACAGTGCCGCGGCGCTGCGCACCCAGCTCGCCGCGGGCAGCGACCGCTTGCGGACGCTGCAGACACTCGCCGAGCAGCACGGCGCCAGCGACTCACAACAGCAGACCGAGCTGCGCCGGCTGCTGGCCGAGCGCGCGGACCTGAGCGCGGCGGTCGAGTCGGCGCGCGCTGCTACCCTGGTCGCGGGCGCACAGGCCGCCGCACACGAGGCCGCGCTGGCGCAGGTGCGCAGTCGCAATGCGGAGCTGGAGTCGGTGCTGGTCGCGGAGCGGCGGCGTGTCGGGCAGCTCGAGGACGAGTTGGCGAGCGCGCGCCGGGAGACGCAGGACTGGGGCAGCGCCCTGCAGAGCGTGCAGCAGGAGCGCAATGCGCACCTCGCCACCATCGCCGCCGCCGAGGCGCGCGTCAGGGAACTGGAGCAACGCGCCGCGGACCAGCTGGAGGCCGTGCGCGTGCTGCAGGCGGACTCCAACGCCAGCGTCGCGCGCTCCCGCGAGCTCGAGGGGGACCTGCGGGCGGCCGAGGATGCCGTCAATCGCCTCGAGTCGGAGGCGCGCGGCCGCAACGCCCGCATCGAGGAGCTCGAAAAGGCCAATTTTCAGTGGCGCAGCACCCTCGAGGAGGCGCGCCATACGGCGACCGACACCGCCGCCACCCCGGCGCTGCGCGATGCCGCCCATGCGACCTCCGGCACCGACGCGCCCGCGCCTGCGGAGCCGGCACCCGACGGCGCGGCGCGCCTGCTGATCCACAGCGAGGAGGGGCGCGAGGTCGTCCACGTGTTGGGTCGCAAAACCAGTGTCGGACGTACTCCCGACAATGATCTGCAGATCGACGCCAAGTTCATCAGCCGCCACCACGCAGTCATCCTCGTCGGCCCGGCGCACACCCTCATCGAGGACCTCAACAGCACCAACGGCGTGCAGGTCAATGGCCGGCGCATCACCCGCCACTCGCTCAGGGACGGCGACACGGTGCTCTTTGGCCGCGCGCAGTACCGGTTTGTCGTGCGAGCGCTTCCCGGCAGCGGGTGAACGCGAGACTGCTGCCGGTGGCGAGTCCCTACATCGAGAGAATACTCAAGGCGCGCGTCTACGACGTCGCCATCGAATCCCCGCTGGAGGAGGCGACGCGCCTGTCGCGGCGGCTCGGCAACCAGGTGCTGCTGAAGCGCGAGGACCTGCAGCCGGTGTTCTCGTTCAAGCTGCGCGGCGCGTACAACCGCATCGCCCACCTGTCAGAGGCGAGTGCACGGCGCGGCGTGGTGTGCGCCTCGGCCGGCAATCACGCGCAGGGAGTTGCGCTCGCCGCGCGCCGCCGCGGCATTGCGGCGGTAATCGTCATGCCGCAGACCACCCCGCACATCAAGGTGCAGGCGGTGATCGATCTGGGCGCCGAAGTGGTCATACACGGCGATGACTATGACAGCGCGTTCGAGCAGGCACTGCAGCTTGCGCGCGAGCGCAATCTGGTGTTCGTGCACCCCTTCGACGATCCCGACGTCATCGCCGGGCAGGGGACCATCGCGGTGGAAATCCTCCGCCAGAGCGGCGGCAACCTGGATGCGATCTTCGTGCCGGTCGGCGGCGGCGGGCTGCTCGCCGGCATCGCGGTATACGTCAAGTACCTGTACCCGGGCGTGAAAGTCATCGGCGTCGAACCGCAGGACGCCGCCAGCATGCACGACTCGCTCAAGGCGGGCCGGCGCATCACCCTCGAGCGGGTGGGAATCTTCGCCGACGGAGTGGCGGTGCGGCGCGTCGGCGAGGAGACATTTGCGCTGTGTCGCGGCAGCGTGGACGAGATCGTGCTGCTCGGCACCGACGAGATCTGCGCCGCGATCCAGGACGTGTTCGAGGACACGCGCTCGATCGTCGAACCGGCCGGCGCGCTGGCGGTCGCCGGGCTCAAGAAGTACGCGGCCCGCGAGGGCTGGCGCGGCAAGCGCCTGGTGGCGATCAACAGCGGCGCGAACATGAACTTTGACCGGCTGCGCCACGTCGCCGAGCGTGCCGACTTGGGCGGCGAGCGCGAAGCGCTGCTGGCGGTGGTAATTCCCGAGCAGCCGGGGAGCTTCCTGCATTTCTGCGAGGTGCTCGGGCGGCGCAGCGTTACGGAGTTCAATTACCGCTACGCCGGCGCGGATGGCGCGCAGATCTTCGTGGGTCTCGCGCTCACCCAGGGGCGCGCGGAGAAGGACGCGGTGGTGCAGACCCTGCGCGCCGCGGATTTCGCGGTCACCGACATGACCGATGACGAGATGGCGAAGCTGCACGTGCGCTACATGGTCGGCGGGCACGCGCACGGCATCCGCGATGAGCTGCTGTACCGCTTCGAATTCCCGGAGCGCCCCGGCGCGCTGCTGAAGTTCCTGCAGGCGATCGGCTCACGCTGGAACATCAGCCTGTTTCACTATCGCAACCACGGCTCGGACTACGGGCGCGTGCTGGCGGGCGTCCAGGTGCCGCCGGCCGAGCGGCCGGACTTCCTGCAGCACCTGAACGAGCTGCACTACGCCTACGTGGAGGAAACCAGCAACCCTTCGTATCGGATGTTCCTCGGCGCCTCAGCCTAAGCGCAGGGAGGTCAGTTTCGCGGGGCCGGCTCAGCGCTGCCGCTCAGCCACTCGCGCCAGATCGCCAACAGCACCCCGAGAATGACCGGACCGACGAACAGGCCCACCAGCCCGAACGCCGCCAGTCCCCCCAGCACTCCGAACATCACCACCAGGAACGGGATCTGCGCCTCGCGGCTGATGAGGAACGGGCGCACGATGTGGTCCGTCCAGCCCATCACAATACCGCCCCAGATCAGAAGCCCAACACCCGCCACGGTGCTGCCCTTCAACAGCAGCCAGGCCACGACGCAGCCCCAGATCGTCGGCGCGGCGAACGGGATCAGCCCGGAGACTGTGGTGAGCGCCGCCAGAAACACCGGTGCCCCGGTGCCGGCGACCCAGTAGCCCAGTCCCACGAGCACGCCCTGCACCAGGGCTGCCAGCACCAGGCCGTAAACCACGGCCTTGACGGTCTGCCCGATGGCCTGCAGGTAGTGGTGTACGCGCGCACCGAGCACCTGCTCGAGGGCGCGGGTCAGCTGTGTGGCAAGTCGCTCCCCGTCGCGGTAGATGAAGAACAGGCTCACCACCGCCAGTAGCAGCTTCACGGCCTCGCGGCCGATGCCACCGATCAGGTGCGCGATCTGATTGAAGGAGTGATCGGTGACCTTGCGCAGCTCCTCCCCGAGTACCTGTGGGTCCTGGGCGGCGCGCGCGGTGAGGTCACGCAGCTGCGCCCCGATCCACGGCAGCTTCAGCACCGCAGGGGGCAGCTGCACGCCCCCGGTGAGCAACGTCTGAGTCTCGTGCCAGGCGTGGGTGAGCTCGACGCGCAGCACTACGGCGAGCCACGCCAGCGGCGCGATGACCGCCGCGGTCATCGCGCCCGTCATCAACACCGCGGCGACCGTGGTGTGTCCGCGGCACTTGTCGCGCAGCCACCGATACGCTGGCCAACTGACGAACGCCAGAATTCCCGCCCACACCAGCGGGACGATGAAAGGGTCCATGACGCGAAAGCCGAGCAGCACGAACGCCGCGAGCAGCGCTGCGATGATCAGTCGGCGCAGCCACGGGGCGGATACCAGGTCTTCCATCGTGTGGTCCTAAGTGATATCAGCGCAGCCCGGCGGCGTCGGAGGCAAACATGGTGAGCGCGAGCAGTATGCAGATGGCGAGCGTGAGATGACGCCGCAGGTTGAGATACGCGGGCGGCAGCCGCGCACTCAGGCTGCGGTGCTCGTACAGCCAGAAGCCGCCAAAGCCGACCACCAGCAGCGCCAGCCCCCGCTGTCCGCCCAGCACGACGGCGATGGCCCCGAGAAGCGCGGGCGCCAGCGCGCCGCCGGTGCGCGCCGCGTCCCACGGCAGCCGCCCGGCGATCGCCAGCCCCCAGTGCACCGCGCCGCTGAAGGCGAGCAGCACCGCCCCCCAGGCGAGCGCGATGCGCTGCAGCAGTTCGCGCGCGCCGGAGTCGGGCAGCAGACCGACGCCCGCCAGGCACAGCACAAAGGGCGTCACGCCCAGGTAACCAGCCCACTCCGCCACAGTGTTGAGACGGGTTGCCGCCGCGTTGTTTTCCGTCAATCCCACGGCCGGCGATCATGCCACGCGCGCGGCGCGTATGTGGCTCTTGACGGCGGGCAAGTCGCGCAGGCACGCTTCGCTCGGCGTGAGGTGTCCGTTCCAACGCACACGGGGCGAAGGCTGTGACCGCGTGCGGGGGAACGGTTAAACGGGAAGTCCGGTGCGGATTCGTCCAAAGCCGGCGCTGCCCCCGCAACGGTAATCGAGATCAAGCGGATCACACGAGCCACTGCACCTGAGTGACGGGTGCGGGAAGGCGATCCGCCGGAGCCTCAAGCTCCCGCTCGAAAGCCCGGAGACCGGCCTTAGCGTTAACCGATGGGCGTCGCGGCGGGCGATGCTGGTCCGGCGGTACGCTTCGCTTACCGCGCGCCTGCCAGCTTCTGATGCCACCACCCCTCGGGCACGGGTGTGTGCAATTTCAGGAGCTTGCCCATGACAACAGGTCTCACTGTGCGCCGCGCGCTGTCGTACGCGGCTGTCCTCGTTTGTGTTGGTCTTGCAACCCCTGCGCTGAGCGACGACCAGGAGCTGTCGCAGGTCATCGTCACCGCGTCGCGCATTCCGGAGCCGCTCGCCGACTCGTTCTGGTCGACCACGGTGCTCACGCGCTCCGACATCGAAGCCCGTCAGGTGCAGTCGCTGCCGGATCTGCTGGTCGATCTCGCCGGCGTCAACATCGACAACACCGGCGGGCTCGGGCAGGCGAGCGCGGTGTTCATCCGCGGCGCCGACTCCGATCACACGCTGCTGCTGATCGATGGGGTGCGTGTCGGCTCGGCGACGCTCGGCACGCCGCCGGTCGAGCTCGTACCGCTCGAGCAGATCGATCACATCGAAGTGGTACGCGGCCCGCGCTCGACGCTCTACGGATCGGACGCCGTCGGCGGCGTCATCCAGATCTTCACCCGCCACGCCACCGAGCCGGGTGTGACTTTCGGCGGCAGCGCCATGAATGGCAGTCACGATACCAAGGAGTTCACCGGCAATCTGAGCGCCCGTGGCGAGCGGGCGTGGCTCAGCCTCTCCGGTGACACGCTCACCACGGACGGCATCCCCACCTGCCTGCCGGGCGCACTCACCGCCGGCGCCGGCTGCTTCGAGGATCATCCCAACCCGCTGCCCAACGGCTTCCACAATCACGGCGGCACGCTCAATGCCGGAGTAAAGCTCAGCGATCAGCTCACCGCGCAGGTGGAAGCACTCATCACCAGCGGCTGGACGGCGTTCGACGGGGATTTCGACAACAACCTGGAATTCAGCGAGAAGGTCACGACACTGCGTCTGGATGACGCATTCGCCGACACCTGGCATCTGCGCCTCGCCGCCGGGCGCGATGTGGACGATGAGCAGGATCTGCTCGACCGGGCGCCGGCTGGAACCTTCAACACCACCCGCAACAGCGCGAGCCTGCAGATCGACGGCAAGGCGAGCGCCGCGCTGCGGCTGCTCGCCGGGGTCGACTACGAGCACGTCGGGATCGACAGCGACACGCCCTACGCCCTGACGACCCGCATCAGCCGCGGGGTGTTCAGCGAGCTGCGCGGCGAGTGGCGGGAGTGGTCGGCGCTCGCCGGCGCACGGCTCGAGGACAGCGGCCAGTTCGGCAACCACGGCACCGGCAACGTCGGTGTGACGCGCAGACTCGGCGCGGGCACGCGCTTCACGCTCACCTGGGGGACGGCCTTCCGTGCGCCGACCTTCAACGAGCTGTATTTCCCGGACTTCGGCAACCCGGGCCTCAAGCCCGAAAGCTCGCAGTCATTCGAAGCCGGGCTCGATGGCGGCCACGGCCCGTTCAACTGGTCCCTGCACGCCTACCAGACGACCATCGACAACGAGATCGGCACGGTGTGCGCGACCGCGCCGCCGCCGGTCTTCTTCGCCTGCAGCGCCGAGAACGTCGACAAGGCGCGCATCCGCGGCGTCGAGCTGCAGGGCGACTGGCGATCCGCCGACTGGGTGATCGCCGGCCAGCTGACCGGGATGGACCCGCGCAATCTGTCTGCGGGCTCGGACTACGACAACCTGCTGCCGCGCCGCTCGAAGGACAGCGCCGCACTGACGCTGCGCCGGCTGCTGCCGCCCTCACTCATGGGCAGCGGCAACGCCTCGATCGCCGTCGTGGGGCGCTGGCAGAGCAGACGCTTCGATGACATCGCCAACACGCTGCCGATGGGCGGCTATTTCACGGCGGATCTGCTGGCGCGGTGGTCGTTCGCCAGCGGCTGGTCGGTGGCGGCGCGCGCCGCCAACCTTTTCGATCGGGTCTACCAGACGGCCGCCTACTATGCGCAGGATGGACGACATTATGGCGTGACGCTCCGTTATCAGATGCCGACGAAGTGATACCCTCATCACCCGGCGCATGAACGACCCAACCCAAGCTTCCGTGTCCGGCACGGCGCCCACGGAGAACGAGCGCACCTGGGGCATGCTCGCGCACCTGTCGGCGCTGGTGGGACTCGTCATTCCACTGATCGGCAACGTGCTGGGGCCGCTGGTGGTTTCGATCGCCCGGTCTGATCAGTCGGCCTTTGTTGCCGCGCACGCCAAGGAAGCGCTCAACTTCAATATCTCGGTCACGCTCGCCGCGCTCCTCTGCACGCTCCTGATGCTGGTGTTCGTCGGCTTCCTGCTGGGCAGCGCGCTGTTCATCGCGTGGCTGGTCATGACACTCATCGCCGCCATCAAGGCGAGCGAGGGCGCGGCGTATCGCTATCCGTTTTCGCTGCGCCTGGTGACCTGACGCGGGCACGCCGAGCGCGTTGCGCGGGGCGCTAAGTGACCGTCGCTGCAGGGTTTTTTGGACTGCCGCAGGCGGCTTTACGGGTGATCTGTATATATATACAGTACCACCATGCGCCGCACGATCACGGGCCGCCAGGCGTTCACCGGCAGGGGCGCACTGTCTAATCCTCCCGGCCGCTTCGATCTCCAGACACTCGAGGCGGTGGATGATGGCTGGTACCTCGAGGACTCACCCGACAGCATCGCCACGACGCTCGAGCCCGACCGTGCGCGCACAGTCATCAGCCACAACGATTCGCCCGATATTCCCTTCGAGAGCTCGATCAATCCGTATAGAGGATGCGAGCATGCTTGTAGTTACTGTAGCTCGGGTGACACCCCTGTTCTCATGGGCGATGGCCGCCCGCGTCGAATCTCTGAGCTGCGAGTCGGTGACGAGATCTATGGCACGCGGCGTATCGGATTATATCGGCGCTATGTGAAATCCCTAGTGCTTGCGCACTGGAGCTCCATCAAGCCGGCCTTCAGAACAACGCTCGAAGACGGCACCAAGCTCGTTACGAGCGGGGATCACCGGTTTCTCAGCAATCTCGGGTGGAGGTTCGTAACCGCTGCCGGTCGCGGCGAACCACAAAGGCCGCACCTCACCACCTTGCATAAACTCGTGGGAACTGGCGCGTTCGCGCAAATGCCGACCGCCGATGCCGATTATCGACGTGGCTATCTGTGCGGGATGATCCGTGGCGACGGACTGCTCGGTGAGTACACCTATTCCCGGGAGGGGCGCAGTCACGGCAACCAGTATCAGTTTCGGCTTGCTTTGTGCGATCAAGAAGCTCTCGTAAGAACTCGCAACTATCTGCTCGACTTTGACATCTCCACGTGCGGATTTGTATTCCAGGCCGCCACCGGTGCCCGGCGGGCCATGCATTCAATAAGGACGCACTCGTTCGGAAGAGTGCAATCGATTGGTGGACTCATCGCGTGGCCGGATTCTGCTACGAGAACGTGGTGTGCCGGTTTTCTCGCCGGCATATTCGACGCCGAGGGAAGTTTCAGCCACACCCTTCTTCGCATTGCCAACACTGACCCTGAGATTATCGGTTGGATCTGCAGCTGCCTGCGGCTCTTTCGATTTGCCTTTACTGTCAAACACTACCCCTACGAAGGGCGAAAGCCGATCGACGTTGTGACGATCACAGGAGGTCTCCGGGAACATCTGCGCTTCTTCCACACCGTCGGCACGGCCATATCGCGCAAGCTCGATATCACCGGCCAGAGGGTAATGAGCGACGCTTCCTTGCGTGTCGTCAGCATTGAGCGCCTTGAGGCGATGCGCCTTTATGACATCACGACAGAAACCGGGGATTACATCTGCGACGGTATAGTCGCTCACAACTGCTACGCCCGCCCCAGTCACGCCTACATGGGGCTCTCACCTGGGCTGGATTTCGAGACACGCCTGTTCTACAAGGCCGACGCCGCGAAGGTGCTCGAGGCCGAGCTCGCGCGGCCAGATTATGTCTGCAAGCCCATCATGCTCGGCGCGAACACCGACCCCTACCAGCCGGTCGAGCGCCGCATGCAGGTCACCCGCTCGATCCTCGAAGTGCTGGTGCGCACCCGACACCCCGTTACGGTCCTCACCAAGAGCGCGCTGGTGCTGCGCGACCTGGATCTCCTGGCCGAGCTGGCCGGCCAGGGCCTGGCGAGCGTCGGCATAAGCGTTACCACGCAAGACAATGAACTCAAGCGAACACTCGAGCCACGTGCCGCATCCCCGGCAGCGCGCCTGCGGGCGCTCAAGGCCCTGAGCGAGGCTGGAGTTCGGACCGGGGTGATGGTGGCGCCGGTGATTCCCGCCCTCACCGACCACGAGCTGGAGGGGATCCTGGCGGCGGCGGCTCAAGCGGGGGTGCGCTGGGCGGGCTACGTGCTGCTGCGTCTGCCGTATGAAATCAAGGACCTGTTCGCCGAGTGGCTGGCAGAGCACTACCCGGAGCGGGCGGAGCACGTTATGTCGCTGATCCGCGCCATGCGCGGCGGGCGCGACAACGATCCGCGCTTTGGCTCGCGTATGCGGGGCACCGGGCCCTACGCGGTGTTGCTCAGGAACCGTTTCCGCATTGCGTGTCGGCGGCTGAACCTGAACTCCGCGGCGCGCGACACACTCAATACAGCCCTGTTTTGTCCCCCGGCGCCCGCCGGCTCGCAGTTGCCCCTGGGCCTGTAGACCGTTCCCGTCCCCTGCGGGAACCGGGCCCAAGGGCACGCGGTCAGACACCCCGAGCGGTGGCATACTTGGGGTAGCAGCGGTTTCGCGCGAGACCTTCGGCTCGCGCGCCAGGGCTGATGGGAGTCCACCATGAACGACCGTTACGTCGTGTTGCACAGCGTCCTCGCCCTGGCCGTGATCGCCGCTCTGCCGGGTTGCATGCAGTCGCGCGTGGACGAGTCGCGCGAGCTGCACACCCAGATTGAGAAGAGCGAAGCGGTGGTCATCCTTCCCAAGCCCCGGGTCGAGGGCGCCGCCGCCGAGGAAGGCTTCATGGATTGCGTGGGCGGAGGACTTGCCGGCCATGGCGACAGCGCCATCGCGGTCCGTGGCCACCAGGACTTTCTCGATTCGACCTTCCCGTGGTTCGAGCCGGGTACGGCACCCTCGCGTCCCGAGGTCATCGAGCAGCTGCTGACACGACCGGGGCTCGCGGAGAAGGTGGCCGCCTCGCACGTGCGTTACATCGTCTGGCTTGATGGCGGCACACGCAAGACCGACGGCGGCGGCAGCATCGCCTGCGGCGCCGCGCCGGGCGCGGCGGGCTGCATCGGCTTCGGCTGGTGGGAGAAGGAAACCAACTACGAAGCGACGATCTGGGATATCAAGCAGGCGAAGGCCGCCGGCAGCGTTGGCACCAACGTGACGGGCACTTCCGCCATCGTGGGGGCGGTGGTCCCGCTGCCCTTCATCGCGCGCGTACAAGGTACCGCCTGCAATCGCATGGCGGGGCAGCTGCGCACCTTCTTTACCGGTGCCGATGACGTCGGCCCCAGCCCCACCGTCAAACAGAAGACGGCGTCTGCGCAGTGAGCGATGAGCATGCGTACCGCGCTGAATTACTCCCTGCTGGTCAGCGCGCTGCTCCTCGGCGCGGGTTGTGCGTCGTCGCCGTCGGCACCGTCGGCGTCACGCGGGCAGGAGGGCGGCGCGGGCGACGCGGTCCCGGCAGCCGCAACGCAGCCGGCCCCGGCGAGCACCGCCGCCGCCGGTGACGCGGTATCCGGCGACGCCGCGCCCGCGGGCGGCGGGCCGGGCGCCGCGGCTGCCGCGGGCGCAAACGGACCGGGACAGACCTCGGAGGAACGCCAGGCAGCGATCGACAAGCGGCTCAACGATTCGCTCGGCTCATTCGATGCTGAGCTGCGCACCGAGCAGCAACGGGTTGCGCAGGAGCGCGATGCGCGCCGGGCAGCCGCAGCGGGCAGCGCCACCGTCGAGGGACAAGGCGCGGACAAGAGCGGGGAATCCCCCGGCACTGCCTCCACCGAGGCGCCGCCGGAGGACACCGACAAGCCGGGCGCCTCGGGCCGGCACCCGGGTAGGGCCAGGCCGCGCGATCCGTCGGGTGACCTGAAGTCCGAGAAGGCCAGCAAGAAACCCGACGACAACGCCGGCAACGGCGCGAGCGCGCGTGAGATTCCCGACGGCAGCGACGACGATGTCGTCGCGCGCCGGCTGCGGCAGGCGGCGCAGCAAGAGACCGATCCGGAGCTGAAGGAGAAGCTCTGGCAGGAATACATCGATTACAAGAAGAATGCCCAGGGAAAGTAGAACGGTGCAAGAGCGGATAGACAAGATGCGAGAGATGAGGCGGCGAGCGCTCGCCCTGCTGGGCTGCGCCGCGCTGCTCGCGGCGGGCGGCTGCGTCGTCCACGAATCCAAGCCGCTGCCGAAGCTCAATCCCGTCCAGGCGGACCGGCAGATCCCCCAGGACGAGCTGCTCGACGTCGCCGTGCATCCGTTCGACCCGGGGATTCCGCCCAACCTGGACGACAAGGCGCTCGAGAAGCAGCGCATCAACCCCGATATCCGCAAGGCCGAGTCGCGCTACATCGCAACGCTGTTGCGCGGCACGCTCGAGTCCTCCGGACAGTGGGGAGCCGTGCGCGTGGCTCCCGAGAGCGTGCAGTTCATCGACGTGGTGGTGTCGGGCCGGATCCTCGAGTCGACCGGCGCGCAGCTCGCGCTCGAGATCACGGTCAAGGACTGCACCGGGCGTGTCTGGATCAACGCGCGCCGTTACCAGAGCCCGCCGGATACCGGCTCGTACAAGACCGACGCTGCCCTGAAGGCGCGCGACCCGTTCCAGAACCTGTACTCCACCATCGCCAACGACATGGTTACGGCGCGCGAGGCACTGCATGCCAGCGACCGGCGCGACATCCGCCGCGTCACGCAGCTGGCGTTCGCGGGCGATCTGGCACCCGCGGCAATGAGCGACTACCTCGCCAAGGATTCCAGGGGCCTGGTGAAGGTGGCGCGCCTGCCAGCCACTGATGATCCGATCGCCACGCGCGTCGAGCGCATCCGCCAGCGCGACGCCACCGTGATCGACACCGTCAACGGCTACTACGCGAACTTCAGCGACCAGATGAGCGTCTCCTATGGCCAGTGGCGGCGCGCGAGCTTCGAGGAAATCGAAAAGGAGCAGCGCGCGCTCAACCAGGCGCGCACCCGCACCTATCTCGGTGCGGCCGCAGTGCTGGCGAGCGTGTTTGTGCCCAACCAGTGCGGCGTCTACGACTACAATTGCCAGCGCGTTCAGTCCGCGGCGCGCTACGGCGGCGCCATCGGCGGCACGGCGGCCATTCTGTCGGGACTGAAGAAGTACTCGGACGCTAAAGTGCACGCCCAGGCGCTCAGGGAAATGTCGGACACCTTCCAGTCCGAGGTCGCGCCGCAGGTCATTGACGTCGAGGGCCGCACGCTCAAGCTCACCGGGACCGCCGAGGAGCAGTACCGGGAGTGGCGCAAGATGCTGCACGATCTGTACCTGGAGGAAAACGGCACTCCGGTGCGGGTGGAACCCGAACCCGCGCCCGTCGTGCCCCCGGTACCGGTCGCGGTAGATGCGGCACACTGATGGAGTCATGAGCGGGGCGGTGAGTGCCAATCCCGGGCGCGCGCTCAAGGCCCGCTACGTCCTGCACGAACGGCTGGGCACCGGCGGGCAGGGCGAAGTCTGGCGCGCGCATGATCCGCAGCGCGGGCTCGACATTGCGCTGAAAATCCTGCACCCGGCGGCCGGGCGCAGCGCCGCTGCGTGGGCCGCGCTGGTGCACGAGTACGAGAGCGTCAGCCGCCTGGATCATCCCGGGATCCTCAAGGTGTTTGCCCCGGAGCGTGACGGCGCGACGCTGCTGCTGCCCATGGAGCTGGGATCCGGCGGCGATCTGCGCCGGCTGCGAGGCGCCGGCTACCTCGCCGTTATCCCGGTGCTGCTCGAGATCGCGCAGGCGCTCGAGCACGCGCACGAGCGTGGCGTGATCCACCGCGACCTCAAGCCCGGCAATGTACTGTTCGATGCGCGCGGCCACGTGAAGCTGGCGGATTTCGGTGCCTCCGCGCGGGTACTGGAGCCGGGCAGCGAGTCCGCGCGCCTGTCGCCCTTCAGCGCAAGTCCCCAGCAGCTGCGCGGCGAGCCGCCCACGCCTGCAGACGACGTGTACGGGCTGGGCGCGCTCGCGTACGAGCTTTTATCGCGCTACCCGCCGCACTACCCGAATTTTGACGCCCAGCGCGTACAGCGCGAGCCGGTGCCGCCGCTGGTGCCCGCGGAGCAGATGCCGATGCAGCTCGGTTCCGTGGTGAGCCGCATGCTCGCCAAGAGCGCGAAGCTGCGGCCGGCCTCGATGCGCGAGGTCATCGATGAGCTCGACGCGGCGCTCAACGACACCCTCACATTCGACTTCGAGACCGCCGAGCCGCCGCGCGAGGCGCCGCCGGCCAACCCGACGCGTCCGCCGGATCAGCCACCCGCGGCGCTGCCGTCGCCCGCGCCGCCGACCCTGCGGCCGGCCGTGCCGCCGGCCGCGCTGGCGCCCGGTGTCGTCGACGGACAGGCGCTGTGGGAGGAGTTGCGGCAGACGGCCATCGCGCGGGCCCCGCGGCTCGAGCCCATGCGCAGCGGCGCGCCGCGGGTACTCCTGGCTCTGGCAGGGCTGGCCGTGGTGGCCTTCGGCGCCTTCTTCTGGCTGCCGCGCTTCTCCACCCTGCCGTCCGGTGCACTCCCCGCACCCGAGCGCGGCTCATCCGCCAACAAGGCGCCCGGGCCCCTCGCACCTGCCGGGGTGGAGGATGCGGCCGCGAGGCTCGAGGCCGACCGCGCCCGGCTCGATCGCCGGCTTGCGGTGCTCGAGACGCGCGGCGCGGGTGTCTGGGGCGGAGCGGACTTCGCCGCAGCCAAAAGGCGTGCTGCCGAGGCGGCCGGCGCATCCGACGCGGGGAGCCTGGCGCTCGCGCAGCAGCGTCTGGCGGAGGCCTCGCGGTTGCTTGACTCGGTCGAGCGCGCCGCGCCCGCGGCGCTCGCCGCCCAGCTCGCCGCCGGCGATCGCGCGCTCGCCGCCGGCCAGCAGGAGCTGGCGGCCCAGGCCTTCGATCTGGCAGCGCGCATCGATTCGCAGGATCAGCGGGCCGCGATCGGGCAGAGCCGCGCGCGCCGCCTGTCGGGCGTTCTGCCGCTGCTCGCGGACGCCCAGAACGCGCAGCAGGAGCGGCAGTATTCGCGCGCCGCGCAGGACTACACGCAGGCGCTGACGCTCGATCCGAAGAACGCGCAGGCGCGCACGGGGCTGGTCCAGGCGACCGCCGCCTCCGGCGACGACAGTTACGCCAGGGCGGCGGGCGAGGGCTTCGCGGCACTCGGTGCGGGACGCCTCGATGAAGCGCGCGCCGCTTTCAGGCGAGCCCGCAGCCTGCGCGCCAACGGCGCCGAGGCGCTCGAGGGCCTGCGGCGCGTCGATGCGGCCAGCGGGGAGCACGGCTTCGCCGCGATGCGCGCGCGTGCCGAGGGTCTCGAGGCGCAGGAGCGCTGGGACGAGGCGCTGCAGGTCTATAACTCGGTGCTGCGTCAGGATCGCTCGCTGGTCTTTGCCCAGGAGGGCAAGGCGCGGGTTGCGGCGCACATGCAGCTCGAGGATTCCCTGCAGGAACTGATCGATCGCCCCGACCGGCTGTCCTCACCACAGGTTCGCGACGAGGCGGTCGCGCTGCTGCAGTCGGCTCAGGAGCAGCCCTCGCCCAGCCCGTCGCTGCGCCTGCAGATGGCGCGCCTGTCCACGATGCTGCCGGAGTTCGACAAGCCCGTGCACCTGTCGCTGCTGTCGGACAGCCTCACGCAGGTGGCGATACCGGGCGTGGGCGTGTTCGGCAGTTTCTCCAGCCGCGACATCGAGCTCAAGCCCGGCCACTACACCGTGATCGGCACGCGCGACGGATATCGCGACGTGCGCCGCGAAATCACCGTCAGCCCGGGGGGGGAGAGCCAGACGGTGAACGTCAGCTGTTCCGAGCCTATCTGAGCTCCTCATGAACGACGGCGTGTCGATGCAGCCGGGGGCGTGGGGGCAGGTGCGTGTGCGCGAGCCCGCCGGCGAGCGTGCGCTCGGGGAGACGCTCTCGATCGGCGGCACGGGATCCGACGTCGTGGTCCCGGGCGTGGATCCGGGAGCGGCGTTGTCGGTCAGGCGCCAATCGGGGTTGTGGCTGGTGCAAGCCACGCCGGCGGCGGTGGTGCGCTTCAACGGCCGCCCGCTCTCCGGCGAGCGGGATCTGCGCCGCGACGACGTGCTCAGCGTCGGCGACGCGCAGGTAAGGGTGAGTGACGCGTCGCGCACGCTGTTGCGCCTGTCGGTGGAGCATCTCGCGGGCAACGTGACCATCGCGCCCGCGGCCGCGCTCGCTGCAGTGTTGCCCGAGGAAGGGGGCGACCAGGACCTCGAGATCCAGGTGCCCGGCGCATTCGTGGTACCGCGCCCTGGCGCGCTCAGCCCGGCAGCCGCGCGCGGCGCGCGGCGCGCCTGGCGGGTCGCCGCCGCGGCAGCGGTGGGTGCCGCTGTGCTGCTGCTCCTGGCCGCGCGGCTGGGGTCCGTAGCGCTTGACGTACGTCCCCAGGATGCCCGCGTGCGCACACCCGGAGCGCTGTCGGTGCACCTGGGTGGCCGGCTGTGGGTCTTCCCGGGCCGGCGGATCGTGCGCGCGGAGCGCGACGGCTACCTGGCGGCGGATGCTGCGGTCCTCGTGCAACCCGGCGGCGCGAGCGCGGTGCGTCTGGTGCTCGCCAGGCTGCCCGGGCAACTGCAGATCGACACCGCAGGCGTCGTGGCGGCGGTGAGTATCGACGGCGTCGCCGCGGGCCTCGCGCCCGGTGTCCTCACGGTGCCCGCGGGGGAGCGCACTGTCAGCCTGCGCGCGCCGCGTTATGTCGATTACGCAACGACGCTCACTATCCAGGGAGCGGGCGCGCGCCAGGATCTGCACGCGCGCCTCCAGCCGGCGTGGGGCACGCTCACGGTGACGGCCGTTCCGCAGGGCGCGCACGTCAGCGTGGATGGCGTGGACAGCGGCGCGGCGCCGGTGACCATTGCCGCGCCTTCCGGGGTGCGCCGCATCCGCATCGCAGCGGGGGGCTGGAAGCCCTGGGAGAGCAGCGTCGTCCTCAAGGGGGGCGAGGCGCTCGCCGTCGGACCGGTGACGCTCGGTCAGCCGGATGCGCACCTCAGTGTGCGCTCGGCGCCTGCGGGGGCGGAGGTCACGATCGCCGGCACGCATCGCGGCCGTGCGCCACTCGCGGTCGAGCTGCCGGCCGGCATCGCTTATGCGGTGATCGTGAGCCTTCCCGGCTACGCGACCTGGACGCAGGAGGTGTTCGCGACGGCGGGTCGCACCCTGAGCGCGGATGCGAGGCTCACGCCGGTGTTCGCACGCCTGCAGGTGGCCGGCGAGCCCGCGGATGCCGAGCTGCTCATCGACGGCGCATCGCGCGGGCAGACGCCCCAGTCGCTGAACCTGCCGGCCGTCGAGCACCGCATCGAGGTGCGCAAGGCCGGATTCGTCTCTTTCGAAGGCATCATCACGCCCGTGCCCGAGCTCGAGCGCAAGGTGCTGTATCACCTCACGCCCGCGGATCGCGGGCGCGCGCTGCTGGAGAGCGCCCCGCTCATCAGAAGTCAGATCGGCTACCTGCTGCGGCTCGTGCCGCCCGGCACGTTCCAGATGGGCAGCGAACGGCGCGAGCAGGGCCGGCGGCCGAACGAGGCTCTGCGCAGCGTCACGCTGCAGCGGCCGTTCTACATCGGGGTGCAGCCGGTCACCAACGGCGAGTTCCGCAGATTCCGCGCCGCGCATGCCTCGGGCTACATCGACCGCCACTCGATCGATCTGGACAGCCAGCCGGTCACACAGGTGAGCTGGGATGACGCCGCGGAGTTCTGCAACTGGCTTTCGCAGCAGGACGGACTGCCGCCCGCCTACGCGCACAGCGGCAACGGCTTCGTGCTGACGCGGCCGGTCACCAGGGGCTACCGGCTGCCGACGGAGGCCGAGTGGGAATATGCCGCGCGCTACGGCGCGGCCGGCGAGTGGCATCGCTTCGCCTGGGGCGATTCGCCGCCGGTCCCTGCGCAGGTCGGCAACCTCGCGGGCAGCGAGACCGGCAACTCGTTGCCGGCGACGCTTCCCGGGTATCGCGACGATTACCCGGTCCTCGCCCCTACGGGCAAGTTCCGCCCGACGGCCCTCGGGCTGCACGACGTATCGGGCAACGTGTCACAGTGGGTGAACGACTACTACGAGTCGTTCGTGGACGCGGCTCCGGTGACCGACCCGTTGGGTCCTGCGCAGGGTACGCTGCACGGGGTGCGCGGGGCGAACTGGAAAACCGCCAGCGTCTCCGAGCTGCGGCTGGCGTGGCGCGACACCGCGAATGGTCCGGGTCCCACGCTGGGGTTCCGCGTCGCGCGCTACGCGGAGGATGCACAGTGAGTGAGGATGGTATGAAGAATCTGCTGCGATCGACCTGGATCCTGGCTCTGCTCATTGCGCTGTGCGCCGCTCTCGCGGGGGCGACCCTGCGCGCCGCCGCGCAATCGGTCATGACCGGGCCGCGCGCGCCGCAGGGCGTCCCAACCCCGGCGCCGGCGACTCCTGCAGGCGCGATCCACGATGATCCGACGGTGGCGCCTGACAAGCGCCAGTCGGCCGACAACAACGTGAGCTTCCCGGTCGACATCTGAAGCGTGCCAGGCCGATGAAGTCGTATGCCATCGAGCCCGATGATCGTGCGTTCGCTCTGGCGCGCGACGGGGTGGTGCTCGCGAGCTCCCCGTCCGCGGTGTCCGACGGCTCCGCGGCAGCAGCCGGCGCCGACGCCTGGCACTCGGTGCGTCAACTGCCCACGACGACTTCCACGCGGCACATCGGCAGTGTGCTGCGCGAGGCGCAGCCCGCGGCGCGCGCGCTGTCGCTGGTGTCGGCGGAGTTTGCCCGGCGCCTCGCCGCTCACCCGCCCGCGGCGGGGGAGCGCATCTGGATCGCCGCTCCGGCAGGCGCCGAGCGCTTCGGCCTGGGCGCGCTGTTGGGCGTCGCCCGCCATCTCGCCCTGCCGCTGGATGGCTTCGTGGACGCGGCAGTGGTGTCGGCCGCGGCGCTCGGGGGGACAGGCGCCGCGATCGTGATCGAGCTCGGTCTGCACCACGTGGCCGCAACGCTCATCGAGCGCGACGGCGGCCCGGCCTGCCGCCGGCGCTCGCTGCTGAGCGAGCGCGGCGGACTGTGGCAGCTCTGGCAGGCGTGGCTGGATCTCATCAACACGGCGATGGTCAGGCAAACGCGTTTCGACGCATTGCATGACGCCACCACCGAGCAGCAGCTGTTCGATGCGCTCCCCGAGCTGGCGCGCGATGCGATGGCCAGCGGCGTGGCCACGGCCGCGCTGGCCGCGGGCGGGGAGCGCGTCGAGGTGACGCTCACCTGCGACCAGCTGGCGCACGCCGCGCAGCCGCTGTGGCGCGAAATCGCGCGCCTGCTGCACGAGCTGCGGCCGGCGGGCAGCGCGCTGACGCTGCTGGTGCCGCAGGCGATCAACGCCTTGCCGGGGCTGCGCGAGGCGCTGGCGCAATTTGCCGGCTGCGAGATCGTGAGTCTGCCGGCAGGCTTTGCCGCCGCCGCCACCTCGCTCCTCGAGCTGCCGCCGCGCGGCGCGGGGGAGCCGGTGCGGCTGCTGCGCCGCTTGCCGGCGGCCGCGCAGCCGGCGCTGGCGGCCGTCGCCTCGCGCGAGATAGCGGGCGGCCCCGGAGCGGCAGGACCCGCACCCTCGCACGTGCTGTTCGCGGGCCGCACGTTTGCGCTCGGAGCCGAGCCGCTGGTGGTGGGACGCGCTCCGGCTGCGGCGCATGCGATCAGGCTGGCGGAGGGGCTGGCGGGCGTGTCGCGCCGTCACTGCACTTTCCTGCGCGACGGCGCCGAGCTGTTGCTGCTCGATCACAGCCGCTTCGGCAGCTTCGTGAACGGCGAACGGGTCGCGGAACGCGCGCGCGTGCGTGCCGGGGACGAGGTGCGCATCGGGGACCCGGGCGTCACGCTGGCGCTGATCGCTGTCGGGGAAGCGCGCGTGCCTTAGAGCTCATCCGTGGCGCGACGCCGTACCACCGAAGTCTTCACCCTCGCGTTCCTCGACTGCATCTGCTGCGGTTTTGGCGCGGTGATCCTCTTTTACACCATCGTCAGCGCGCAAAGCGGCGTGGTGCGCCTCAAGGAGACGGATCGGCTGAGCTCGGAGGTGAGCCGGCTGAAGGAACAGGTCCTGACGGGCGAGCGCAATCTCGTCGTGCTGCGCGACACGCTGGAAAAGACCCGCAACCAGACCGCCAGCGCGACGCGCGAGACCAACCGCATCGTGACCGATCTCGAGAGCCGGCGTGAGCAGCTCTCGAGCTACGATGCCCAGACGGTTGCCAGCCGCGCACACATCGAGAAGCTCAAGGCCGATATTCGTTCGCTCGAGGAGAGCGACAAGCGGCTCGAAGCCGGCAGCCTGGAGCGCGCGCCGCTCGGCCAGGAGGTGAGCGGGCGCGCGGCCGCCGAACGGCGCTACATCACCGGGCTTACCCTGCGCGGCCAGCGCATCCTCATCCTGCTGGACATCTCCGCCAGCATGCTGCACCAGGATCTGGTCAGCATCCTCAGGCTCCGCAACCAGGACGACGCGCACAAGCGCGCCGCCGCCAAGTGGCGTCGCGCGGTCGCGATCGTGGACTGGCTCATGGTGCAGGTGCCGGCCGCGAGCAGCTACCAGGTGTTCACTTTCAACACCCAGGCGCAGCCGCTCGTGCCGGGCAACACCGGCTGGCTTGCAGGCGGCGACGCGGCGGCGCGTGCACGCGGCATGCAGGCGCTCGAGAGGCTGGTCCCGGCCAACGGCACGAGTCTCTACAACGCGTTCGCCGCGGCACGCACGCTCAGCCCGCTTCCCGATCAGATCGTGCTCATCACCGACGGTCTGCCCACGCAGGGTAAGTCCCAGGGACTGCGCCGCTACGTGAACTCCGCCGAGCGCATGCGGCTGTTCGACGAGGCGGTGTCGCAGCTTCCCGAGCACGTCCCGATCGACTGCGTGCTGTTGCCCATGGAGGGTGACCTGCAGGCCGCGCACCGCTTCTGGCACCTGGCACGCGTCACCGACGGCACGCTCCTGATGCCCGCGAAGGACTGGCCGTAATGCGCCGGCGCCGCACGGTGGAGGTGTTCAGCCTGTCGTTTCTCGACTGCATCTGCTGCGGCTTCGGCGCCATCATCCTGCTGCTGGTGCTGAGCGAGATCGGCCAGCCCGCGGCACTGGAGCAGAGCCGCAAGCACCTGGGCGGCGCGGTGCGGCTGCTCGAGGAGCAGCTCAATACCCTTCGCGGGCAGACCGAGGAGCTCAACCGCGAGCTTTCAGGCAGCCGCGAGACTCTGGAGCGCGAGCGCGGCCGGTTGACGAACCTTGCGGGCGACCTCAGCAGCATCAGGGGCCGCTACGCCGGCAGCCGCGAAGACGCGGCCGTCACCAACATCATCGAGCGCCAGCTGGTGGCCGCCCAGCAGTCGCTCACCGAAGACATGCAGCGGCTGCTGGCGCTGCGCGCGCAAAGCCCGCACAGCGCCGCCATCGGCGGTATTCCGATCGACAGCGATTACGTCATTTTCATCATCGACACCTCCTCGAGCATGACCACCAACCACTGGGACGTGAATCTCGCGATCGTGGACGAGATCCTCAGCCTCTATCCGCACGTGCAGGGGCTGCAGGTCCTGAACGACCAGGGAACGTACATGTACGAGGGAACGCGCGGCCACTGGCTCGCCGACACCGCGCAGCAGCGCAAGGAAATCCGCGAACGCGCCAGGCGCTGGCGCGCGTTCAGCCAGTCCAATCCCGTTCCCGGGATGGAGGAAGCGGTGCGCAGCTACTGGGCGCCCGACAGGCGGGTGAGCGTGTTCGTGCTGGGCGATGAGTTCACCGGCGACTCCATGCAGGAGGCGCTCGACTCGATCGGCAGTCTCAACAAGCCCGGGGCCGACGGCCGGCGGCCGCTGCGCATCCACGCCATCGGATTTCCCGAAGGCGCAGACATGTCGCCGTTTACAAATATCCGCTTTTCCGCCCTAATGAGACTGATATGCGAGCAGAACGACGGCACGTTCGTCGGCATGAAGCATTAGGCGCGCTGCGATTGTTCGCCGGCGCCTTCGCGCTGGCCGCTGTTAGCGCCTGTGGTGGTATCACGATCAAACCCGATCCCGTCCTGCCCCAGCCGCTGCTGCAGCCGCTGCCCAGCACCGTCGGCCTCGTTCTTCCCAACGAGCTGCGCAATTTCGTGCACAAGGAGACACGCTGGGGTGTCGACTGGCAGATTGCGCTGGGACCGGGGCACGTGCATCTGCTGCGCGACATCTTCAAGGACTCGTTCGGCCACGTGCAGGAATTCAAGGATCTGGCGGCGGCGCGCGCGGCATCCGGGCTCAAGGCAGTGTTTGAACCGCTGATCGAGCAATATTCCTTCGTGACTGACCGCGACACCGGCGGACGCTACGACGCCGTTACCATCCGCTACCGCATCAATGTCTACACGCCGCAGGGGGAGAAAGTCGACACCCTGACCCTCACCGGTTATGGCAGCGCGCTCGCCAAGGGCATGTCGAGCGGCGCGCCGCTCGAGCATGCGACGCTCGCGGCCATGCGTGATGCGGCGGCGAAATTCCTGGTGCAGTTTCCGGAGCAGGCCGCCGGGCAGCAGCTGGCGCACGATGAGCCGCTGAGTGTGCAGCCGGGCGTCGACACCGCTGACAATGTGCAGATCGAGGCGGTGCCGATCGAGGAGAGCGGTCCGGACGGGGATGCGGGAGCGCCCACCGCCTAGGGCTGGCGTGGCTTCTTCGAGAGCAGCTTTTCCAGCAGCGTGACGCCTTCGGTGTCCACCGGCTCGCCGTTCTCAAGGCGCGGCGCGTAGCGGGCGCGCCTCACTGCGATCAGCACGGACTTCTGCTGTGCGGCCGTGGCATCGCTGGTGTTGGTGATCACGTTGGCGGTGTGACCGTCGCGTTTCACGGTGAAGGTCGCCTCCACCGAATGCTCATCGGTGTTGTCGCGCTCGGCGAGCGGTGAGCGTGAAGCCGACGAGGCAGGCGCCCGGTAGGCCAGCTGCCGGGGCACATCGAGCGTTGCGGTCGTGCCCGCCTGCCGGAATTCCTGCCAGGCGTCGCGGTAGCGCGTGAGACTCTTGTCGGCCTGATCGGCGCACAGGTACCAGTCGCCCAGCTCCATCAGGGTGGCGCCGCGGATCCGGTGATCGACCGGGCGCATCTTGTCGAGGGTCTGCAGCGCGAGCAGCAGCGCCTTCTCCCCGTCGGGGTTCAGTCCCCGCAGGCCATGCTCCGTGTACATGCTGGGGCCCGACTGCGCGAACGGGTCCATGTACTGGGCGGCTTCCTCGTCGTTGCCGTTCGTGGCCTCGAGCCGGTAGGTGCGCGCAATGCCCACCAGCGGGTCGATCACCAGGCGTGCGGCGCGAGTGCCGGCGCCCTCGGCGACGGTGAGCTCGCGGGCGTACGCGGCGCGGGCCGAGGGGTAGCGGCCCACATGCTCGAGCCAGTGCGCATAGTGATCCACCGGGCGGATGACGCGCGCATCGCCGCTGCCCCAGGCGCTCTCGGCGACCCGCACCGCGTACTGGAACTCACGATCCGCCTCGCTGTGGCGCTCGAGATTCACCAGGCTGCCGATCAGCGGATCGAGGATCGTCATCTGTCCGGGGTTCAGCAGGCCGTCGAGATTGCGGCTCAGGTCGAGCGCGCGCTGCAGGGTGACGCTCGCATCCTCGTACTGCCGGGTGGCGTAGTAAGTCGCACCGAGCCCCTGCAGCGGGCGCAACAGCAGACGGTCAGCGTGGCCGCCGGTGTCTGCGGCGATTTTCACACTGCGCAGGTAGGTATCCTCGGCATCCTTGTAGTCGCCCATGCGGTACTGGGTGGTGCCGAGATTGGAGAGGGGATTGACCAGCTCGCGACCCTTGGCGCCGTACTGCTCCTGGGTGAGCGCCACGAGTTTCTCGGCCAGCGGCAGCGCGTCCGGGTAGCGGTGCGCATCGAAGGCCGCACGGAACTCCCGGTACACCGCCACCCGGTCGGCATCGGTCACGGCCAGTGCTGCGGCCGGCGCCAGCACCGCCGCAGCGAGCATCAGGGGCAGTTTCAGACGTCTCACCGGGCGCGCCCACCGGCAGCGCATAACGCGCTGTGAGAAATAGTACACCGCGGTGCGGCGCGGCGTGGGCGCCGGGCCCGGCGGCCCATGTTCCCGCGCCCGCCGCGCGGCACCCTGAGAGGCGCTGCGATCCCGCAACAGCGGGCGCGCCTTGCCGCGGGACGCGCGCACTTCTAAGCTGTGGGAAAACAACATTCGCGGTTGCGACAGGGTGGACCGATGGGAGACGCGGAAGGGAAGCTCGCGTTGCTGGCCGGAGCGAGCGGCCTTGCCGGCGGCTACGCGCTCGATGCGCTGCTCGAGGCGCCGGACATCAGGCGCGTGCTGGCCGCTTCACGGCGGCCGCTCGGGCGCGAGCATCCGCGACTCGCCAATCGCATCGTGCAATTCGAGCACCTCGAGGCACAGATCAAGGGCGCCAGCTGCGACGTTGCGCTGTGCTGTCTTGGCACGACCATCCGCCAGGCCGGCTCGCAGCAGAGCTTTCGCGCGGTCGACATCGACTGCGTGCTGGCGTTCGCGCGCGCCGCAAAAGCGGCGAACGCCCGGCGCTTCGTCGTCATATCGAGCGTGGGCGCGGACCCCGGCGCGCGCAATTTCTACCTGCGCACCAAGGGCGAGATGGAGCAGCGGCTGGTGGAAGCGGGCTTCGAGTCGCTCGACATCCTGCAGCCGTCATTGCTGCTCGGCTGGCGCGGCGAGGTGCGCCTGCTGGAGCTCGCGGCACGCGCCTTCACGCCGCTGGTGAATCCGCTGCTGCAGGGCCGGTACCTCCCGTACCGCGCCATCCCCGCGCGTACCGTGGGCGCCGCCATGCTCGGCGCCATTCGCACCGGCCGACGCGGCGTGCAGCGCTACACGTATGAGGGTATCGAGGCGCTGGCGCGCGTCGCTGTGCCGCATACGCGCGCGCCGGCGCAGCCGAAGACGCCCGCCGGCGCAAGGTAATCGCGGGAATCGGGGGACCTCAGGCTTGCGCGCTGCGCTCGCTCCTGCCATCGCGCTGCTGGTCGCCGCGTGCAGCAGCCTCCCCGCGACGCCGCCCGCGCCCGCTGCGCAAGGCGGGGCAGCGATCGCGCAGGCGGCGCAATCGCAGATTGGAACTCCCTACCACTTCGGCGGTGCCGACGCGGCCGGCTTCGACTGCAGCGGGCTGGCGCTGTACGTGCACGAGCGCTCAGGTCTGGCCATTCCGCGCACCGCCGTCGAGCAGCAGCGCGCGGCGCACCCGGTGCCGCTGGGGCAGCTTGCGCCAGGGGACCTGGTATTTTTCCGCATCCGCTCGCGCGGCATCAATCACGTCGGTGTCTATGCCGGCGGCGGCCGCTTCATCCACGCGCCGCGCGCGGGCCTGGCCGTTCGGTACGGGGATCTGAGCAGCGGCAGCTTCTACGCGCGGCATCTGGTGAGCGCGGGGCGCTTCTGGGGTCGTGACACGCCGCCGCCGTCGTCGCCACGGTGAGACATAAAACGGCGCGCCGTGGCGCGCGCTACGTATAAGCCGCACGTGAGAGCCGCGGCACATAATCGGGGCTTGACTGCAAACCGCGACGCTTTGACACTTAGGTCTTAGTGATAAGGGCAAACCCGTCGAAAGACGGGGACGCAAAGCCACCGGTCTAAAGGACCTTCCTATGACGGCGGGGCTGCCACGATCGCGCAGGAAGCGCGAGCGCTCGCACTCCTCCCGTCGCGCGGATCAGCGCAGTCCTTGAGACCGTGTCCATTGAGTGTGTCGGTTTCGGGGAAGTTATGACAGTAACAGCCAACTTCGCTTCCGTGCGCACGAGCGCCGAAGCTAGGGATACGGCGGCACCGGCCAGCAGCGCGGGGTCGTTCGTTCTCAACCTGTGCTCATCGACGACGCCGATGGCGCTTGCGCAGACGGATCTGCCGGAGCTCAAGCGCTTCACGTTCTTCGTCAGCCGGCGCTTCGAGGAAGGCCGGGAGCGCTTTCGTCTGCACATGGGTTACTTCGCCACGCTGGCCGAGGCCGAGGAGTGGCTGAGCGTCGTGCGCGAGATTTACCCGGGTGCCTGGGCCGGCGAAGCCCCGGGCCGCAAGCTCCGTGAGCGAGCCGCGGCGGCGGCCGCCGATCAGGCCCGGCATGCCGCGGGACCTCAGCCGCGGGTCGCGCCGGCGCCTGCGCGCGCCCCCGCTCGGGCGCCCGCTGCGCCGAACCCGGCCGACGTTCGCGTGCCCGTGGTGCACGCCGCGCCGCCCGCTGCGCGGCGCGCCGCCGCACCGCCGGTCGTGGCTCCGCCGATCGCCAGGCCCGCCGCGCCCCGCACCATCGCGCCACGGATCACCGCGCCGGCGCCCGCGCCTAAGCCCGCTGCCGGGCGTGCGCCACCGTCCCCCGTCGGTGCGCAGCGTGCGGCTGCGCAACCCCCGCCGCGCACGCCGGCCGCGGCGAGTTCCTCCGCAGCGCCCGCCGCAGGCAAGAACGCGAAACCCGTGTTTGAAGACTCGAACGTGCGCGAGGTGCTCGCGGCGCTCGGCGATGCGAGCGCCACCGGCGAGACGCGCCTGATGCGTGCGCCGCCGCCGCCGCGCGTGGCGCCGGCCGAGGGCAGCTCCCTCTCCGACACGCAGGTGTTGAGAATGCTCGAGACCCGCCGCCCCGAGAGCGGCGAGCCGCCGCCCGCCGACGTCGCGCATGGCAGCATTCCGCTGCTCAAGCCCGACGACACCGGCACGCGCCGGGCACTCAAGGAGGCCGTCGTCAACAACGCGCCGGTGTCCTTTGCGGTGCAGTTGCAATGGTCGGTACAGCCGGCCGAGCTCGACAAGGTGCCTCCGCTGGCCATCTTCAGCGCCTACACCCTGTATACCGTCGAGGGCAGCCGCGACGGGCGCAAGTGGTATGGGCTGCGTCTCGGGTTCTTCAGCGACACCAATTCCGCCAAACAGGTCGCCCACTACGTGCGTTCGGAGTTCGCTTCGGTCGCGGTGGTGCCGGTGAGCCCGCAGGAGAAGAAGCGCGCCACGGATCAGGACACGAAGGCCGAGGCCCTGGCGGCTCCGGCCGCGGCGCGCCCGCGTACAGCGGAAGAGTTCAAGCTCATCGATGACGACACGGCGAACATCGCGGTGGCGGCGCTGCTGCAGGGCAGGCCGAAAGCGGCAGCCAAGCCCGGGGCAAAGTCCTCAGCCAAGCCGCTGCCGAAGGTGGCGGTGGGCCGTGCCGTGCGCCAGAGCGCGGCTCCGGCCAAGGGCCGCCCGCGCGGCGGCGCCGGCAAGGTGGGCGCGCGCGAGCACCGCGCCCCGCAGACGCTCGAGGAAACCCTGGAAATTCTCGGCGCGAGTCAGCTCGCGATCGACGACGGAACCGGCGAGACCCTCAACGACTCCGGCGTGCGTCACTTGCGCGTCGAGGTGCAGAAAAATTCGCCTTTCACGCGACTCCTCGAGCGCCTCAGCGAACGGATGAAGAAGCCGTAGTCTGCGCGTCGAACTCCGCCAGCATCCAGCGCCGGTACGCGTCCAGGTTGGGCTCGCGGCCGAGGAAGTCACGCACCAGCTGCGCGGCGGGCCTGGTGGAGCCGGGCGCCAGCACCGACTGCCGGTAGCGCATGCCGGCCGGACCCCGCAGCAGATTCTGCGGGTCGAACTGCGCGAAGAAGTCCAGCGCGATCACCTTGTCGAGCACGTAGGTGTAGTAGTTCGAGCTGTAGCCGTTCAGGTGCGTGAAGCTCGCCCAGAAGTGATCGCCCGGCACGAACGCGGCACTGTTGAAACGCTCGAAGTCGCGCCGGTACACGGCGTCGAAGTCGAGCGTCGCCGGCGGCAGCGTGTGAAAGTCCACTGATATCGCGGTGAACATCAGCTGGCGCTGCTGGCCGCTCGCGCGGCCGTAGGCATCGGCGCGGGTCATGCGCGCGAACAGATCCCGGGGCAGCACCTCGCCGCTCTGGTAGTGGCGGGCAAAAGAGCTGAGTACGCCGTAATCATGGAAGAACTCTTCCAGCATCTGCGAGGGCGCCTCGAGAAAATCGCCCTCCACGAGGAAACCGCCCTCGCCGACGAACGCGTTCTGGCTGCCGACGACGTGATGCATGAGATGACCGAACTCGTGCAGGAACACCACCACGTCGCCGTACTGCATGAGGCCCGGGTCGCCGGGCGTGCCGCCCGGGAAGTTGCACACCAGCACACCCTCGGGCAGCTGTCGGCCGTGGATACCGAAGCTAAGCGGCTGGGTGGAGAACCACTTGTCCTTGCCTTCGCGCGGATGCATGTCCAGGTAGATGCGCCCGAGCCTGACCTTGCCGTCGAAGACGTCGTAGGTGGTGACCGACGAATGCCAGGTGTGCACACCCGTCACCGGTTTGATGTCGACATGAAACAGCGTCGCGGCCGTGGCGAGCACGCCGCGCTCGACCTCGGCGTAGGGAAAGTAGGGTCGCACGCTCTGCGAGTCGAAGCTGAACTTGGCGCGCCGGTACTGCTCCTGCCAGTAGCGCGCATCCGCGGCTGAGATCTTCTGTATCGCCGGCTCGCGTTGCCGGGCGAACGCCAGCAGCGCCGCATCCTCGCGCGCGCCCGGCTCGCGCGAGGCCGCATCGATCTTGCCGAGGTACTCGGCCAGCTTCGCGGGCGAGCCGATCATCTGATCCGCCATCGCAAAGTCTGCCCAGGTCGGATAGCCCAGCAGGCGAGCCAGCTCCTCGCGCCGGGCGAGCAGCCCGCGCAGAGTCTCGGTGTTCGCCGGGTAGCCGACCTGCTGGGCGGCGAGGAACAGCTTGCCGCGCAACTCCGCGCTGTTGGAGAACCTCTGGGCCGGCCAGCCATCGGGCGGGTCGGTCGTTATCTTGACGTGTCCTTCGGCGTCGGCGCTGTGCGTGGCGAGGTAATCCGGCGGCAGGCCGTCAAGTTGCGCCTTGTCGGCTATGGTCGTGCGCACGTCGTCGTGCACCGCGCGCTCGAACGCCAGGCCGAGCTCGGTGATCTTGTCCTGCAGCGCCTTGATCCGGGCCCGCGTGGCGTCGTCCTTGTCCACGCCGGCGAGACGGTACTCGAGCAGGGTGTGTTCGAGATAGTGCCGGGTCGCCGCGTCCGAGGGTGTGGGCAGCGCGGCGAGCGCCCGGTAGACCGGCTTGTTGAGGTTGAGCGCCGTGTACGCCGCATTTGCGGTCTGCGTGAGCGCCTGCGCCTTGTCGCGCAGCTGCTTCGTGGCCCCCACGCCATACGTCACGCTGGACTGTGCGACCGCAAGGATGATCTCGTTGGCCGCATCGTCATACGGACGCAGGGTATTGCCGACGGTGCGCGCGCCCTTCACGGCCATGAGGCGCGCGATGTCGGCGTCGGCGCGGCGCAGATGCCGGTGCACCCACGCGTCGAGGGCCGCCGGATCCTCGCCGGCTTCCCAGGAGTGAAGGTCTTTGGAGGCCACAGCCTCAGGGGGCGCGGCGCCTGCGGCCCAGGCGGGCAGGGCGGCGCAGGTCAGCACAGCAGCAACGAGCGATCGACCGACCATGGATGACTCCCGGTTGTGCCGTTCTCGGGCGGCTAAGCGCTGATTGTGAAGCCAGTCCAGTGCGAAGTGGCGCCGGGTGCGGCACTACGCCGTTTCCGCGCGACGGGACGTGCGAGCAATCAGCGCTTGCCGAACAATTTCTCCAGTTCGGTCTGCGCCCTGGCGACCTCAGCGGTGTTGGGTGGCGTATACGCCGCGGCGCGCGGCTTGAAGTGATCACAGAAATTCGCGTGCGTCTTGTCGTTCACTTCCTCCGCGGTCGGCTCGCGGCAGTGCTTGGCGACACGCGTGTCGTACTCGATGCACATGCGGCACACGTGCAGCTCGGCATGACACTTCGGACACTCCTCCAGCCGTCGCAGCGGCAGGCTCAGCTCGGCGAGCGACGCGCCGCATTTCCAGCAGACCAGATCGTGGGCCATGGACGGGAAGCGTACTACTGCCGGGCATTTTTCGCCGCACCCGATCGCTGACCCCTCCCTTGGGACGGGTTCACCCGTGCCGCGTCGCACGCGGATATTGGATATCATACCCCGGTAGGGTATAAGGCGGGCCATGGCACACACCATTCGCAAGAAGACCAAGCTCGTCAATCGGCTCCGCCGCCTGCGTGGGCAGGTCGAGTCGGTCGAGCGGGCGCTGAATGAGGACGCCGATTGCGGCCGGATCATGCAGCTGCTGGCCGCATGCCGCGGCGCCGTGAGCAGCCTGCTGGCGGAAGTCGTCAAGGATCACATCCGTGAGCACCTCGTGGCTCGCCGACCGCATGCCAGTGAGCCGCGCGCCGAGGCCACAGACGAGCTCATCGACGTGGTGCAGAGCTACTTCAAGTGAGACCGCCAGCGTGACTGCGGACGCCGTACGGCTGGAAGACCAGCACTCGCACGTCTTCCTCGGCGCGAGTCATGCGCGCAACGAGCGTCGCGCGTGGGCGGTCATCGGGCTGTGCTCCGCGATGATGGTGCTGGAGATCGGCGGTGGGATCGCCTTCGGCTCCCTCGCGTTGGTCGCGGACGGCTTGCACATGTCGACCCACACGATTGCGATGTTGATTGCCGCGTGGGCCTACACCTTCGCCCGCAAGCACGCGAGCGACGCGCGCTTCAGCTTCGGCACCGGCAAGCTGGGTGATCTCGCCGGGTTCAGCAGCGCCATCGTGCTGGCTCTCATTGCGCTTCTTATCGGCTACGAGGCCGTCAGGCGCTTTCTGGCGCCGGTTCACATCGAGTTCCGCGAGGCGATTCCGATCGCGTTTCTCGGCCTGCTGGTGAACATCGTGAGCGCCTGGCTGTTGAGCGGCGGAGACGGCCATGCTCATGCACACGCAGCGGGTCACGGCGAGGAGGCCGTCGACGAGGCAGTGCACGCGCCCGCGGGCGGGGAGCTGGAGACCAGGTATGGGCGGGTTAAACTGCACATCTTCGAAGGTGACGGCCCGGCGCGGTTTCGCTGCCGGGTTCCGGCCTTAAGCGAGCCGGCGGCCCGAGCGCTCGCCGCGTCGATCGAAACCGACCGTCCGGGAGGGGTGCGCGCGCTATTTTCCCTGAGATGGCGGGGTGACTACTTCGAGTCAGACGAGGTGATTCCGGAGCCGCACGAGTTCGCGGTGCACCTGACGCTTCGATCGGGTATGGACGCCGCGACCTACCGGCTGGACTTCGAGGAGCCCCAAACCCACGCCGCTCACCACCTCCACAGGGACCACAATCTTCGCGCGGCATTCATCCACGTGGCCGCTGACGCCGGCGTGTCCGTGCTGGCGATTCTCGGGCTGACGGCCGCTCGATTCCTCGGTTGGCAGTGGATGGACCCGATGATGGGAATCGTAGGCGGCTCTGTCATCGCGTTATGGTCGTATGCCCTGGTGCGGGACACGGGCCGCATCCTCCTGGACATGACCCCGGACACGGCGCTCGCCGCGCGTATCCGGCGATGTCTGGAGCAGGATGGCGACCGGGTCGCCGATCTGCACCTCTGGCGGCTCGGTCCGGGCCATTTTGGTGCCATCGTTTCGATCGTGACCGGCCAGGCGCGGGACGTCCATTTCTACCGCTCGGCACTGGCACGCTTCGCTGGCCTGTCGCATCTGACGATCGAAGTCGTGAGCCCGAAGCGCGGCGCTGCGCCGTCTTAGCTTACCGGCCCGGTCGGCCGGGTGCGCTGCCGCAGGAAGTCCTGCAACACCCGGCCGGTGTGGGATGGCTTCCTGCGGCGCGCGATCTGCGCCGGCGCACCCTGGGCGACGATGCGGCCGCCGCCATCACCTGCCTCGGGCCCCAGGTCGAGGATCCAGTCCGCTTCGGCCATGACGTCGAGGTTGTGCTCGACCACTACCGCGGTGTTGCCGGCGGCAACCAGCCGGTGCAGCACGTGGAGCAGCTTCTCGACATCGGCCATGTGCAGTCCCACGGTAGGCTCATCCAGCACATACAAGGTGTGCTTCGGTTTCTGCCGCGGGCCATGGGCGACGTCGTCGCGCACCTTGGAGAGCTCGGTGACGAGCTTGATACGCTGGGCTTCGCCGCCCGAAAGCGTGGGGCTCGGCTGCCCGAGCGTGAGGTAGCCGAGGCCCACGTCCTGCAGGAGCTTGAGGGCATGATGCACGCGCGCATGGGCCGCGAAAAACCCGACTGCATCGTCGACGTTCATCGCCAGCACATCGCCGATACTGGCCTCCCGCCATGACACGGCGAGCGTCTCGGAATTGAAGCGCCGCCCGCCACAGACGTCGCACAGCACCTTGACGTCGGGCAGGAAACTCATCTCGATGGTCTGCATGCCCTGGCCTTCGCACGCTTCGCAGCGGCCGCCGGCGGTGTTGAATGAGAAGCGGCTGGCGCTGTAGCCGCGAATGCGCGCCTCGGTGGTGCCGGCGTAGATGCGCCGGATGTCGTCCCAGAAGCCGATGTAGGTCGCGGGGCAGGAGCGCGGGGTCTTGCCGATCGGCGTCTGGTCCACTTCCAGCACGCGATCGATGAGCTCCAGGCCCTGCACCGCCGCGCAGCCGATGAGCTTCACGCCGGCGGCGCGCCTGCGGCCACGGCCCCTCGCAGCGTTCTGCGCGAGCAGCCGCTTCAGGTTCGCATACAGCACGTCGCGCGCCACGGTCGATTTGCCCGAACCGGACACGCCGGTGATCACGACCAGGCGCCCGAGCGGAATGCGCACGTCGCTCCCCCTGATGTTGTGCAGCGCGACCCGCTCGAGCGTGAGCAGGGGTGTGACGGAGTTCACCGCACGGTGCGGCCGCGCCGGATGCAGCAGCGGCTCGCGCAGGAAGCGGCCGGTGGTCGAACGCGGGTTACGCATGAGGTCCTGCACCGTCCCCGCACCGACCAGCTCGCCGCCGCGCACGCCGGCCTGCGGCCCCAGATCCAGCACGTGATCCGCCCGGCGGATGGTCTCCTCGTCGTGCTCCACGACCACCAGCGTGTTGCGGTGCCCGGCGAGCTCGGCAAGACATGCGAGCAGGATCTGGTTGTCGCGCGGATGCAGCCCGATGGTGGGCTCGTCGAGCACGTAGCACACCCCCTGCAGGTTCGAGCCCAGTTGCGCGGCCAGGCGGATGCGCTGCGCTTCGCCCCCCGAGAGCGTCGGTGCGCCGCGATCGAGCTGCAGATAGCCGAGACCGACACGCTCGAGGAACCTCAGGCGCGCACGGAGTTCCGCCAGCAGGTCGCACGCGATCTGCCGCTCACGCGTGCCGAGCCTGAGCCTGGCGAAGAATTCTCCGCTGGCGCTGACCGACTCCCCGGTGAGCGCGGCGATCGAGCGCTCGCGGAAGCGCACGTTGAGCGCCGTGGGGTTCAGCCGCTGCCCATGGCACGTGCCGCAGGGCTGCAGCTCGCGCGCGTACCACTCGTTCCACCACAGTTCCTCGCCGCTTTGCTGCGCGTCGAAGCCCGGCATCTCAACCCCGGTCCCATAGCAGCTCTCGCACCAGCCATGTCTGGAATTGAAGGAGAACAGGCGCGGATCGAGCTCGGCGAAACTCCTGCCGCAGGAGGGGCAGGCGCGCTTGGTGGACAACACCGTCACGGATTCGGACTGCGGTCCCAGTACGTGCACCAGCCCCTTGCCGAAATCGAGCGCGCGGGCGAGCCCCGCGCGCAGGGCGGCCTCGGTCTTGACGCTGACATCGATCTGCGCAACCGGCAACTCGATGGTGTGTTCGCGGAAGCGCGACAGGCGCGGCCACGGCACCGTCGGCAGCGCCTCGCCATCGACACGCAGCGTCCTGAAGCCCTTCTTGGCCGCCCACTTCGCCAGATCGGTGTAGTAGCCCTTGCGCGCCACGATGAGCGGCGCCAGCAGCGCGATGCGCCTGCCGCGGTAATCGCGCAACAGGCGCGCGCCGATCGAGGCCGCGCTCTGCGGCTCGATCGCGAGGTCGCAGTCCGGGCAGTACTGCGTGCCGAGCTTCACGTACAGCAGCCGCAGGAAGTGATAGATCTCGGTGAGCGTCGCCACGGTGCTCTTGCGGCCGCCGCGGCTGGTGCGCTGCTCGATGGCAACCGTGGGCGGAATGCCGAAGATCGCGTCCACGTCGGGGCGCGCGGCCGGCTGCACGAACTGGCGTGCATAGGCGTTGAGCGATTCCAGGTAGCGGCGCTGGCCCTCGTTGAAAAGAATGTCGAAGGCGAGCGTCGACTTGCCCGAGCCCGACACGCCGGTGATCACCGTGAAGCGATCGCGCGGGATCTCGACGTCGATGTTCTTGAGGTTGTGCTCGCGCGCCTTGTGAATGACCACCGCGTGGCGGTCGCGGCCTTTACCCCCGCGGTAGTGGGCGCGCGGCTCGGCAACGGCGGGCGCGGTGGCGGGCGCGGCCGTGGCCTGCGCCGCCACGGACAGGGCCTCCTCGTAGGCGCGCAGCGCCTGGCCGGTGAACGAGCGCGTGTGCGCGCGTAGCTGCGCGGCTGTTCCGGCGCAGATGATTTCGCCGCCGCGCTCGCCGCCCTCGGGGCCGAGATCGATGATCCAGTCGGCGGCGCGGATCACATCCAGGTTGTGCTCGATCACCAGCAGCGAGTGACCGGCGACCAGCAGCTTGCGGAACGCCCTCAGCAGCTTGGCCACGTCCTCGAAGTGCAGTCCGGTGGTCGGCTCATCGAACAGAAACAGCTTGCCGCGGTGAGTGGTGCTCGAGAGCACCGAGCCGGCCTGCGCCAGGTGCCCGGCGAGCTTCAGTCTCTGCGCCTCGCCGCCCGAGAGCGTGGGCACCGGCTGTCCGAGCTTCAGGTACTCGAGGCCGACGTCGGCGAGCGGCGTGAGTCGCGCCGCCACCTCGGGTGCGTCGGCGAAGAACGCGCGCGCTTGCGTTACCGTGAGATCCAGCACGTCCGCGATGCTGCAGCGGCGGCCGTCGGCACCTTCGCGCCGGATGTCGAGGACTTCATCGCGGTAGCGGCGGCCGTTGCAGTCGGGACAGCGCAGGTACACGTCGGAGAGAAACTGCATCTCGACATGCTCGAAGCCGTTGCCATTGCAGGCCGGGCAGCGGCCGTTGCCGGAGTTGAAGCTGAAGGTTCCGGGGCTGTACTTGCGCTCCTGCGCCGCCGGCTCGGCGGCGAACAGCGCCCGAATCGCGTCGAAGGCGCCGATATAGCTGGCAGGATTGGAGCGGGTGGTGCGGCCGATGGGATTCTGGTCGACCATCACGACGTCATCGATCAACTCAGCGCCCGTCAGGCCTGCGAACTCACCGGGTGCCTCGGTCGGCTTGCCGCGATACTTGAGAAGCGCGGGATACAACACGTCCTCGATCAGCGTGGACTTGCCCGATCCCGACACCCCCGTCACGCACACCAGGCGCTTGAGCGGAATACGCACATCGAGGTTTTTCAGGTTGTGCTCGGCCGCGCCCCGCAGCTCGAGCCAGCGGTTGGAGCGGGCCACGGCCACAACGCCCTGCGCGGCAGGTGCGCCCTCGGCGGCCGGCTCGGTGACCGGAGCGACCATCCTGCGGCCGCCGAGGTACTGGCCGGTGAGCGAAGTGGCGCTCAGGCGGATTTCCCCCGGAGTGCCATAGAAGACGATCTCGCCGCCGCGCTCGCCGGCCCCGGGCCCCAGGTCGAGGATGCGGTCAGCCTCCAGCATGATCTGCGGATCGTGCTCGACCACCAGCAGCGAATTGCCGGCGTCCCGCAGCCGCTTCATGACGCCGATGACGCGCTGCATGTCGCGCGGGTGCAGGCCGATGGAGGGCTCATCGAGGACGAACAGAGTGTTGACGAGCGAGGTGCCGAGCGCGGTGGTGAGATTGATCCGCTGCACCTCCCCGCCCGAGAGCGTGCGCGACTGACGATCGAGCGTGAGGTAGCCGAGCCCCACGTCCACCAGGTAGCGGAACCGTCCGCGGATCTCCGAGAGCAGCAGCTCCGTGGCCTCATCGAGCGGCTGCGGCAGTGTCAGCTTGCCGAAGAACTGGTAGCCGCGCTCGAGCGGCAGCAGCATCAGGTCATGGATCGACAGGCCGGGGAGCCTCGCGGCGGTGTCGGCGCTCCATTGCACTCCCCGGGGGCGAAAGCGCCCCGCCTGGCCGAGTGCCGCGTCAGCCAGCTCGCGACTGCCGATGCGCCACAGGAGGGCTTCGCTCTTCAGGCGCGCCCCGTCGCAGGCGCTACACGGCGTGTAGGCGCGATAGCGCGACAGCAACACCCGCACGTGCATCTTGTAGGCGCGCGTCTCCAGCCAGGCGAAGAAGCGTTTCACCCCGTACCAGACCTTCCGGGTCCACTCGCCTTCGCCTTCGATCACCCAGCGGCGCGCGTCGGCGGGAAGCTCGCGCCACGGTGTGTCGAGGGGTATGCCCCGCTGCTTCGCGAATTTCTCCAGGTCCTGCTGGCATTCGGTGTAGGACTTGGTCTGCCAGGGCTTGATCGCCCCGCCGCGCAGCGAGCGGGTCTCGTCGGGAATGACGAGCCCATAGTCGATGCCGATGGTGCGGCCGAAGCCACGGCAGGTCTCGCACGCGCCCAGCGGCGAGTTGAACGAGAACTGGCTGGGGGTGGGCGTGTGGTACGCCAGGTCGCAGTGCGCGCAGTGCAGTTCGCTCGAGTAGCGCCAGGTGTCGAGCCGTTGCGGCGGATCGCTGTCGTCCACCACCTGCACGTTGACGCGTCCGCGCCCGACGCGCAGCGCCGCTTCGAGCGACTCGAGTACCCGGCCGCGCCCGGCGCTGCCGGCCCGCAGCCGGTCCTGCACCACCTCCAGCGTGATGGCGGGGGCGTTCCCCGTCCCGTGGCTGCGCTTCCGGGTACGGCGCGCGGGGGCCGCCGGCATCGCCGTCGCTGCGGCGGGCGACGCGGGAGCGGCGCTGCCAAAGAAGCGCGTATAGCCTTGTCTTGCCAGCAACTCGCGGACTTCATCGACGGTGAAATTCGCCGGCACCGGCACCGGAAAGCTCACGAGCAGCCGTGGATCACCGGCGTGCTGCGCGCGCGCGCGCAGGTCGGCGTAGATGCTGTCCAGCGTGTCGCGCTGCACAAGCTCGCCGCAGCGCCGGCAAAACAACGCCGCGGCGCGCGCGAACAGCAGCTTCACATGATCGTTGAGCTCGGTCATGGTGCCGACGGTCGAGCGCGAGGTGCGCACCGGGTTCGTCTGGTCGATGGCGATGGCGGGCGGAATTCCCGAGATCGACTCGACCTGCGGCTTGTCCATGCGGTCGAGGAACTGCCGCGCGTAGGGGGAGAAGGTCTCGACGTAACGCCGCTGGCCTTCCGCGTACAAGGTGTCGAACACCAGCGACGACTTGCCCGAACCCGACACGCCCGTGACGACGATCAGCTCATTGAGCGGCAGGTCGAGATCGAGGTTCTTCAGGTTGTTCTGGCGCGCGCCACGCACGAGGATGGCGTCACCGGAGGCGTCGGTCATTCCGTCACTGTCGGGTGTGGTGAGGGGAGCGCACCTGCGGCAGGCAGGCGCGGGCTTCGGAAATTGTAATGGATCCTTGCCGCGCGCGGATCACAGCAGTCGCGCAGCGAAAGCCGCTGTGAAGGGTGCGTGACACGAGGCTGCAATTCAGTTGGACATTCCCCGGTCTACTGTACAGCCGCATAGCTGGCGGCCATGTGGGGTGGAATTGCGTTTGCGTCGAAGCACTTACACATGCGCGACTATCCTGCAGCGCCGGCGCTACAATCGGCGGCGCCCCATGTCCTCTTAAGGAGATTGCTTAATGAATTCCAGAATCCTGTCCAGTGTTGCCCTGGCCGCGGCTGCCGCGGTGATGTTCTCGGCCGTGGCGGTGAGCACTGCCCGCGCCGACGAAGGGAAAGTGAAGTGCGAGGGTGTCAATTCCTGCAAGGGACACTCCGCGTGCAAGAGCGCCAACAACGCCTGCAAGGGCCAGAACTCCTGCAAGGGCAAGGGGTTCCTGGAAATGACCAAGGCGGAGTGCGACGCCGCGAAAGCAAAAGCCAAGTAAGCTGCAAGTGGGCCGGGCGTGCTCTAAGCGCCCGGCCCGCCCTTTGGGCCGCCCATGCTGAAGTCCCCCGCGCTCGGATTCGGTCTTGGCCTGCGGGTCGATCACTACGAGGCGATCCTCGCCGATCGCCCCCCCGTCGACTGGTTCGAAGTACTCACCGAAAACTACCTGGTGCCGGGCGGCAAGCCACTGCATTACCTGACGCGCATCCGCGAGCGCTACCCGCTGGCAATGCATGGTGTGTCCATGTCGATCGGCAGCACCGCGCCGCTGGATCGCGAGTACCTGCGGCAGGTGAAGGCGCTGGCCGCACGCCTGGAGCCCGCGTGGATCTCCGATCACCTGTGCTGGACCGGGGTGGCGGGACGCAACACGCATGACCTGCTGCCGCTGCCGTACACCGAGGAGGCGCTGGCGCACGTAGTGGAGCGGGTGCGCGCGGTGCAGGAGCTGCTCGGGCGGCGCATCCTGCTGGAGAACGTCTCGAGCTACGTCGCGTTCCGCTCCTCAAGCCTCACGGAGTGGGAATTCCTGGCCGAGGTCGCCGCGCGCGCCGACTGTCTGATCCTGCTCGACGTCAACAACATCTATGTGAGCGCGGTGAACCACGAGTTCGATGCGCTCGAGTACCTCAACGCCATTCCGGCGGAGCGCGTGCAGCAGATCCATCTGGCCGGGCACGAGAATCACGGCGACTACCTGGTCGACACCCACGACACCGCAGTACCCGATCCGGTGTGGGAGCTGTACGCGGCCGCCGTGAAGCGCTGCGGGGCCGTCTCGACCATGATCGAGCGCGACGACCACATCCCGCCGCTCGCCGAGTTGTGTGCGGAGCTCGCACAGGCGCGCGCGCTGTGCGCACGCACCCTGGCGGCGCCGGAAGGTGCGCAGCGCCCGCGGCGCGCCGCGGCGGCGGGCTCATGAGCGGCCTCGCGCGCCTGCAGGGCGATTTTCAGGACTACCTGCTGCGCGCCAGCGAGGCCGTCGGGGCCCATGTGCTCGGCACCGCGCGCGTGCCGGTGGCCACGCGTCTCGGCATTTACGCCGGCGCCTATGGCAGCCGTCTCGCGGACGCCCTGAAAGCCAACTTTCCGGCGCTGGCGAAGCTGCTCGGGGAGGCGGATTTTCACACCCTCGCCGCCGCGTACGTGCGCACGCACGATTCGCCGTACTTCTCCATCCGCTACTACGGCGATGCGCTGCCGCAGTTCCTGTGCGCTCACGAGGACTACGCCGCGGCCCCGCTGCTCGCCGAGCTCGCCCGCTGGGAGTGGACCATGACGGGCGTGTTCGACGCCGCGGATGCCGCGCCGCTCGCGCATGAGGCGCTGGCACGCATCGCGCCGCAGCAGTGGGCGCAGTTGCGCTTTGCCTGGCACCCGAGCGTGCGACGGCTGGCCTTGAGCTGGAATGTGCCGCAGATCTGGCAGGCGCTGACCGAAGACAGCGAGCGCCCGCAGGCGAGCCTGAATGCGGCGCCGGTGCAATGGCTCCTGTGGCGTCACGAGCTCACGACTTACTTCCGCTCGTTGCCGCACACGGAAGCGGCGGTGCTGGATGCCGCGCGCAATGGCTGGCCGTTCGGCGAGTTGTGCGAGCTGTTGTGCGGTGAGGTCGGCGAGGCACAGGCGCCGGCGCACGCCGCCGCGCTGCTGCGCGACTGGGTCGGCTCCGGACTCATCAGCAGCGCTGCCTGAGCGGGCCGCTGGGGTGCAGCCCCATGACGTACAATCGCGATTCGCCCTCTCAAGGCTCGCGCATGTCGAATCCGGCGTACGGCAATGTACTGGAGATGATCGGCAACACGCCGCTCATGGCGGTGCGCCGTCTGGACACCGGGCCGTGCCAGCTGTTCCTGAAACTCGAGAACCAGAATCCGGGCGGCTCGATCAAGGATCGCGTCGGTCTGTATCTCGTCCAGGCCGCCGAGCGTGCCGGGAGCCTCAAGCCCGGCGGCACGCTGATCGAGGCCACGGCCGGCAACACCGGCCTGGGACTGGCGCTGGTAGCGGCGCAGAAGGGGTATCGCCTGCTGCTGGTCATCCCCGACAAGATGAGCCAGGAGAAGATCTTTCACCTCAAGGCGATGGGCGCGGACGTGGTGATGACCCGATCGGACGTCAGCAAGGGTCATCCCGAGTACTACCGCGACGTCGCCGAGCGCCTGGCGCGCGAGATCCCTGCGAGCTATTTCGTCAACCAGTTCGGCAACCCGGCCAACGCGCAGGCGCACGAGGAGACCACCGCGCCGGAGATCTGGGAGCAGATGGGTCATGAGTTGCACGCCGTGGTTTGCGGCGCCGGCACCGGCGGTACCCTCGCGGGGCTGACGCATTTCTTCGCGCGTGTCGCGCCGCACGTGCAGCTGGTGCTGGCCGACCCCGTGGGCTCGGGGCTGGCGAGCTTCGCCACCACCGGCAGGCTCCCCGCCAAGATGACTGCCTGGATGGTCGAAGGCATCGGCGGCGATTCGGTTCCGCCGGTGGCCGACTTCTCGCGTGTCAGCAGCACCTACAGCATCCCGGATGCGGAAGCCTTCCGCACCTGCCGGGAGCTGCTCGCCAGGGAGGGCATCATCGCCGGCACCTCCACCGGCACGCTGCTGGCTGCGGCGCTGCGCTACTGCCGTGCGCAACAGCGGCCGCAGCGCGTCGTGACCTTCGTGTGCGACAGCGGCAACAAGTATCTGTCCAAGGTCTACAACGATTACTGGATGCTGGATCAGGGTTTTCTCGAGCGCGAACACCTGGGCGACCTGCGCGATCTCATTGCGCGCCGGCACACCGAGCACGCCGCGGTGACCGTCAACTCGACCGAGTCGGTGATGGCTGCGTACCGGCGCATGAAGCTGTATGACGTCTCGCAGGTTCCGGTGATGCACGAGGGACGCATCGTCGGCATCGTGGACGAGGAGGACATTCTGCTGGAGGTGGTCGCAAACCCCGAGCACTTCAACGAGCCGGTGACCCACGCCATGGCGAGTCACCTGGTGACCGTGCCGGTGGATGCGCCGATGTCGCAGCTCATGGAGATCTTCAGGCACGGCATGGTGGCCATCGTCATGCACGACAACGAGTTCCAGGGCCTCATCACGCGCATCGATCTGCTCAATTGGCTGCGCCGCCGGCTGTGACAGCGGTGGAGAGGTAACGATCGCATGAGTGACGAGACTCCCGGGCAGCGCTTCGCGACGCGCGTCATCCACGGCGGCCAGCGCCCGGATCCGCTCACCGGTGCGATCATGCCGCCGATCTACGCGACCTCCACCTACGTGCAGTCAAGCCCCGGGGTGCACCAGGGCTACGAGTACTCGCGCACGCGCAACCCGACGCGCGACGCGCTGCAGGCCGCGGTGGCGAGTCTGGAAGGCGGCGCGGCCGGCTTCGCGTTCGCCTCCGGCATGGCCGCGAGCGCCACGGTGCTCGAGCTGCTCGATGCCGGCTCGCACATCGTCGCCATGCACGATCTGTACGGCGGCAGCTACCGCCTGCTGGAGAATGTCCGCAAGCGCTCGGCCGGGCATCGCGTCTCGTTCGTCGATCTGTCGAACCCTGCGACGCTCACCGGCGCCATCCGTCCTGACACGCGGCTGGTGTGGGTGGAGACCCCGACCAACCCGCTGCTGAAGCTGGTGGACCTGAGCGCCGTTGCAGCGCTCGCGCGCCGGCACCGGCTGCTGGCGGTGTGCGACAACACCTTCGCGACACCTTTCATTCAGCGCCCGCTCGAACATGGGTTCGACATCGTCGTGCACTCGACCACCAAGTACCTCAACGGACATTCAGACGCCATCGGGGGAGCCGCGATCGTGCGGGACCCGGAGCTTGGCGAGCGGATCGCGTATCTGCAGAACGCAGTGGGCGGCGTGCCGGGCCCGTTCGACGCGTTCCTGACCCTGCGGGGCATCAAGACCCTGGCGCTGCGCATGGAGCGACACTGCTCCAATGCGCTCGCCATCGCGCAGTTCCTCGAACAACACCCCGAAGTCGAGCGCGTCTACTACCCGGGGCTGGCGAGTCATCCGCAGCACGCGCTCGCCAGGGCTCAGATGGCCGGTGGTTTCGGCGGCATCGTCACGGCGGTAGTGCGCGGCGGCCTCGAGCGCGCGCGCCGCACGCTCGAGCGCTGCCGTCTGTTCGCGCTGGCGGAGAGTCTGGGCGGCGTCGAGAGCCTCATCGAGCATCCGGGGATCATGACGCACTCTTCACTCCCCGCAGCGACGCGCGCGTCCCTGGGCATCAGCGACGGGCTCATCCGGCTGTCGGTGGGCGTGGAGGATGTCGAGGACCTGATCGCGGAGCTGCGCCAGGCGCTCAGCTGAGGTGAGCCCGCGGTGGGGCGGGACCAGCCGCTCAACGGTGCAGATCCGCCGCGCTGGTCAGATACACCGCGAACGTGCCCAGCCAATGGCCGCCCTCGTAGTGCTCGCCCGTAACGGCGGGCAGCGCCGCATCGCGGTGGCTCGCGGCGGCGGCGAGCAGCGCGGGAACGCGCGCATCCTGCGCCGGCAGACCGTACGCGATGCCCTCCAGCATCCAGGCGCGACTGAGGTTCAGTCCATCGATGTGCGCGAGTTTCGGATCCGCACGATCGGTCACCACGCCGGGGGACAGCCACGGCCTGGTCCGGGGCGCGGCATGTCCGCGGGCCGCGGGCGCGGGAATCTGGGGCAGAAATCCCGACAGCCAGCCGGAGAACTCGTGGCTGCCGAGCGCGCGACGCATGAAGTCCGCCTCCGCCAGACACGGCGATAGGAAGTCCTCTCCCGAAGGCTCGTAGGCGAGCGGACAGTTGCGGTCGCGCAGGTAAAAGCGCTGCGCGGCACGCCCGAGCAGCGCGCGCATCTCATCGTCCCCGGCCGCGCCTGCCCAGTCCCACATGAGCCCGAACGAAAAAGCGGTCTGGTCGTGCTCACCGATGCGGATCGGGTAGTGAAGCTTCGGCAGCCAGTTCTTCAGCCGCGCTGCCGCCTGTGACTCGAGCGGCTGCAATGCCGCCGACCAGCGCCGCGCATCCGGGTCATCCCAGCCGCGCAGCTCCGCCGCCAGCTGCAGCAGCCACGCGAGCCCGTAGGGGCGCTCGAAGGAAGCACGGCCCTCGCCGCGCAGGTAGGCGACTTCAGCGGAGATGTTGGGCGCAGTGAGGCTGCGTGAAACTTCGGCGCGCGCCTGGGGCGCGAACGGCGCGGCGGGGAACAGACGCATCAGCCGCACCAGCAGCCAATGGCCGTGCACGGCGGAGTGCCAGTCGTAGCAGCCGTAAAAGGCCGGCGTCAGTACGCGTGGCGCACGCACGTCCGCCTCCCCGCCGAGGGTATGCGAGATGTGGTTGGGAAACTCCTGGTGCAGGCACTTGAGCGCCAGCGCCGCGAAGCGCGCAGCCGCGTCGGCGTCGAGCGACGTCGTAGGTGTGGGCGGCGGGGCTGCGACCGCCAGCAGCGGGCCCAGAGCAAGCAGCGCCGGCGCGATGCGGCGTCTCATGGCTGCATGTTACGCTCATGCCCGTGACCGAGCCTCTTGCCGCCGTGTTGATCCCGGGCCTGCTCGCCTCGGCGCGCCTGTACGCGGAGCAGATTCCGGCGTTGTGGCGCACGGGTGCGGTGACGGTCGCCGACCACACCCGCGATGACAGCATGCCGGCGATCGCGCGCCGCATCCTCGCCGGCGCGCCGCCGCGTTTCGCGCTCGCGGGTTTGTCGATGGGGGGTTACATTGCCTTCGAGATCCTGCGCCAGGCGCCCGAGCGGGTCGCGAAACTGGCGCTGCTCGACACCACCGCGCGACCGGACACGCCCGAGCAGAGCGCCGCGCGCCGCGCGCAGATGGCGCTCGCCTCGAGCGGGCGTCTCGAGGAAGTGGTGGAGGCGCTATTCATGCGTGCCGTGCATGTCTCGCGGCGCGCTGACGCCGCACTGCGCGCGCTCAACATGCTGATGGCCGAAGACGTCGGTAGCGGAGCTTTCCTGCGGCAGCAGACCGCCGTCATGGGGCGCATCGACTCACGTCCGATGCTCAGCAGCATCCGCGCGCCGACCCTGGTGCTGGTGGGGGAGGACGATGAGCTCACCCCGCCCGACCGCGCCGCCGAGATGGCGCAGGGTATCCCTGCTGCGCGACTGGTGAGCGTGCCCCACTGCGGACACTTGTCCACTCTCGAACGGCCGCGCGAGGTGACGGGCGCGCTGCTGGCGTGGTTGCAGGCCTGAGGCAGCGCCCGCCATGAAGACCGCCGATGCGCATTGGACGGTGCTGGTCGCACATCCTCACACCTCGCGTCCCCCGGTGTCCGGCATCGCAGTCGAGGTGCGCCTGGCGAGCGCCACTACGCTGCTGTGCAACTACTCGCTGCACGGGGATGTTGGACGCGTGCGTGTGTCCGCCGCAGGTACCGGTCACCGCGCTGATGGCTTGTGGCAACACACCTGTTTCGAGGTATTCATCGCCGCGCAGGATGCTGCGGGCTACTACGAATTCAACTTCTCACCGCAGCTCGACTGGGCGGCGTATCAGTTCACGGATTACCGCGACGGCATGGCCCCGGCGAACCTCACGCAAGCCCCGGGCCTGCAAGTGCGCCGCTCGACCGATCAGCTCGAGCTGACGGCGACCGTACACTTCGACGGACTCACGCCGCTGTGCGACGCGCCGGCGCTGCGCCTCGCGCTGGCGGCGGTCATCGAAGACTACCGCGGCGCGCTCTCCTACTGGTCGCTGGAGCATCCGCCGGGCAAGCCCGATTTCCACCATCCGGACGGCTTCACCATGCAGCTGCGTCTCCCGTGAAGTTTGGTATCGACCGGCTGCTCGATGAACCCGGGCTGCGCAAGCCGCTCGCCGGGCGGCGCGTGGCGCTGCTCGCGCATCCCGCCTCGGTGACGCGCGACCTGAGGCATTCCCTCGACGCACTGGCGGCATCAGGCGATGTGCGGCTCGCCGCGGCGCTCGGCCCGCAGCACGGCCTGCGTGGCGACAAGCAGGACAACATGATCGAGTCGCCGGACTACCTCGATCCGGTGCACCAGATCCCGGTCTTCAGCCTGTACGGCACGGTGCGGCGCCCGACCGCGGCCATGATGGACAGCTTCGATGTGCTGCTGATCGATCTGCAGGACCTGGGCTGCCGCATCTATACCTTCATCACCACGCTGCGTTACGTGCTGGAGGAGGCTGCCAGGAGGCACCAGGCGGTGTGGGTGCTCGACCGGCCCAATCCCGTCGGGCGACCGGTGGAAGGGCTGACACTGCGGCCGGGCTGGGAGAGCTTCGTCGGCGCCGGCGCCCTGCCGATGCGCCATGGGCTCACCATGGGGGAGCTCGCACGCTGGTTCGTCGCGACGCTGCGTCTCGACGTCGACTGTCAGGTGGTGCCGATGCAGGGCTGGCAGCCGCAGGCCCCACCCGGGCACGGCTGGCCGGTGCGCGAGCGCACCTGGGTGAACCCGAGTCCCAACGCCCCGAACCTGTGGATGGCGCGCTGTTATGCCGGTGCGGTGATGGTCGAGGGCACGACGCTCTCGGAAGGCCGCGGCACGACGCGGCCGCTGGAGCTGCTGGGCGCCCCGGATCTGGATGTCGCGGCGCTGCTGGCGCAGATGCGGGCGCTGGCGCCGGCGTGGCTGCGTGGTTGTCTTCTGCGTCCCTGTTGGTTTGAGCCCATGTTCCACAAGCACGCCGGCAAGCTGTGCGCGGGATTCCAGGTTCACGTCGAGGACGCCGCTTACTACGATCACGAGGCGTTCCGGCCATGGCGGCTGTTCGCGCTCGCGTTCAAGGCGCTGCGGCGTCTGCGACCCGACTATCCGCTGTGGCGGGATTTCCCTTACGAGTACGAGCGCGGGCGCCTCGCCATCGACGTGATCAGCGGCGGCGAACTGCTGCGACGCTGGGTGGATGACCCGGCCGCGACTCCCGCCGACCTGGACGCGCTGGCGAACGCGGACGAATCCGCCTGGCGTGTGGAACGTCAGCAGGCGCTGCTGTACTGACGGGCGCCGCGCCGTTACGGGCGCTCGAACTGCGCAAAACCGCTGTAGCGCCACGGGCGCAGCGCCAGCACGAAAGCGGCGCCCACGCGGTCCTGTGAGGCGGAGCGATCCTGCTCGATCAGCTCCATGCACTCGCGCGCGGCGTTCTGCTGCACGCGCCTGAGCTGCGCCAGCACCTCCCGCGAGACAGTCGCACCATGGAAGAAGAACTCCTCGTGCGCTCCAACGAAGTGACTCGCCAGGAACTCACGCAGCAGCTTCTGGTGTAGGTAGCGCTGCACCGGTCCTCCGGGACGCCAGCTGAAGCGGCGGCTGACGAGCAGGCGCACGCGATTGTGGGGTTGCAACTCGATCACCTTCAAGCGGTCGAGCCTGATGAAATAGCGCAGCAGCTCGCGCTCGGTGAAGCGGTACCAGCGGATGATGTCCTCGAATGGTGTGCGGTTCACCACCAGCCAGGTGACCAGAAACAGCCGCGGGTCGGCGACGATCTCCCGCTCCTGGATCAGGGTCAGCTGCTTGGTGGGCGCGGCGTGCTCCTCGGCCCGCTCGAGAAGCTGGCGCATGCCGAGCCCTGCTAGTTCGCAGACGCGCTCGAAGCGCTCGAGCGAAAAATCCCCACGCGCAAACAGCCGTTTCACGGTGGCCAGACTCAGTTCCAGCTGCCGCGCCACTGCCCGGTAAGTCAGCCCCTGCTCACGCAGGGTGCGCTTGAGCTCTGCCACCAGCAGCGTCCGCTCGGACATGCCTTTCTCCCGTGAGGCCGGAGTATCACCAGATGATACCGGAAAGCTATCGGGAAGCTTCCTGACTCGTGAAAGTGGCTTAATACGAAACTTTCGTGGAAGACTGGCGCCGCGTTCCAACAAGAGCGGGGAGATCCGGCATGCGGACGTGGTGGGTGATCTGTGTGTGAAAAAGACACTTCCGCCGAGACGCTCTCCCGACCCTCAACCAGCAGGTAGGCCGAGATGCATTTGAACAACTCCATGACCCTCCCGAGCGCTCTGGTGCTCGTTGTCACCGTGGTTTTTCTGATCCTGGAGAGATTGTTTCCTGGCCGCGAGCTGCCACACGCCCGAGGCTGGTACCCGCGTGCGTTGCTGATAAATCTCACGCAGCTCGCGATCACCGTGGCCACTGCGCGACTTTGGAGTCGGCTGTTCAATCTCTCGCTGTTCCACCTGTCGACGTGGGACACGCCGGTTGTGGAAGGAGCCGTGGCGTGGTTCGTTGGAACGTTTTTCTTTTACTGGTGGCATGTGCTGCGGCATCAGAACGGCTTGTGGCTGCTGTTCCATCAGGTTCATCACTCGCCCGCGCGGATCGAGGCCGTCACCTCGTTTTACAAGCATCCGATCGAGATATTGAGCGATTCGTTCCTCAGCGCTCTCGTGCTCTATCCACTGCTGGGATGCTCGTTGTCTGGCGCCGTCTGGTACAACTTCTTCGCTGCGACGGGTGAATACCTATACCACTCGAACATTCGTACCCCGGGGTGGCTGAGGTACCTGGTGCAGACGCCGGAGCTTCACTCAATTCACCACCAGTACAACGTCCACAGATACAACTTCGCCGACGTCACACTCTGGGATCGGTTGTTCGGTACGTATAAGGACACCACGTCCTTTGCGACTCGATGCGGCTTCCCGAGAGGGGCTGAACAGAGACTGGGCGCCATGCTGCTGTTCAAGGACGTGTATCGAGAGGATCCGCGTGAGTCGGCCAACCACGCCGCCGCAACTTCCGCTAGCCGATGAGGCGCGCCCGTCTCTCTTCAGGCGTGCCGCGCCAGCGAGAGCGTGCGATCGAGGAGGACGATGAGGAGCGTGCTGGCCGCGAACTGCAGGAAGCGGGTGGGGTAGTCCCCCTCGACGGCCGACATGACCTGGGCAGAGGCGAACACCACGACGAGCAGGGCTGCTCCGACCCATTGGGTCCTGCGCCACACGAGCATCAGCGCCCCGGCGATCTCGACGGCGGCGAGCAGCAGGACGTGATGCGCGGAGTGGGCCGCGAGGGTCTGGAGGCTCGCCACGACGATCAGCGTGCTGAAGATCACGCGGTAGGCGGCCAGGATCCGCGCCGCGCTCATGGGGCGCAATCCGGCAGCAGAAAAGTGCGGCGCGCGGCGTCGCTCGCCAGCCGCTCCGGCCGGTACCAGCGCGTGAGTGCAGCCTTATCGAGCAGCTCCGGGTGAGCGCGCACCAGCGCGTCAAAGTCCGCCGCACCCCCGGACTCCTGCATCCGTTCTGCGACCAGCGACAGGAACGCGATCGTGACCGTCTGATTGAAGGCCTGCGGCTTGCCGGCGCGCGCGGTCATGGCGCGCAGCGCCCGGGAGTAGTGCAGCACGCTCTCCGCGAAGTCATGGCGGCGGAGCATCTCGAACGCCATGCGCACATGTTCGCGATGCGGGAAATTCCCGGGGTCGACCTCGCCGCGCGCGAAGCGCTCAAGGTCTGTAAGCTCAACGCTCATTCTCGTTCGCCTCGCGCAGCTGGTGAGAGTCCCGGGCGGTGAGGTCGAGGCCGTAGACCGCTTTCAGCGCCCGGATCTTTTTCACGGTGGCTGCCGAGAACGGCGCCTTGCCTTCGAAGGCGTGCAGGACGATGCCCTCGAGCAGGTCCCCGAGCGACAGGTCGAGCTCGGTCGCCAGAGCCTTCAACACCTTCAACAACCGGCTCTCCAGGCGCACGCCGGTCTGGGTACGGGTGACTTCTTTCATGGACTCATGGTACCAAGTTACCGAGGTACCATCAAGCCAGGAGTGTGCGGCGCGCCGCCACGCCCGAGACTGCGCCTGGGGCGGGGGCGCGCAGGAAATGACGCTGGCGGGCCAGTTCTGTTCTAATCCTCGGTTCCATGCAAACCGCACGCGACATCGCCGGCTATCGCAAGCACTGGGCCGAGCGCTTCGGCACCGCACCGTTCCTGCCCATGTCGCGCGCCGAGATGGACATCCTCGGCTGGGACAGCTGCGACGTCATCGTCGTGACCGGCGACGCCTACGTCGACCACCCGAGCTTCGGCATGGCCATCATCGGGCGGGTACTCGAGGCGCAGGGGTTGCGGGTCGGCATCATCGCGCAGCCCGACTGGCACAGCCCGGACGCCTTCGCCGCCCTGGGCGCACCGAACCTGTTCTTCGGCATTACCGCCGGCAACATGGATTCGATGGTCAACCGCTACACTGCCGATCGCCGCGTGCGCAGCGACGACGCCTATACCCCGGGAGGCGCCGCGGGTAAGCGGCCGGACCGCTCGGTGATCGTGTACGCGCAGCGCGCGCGCGAGGCGTTCCGCGACGTGCCGATCATCATCGGCGGCATTGAGGCGTCGCTGCGCCGCATTGCGCATTTCGATTATTGGTCGGAGAAGGTGCGCCGCTCGGTGCTCCTGGATGCCAAGGCGGACCTGCTGGTGTACGGCAACGGCGAGCGGCAGATCTGCGAACTAGCCCACCGCCTGGCGGGCGGTGAATCGATTCGCGACATCACCGACCTGCGCGGTACGGTGTTCGCGCGCCGCGGCATACCCGCGGACTGGATCGAGATCGATTCCACCCACCTGGATGCGCCCGGGCCGCTGAACGCGCCTGCCGACCCGTATGCGATGGAGGCCACAGGAGCTGCCGCGCCGGACGCGCCCAATGCGCCGTGCGTGGGTGCGCAGGCGGCAGCGGGCGGCGAGAAAATCGTGCGCTTCGTGCGCCGCGTGAAGAACGCCGATCGCGAGCGCAGCGTGATCCGCATGCCTGCCTGGGAGGCGGTCGCCGCGGATCCGGTGTTGTATGCGCACGCCTCGCGCATCCTGCACCTGGAGTCGAACCCGGGCAATGCGCGCGCCCTGGTGCAGCGCCACGGCGACACCGAGGTATGGCTGAACCCGCCGCCCATTCCGCTCACCAGCGGCGAAATGGACTGGGTGTACGAGCGCCCCTACCGCCGCGCGCCGCACCCTCGCTACGGCAAGGCGAACATTCCCGCCTACAAGATGATCCGCTTCTCGGTCACGATCCAGCGCGGCTGCTTCGGCGGCTGCACCTTCTGCTCGATCACCGAGCACGAGGGCCGTATCATCCAGAGCCGCTCGGAAGATTCCGTGCTGCGCGAGATCGAGGAGGTGCGCGACAAGGTGCCGGGCTTCACCGGCGTCATCTCCGATCTGGGCGGACCGACCGCCAACATGTACCGGCTCGCCTGCAAGAGCCGCGAGATCGAAAGCGCCTGCCGCCGGCCCTCGTGCGTGTACCCGGGCATCTGCCCCAATCTCGACACCGATCACGCGCCGCTCATCCGCCTCTACCGCCGCGCGCGCGCGCTCCCGGGCATCAAGAAGGTGCTGATCGCCTCGGGCGTGCGCTATGACCTGGCGATCGAGTCTCCCGAGTACGTGAAGGAGCTCGCCCAACACCACACCGGCGGCTACCTGAAGATCGCACCCGAAGCGCTCGCCGAGGGGCCGTTGTCGAAGATGATGAAGCCCGGGGTTGCCGCCTACGACCGCTTCAAGGAGCTGTTCGACCGCTACTCCAGGCAGGCGGGCAAGGAGCAGTACCTCATTCCTTACTTCATAGCGGCCCATCCGGGTACCCGTGACCAGGACATGCTGGAGCTCGCGCTGTGGCTGAAGACGAACGGCATGCGCGCCGATCAGGTGCAGGCGTTTCTGCCCGGACCCATGGCGACCGCAACCGCCATGTATCACTCGGGCAAGAATCCGCTCAGACGCATCACGCGCAGCAGCGAGGAGGTGTTGATCCCGAAGGGTCTGAAAGTGCGCCGGCTCCACAAGGCGTTTCTGCGCTATCACGACGCCAACAACTGGCCGATGCTGCGCGAGGCGCTGCGGCGCATGGGACGCGCCGATCTCATTGGCAACGGCCGCCACCAGCTGGTGCCCGCGTACCAGCCGGCGGGCACCGCTGCAACCCCGGCAGCCCGGCGCGACGCGCCGCTCCGACCGTTCCGCACGCAGCACACCGGACTGCCGCCGCTGCTCGGGCGGCGCGGCCGGCGGGGCCCGCAACCCTCCTGACGACCCGGACGTAAGGCCAAGGGAGCGGCGGGGGCAGCGCCTCACAGCTGCGCGATTGCGGATGCGGTCGGCGCAAGAGTAGGGTGAGCGTGATGAAGACCCTGGGCAACACGGCGCACTGCTCGCGCGCCGCGCTCGTGCTGTTGGCGACCCTGGCGCTGCGCGCCGTGCCCGCTGTTGCCGCGGCCGCGCCGCCCGCCGCCGACTCAGGCGCGGGGACGGCCGCCGTGCTCGAGATCAACGGACCGATCGGGCCTGCAACCTCGCGCTACGTGGTGCACGGCATCGAGTCGGCGCACGACAACGGCAGCCGCCTGGTGGTGCTGGAACTCGACACCCCCGGGGGACTCGACAGCGCCATGCGCGACATCATCCGCGCGATCCTGGCCTCGCCGGTTCCGGTGGTGAGTTACGTCACTCCTCCCGGTGCGCGCGCGGCAAGCGCCGGGACCTACATTCTTTACGCGAGCCATGTTGCGGCGATGGCGCCGGCGACCAACCTGGGGGCCGCGACGCCGGTTTCCATCGGCGGTGAGCCCGAGCCCGGCTCACCGCCCGTACCCACGCCGGGGGCTAACCCGGCGCAGGACAGGAACGACAAAGCCCCCGCAGCCAGTCCGCCCGCTCCGGGCGGCGGCGCGGCGCCGCCCAACCTGCCCGGGAGCGCGATGGAGCGCAAGGTTGTCAACGACGCGGTGGCCTACATCCGCGGCCTGGCCGAAGAGCGCGGCCGCAATGTCGAGTGGGCCGAGCAGGCGGTGCGCGGCGCCGCCAGCCTGTCGGCCACGGCTGCGCTGCAACAGAAGGTCATCGACGTCATCGCCCGTGACCTGCCGGAGCTGCTGACCCGAATCGACGGGCGCGAGGTACGCCTCGCCAACCGCACCGTGAAGCTTGCGACCGCCGGCCTCACCGTGGTGCGCATGAAGCCCGACTGGCGCACACAGCTGCTGGCGGTCATCACCAACCCCACGGTCGCGTACGGACTGATGCTGATCGGCATCTGGGGTCTGCTGCTCGAGGGCTACAATCCCGGCGCAGTACTGCCGGGTGTGGCCGGCTCGGTCTGCCTGCTGATCGCGCTGTTCGCGTTCCAGATCCTGTCGGTGAACTACGCGGGGCTGGCGCTGGTGGTGCTCGGCACCGCCATGATCATCTCGGAGTTTTTCTTCCCGACCTACGGTTCGCTCGGGGTAGGGGGTGTGATTGCATTCGTCGTCGGCTCGCTCATTCTCTTCGATACCGACGTGCCGGGCATGAGCGTGGGCCGGCCGCTGATCGGCGCGTTCGCGACCATGGGCGGCCTCATGATCGCGGGTATCGTGTACCTCGCGACCCGCTCCATGCGCCGTCCGGTCGCCACCGGGACGCAGGGCATGATCGGGGGAACGGCCGAGGTGGTTGCGGACTTCACCGGCCGGGGACGCGTGCGCTACGGCGGGGAGTTCTGGAACGCCCGCAGCGACGCCGCGCTGCGCGCCGGCGACCTGGCGCGCATCGTCAGGGTGGAAGGTCTAACATTGTGGGTGGAGCCGCAGTGAGCGCCGCTCAAAATCTCTGGAGACACTCATGTCGTTCGTGATCGCCATTGCCGTACTCACCGTCGTGCTGGTGTTCAGCGCCTTCAACGTGCTGAACGAATACGAGCGTGTCGTGGTGTTCACCCTGGGGCGCTTCACCGGCATCAAGGGTCCGGGGGTGGTACTCATCTGGCCCGGCATACAGAGGACGCGCCGGGTGGACCTGCGGGTCATCGTACTCAACGTACCCAAACAGGATGTGATCACGCGCGACAACGTGTCCGTCAAGGTGAACGCGGTGGTCTATTTCCGCATCGTCGATGCCGGCAGGGCCATCATCCAGGTGGCGAACGCCTTCGATGCCACCAGCCAGGTCGCGCAGACGACGCTGCGCTCGGTGGTGGGCCAGCACGAGATGGACGATCTGCTCGCGCAACGCGACAAGCTCAACGTCGACCTGCAGCGCATCCTCGACCAGGCCACCGAAACGTGGGGCATCAAGGTCTCGACCGTCGAGATCAAGGATGTCGATCTCGATGAAAGCATGATTCGCGCCATGGCGAAGCAGGCCGAAGCCGAGCGCACCCGGCGTGCGAAAATCATCCACGCCGAGGGCGAGAGCCAGGCGGCCGCGAAGCTGGCCGAAGCGGCGCAGGCCCTGGCGCGTCAGCCGAGCGCCCTGCAGCTGCGCTACCTGCAGACACTCGCGGACATCTCGCACGAGCGGACCCAGATCATCGTCTTTCCCCTGCCGCTCGATCTGATCAAGCCGTTCCTCGGCACGCACGGTGACTAGCAGCCGCACGCTCGCCATCGCGGGCCTGCTGCTGGCGCTCGCCACTGCCTGCGGCGCCTTCGGTGCCCACGCACTGAAGGCTCAGCTGGCACCCGAGCGCCTGCAGCTGTGGGAGACGGCGGTGCGCTATCAGTTTTTTCAGGCCCTGGGCCTCATCGGCGTCGGTCTGGCACTGCGCAGCCTCGATGTTGGCCCGCTGCGCGCTGCGGCGGCGCTCATCGTGGCCGGGGTGGTGCTGTTCTCGGGCAGCCTGTATGCCCTGAGCTTCGGTGCCCCGCGCGCACTCGGCTTGCTCACGCCGCTCGGCGGGCTCGCCTGGATCAGCGGTTGGCTGTTGTTCGCATTTGCGGCGTGGCGCCACTGATGTCAGCCCCGTGCCGGGTCCTGGCCGGGGCGCTTGCGCTGGCCGGCTGCTCGCACTCGCCGCCGCGGGTGCCGGCGCCGGCCGCGACCCCGCACGCGCAGATCGGCGCGTGGGGCCTGGATCTCACCGCCCGCGACACCAGCGTGAGGCCCGGCGACGATTTCTACCGCTATGCCGACGGCCTGTGGATCGACGCCCATCAGATTCCACCCGACCGCGCCCGCTGGGGTTCCTTCGACGAGCTCGACGAGCGCTCCCAGCAGCAGCTGCGCGGGATCGTCGAGGCGCTGCCCGCGGCGGCGCCGGACGGCAGCAGCGCGCAGAAGGTCGGTGACTACTATCGCGCCTACCTGGACAGCGCGGCCATCGAGCGCGCGGGGCTGGCGCCGGCGCGGGCGGGGCTGGATGCGATCGCCGCGGCGCACACGCACAAGGATCTGACGCGGCTCATGGGCCGCCCGGACCTGGGTCTGCGCTTGCCGGTGCGCATTGCCATCACCACGGACCAGAAAGACCCCGACCACTACGTGGTCTCGATCTCACAGAGCGGGCTCGGCATGCCCGACCGCGACTACTACCTGAAGGACGACGCGGTGTACGCGGCGCTGCGCGTCCAGTACGCGGCGCACATCGCGCGCCTGCTGACGCTGGCCGGAGAGCCCGACGCCGCCGCGGATGCCCAGTCGATACTCGACCTCGAGACGCGGATCGCGAAACTGCACTGGCCTGCCGCCAGGCGTCGCGAGCGCGATCTCACCTACAATCCGCGCACGCGCGTGGAGCTCGAGCAGCTCGCGCCGGGCTTCACCTGGCAGGTGCTGCTGGCGGCGGAGGGGGTCGATGCCCAGCCGCGCTTCGTGGTGCGCGAACTCGACGCCGTGCAGGGACTCGCGCAGCTGTTTGTGCAGGTGCCGGTCGAGCGCTGGCGCGCCTACTTCAGGTATCACTACCTGGTGAGCGTGGCCGAGGTGCTGCCGCGGGCGTTCGACGACGAGCGCTTCGATTTCTATGGCCGCACGCTCAACGGCCAGCCACAGCAGCGCGAGCGCTGGAAGCGCGCGGTAGGCGCGCTCGACGTCGATCTGGGCGAGGTGGTCGGCGCGCTGTACGTGCAGCGCTACTTTCCGCCCGCTTCGAAGCAGCAGGTGCTTGCCCTGGTGGAAAACCTGCGCGCGGCCTACGCGCAGCGCATCGAGCAGCTCCCCTGGATGACTGCCGCGACCCGCAAGGTGGCGCTCGAGAAGCTGGCGGCCTTTCATCCCAAGATCGGCTACCCGGACACCTGGCGCGACTACGCGGCGCTGTCGATCGTCCCGGGCGACGCATTCGGTAACCTGGTGCGCGCGCGGGTATTCGAGTGGCGCCGCCAGGTCGTGCGTCTCGGCGGACCCACGGATCGCGGCGAATGGGGCATGACTCCGCAGACGGTCAACGCCTACTACAACCCGACGTTCAACGAAGTGGTGTTCCCCGCGGCGATCCTGCAGCCGCCGTTTTTCGATCCGCAGGCGGACGCCGCCGTCAACTACGGCGGCATCGGCGCGGTGATCGGTCACGAGATGGGGCACGGTTTCGATGATCAGGGCGCGAAGTCCGATGCGCGCGGTGTGCTGCGCACCTGGTGGGCGCAAGACGACACCGATGCCTTCCGCAAGCGCGTCGACCGCCTGGTCGCGCAGTACGATGACTACGTCGTGCTGCCGGGACTGAAAGTCAACGGCCGCCTGACCCTCGGGGAGAACATCGGTGACCTCGGCGGGCTGTCGGTCGCCTACGACGCCTATCACCGCTCGCTCAAGGGCGCGCCGGCGCCGCAGCTCGATGGCCTCAGCGGCGATCAGCGCTTCTTCCTGTCGTTCGCGCAGATCTGGCGCGCGCTCAACCGCGACGAGCAGCTGCGCACCCAGGTGTTGAGCAACCCGCACAGCCCGCCGAAATTCCGCGTCAACGGCGTGGTACGCAACGTCGACTCCTGGTACGCCGCCTTCGATGTGCAACCGGGCGAGCAGTTGTATCTGCCTGCGGATGCGCGCGTCCACATCTGGTGAACTCCGGGCTGCCCGTCGACGAAGCGCTTGCGCCCCTGCGCGAGGCGCTCGGCACGCGCGGCGCGGCCGTGCTGCAGGCGCCGCCCGGTGCCGGCAAGAGCACGGTGGTGCCGCTCGCGCTGCTCGACGAGGCGTGGGCGCGCGGTAAGCGGCTCATCATGCTGGAGCCGCGCCGCCTCGCGGCGCGCGCCATTGCCCAGCGCATGGCACAGACGCTCGGCGAGAGCGTCGGGCGCACGGTCGGTTACCGCATGCGCTTCGACACGCGCGTGTCACGCGATACGCGCATCGAGGTGGTTACCGAGGGCGTGCTGACGCGGCTGCTGCAGAGTGATCCGGCGCTCGCGGGCGTCGCCGCCGTCATTTTCGACGAGTTCCACGAACGCAGCCTGCAGGCTGATCTGGGAGTTGCACTCGCCCTCGATGCGCGCGCCAACCTCACGCCCGACCTGCGGCTGCTCGTCATGTCGGCAACGCTGGATGGGGCGGCGGTGGCGCGCCTGCTGGGCGACGCGCCGCTCGTGAGCGCGCAGGGCCGCATCTTTCCGGTGGAGACCCGCTATGCCGGCTTTGGTCCGCCGGCGCTGCCCGACGCGCCGCCGGGCACCCGCCCGCAGGACTTACCTGAAAGACTCCTCGCGCAGCTGGTCAGCCGCGCACTGCAGGAGGAGCACGGCGACCTGCTGGTGTTCCTGCCGGGAGCGCGCGAGATCCGCCAGCTGCAGTCCTGGCTGAACGCCGCGCAACTCGCCTCCGGCGTGCAGGTCATGCCGCTGTTCGGCGACCTGGCGAGCGGGGAGCAGGATGCGGCGCTGGCGCCGGCCGTGCGCGGGGCGCGCAAGGTGGTGCTCGCCACGAACATTGCGGAAACGAGTCTCACCATTCCGGGCGTGCGCGTGGTCGTCGACTCCGGACTGGTGCGCCGCGCGTGCTTCGATCCGGTGACCGGCATGAGCCGCCTGGAGACACAGCGCATCTCGCGCGCTTCCGCGGATCAACGCCAGGGTCGTGCCGGGCGCCTGGCAGCCGGTGTGTGCTACCGGGCATGGAGCGAGGGCGCCCAGTCGACTCTGGCAGCGTTCACGCCGCCGGAGATCCTGGACGCCGATCTCGCGCCGCTGGCGCTGGAGCTGGCGAGCTGGGGCGCACGGGATGCCGAGGCGCTGCGCTGGCTCGATGCGCCGCCGGCAGCACAGCTGGGCAGCGCGCGGGACTTGCTCGCCCGTCTCGGGGCACTGGACAGCGCCGGACGCATCACCGCGCACGGGCGCGAGCTGGCGCGTCTCGCCGTGCATCCGCGCCTGGCGCACATGCTGCTGCGTGCGCGCGTGCTCGGACAGCTGCCGCTCGCCGCGCAGCTCGCGGCACTGTTGTCGGAACGCGATCTGCTGCGCGCGAGTGCGGGGACGCGCGATGCGGATATCCGTGCGCGCCTCGAGGTGATGCGCGGAGAGGAGCGCACGCCGGCGTTCGACCGGCCGGCGCTGCAGCGGGCCCGGCGCGCCGCGCGCGATCTCGAACGGCAAGCGGACAACGCCGGCGGCGCCGCCGGTGCAAGCCGCGCCGACACGGCTGGTGACGCGGGCCTGCTGCTGGCGTTCGCCTACCCGGACCGCATCGGCCGCAAGCGGGCGGGCGGGGCGGGCCGCTTCATTCTCGCCAACGGCCGCGGCGCGACGTTCACGGGGCCCCAGGGGCTGGCGCAGCAGGAGCTCATCGTGGCGGTGGACCTGGATGATCGCGAGCGCGACGCACGCATCCTGCTCGCCGCGCCGCTGCAGCGGCGCGACCTGATGGTAGCTTTCGCGGATCGCATCCGGCGCCGCGAGTCGGTGCAATGGAGCACACGCGAGCAGGCGGTCATCGCGCGCCGGACTGTTGAGCTCGATGCTCTGGTGCTGGAGGAGCAACCGCTGGCGGAAGTTCCCGCCGACGCGGCGCGCGCCGCGATGCTCACCGGGGTGCGTGAACTGGGGATCGCAGCACTACCGTGGAACCGGGAAGCGCGCGATCTGCAGGCACGGATCGAATTCGTGGCGGCAGCGCACGCCGCGTGGCCGGCGGTGTCGGATGCCGCCCTGGGTGCAACGCTGGAGGCCTGGCTCGCTCCGTGGCTCGACGGCGTGACGCGCCGCGAGCACCTCTCGAGAGTGCCGCTCACCGATGCCCTGCGTGCCCAGCTCACCTGGGAGCAACAGCGCGAGCTCGAGGAGTGGGCGCCTGCGAACCTTACGATGCCCAGCGGCTCGCGCATCCGTGTCGACTATCTGGATGACAGCGCGCCGGCGGTGTCGGTGAGACTGCAGGAGGTGTTCGGGCTGGCGGACACGCCGCGCCTGGGCCGCGGCCGCGTGCCCGTCACGTTCAAGCTGCTGTCACCGGCGCGGCGCCCGGTGCAGGTGACGCGCGACCTGGCGAGCTTCTGGCGCGGCGCTTATACGCAAGTGCGCAAAGACCTGCGTGGTCGCTACCCGAAACACTACTGGCCCGAGAATCCGCTCGAGGCGGAGCCCACACGCGGCGTGCGCCCCCGGCGCTAGCCGGAGAAACCCTGTGACGGCACTTCCAGCGCGCTGTTGAATTGGCTCGACAGGCTCTGAAAGGCGACCAGTGCGGTAAGCTCGACGATCGCGTCATCGTCGAAGCAGCCGTGCAGGCGCCGCATCAATGGCTCGCTCACCGGGAACTCGCCGCGAGTCATGACCTCGGCGTAGTCGAGTGCGGCCTGCTCGCGTTCGCTGAATATACGGCTGTCCCGCCACTGCCCCAGCGCCGCGCTCTTGGACTTCGAGCCTGCCCGGGCGTCAAGCAGTGCCGAGTTGATATCCACGCAGAAACGGCAGGCGTTGAGCTGCGCGACGCGCAGCGACAGCAGCGAGCGCAGTGCGGGCTCGAGCGGCGAACGCCTGCGCTCGAGCGCGCCGTAGAGCAACGCCACGCCGAGAAATACCCGCGGCGTGCGCCCCCACAGCAGCGCGGATTTCAACACCTGGCCGTACTTGCGTCTCTGATTCCAGAAGAACGGTCGCAGATACCAGCGATACTGCCACCAGGGTTTTTCCGGGATCCTCATGCGCGCTCCCGTGCTTGTCGGCGTCGCACCCGGTGCAACGGCCGGTACTGGGCCGCTGCAGCGGGGCGATCCGCGCGGCAGGGCAGACGGTTACTTGCTGTCGCTCTTCATCTTGTCTTTCGCCGCTGCGCACTCCTTCTTGCTCATTTCCAGGAAGCCCTGGCCCTTGCAGGAGTTTTCGCCCTTACACGCGTTGTGCGCGCTCTTGCAGGCCGATTGACCCTTGCACGCGTTCACGCCGGCGCAATGGATCTTGGCGTCAGTACCCGCCACGGCGGTGCTGATCAGGCCGCTGCCGAAGAGCATGGCGGCGGCGGTAGCGACGGCCACGCCGGAGCTGTTTTTCAATCGCATGGGTGCATTCCTCGTTGGCTTGTGAAGATCTGGCCGGGTGAGGCCCGGTCAGAGAGCAGACCGGGGCGAGCGGCGATTTGTCACGCGGCCGCATTGTCCGGCGCGGCGCCTGAACGTGCGGCGCGGGAGTCCGCGCTGCGGCCGAAGCGCCGCTGCAGCCAGTGATCCGCCGACAAAACACCCGGGCCGGCTATGGCGAGCCACAGGAACAGCGCCAGGTACTCGAATTCATCGAACCCGAGCAGCGTCTCGAGCGAATCGACCTCGGCCCATTTCGCCGAGCGGATGGCGACAATCATGGTGATACCGAGGGCGCCCGCCGAAATGCGCGTCAGCAGGCCCAGCAGCAGGAACAGTCCGCCGAAAAATTCAACTCCCGACACGAATGGCGCCAGCAGCTGAGGCAAAGGGATTCCCCAGCTTATGAAATTATCGGTCACCTGCGGGAGGCTGGTGAGCTTGCCCCAGCCGCTCCACAGAAATACCCAGCCGACGGTGATGCGGGCGAACAGGGGAGCCAGCCAGCCCAGATGCCCGGCGATGTGCCGGGGCCAATCGATCAGCCATTGGACGAGAAACTTCACGGGTGCTCCTGTCGAATGCGGTAACAGTTGGGCGAGAGGACCGGGCAGTCTGGCGCGATATTGCCGGAGCCGCAGACCGGCGTGCGTATAATCCTCATCTTCAGGTACCGCAGCAATCATGCGCAATTCTGAGCCTGGATCCCCGGTCTCCTCAATCGGTGGGCGGCTGCCCGCAGCGGACGCGGACGCGCCCATCACGCGACTGTTCGAATCGATGCGTCCCGATCTGCTGCGCTTTGCCCACTGGCTGGCTCGCGACCGGGCGATTGCGGAGGACATCGTGCAGGAGGCGCTGTTGCGCGCGTGGCGATCCCGCGACGCTCTGAAGGATCCGAGCGCGGCGCGTCCCTGGCTGCTCACCATCGTGCGGCGCGAGCACGCCCGGCTCTACGAGCGCAAGCGCCTCGAGTTGGTGTCGCTGGACGAAGTGGCCGAGACCCAGGCGAGCCCCAGGTTCTCGGAACCCGGCGGCGAGTTGTTCGCGCTGCGCCATGCGATCATGAAATTGCCCATCGAATATCGCGAGCCTCTCGTCCTGCAGGTGCTGGGCGGTTTTTCCACCGAGGAGATCGCCCGCGAGCTGGCGCTTTCCGCTACCGCCGTGCTGACGCGGCTGTTCCGCGCGCGCAATAAACTGCGCGTCATTTGCGGCCTGACAGCCGCCCCCGACCTCGCTCCCAGGGAGAACCCGCCGTGACCTGCGAGGAGGCACGGCTGCTGATCGGTGCCGATCCCGGCGCCGCGACGCCGGCGCTCGAGGAGCACCTGGCGACGTGCGCGGCCTGCGCCAGGTTCCGCGACGAGATGCGCTCTCTCGATGCCGATATCCGCCGCGCGCTGGAGCGGCCGCCCGACATCGCACGCCGGCGCGCGGGCAGGCAGCCGCTTCCCTGGCGCCAGTGGGCGCTGGCCGCGAGTGTCGTGCTCGCGACCCTGGCGGTGCTCGGAGTGTGGCTGCTGCGGCCGAGCGACACGCTCGCCCGCGAAGTCGTGGCGCACGTCCGGGGAGAACCCGACAGCTGGCTCGCCACGCAGCACGTCAGCGCCCAGGGCATAACCCAGGCGTTGCACGGCGCCGGCGTCGCACTCGACATCACCTCGGACAAGATCATGTACGCGCAGAGCTGCTGGTTCCGCGGGCATTACGTGCCGCACCTGGTGATACAGACCGCGCGCGGGCCGGCGACGGTGCTCATCCTGCGCCACGAGCAGGTGCGCGCGCGCCGCGCCTTTCACGAGGCGGGAATGACCGGGGTGATCGTGCCCGCGGAGCAGGGCAGCATCGCGGTGCTGACGCGCGGCGCGGGTGACCTGGACGACCTCGCCGGGCAGATGCAGCACGAGGTGCACTGGCTGGCGGACGCGCATTAACCACAATTCCCGGAGGCAGATGATGAGCGGATTCAATCGTCGCGACCTGTTCGTCGGTGCCGGAGGTGTGTTCGCGGCCTGGGTGACGCGCCCCGGCGCGTCCGCCGCCGCGCCCATCCCGCCGGCGCCCGTGGCGCGGGTCGCGGTCGTCAAGGACACCTATTTCGGGGAAACCCTGAGCGACCCCTACCGCTGGATGGAGAACGACAAGGATCCGGACTGGTTGCCGTTTCTCAAGGGTCAGAATGAGCACACGCGCGCGGTGCTCAACACCATCCCCGGGCGCGAGCAGCTGTTGAAGCGGATTCAGCAACTGTCGGGCGACGCGGCGGCGACGCGGCAGGTGAAGCGGGCCGGGGGCAAGCTGTTCATCCAGCAGCGGCCGGCCGGTGCCGACAACTTCAAGCTGTTCGTGCAGGAGAACGGCGTCAGCCGTGTGCTCATCGACCCCACCGTGCTCAGCGGCCCGACCAGCCATATGTCGCTCGACTGGTGGCAGCCCTCGCCCGACGGCTCCCATGTCGCGTACGGGCTTTCCAAGGACGGCAGCGAGGACTCGATCCTGCATGTTGTGCGCGTGGCCGACGGGCGCGACCTGCCCGAGCGTATCGCCAACACCGAGGCCGCCGACCCGCAGTGGCTCGATGACGGCTCAGGCTTCTTCTATAACCAGCTGACGGGCGCGGTGGACACGCCCGAACGCTACCTCGACAGCCAGGCGCGCTTTCACAAACTGGGCACCGACCCTGAGTCCGATCCGATCCTGATGAAGCGCGGACTGGACACCCGGGTGCAGTACGAACGCATCCAGGCGCCGGCAGTCCGGACTTTTCACGGCTCGCGCTGGGCATTGCTGGTGCTCCAGGATGTGCGCACTGAAACGCGCTTGTTTCTCGCCCCGGTGGCTGACGCCGTGGCGAACCACGCCCACTGGGTGCCGGTGGCGGGCTTCGAAGACGAGATCACCGACGCCTCGATCGACGCTGACACGATCTATCTGCTCGCCAACAAGGGCCATCCGCGCGGGCGCATTCTCAAGACCTCGGTCACCGCCCCTGCGGTGGCGAGCGCCACCGAAGTGGTTGCGGAAGGCGAGGTGGTCATCGAGGGATTGCAGCGGGCCAAGGACGGACTGTATCTCGACATGCTGGATGGCGGCATCAGCCGCCTGCGGCGTCTCACCCGCGACGACCGGGTCGCGGAAATCGCGCTGCCGTTCGAAGGAACCGTGCGCGCACTGGCCTGCAACGCGACTGAGGACGGCGCTCTGTTCGCACTCGCGGGCTGGCTCACGCCGGAGGACATCTGGTCGGTCGATCTGCAGGGCCGGGTGGCCGCCACCGGCCTCACTCCCAGGCCGCCCATCGACGTCGCCGGCTACGAGGCGCAGCGGTTCTTCGCCGCAGCCCGGGACGGCACGCGCATCCCCTACACACTCCTCTACAGGAAGGGATTGAAGCCTGATGGCAATACGCCCGCCTGGATCTGCGCCTACGGTTCCTATGGCATCAGCGCCTATACGCCGGCGTTCGCGGGACGAACCCTGGCACTGATCGACGCGGGTTTCATTGTCGGCTACGCCAACGTGCGCGGCGGTGGCGAGTACGGGCGCGACTGGCACAAGGCGGGGCAGCTTGCGAACAAGCCCAACACCTGGCGCGATCTGATCGATGTGTGTGAGGAGCTGTGCGCGAAGAAGTACACGTCGCGGTCGCGGCTCGCCATCGGCGGGCGCTCAGCGGGCGGCGTCACCGTCGGGCGCGCCATGACGGAACGCCCGGAGCTTTTCGCCGCGGTCATTGACGGGGTCGGCTGGTCAAATCCGCTACGCTACGTCGCCGAGCAGAACGGCTACGGCGAAGAGCCCGAATGGGGCGCGATTTCCGAACCGGCGGGCTATCGCGCGCTCAAGGGGATCGACAGCTATCAGGCGGTGAAGGACGGCGTGGCGTATCCGGCGGTGCTGCTCACGACCGGTGTGACTGATCCCAGAGTCGGTCCGTTTCACGTCGCGAAGATGACCGCGCGGCTGCAGGTGGCGAGCAGTTCACACAAGCCCATCCTGCTGCGCGTCGACTTCGACGCGGGCCACGGCATCGGCTCGACCCGCGCGCAGCAGGACCGCGAGACGGCCGATACCTACGCGTTCCTGCTGTGGCAAACGGGCGTGACGGGTTTCCAGCCGGCGTGAGGATCAGCCCCCGCCGGGGATGGCAACACCTCTGACAACCGCCGGACGGGCGAGGAACCCATCGAGTGCCCGTGTGACCTGCGGAAAGTCCGTGATACCTACCAGCTCACCTGCCTCGTAGAAACCGATGAGGTTTCTCACCCACGGCAGAATGGCCATATCGGCGATCGTGTAGGCGTCACCCATGATCCAGGTGCGGCCGGCGAGCCGCGAGTCGAGCACAGCGAGCAGGCGTTTCGTTTCCGCGACGTAGCGCTCACGCGGCCGCTTGTCCGGGTAGTCCTTGCCCGCAAACTTATGGAAGAAACCGAGCTGTCCGAACATCGGGCCAACGCCGCCCATCTGGAACATGAGCCACTGAATAGTCTGGTAGCGGGCGGCCGGATCCCGCGGCAGGAACTGGCCGCTCTTCTCGGCGAGATAGATCAGGATCGCACCGGATTCAAACAACGGCAGAGGCTTCCCGCCCGGACCGCCGGGATCGAGAATGGCCGGGATCTTGCCGTAGGGATTGAGCGATCGAAACTCCGGGGACAGCTGCTCATGGGTATCGAAACTGACGCGATGCGGCTCGTAGGGCAGGCCCGTTTCCTCGAGCATTACCGAGATCTTGACGCCATTCGGCGTAGGCAGGGAATAGAGCTGTATCCGGTCGGGATGCTGCGCGGGCCATTTGTGGGTGACCGGGAAGGCCGAAAGATCCACCGTGGCGCTCAGCGCTCGCCCCAGAGCTCAGCTATTTTGCCGGTTCGCGGCCGGGACCAGCATCCCGTCGGCCAGCATCACAGCATGCCCCCACTGGGGCGGCTCGATGTGTGTCGTACCTTTCCAGACCGCGTAGTCGCCGGGACAGGCGGCGCTGAGCCGAACGAGCTCGGCGCGCGCCAGCGGACGCGTCTCGTACAGAACGGAAGATAGGCGGTGCTGCCGCCGGCCGGGCGCGCCGGTGCTTTGCACGACGTAGAACACGTCTGCGGGAGCAGCACGTGAGGCGTAAAGGCTCATGGTATCTTCCAGGATGCGGCCCGGGCGCGCATTGCATGCCGATCGGTGGCGTGAGCGAGTTTGCGCTCCTCACGCCGTCGCCTTCCGTACGCTCGCGCACGCAGCGGTGGCTGCACGAGTGTGCGGCGGCGTACCGATCGGGTCATGGATTTGAGACAGCATCGCTCATCTAAGGAGACGGTCATGCCTGCCGCCCGGTGCCCTTGCGAAAGAGCTGACGCGCTACAAAATTGAACTTTCTCGTCCCTCGTGTCCTCGGGTGGGGCCCGGCCGATTCGCCCTGGGACAATGGCGAGGTGCTGCGCGCTGAGCTCTTCAGCATCGAGCGTCTCGAGCAGCACGCGGCAAGCCTCGCGGCCGCACAGCAGGTCACCCGGCGCCGAACGACCCGCCCCTCTCTCAGCGTGCGGCTCAAGGACAATGAGTCGGCGCTGCTCGCGGCATATCGCGCCATCGTCGCAGCCGTGGCGGACGGCCGCGCGATCACCCCCGCCGCCGAATGGCTGATCGACAACTATCACCTCGTTGAAGATCAGATCCGGGAGGTGCGCCAGGACCTTCCGCCGACTTTCTATCGGCTGCTGCCCAAGCTGGCGAGCGGGCCTTTCAATGGCTATCCGCGCGTGTTCGGCCTGGCGTGGGCTTTCGTTGCCCATACGGACAGCCGTTTCGATCCGGACACGCTGCGCCAGTTCGTGCGCGCCTATCAGCGCGTTCAGCCTCTGACCATCGGCGAGCTGTGGGCGGTCGCGATCACGCTGCGGATCGTGCTGGTCGAGAATCTCCGCCGCGCCGCGACCCGCATCGTAAGCGGTCGTGCCGCACGCCAGGAAGCCGATGCCGTGGCGGACCGGCTGCTGGGCGTCGACGGGCATGCGGCGGAGCCCGATGCCCTGATTCGCAGCCATGCACGCTACGCCTCGCTTGCGCCCGCCTTCGTAGTCCAGCTCGCCCACCGGCTGCGGGAGCAGGATCCGCGGGCAACCCCGGCGCTGCGATGGCTGGAGGAGCGCCTGGCGGCGCAAGGAAAAACGTCCGACGCGATCGTGCACGAGGAGCATCAGCGCCAGGGCGCCTCGAACGTGACCGTGCGCAACATCATCACCAGCATGCGGCTGCTCTCGGATGTGGATTGGCCGGAGTTCTTCGAGAGCGTCAGCCTCGTCGATGAGGCGCTGCGCGCGGGCAGCGACTTCGCGGCGATGGACTTTCGTTCCCGTGACCTTTACCGGCGGGCGATCGAGCAGCTGGCGCGAGGCTCCGATCGGACGGAGCTGGAGATTGCGCGAGCAGCCCTGGCGGCTGCCGACCAGGCCGTCGCAAGCCGCCAGCGCGACCCGGGTTATTACCTCATCGCCGCCGGACGACACGCCTTCGCAGCCACGGTCGGCTATCGGGCCTCGCTGTGGAGCCGGTCCGGCCGATTCAATGCCGCGCCTGGCTTCGGCGGCTATCTCGGCGCCATCGCGCTGATCAGCGCGCTCGTGTTGGCGGTGCCGTTGCTGGCGCTGCACGCGCAGGGAATCGCCGGCCTGCGCCTGGCAGTGCTGGCACTGCTCGGCCTCATCCCCTCGATCGATGCGGCGGTCGCGCTGGTGAACCGGGCCGCCATGATGATGTTCGGCGCAACGACCCTGCCGGGCCTGGCGCTGCGCGGCGGCGTCCCGTCAGCGCTGCGCACGATGGTGGTCGTGCCCACGCTTCTCACGACGCGCGCGGCGCTGGAAGCGCAGCTCGAGGGCCTCGAGGTTCACTACCTGGCCTCACCCGAAGGCGAGCTGTACTTCGCGTTGCTTTCGGACTGGACGGATGCCCCCAGCGAGAACGCCGCCGGGGATGCGGCGCTGCTCGACCTTGCCGCGGCGGGCATCGCGCGGCTGAACCGTCTCTACGGCACGGGCGCGGCAGGCGACCGCTTCCTGCTGCTGCACCGTCGCCGCGTCTGGAGCGACGGGCAGAAACGCTGGATGGGATGGGAACGCAAGCGCGGCAAGCTCCAGGAATTGAACCAGCTGCTGCGCGGCGCGACCGATACGACCTTCCTGCATCCAGGGGGGCGACCGCCTGCCGTTCCGCCCGACGTCCGCTATGTCATTACGCTCGACGCCGACACCCGGCTGCCGCGAGAAACGGCGCTGCGGCTGGTCGGCAAGATGGCCCACCCGCTGAACCAGCCGCGGTTCGACGCCGCAACCGGCGATGTCCGCGAGGGATACGCCGTGCTGCAGCCGCGGGTGGCGCCGTCGCTGCCGGTCGGTCGCGAGGGGTCGCCGTTTCAGCGCGTCTTCTCAAGCGCGAGCGGCATCGATCCGTACTCAGCCTCAGTCTCCGACGTCTACCAGGATCTCTTCAGTGAAGGCTCGTATGCCGGCAAGGGCATCTATGACATCGACGCCTTCGACGCTGCGCTGACCGGACGTGTGCCCGAGGACTCACTGCTCAGCCACGATCTCTTCGAAGGAATATTTGCGCGCGCCGGTCTGGTTTCCGACGTCGAGGTCGTTGAGGAATTTCCGTCGCGATATGACGTAGCCGCCGCGCGCCAACATCGCTGGGCGCGCGGCGACTGGCAATTGCTGCCGTGGATCCTGGGCAGGCGCCAGCGGCGCGCCGGCGGCCGCGGCACCCTGCCGCTGATCGGCCGTTGGAAGATGTTGGATAACCTGCGGCGCACGTCGTCCCCGCCGGCAAGCGTGGCCGCGTTGCTGGCGGGATGGCTGCTGCCGCGAGACGCCGCCCTCATCTGGACGGCTTTTGTCGTGTCGACGATCGCGCTGCCGACCCTGCTGCCGGTGCTCGCAGCGATCGTGCCGCGCCGCGCCGGCATCAACGCCCGCAGCCACCTGCGCGCCCTCGCCAGGGATGCCGCCCTCGCTGCCGCGCAGTTTTCCCTGCTGATTTGCCTGCTTGCGCACCAGGCGTGGCTGATGGCCGATGCCATCGGCCGAACCCTGATTCGTCTGCTCGTGACACGGCGCAATCTGTTGCAGTGGGTCACTGCCGCTCAGGCTAACCTCAGCTCGCGGCTCGACCTCAAGGGCGCCTATCGGCGCATGAGTGGCGGCGTCGCGATCGCCATCGCCGCCGCCATCCTGGTGGAATGGCTGCGACCCGATGCCTGGTGGGTGGCGGCGCCGTTCGTGATGCTGTGGATCGCATCTCCCGCCCTTGCCGTCCGGATCAGCCGCTCGCCGCTCGTCGAGGGTCGCCTGGCGCTCACCAACCCGGACGCAGGCGCCCTGAGACTGGTCGCGCGGCGCACCTGGCGCTATTTCGAGACGTTCGTTACGGCGGACGACCACATGCTGCCGCCGGACAACTTCCAGGAGGACCCGCGGCCGGTTCTGGCCCATCGCACCTCGCCCACCAATCTCGGCCTGTACCTGCTGGCGGCGGTCAGCGCCCGCGACTTTGGCTGGGCCGGCACGCTGCAGACCGTCGAGCGACTGGAAGCGACGCTCGCGACGATGGGCAGCCTGCAGCGGTTTCGCGGTCATTTCTACAACTGGTACGACACGCGGGATCTTCGCCCGCTGGACCCGCGCTACGTCTCCTCCGTGGACAGCGGCAATCTGGCGGCGCATCTGCTCGCCCTCGCGAATGCCTGTCGCGAATGGAGCGACGCTCCCCGCTCACCTCGCGAGCCGTTTGCCGGTATCGCCGATGCCCTGACTCTGGCGCGCGAGGCCCTGCGGGAGCTTCCCGCCGACCAGCGAACCCAGGTGATCACGCACCGTCAGGTCGAAGACGCGCTCGATGTCCTCGCGTCCGCGCTCGGCAACGTCGCGGTCGTGTCCGGGGAGCTCGCGGAGCAACTCGCCCACAGCGCAGCTCATGCCGCGACCCTGGTCGACATCGCGCGAGCACTGGCCGGTGAACTCAGCGCCGACGCGGGCGCCGACATACTCTTCTGGGCGGAGGCGGCGCAAGGCTCGATCGAGAGTTGGCGCCGCGATGTCGCGCAGACGGACGCGGAAGCCGGCAGCCTGAAGCGGCGTCTGGCAAGCATCGAGTTGACGGCGCGCTCGATGGCCGACGCGATGCAGTTCGGCTTCCTGCTCGATGGCGAGCGCCGGCTTCTGTCGGTCGGCTACCGCACTGCCGAGGGCGCTCTGGACCCGAGCTGTTATGACCTGCTTGCCTCCGAGGCGCGCCTGGCGAGCTTCGTGGCGATCGCCAAGAGCGACGTGCCGGCGCGGCATTGGTTTCGGCTCGGGCGCGCGGTCACTGCGGTCGAACACGGGGCGGCGCTCATTTCCTGGTCGGGCTCGATGTTTGAATACCTGATGCCGTCGCTCGTCATGCGTGCACCGGGCGGAAGTCTTCTGGAACAAACCAACCGCCTGATCGTCCGGCGCCAGATCAGCTACGGCGCCGAGCTCGGCATCCCGTGGGGCATTTCGGAATCCGCCTACAACGTGCGCGACCTCGAGCTCACCTACCAGTATTCGAACTTCGGCGTGCCCGGCCTCGGGCTCAAGCGCGGCTTGAGTGAAAACACGGTGATAGCGCCGTACGCTACGGCGCTCGCGGCGATGGTCGATCCGCGCCGCGCGGCGCGCAATTTCGCGCAGCTCACCCTGTGCGGCGCGCGCGGACGCTACGGGTTCTATGAGGCGCTCGACTACACGCGCAGCCGCCTGCCGGAAGGTTCGCGGGTTGCGATCGTGCGCGCCTTCATGGCCCATCACGCGGGCATGACCGTGGTGGCTCTGGGCAACGTCCTCTTCGATGGACGGATGCGCGAGCGCTTCCACTCGGAGCCGAGCATCCAGGCGACGGAGCTCTTGTTGCAGGAGCGCACGCCGCGCGACGTCTCAATGGCGCATCCGCGTGCCGAGGAAGTCACGACGGCGGCGCGGGTGGTGCAATTCCCGGAGGTGCGACGTCTGCTCACGCCGCACGCAGCCACGCCGCAGGCGCATCTGCTCTCGAACGGCCGCTACTGCGTGATGCTCACGGATGCAGGCTCCGGCTACAGCCGCTGGCGCGCTCTCGACGTAACGCGTTGGCGTGAAGACTCGACGCGCGACGACACCGGCAGCTATTTTTTCCTGCGCGACACCGAGAGCGGCGCCGTGTGGTCGGCGACCTATCAGCCGAGCGGCATCGAGCCCGACAGCTACCAGGCGACCTTCGCCGAGGATCGCGCGGAATTCGTTCGCCATGATGCAATGATCGTGACGACGCTCGAGATCGTCGTTTCGCCGGAGGATGACGCCGAGGTTCGCCGCGTATCGATCGCGAACGGCGGCAACCGCGTGCGCGACATCGAGATCACCTCCTGTTGCGAGCTGGCGCTCGCACCCCCCGCAGCCGACGCGGCGCATCCGGCGTTCTCGAAGCTGTTCGTGCAAACCGAATATGTCGCCAAGGTGGGCGCCATCCTGGCAACCCGGCGGCGGCGCTCGCCCGCCGAGCCGCAGATCTGGGCGGCCCATCATGCAGTCGTCGAAGGCGAGGCGCTCGGCAAGCCGGAGATCGAGACCGACAGAGCCCGGTTTCTCGGCCGCGGGCGCGGGATCAGGAGCCCGGTCGCCGTGTTGGACGGCCGGCGTCTGTCCAATACGGTCGGCACGGTGCTCGACCCCGTGTTCGTGCTGCGGCAGCGCGTGCGGGTGCCGGCGGGCGCGACCGTGCACGTCGCATTCTGGACCAGCGCCGCTGCGTCCCGCGAGAGCGCGCTCGACCTGGTGGACAAGAATCACGAGCCGAACGCCTTCGTACGCGCCTCCACGCTGGCCTGGACTCAGGCGCAGGTGCAGCTGCGCCATCTCGGTATCGATGCGGCCGAGGCCAGCCTGTTTCAACGCCTCGCGGGCCACGTGCTGTTCGCCGATGCGTCGATGCGTCCCTCGAGCGACACCATCGGCCGCGGCGGCGGCGGGCGGGCGGCGCTGTGGGCTCACGGGATTTCCGGGGACCTGCCGATCGTCCTGCTGCGGATCAATGATGTCGAAGACATCGGCATCGCACGCCAGCTGTTGCGGGCTCACGAATACTGGCGCATGAAGCAGCTGGCCGTCGATCTCGTGATTCTGAACGAGCGACCGGCTTCCTACGTCCAGGACCTGCAGATCGCGCTGGAGACGCAACTGCGCGTGAGCCAGTCACGGCCGCAGCTGGGCGCGGATGAGGCGCGCGGCGCCGTATTCCTGCTGCGCATGGATCTGGTCCCGGAACAGACGCACGCACGGCTTGCCGCCGTCGCTCGCGTGGTGTTGGTCGGACAGCGTGGCAGCCTGGCGGATCAGCTGGAGCCGCTGCGCTCGCACCCCGCGCCCGCCCCGCGGCTGCCGCCGAGCGAGCCGCCGACGGAAGCGCTCGCGGTCGATCCGATGTCGCGCGAGCTCGAATTCTTCAACGGACTCGGAGGATTCGCCGCCGATGGGCGCGAATACGTCATTCTCCTGGGGCCGGGGCAGTCGACGCCCGCTCCGTGGATCAATGTCATCGCCAATCCAGGCTTCGGATTCCAGGTCGCGGCCGACGGCGGCGGTTTCACCTGGTCGCTCAACAGTCGCGATAATCAGCTCACGCCGTGGTCGAACGATCCCGTCACGGATCGCCCGGGCGAGGTGCTGTATCTGCGTGACGAGGAAACCGGCGAGCTGTGGGGACCGACCGCCGCGCCGATTCACGATCCGGGCGCGTCCTACCGGGCCCGGCACGGACTGGGATACAGCCGCTTCGAGCACGCTTCGCGCGGCATCGCGCTCGATCTGCTCGTGTACGTCCCGAGCGGCGATGCCGTCAAGATCTCGCGCCTGAAGATCCGCAACACCTCGCCGCGTCCGCGCAGACTCTCGGTCACGGCGTATGTCGAATGGGTGCTCGGGTCTTCGCGGCCCGCCTGCGCGCCGTTCATTGTGACGGCCATCGATCCCGACACGGGAGCCATGTTCGCGCGCAACCCGTGGAGCGCCGAGTTCGGCTCGCGGGTGGCGTTCGCCGATCTGGCCGGGCGGCAGACGCAGTGGACCGCCGACCGGCGCGAGTTTCTCGGACGCCACGGCGCGCTCGACAGGCCGGCCGCCCTCGCCGGGGACACTGCCCTGTCCGGACGTGTAGGCGCCGGCCTCGATCCGTGCTGCGCCCTGCAGACTGCGCTCGAGCTCGCGCCGGGTGAGACGGTGGAGATCCTGTTCTTCCTGGGCGAGGCGGCGAATGCCGCGGCCGCGCAAGCCGTGCTCGCACGCTATCGATCGGCCGATCTCGATGCCGTGCTGCGCGCGGTGATCGGGTACTGGGACGAGGTACTCGGCACGGTTCAGGTGAAGACACCGGACCGCTCGCTCGACATTCTGCTCAATCGCTGGCTGCTCTATCAGACGCTCGTCTGCCGCATGTGGGCCCGCTCGGCCTTCTATCAGGCAAGCGGCGCGTACGGCTTCCGCGACCAGCTCCAGGATGCCATGGCGCTGGTCGTGTCGAGACCGGCGCTGACACGCGAACATCTGTTGCGCGCGGCGGCACGCCAGTTCATCGAGGGCGACGTGCAGCACTGGTGGCTACCGCAGACGCGCGAGGGGTCGGGCGGTGCCGGCGTTCGTACACGTATTTCCGACGATCGGGTGTGGCTGGCGTACGCCACGGCTCACTACGTCGAGGCGAGCGGCGATCTGGCGCTGCTGGACGAGCGAGTTCCCTTTCTCGAAGGCCGCGCGCTGTTGCCGGACGAGCACGACGCCTATTTCCAGCCGCTGGTCTCGGATCACGCCGCCGCCCTCTTTGAGCACTGCGCGCGAGCGCTCGACCAGAGCCTGCAGACCGGAGAACACGGTCTGCCTCTGATCGGCACCGGCGACTGGAACGACGGCATGAACCGCGTGGGCGAGAGGGGCCGGGGCGAAAGCGTCTGGCTCGGATGGTTCCTGCAGGCAACACTCGTGGCATTCGCGCCTCTGGCGCGAGCACGTGAGGAAGATGCGCGCGCGACACGCTGGCTGGCGCACGCGGCAGCGCTGCGAAAATCGCTCGAGCAGGAAGCGTGGGACGGCGACTGGTACCGGCGAGGCTACTATGACGATGGGACGCCGCTCGGATCGGCGGGGAGTGCGGAGTGCCGCATCGACTCCATCGCACAATCCTGGTGCGTGATCGCCGGGGCGCCCGAGCCGGCCCGTGCCCGGCGTGCCATGTCCGCCGTAGAGAGCGAGCTCATCCGGCGCGATGCCGGTCTGGCCTTGTTGTTTACACCGCCCTTTGACCGCACACCGCTCGATCCGGGCTACGTCAAGGGCTATCCGCCCGGCATCCGGGAAAACGGCGGACAGTACACTCACGCCGCCACCTGGTTGGTGATCGCGTACGCAATGCTCGGTCAGGGCGACAAGGCGGCGCAGCTGTTCTCGCTTCTCAATCCGATCAACCGCACCAGCACGCGCGCATACCTGCACCGCTACAAGGTGGAGCCCTACGTCGTCGCCGCGGACGTCTATTCGGTAGCGCCGCACGTCGGGCGCGGCGGTTGGACGTGGTACACCGGCTCGGCCGGCTGGCTGTACCGGGCCGGCCTCGAATGGATCCTCGGATTTCGCGTGCAGGGGGCAAGCCTGCTGCTGACGCCATGCATCCCCGAGAGCTGGCCGCACCTGGAGATCGTGTTCAGGTATCGCAGCGCACGCTACGAAATCCTGATCGACAATCCAGGCGGTGTCAGCCAGGGGGTCGCCCACGGCGAGTGCGACGGCAAGACGCTGAGCAATGGGCAAACGCGGATTACCCTGGTTGATGACGGCAAGACCCACAGCGTGCGGCTGGTCCTCGGGCCAGGCTCTGCGTAAGCATGGCCGGCGCAGTGCAGCAAGCCGTTATGTCCGCGGGCATCCCCGATTGATGGTAGAAGTAGAGAAGGCAGGCGAGGGCGCCGCCGGGCGGCGTACGGACGACGCCCGGCCGCGAGCCCAGGGCTGCAACGAGCTCGCCGGCGACGGCGGGACCGCGAGGACTCAAGAGACCGAAATGGACTGGAATTCCGCGCAAGTCAACTGGCAGCAGTTCAGGTGCGAAGTGCACGCAAACTGGGGGCGGCTCACCGCCGGTCACCTCGACGTGATTGCGGGCAGGCGCGCGCGTCTTGCGAATAAGATTGAAGAGGCGTACGGCGTCACGGGCGATGAAGCCGAGCGGCAGATCAAGCGCTTCGAAGCGCGCAACCAGCACCCGCGTCCCGTGAGCTTTCGTTGAGCAGCCGTCGTGGCCGCGCATCCGTTGACACAATCCAGGCAGCTGAGCCAAGGCGCCGCTCGCATATTGATAGTCGATGACGACGTGCATGCCGCCGCTGCTCTCGCGTCCTTGCTGCAATCGGCGGGCTACGGCGATGCGCGCGTCGCGCACACCGGCGCGACGGCTCTTGCTGTGGCTGTCGAGTTCGTGCCCACGATCCTGCTCGTGGACCTGGATCTGCCGGACATGAGCGGTTATGCCGTCGCCCGGCAGCTCTCGCAGCATCCGCAGCTGCGGAACCTGAGGCTGATTGCATTGACGGCTAACAGTGCGCACCCCGGCCGCGAACTCGCGCGTGAGGCGGGGATCGAGCGATACCTGATCAAGCCCGTCGGCGCCGCGGCCCTGGAAGAGTTGTTCGCCTGACCTGACCGGCGCAGGCGCCAGCCTGCGGCAAGGCACGCTAAGTCCGCCGCGACTTTCAGAGCGCTGCCCCCAGCTTAGCGGTACGGACTCAGACGCTTACCCCCACGCCTGGCCTATTCGGGCATGCCGATTGGTTAACCAGGTCCTGAACAAAGAACAGCCCCGTACTAGAGTGCTCAGCACGGAGTTAACTCGCCCATTCAGGAATAGCATTCGATGAAAACCGTGTTACTGGTTGATGACGACAATACCTTCCTGCTCGCCACCGGCACGCGCCTGAAGAACATGGGGTACACGGTGTATACGGCCAAGGATGCCGTGAGCGCGGTATCCGCCGCCCGCAAGAACGACCCGGATGTGGTCGTCCTGGACATTTCCCTGCCGGCCGGAGATGGATTCCTGGTCGCCGATCGTCTGCACAATCTCGACGGATCTGCCGCAAAGCCGATCATCTTCATTACCGCCAGCGACAATCCCGCACTGCGCGAGCGCGCGAAGAAACTGGGAGCCGTGGGGTTCCTGCACAAGCCTTTCGCTGCCACGTCATTGGCCGACGCCATCGGAACCGCCCTGTCTCCGGGAGACAACTGGCGGCCGTCGATCAGCTAGCTAGGTGTAACGGCCACCGGGCAGCACGCCGGCACGGCGTTACCAAATCACCGAGGCATTGGTGACTGCCTGGGACACCTTATGCAAGCTCAAGAGAGATTCAGCATTCTTCTGGTCGACGACGACTCCCTGGTGGTTCGTATCCTGAGCCACATCCTCAGCGACTTTGCACCACTTAGATTCGCAACCTCGGGTCGCGTGGCGCTCAAGCTGGCGCGTGAATCCGTTCCCGATCTGGTGCTGCTGGATGTTGACATGCCCGAGCTCAGCGGCTTTGAAGTGTGCAAGGCATTTAAGCGCGATCCGACGCTGGTGCAGGTGCCGATCATCTTTATCACCAGCCACGAAAGTCCGCAGCTGCAAACCATGGGGCTGCAGCTGGGCGCAGTGGACTTCATCAGCAAGCCACCCCATGCGCCTCTGGTGCTGGCGCGGGTGCGCACCTTCCAGCGCTTGAAGATGCTGTCCGCTGCGGCGCGCCCGACCACCCGGAACGCCGCCGCGGACGCCGACCCTGGCAACCCCCAGGCCGCATGAAGACCCGCGCTCCAGCGATCCCAAGACCCTCTGCTGCCCACTCGGGGAACGCCCAGAACATGCGCAGCAAAACGTTCCTCAAGGCCGGAGCCCTGCAGAGCGCGATCTTCAACAGCGCCAACTTCTCGAGCATTGCTACCGACGCGAAGGGCGTCATCCAGATCTTCAACGTCGGCGCCGAACGCATGCTCGGCTACACCGCTGCAGAGGTATTGAACAAGATCACCCCGGCCGATATCTCCGATCCACAGGAAATCATAGCGCGCGCGCAGACCCTGAGCGTCGAGCTCCAAACCCGGATCGCGCCCGGGTTCGAGGCGTTGGTTTTCAAGGCTTCTCGAGGCATCGAGGATATCTACGAGCTGACCTATATCCGCAAGGACGGCAGCCGCTTCCCCGCCGTCGTGTCGGTTACCGCACTACGCGATGCGGAAGGTGCGATCATCGGCTACCTGCTGATCGGTACCGATAACACCGCTCGCAAGCGTGCAGAGGAGGCGCTGCTCAAGGCCGGAGCCCTGCAGAGCGCGATCTTCAACAGCGCCAACTTCTCGAGCATTGCTACCGACGCGAAGGGCGTCATCCAGATCTTCAACGTCGGCGCCGAACGCATGCTCGGCTACACCGCTGCAGAGGTATTGAACAAGAGCACCCCGGCCGATATCTCCGATCCACAGGAAATCATAGCGCGCGCGCAGACCCTGAGCGTAGAACTCCAAACCCAGATCGCGCCCGGGTTCGAGGCGTTGGTTTTCAAGGCTTCTCGAGGCATCGAGGACATCTACGAGCTGACCTATATCCGCAAGGACGGCAGCCGCTTCCCCGCCGTCGTGTCGGTTACCGCACTACGCGATGCGGAAGGTGCGATCATCGGCTACCTGCTGATCGGTACCGATAACACCGCTC
>Ga0210394_10000315_pt1 | contig 111252 bp, 87 predicted proteins | sample IncBWC12MmetaG_FD_160121 | JGI IMG/M metagenome (GOLD analysis project Ga0210394, IMG submission 160121) | Forest soil microbial communities from Barre Woods Harvard Forest LTER site, Petersham, Massachusetts, United States - Inc-BW-C-12-M | ecosystem: Environmental > Terrestrial > Soil >...
AAGCTCGGGTGGTAATCTACGCCTATAATCATCATGTTCGGCTCCTTTCTCCCGAGCCTATGGTCGTTAAGCAACCACAGTTTACTCGGGTCGAGGAGCCGACATTGTTATGCAATCAAGTGGAATCTGACGCGAAAGTGGCCGCGTACTTGTCCGATTTCGCGGTTACCAGACAAGTCCCAAAAGCGCGATAAAGCAGGCCATTCTGCGTGGGGAGAGTTAATGAGCGAGGCCCACGAGGCCCTGTATTAACGCGACGGAACCAGAAAAAATACCCATATAGCCGACAAATCTTTCGAAATATGCGGAAGTGCGATGCAGGATAAAACCGGGGTAAAATCAAACCAGCGATGTCCTACGAATTTATAGAACGGGCTGACGAGTTACAACCGCAAGCCGGTTCGAGTCGCTCGGGTGGTCCACCCCGCAAATCGACTTTGGCTGGTGTGCTTAATCCACAAAACTGCCCCCAATGTGGCCAGCGGTTTCCCTCCAAAATAGAAGAATCTGCCATGAGGAAAACTCGCGCCAAAGACGCTGACGAATGGGAGAAGCTACGTCAGAAAATAAGCTATAAGGTGTGTACGTGCCTGGTGGAGCGGATGAGCACCTGACTTTGTGAGGACCATTGCTGTCCGGTAACCCGACAAACCAGGTACTGAGTGGTTTCATGATGGTTTAGTATACGTTTCATGAGTGGATTAGCGAGCAATCTTGACCCGGAACTCTTGCAGGCCCGATGGGTTCTCGGAGGGATTGAGCCGGAACAATTCGTCGCGATAGCAGTTTCAGCACTAGAACAAGGATTCGCAGTCCATGATCGACCAAACCATCGCGCACTATCGAATTGTTGAGAAGCTTGGTGGCGGCGGGATGGGCGTTGTATACAAGGCTGAAGACACGCGCCTGGGCCGATCCGTCGCTTTGAAGTTCCTGCCAGAAAATGTAGCGCACGATCCGCAAAGCCTGGAACGTTTTCGCCGCGAGGCTCGCGCGGCATCCGCTCTCAACCATCCCAACATCTGCACCATCTATGAAATTAATGAAAGCGAAAGCCAAACTTTTATCGCTATGGAATTGCTGGAGGGCCAGACCCTCAAGCACCTGATCGCGGGACGGTCGATGGAAATCGATATGGTTCTGGAGCTGGGTATACAGATCGCCGCGGCTCTGGAGGTGGCCCACAGCAAAGGCATCGTGCATCGCGACATCAAGCCGGCGAACATCTTTGTGACCAGGCACGGTCAAGCTAAGGTGCTGGATTTTGGGCTCGCGAAGCTTACTGTAAACGAAGCCGGCGGAGCCAGCGCCGCGCCGACTTTAACTGTGGAAGAAAATCTGACCAGTCCCGGCACCGCCATCGGAACGGTCGCGTACATGAGTCCGGAACAGGTGCGCGGAAAAGAACTGGATGGCCGCACCGATCTGTTTTCTTTCGGGGCGGTGCTTTATGAAATGTGTACCGGAGCGCTGCCTTTCCAAGGCGATACTTCAGGAGTGATCTTCGACGCTATTCTCAATCGCGCGCCGACCGCGCCGGTTCGCTTGAATCCTAGAGTTCCTGCCGGGCTCGAAGAAATTATCAACAAAACTCTAGAAAAAGATCGCGAGGTCCGCTGCCAGTCTGGCGCCGAGCTGCGCGCCGACTTGAGTCGGCTGAAGCGAGATACGGATTCAGGTCGCGCCGCCGCTGCGGTCCTGGGCGGATCTCGCGCTCTCGAGCAGGCGACGCCCAGTATTTCGTCGCGCAGCAAGCGGTGGATTCTGGGCCTTGCTGGAGCATTGGTCGCGATTCTGGCTGCTACGACGATCGGCTTACTTTTCTCGCGCCGCCCGCGCCCTACGCAGGAGATGAACCAACATCGCCTCACGGCCAATCCGTTAGACGACCCTGTACTGGCGCAAGCGCTTTCGCCCGACGGGAAGTACCTGGCCTTCGCAGATCAAAGCGGCCTCAGATTGCGGCTGGTTAAGACAGGCGAGACCCAACGTCTGGCGCAACTCGCAGTCTCCGCGCTGGCCTGGTTCTCGGACGGGACGAAAATTATGGCCACCGCGGCTGACCCTGGTCACCCTCCCGCTTTGTGGACGGTATCTGTCTTAGGAGGGGCGCCGCGCGAGCTTCGCCGCGATGCGGCCCATGCTTCAGTGTCGCCGGATGGCTCGCTGGTTTCGTTTCTGAGTGATTTTACGGAAGACGCGGCGCACAGCATTTGGTTGATGGGCGCGAACGGCGAGGACGCACACAAAATCCTCGCTGCTCCGCAAACAGAATGGTTCACAGCCTTGGCCTGGTCTCCGAAAGGGAGGCGAATCGCCTACGTCAGAAATAGCGTCGCGGGTGGAAAGTATAATGGGACCCTCGAGACCTCGGACACAAGCGGGGGAAATAGGACGATAATCTTGTCGGAGCCTAATTTGGGAGATCTAGTGTGGCTTGCCGACGGCCGGATCGTTTACTCGTTGTCGCAGTCGTGGTTGAGCTATTCCGACACAAACCTCGGGCAGGTTGCGGTGGATCCCAAGACCGGGACGGTCTCTAGCGGCGCCACGCGCTTAACCAACTGGTTCGGATTCTCTCTTGCCAGCCTCAGCGCGACAGCGGATGGAGAGAAATTATCTTTCCTGAAAACGACAAATAGGGCGAGTGTTGAGGTTGGGGAGCTGGAAGCTGGGGGGAAGAGACTTCAAACCCCGCGCCTTCTGTCTCGCGAAGAATATTTCGTTTGGCCAGTCTCTTGGACGCTGGACAGCAAGAGCGTGGTGTTTTTTGCGGACCGAGACGGCCAGTGGAATTACTTCAAACAGGATTTGAACCAGGACACTGCCCAGCCGCTGGTCGTTGGACCGGAATGGAAATGGTATGGACACTTCAGCCCCGACGGCGTTTGGTTTCTGTACGTCGCTTGGCCCACGCGCGAGTCGCCGACACCAGCCACTACCGTGCGCCTCATGCGAGTTGCGTCCCAGGGCGGGCCATCCGAGTTGGTGATGAACGTTCGCGGCAGCACCAACTTCCACTGTGCCCGCGCGCCCGCAAGCTTGTGCGTCATCGAGGAGCAAATCGAGAAACAGTTGGTATTCACGTCATTCGATCCATTGAAGGGGAGAGGCCGTGAGGTGGCCAGGATCGAACGCAATTCAACATTCAGCCCCCCACAATGGGACCTTTCTCCCGATGGCTCGCGCATCGCCGTTGGGATGTACAACGCAACCGACGGGCGAATCCGTATCATCCCCGTGGCCGGCGGGCCCCCTTCCGATATCGTCGTCAAAGGCTGGGCGGGCATCGAATATGTGGACTGGTCACCGGATGCGAAAGCCCTATATGCATCGAGCCGTGCTGCGGCAGGCACGACGCTGCTTCGCGTTGACCTTCAGGGACGCGCCGAGCGCCTTTGGGTGGACCGGAGCCAATATGCGGGACCAGGGACGCCTTCGCCGGATGGACGGCATCTGCTGCTGGCCCACTGGACCTTGGAGGGAAACGTCTGGATGATCGAGGGTTTCTAAGATTGCCGCAGCCACACATCTGCCCGAGCAGGACTTCAGATGTCTGATTACCGCTGCGAGCTCAATTGGCAAAAATTATGTGGGGTTCATGTACAAATGCAAATGCCGGGGGTCCTTCGCGGGTGCTTGGCTACCCCGCCACTGTGCCCAGTTTTTTTTTGTGCCCACCCTACATGAGTAATCGTCGTAATTGGTGGTCATGCCGTTAGTGGTGAAACAACTGTGTACCTGTAAAGAATCAGCACCATAGCAAAGGGTATCAATTCATGGTACAAGGCTCAGGACGATCTCTTAATCAGCGGGTTGCAGGTTCGAGTCCTGGCCGGTTCACCATAATCTGGAAGTAACTATGGCCATTCTCTATACTGCCGCGGCCATTTGAATTCACAGAGCGCCAAGTTAGGCCATCCCGGATCTAGTCTCTCATTGCGATTTTCTTAGCTGAGCGCAGAATGGGCCACGCAACGATCAAGATGAACAGAGCTGAAGTCGAGAAGACCATCGAGCCTATCATCCGGAAATGCCGGAAGAAATTTGCGCCCGGTTCTTCCGAAAACCGAGGATTCGCCAGATACAAATGAGCCTTTAAGACCCGAGACTCGTCGTGTCTCCCTCATCGCTTCTTTAACTGAGTCCGTTCTCAGCCGCGAATTTTCCGGTCGGGGACTGGAGGTCGGCAGCGGCTACGGGTGCCTGCTATTTCCTATGGCTTCGCTCTTCCCAAGATTCAATGGTTCGCCGTCGAACATCCTGATCAACCTCACGACAGCCGGGAGAGTTATCGCTCTATGTTTCGCAGCTACAACTGTCATTTGGAAACGGTGAACCTTCTCCAGGAGCCGTTTCCGTTTCCCAATGATCATTTCGCTCTGATCACCTTTTCCGAGGTTCTCGAACATTTGCCCACCGACCGCGTGAACTTTGTGCTCTCTGAGATAGCCAGAACCATCCAGCCGGGCGGCGTTCTTATTGCCTCGTCTCCGAATCAAGCTTCGCTGGAGAATCGGCTGCGGTTGCTCAAGGGAAAAAGCATCCTGGACATGCCCAACGAGATCGCCAAAGGAATCTTCGGACACATCCGGCTATACACACCCGTGGAAATCCAGTCTGCTATGTCGAAACGGGGATTTACTCTGGAACGTTGCGAGATGGAATCCAACAATTCCGGCTACCGAGGCAATTCCGACCGCTCCTGGGTCCGCCGTGTTCACCGAAATGTACGAATACCTAGAGGCCAGACTGGGGATACTAGGCAGCCTCGGAGACACCTGGCACATGGCCTTTCGCAAAACCGCCGTCAACTCCACCGGCGCAAGGATCCATTAGAGCCTCCAGAATCGTTTGTGAGTTCCCGCTGGGCAATGCGATTGAGCCCCAGATCGGGGCGTTTGTCTCTCATTTACGCTCTACTCGATAACCAGGCGCCTGTGCTATGCTCCCGCCAATTCCGCCCCAGCCGCATTGACGCCGAACCCTTGATGCCTGACTCCTCGGATCACGAAGTGACCTTATTACTCCAAGCCTGGAGCGCCGGTGACGAGCAGGCTCTTGATAAGCTTGCTCCTCTCGTCTACCAGGAATTGCATCGCACCGCGCACCGTTACATGGCCCGCGAAAATGCCGGACACACCCTTCAAACTACAGCACTTGTTAACGAGGTGTACCTCCGTTTGGTGAACGTCCAGAAGGTCGACTGGCAGGGTCGGGCTCACTTTTACGCCATCTGCGCGCGAATGATGCGGCGCGTATTGACAGATTTCGCGCGTTCCCGTCGCTATCTAAAGAGAGGAGGTGACGCCGTCCACCTGCCATTTGAAGAAGCGCTGTTTCCCGGGCCCGAAGATCATCCGGACATTGTCGGCCTGGACGAGGCCCTAAACATCCTTGCTTCCATGGACCAGAGAAAAACCCAAGTAGTGGAATTGCGTTTCTTCGGAGGATTCAGCGTGGAAGAAACGGCCAAAGTTTTGGACGTCTCGGTCGAAACAGTGTATCGCGATTGGAAGCTGGCAAAAGTGTGGCTCATGCGGGAATTGAGCAAGGAAAACAGGCATGGAACCTGAACGCTGGCGACAAGTCGAACAGTTATATCACTCGGTGTTGGCGGTCGAAGAGAGTAGACGCTCCGCTTTTCTTGAAGACTCCTGCGCGGGCGACGAAGCGCTGCGGCGCGAAGTGCAATCTCTTTTAGATAACCAAGGGCGTGCGGAGATGTTTATGGAGAGTCCCGCCATGGACGTCATGGCCAGGGATTTGGCGACCCAGCAGCAGCGTCCGGGCGGCGTCAGCGGTGATGCTCGACACCTGATAGGCCGCACCATTTCTCACTATCGCATCTTGGCCAAACTTGGCGGCGGTGGCATGGGCGTCGTTTACCGCGCGGAAGATCCGCGTTTGAGGCGCAATGTTGCTTTAAAGTTTCTACCGGAAGATTCGCGAGATCCCTCCGCGCTGGAGCGTCTGCGCAGAGAGGCTCAAGCGGCATCGGCACTGAATCATCCGAATATTTGCACCATTTACGACATCGGTGAAAATGAAGGCGAGTATTTTATCGCTATGGAAGTGCTGGAGGGCCAGACCCTGAGGGAGCGCATCTCCGGCAAGCCGCTACTGCTCAGTCTGCTCCTTGAATTGGGTGTGCAAGTGGCCGATGGTTTGGAAGCCGCCCACATCGAAGGCGTTATTCACCGGGATCTCAAACCATCCAATATTTTCGTTACTTCTCGCGGCCGGGCTAAAATTCTCGACTTCGGCCTGGCGAGAAGGACGCGGCCTAAATTCTGCCCAGCGAGCACTCCCAATGGAGACGTCACACTGACCCTCGACGAAGAACATCTCACCAGCCCGGGAGAAGTTCTCGGCACCATTGCTTACATGTCCCCAGAGCAGGCGCGGGGCGAGGAGCTAGACAGTCGCACCGACATTTTTTCCTTGGGGTCGGTGCTTTATGAAATGGCCACAGGCCGGCCTCCTTTCGCGGGCCGCACTTCGGCGCTGCTCTTCGATTCCCTTTTGCACCATACTCCCGCGCCGCCTTCCAGTTTAAATCCTGAAATTCCTCCGGAATTAGACCGCACAATTATGAAAAGTTTAGAGAAAGATCGGGAGGTACGCTGCCAGTCTGCCGCCGAAGTACGCGCCGACCTCAAGCGCCTTATCCGGGATACCAGCTCCGCCCGAAAGCCGCAATCGTCAGACGCTGTTGTTGTGCCGCAGCAAGTTTCCGAGTCTCGCTTGTCGCTGCATCGGCATGGTCTTTGGGTGGCAATAGTTCTTGTCGCCTTGTTAGCCTTGGCGGTTGCTTTGAATGTCGGCCGCACGCGTGATCGATTATTTGGTTCCCACGGAGTTGCTCACATCGGCTCGGTCGCCGTATTACCGCTCACCAATCTTTCTCATGATCCCCAGCAGGAGTATTTTGCGGACGGCATGACCGATGAGCTGATTACGGACCTGGCGAAAATTAACGCGCTGCGGGTGATAGCTCGCACGTCGGTAATGCAGTACAAAGCTACTCAAAAGCCGATCGCGCAAATTGCCAAAGAACTAGGAGTGGATGCGGTAGTCGAAGGCACAGTGCTACGGTCGGGCGACAAGGTTCGCATCACAGCCCAATTGATCGACGCTCCTACCGAAAAACATTTATGGGCTGACAGCTACGAGCGCGACCTGAGAGACGTGCTCTCTTTGCAAAACGACGTTGCCCGCTCCATTGCGCAGAAAATCCGCGTGCAACTCACTCCGCAACAGCAGACCCAACTCGCCGCTGCTCATCCCGTAAGCCCGGAGGCTCACGAAGCATTTTTGAAGGGTCGTTATTTTGCCGTCATGCTGTCCCCTGATGGATTTGAGAAGGCCTTCCACTACTTTCGGCAGGCCATCGACATCGATCCGACTTATGCCTTGGCTCACGCAGAGATGGCTGAGACCTATTGTTGGGCAGCGGCCACCGGCAGTTTGCCTGCAAGGGACGCCCTACTGAAGGCCAAGTCCTCTGCGCTGCAAGCCGTAGAAATCGATGACTCGCTGGGCGAAGCTCACAACGCTTTAGCGTGGGTTAAGTACGATTATGATTGGCAGTTCAAGGAAGCCGAGCAGGAATTCAAACGCGCCCTGGAAGCCTCGCCAGGCAATGCGAACATTCATCTGTGGTACGCGAACTTTCTTGTTCAGGATGGACGCATCGACGAGTCCATCGCGGAGTTCAAGGCTGCACAAACTCTAGACCCGTTGTCTCCTATCATAGGTTCGCTGGCTGCCACTCCCTTCATTGCCGGCGGCAAATACGACGAAGCCATCGCGAATCTGCGAAAAGTATTGGAACTCGTTCCAGGGGCGGGATTACCTTGGGTTTACTTACAAACTGCCTATGAAGATAAGGGAGATTTTCCTAAGGCTATCGACGCGGCCGCTAAAGTGTCATTGGCGTTCGGCGGGAAACCCGAAGAGGTGGCTGCGAAGAGCGCCGAGCTTCGCGCCGTGTACGCAAAGTCTGGAGCAAGAGGTTACTGGCTTAATCAGCTGCAGTCTCTAAAAGCGGACTGGGAAAAGAATCCCGGTGATAGCTACTCTCTCGCGCCCATCTATGCACGCTTAGGAGATAAAGACCACGCGTTTCACTGGCTCGATAAAGCTTATCAGGAGCGATCGCAAGGCCTCACTCTTTCATTGATGATTGAGCAGGCATTTGTGCCACTGCGCTCTGATCCGCGCTACCAGGACTTACTCCGCCGTATAGGTCGCGACCTTTAGCTGCGGCTAACTAGCGCCTAAATTAAAGGCGAATAAATACCCGACCATCGGGGTTACGGAGTGATACCTATTATTTTGTTTGTACGAAGCCCTGCCAGGCCAGATCGCCCTTCAACAGCGTGCTGATGCCATCAGCTGACAGGGGCCTGGAGAAGTAATAACCCTGCCCGAACGCGCAATTGTACTTCTTCAAGAGTTCAAACTGTTCTGATGTTTCAACTCCTTCGGCCACCACATCCAGCCGCAGGTTTTTAGCCATCGGCAAAATCGTCCGGGCTATTTCCATGCCGTCGCCGTCGTCATCCATGCTGCTGATGAAGGAACGGTCGATTTTCAGCGTGTCCAGAGGAAAGCGATGTAGATAACTGAGCGAAGAATACCCTGTTCCGAAATCGTCGATCGCCAGGCGCACTCCCAGCGATTTGATCTGCTGCAACATCTCCACTGCACCGGAAGGATCTTTCATAACCGTGCTTTCGGTAATTTCCAGTTTTAAAGCGTCCGGCGGAAGTTTTATGTCACGCAACAAGTTTGCGATGTCCGCGACAAGGTTGGGCTGCAGGAATTGCTTCGCAGAGAGATTCACGCTAATGATCAGATTTGCATTGGCGGGGCAAGCCGCGCGCCATTCGCCGATTTGGCGGCACGCTTCGCTCAAATTCCACCAACCCAATTCGCGAATAAGACCTGTCTCTTCCACAACGCCGATGAATTCAATGGGCCCGAGCAGCCCGCGTGTAGGATGCTGCCAGCGCAGCAAAGCTTCAAATCCCGCAATTTCTCCGGAAGCAAGATTCACAATGGGCTGATAATAGTTGCGGAATTCGCGACGTTCCAAGGCATGACGCAGGTCGGTCTCCAGCTGCAAACGGGCCATGACGCTCGCGCGCATTTTCGCGTCGAACACCTCATACCGCCCCTTGCCGAGAGACTTCGCGTGATACATGGCAGTGTCCGCGTCGCGCAGCATCTCGTCCGGCCCCTCGTACACTGGATTGCTCTGCGCAATCCCGATGCTCACCGAGGTGTATACCTCTTTACCTGCGAGAAGAAAGGGAGGTTTGAGCGCCTTCATTAGGCGATCCGCCGCAATCTTCGCGTCATTGGGATCCTTCAGGTCATCTAGCAGAACGGTGAATTCGTCCCCGCCCAGACGCGCTACCGTGTAGGTGTCCCTTAAGCGCGCCAACGTATCCGTGGCGCGCAAACACTTCTCCAGCCGCTCCGCCACGCCTACCAGCAACTGATCGCCGACCATGTGACCCATGCTGTCGTTAATCATTTTGAAGCCGTCGAGGTCCATGAACACCACGGCGAAGGAATGGTTTTTGCGCCGCTTGGAATATTTAATAAGCCGGTTCAGCCGGTCAATAAACAAAAGGCGGTTTGGCAACCCAGTCAGGGGATCGGACACCTTCGCCTGGGTTATGTCAGTTTGTGAACCAGCCATGCGCAACGGTCTTCCGGATTGATCACGAATTGCCAGGCCGCGGCTGAGCATCCAGCGAAACGTTCCGTCGTGATGCAGCATGCGGTGCTCGCTCTCAAAGTGCGGCGTCGTGCCGTTTTGATGCGCAGCAATTTCGTTTTTGACCCTGGCGCGGTCTGCATCGTGGATACGGTCGAACCATTCTTCCGGTTTGTTGCTGATTTCGTTTTCCTGAAAACCCAACATCGATTTCCAGCGGGCGGAAAAATGCACCTCGTTCTCGGGAATATTCCAGTCCCACAAGCCATCATTGGAGCCAAGAGCCGCCAGCGCGTAACGCTCTTCACTTTCCTTCAGCGCTTCCTGGGCCCGCTTGTGCGCTAACTGCGTGGTGATACGCGCGACTGCCACAGGAAAGTCGATGGGCTTGGTCAGGTAATCGTTGGCGCCCAAATCCAAAGCCGTGATGATGTCCTCGCTCTGGTTCTTCGCGGTCACCATAATCACCGGAAGTTCCGCCGCTGAGTACACTTTTCGCAATATGCGTAGCGCGTCGAGACCGGTAATTTCTGGCATCTCGATATCCAACAACACCAAATCCACGCCATCCTGTTTGATGCTTTCCACCAAATCGTGTGCGCCATTGGCCACCAGCACGTCATAGCCCTTGCGCGCGAGTCTGCGCGCAAGCATGTCGCGGTTCATCTCATTGTCGTCCACAATCAGTATTCGGTTTGTGTGCGGTTTCATGATAGTTTTTTCGCCAACAGGAAATTTTCAATCTTTTCGCTCAAGCGCGTGAACTCAATCGGTTTCGTGTCGTAATCGTCGCAACCCGCTTCGAAGGCCTTCTCGCGATCGGTGACCATGGCGTGCGCGGTCAGCGCAATGATCGGAATGTGTCGCGTGGACTCATTGCTTTTCAGCAGCCGGGTAACTTCCCATCCGTTCATCATCGGCAAACTAATGTCCATTAATATCAAGTCGGGTGATTTGGAACATGCCAGCAGGTGCCCCTGCTCCCCATCGTGTGCGGCGATCACCGTGTAGCCCTTGCGTTGCAGACGCCGGGACAACATGTCGCGATTCATTTCATTGTCTTCGACCAACAAGATCGTCGGCATGATGTACATCTCCTGTCGATTTCAATTCTGTTTGACGCTTGGATTTCTTAGCCCCCGATACCGATGGCGCTGGATGACGTCCTACATCCCCCGAGCGAGCCATGCGGTACTTTTCAACCAGCACTGCAAGACGGTCACGGTCAACCGGTTTAACTAGATAACTGGCAGCTCCCAGATCAAGTCCCATCGGCTCATTGTCGACGATAGTCACAATAATGACGGGGATTTCCGCTAGCGCCGGATCGCTTTTGAGTTTCTTCAGCACTGACCAGCCATCGAATTCCGGCATGACCACATCCAACGTGATCACCAGCGGTTTTTCCTGCTTCGCAAGCCGCAAGCCCTCCTCACCGTTGGAGGCGGCCACTACACGAAATCCCGATTTGCTGAGAAAGCGAGACATCAGATCCCGTACTGCAGCGTCATCGTCTATAACCAGAATCGTGTCTTGATAAATCCTGGAGCCCGCCGGCGAATCCTCATTCGCAGAGGCCGGACGCGCGAGTTTTATGGCGTCCAGAACTACCTGGGTTGGCAATTGCACGGTGAAAATGGAGCCCTTCCCGGGTTCGCTTTGCACACTGATCTGTCCTCTCATGAGCTGTACGAAGCGATGGGTGATCGCCAGTCCAAGACCTGTGCCGCCATATTTTCTGGCGATCGAAGCATCCGCTTGCGAAAATTCAAAGAACAAATTCTGTTGCTGCTTCTCGGAGATTCCAATGCCCGTATCGCTGACCCGGAACCGGATGTAACCATCGCGGTCGTTCTGATCGACATCCAGCGCGATGGTGCCGTGATCGGTAAATTTGCATGCGTTGCTCAGCAAATTAAACAGGATCTGTCTGACTTTGGTGATATCCGCCCGCATGAAGCCTAGATTTTCTGATACCTGGATCTTGATCTGATTGCTGTTCTTTGCGGCAGCAGGCTGCAACGTCGTCGCGATTTCGTCGATGAGCGGCAATACCTCAAAATCCTCAAGGTGCAGGCCCATCTTCCCGGCTTCAATTTTCGAAAGATCAAGAACGTCGTTGATCAGTGACAGTAAGTGTTTGCCCGCTGATTGAATCTTTCGCAGATCTTCCACATTCTCCGAGCGCCCCGATTCGCGCGCCTCTTCGTCCAGCATTTCGCTGTATCCAATGATGGCGTTGAGCGGGGTGCGCAATTCGTGGCTCATATTCGCGAGGAACGTACTCTTCGCGCGACTGGCTTCCTCGGCAGTGTGCTTGGCGGTCAGCAACTCTTCCTGCGTTTGCCTGCGGTGCAGGATTTCTTTCTCCAGTTCCAACGTCCTGGTTTTCAATTCATCGTTCGCGGAGCGCAGCGCCCCATCCCGGTGCTGGATTTCAGAGAGCATGGTGTTAAAGCCATCGATCAGCCTGCCAATCTCATCGCCATAGGATTTTGTGGCGCGCACCGAATAGTTCTTGTTAGCGGAGACCTCTCTCATCGAATCTTCCAGGTGCAAAATCGGCCTGGAAATCAGTCTCTGCAATTTCGAGGAAACGAATAATGCGAAGCTGCCGGAGATCAGCACAAAGATGCAGAGAAGCCCGCCGTACCGTTTGGCTCGCACGCTCCATTGCCGCATGTCGGATTGCAAAAACAGTGTGCCGAGGTGTTCCCCATTCAGAGTGACGTCGTGGAACACTTGCAAATATCCGCCGTAAAATCGATATCCCTGGTCTTGCGCCAGAGACGGAAGGACCTTCGGGAAGGTGTCGTTGGCACGCGAATAATGCGCAAATTCCTTGCCATCCACGCTGTACAGTACCGCGGCCACGATGTCTTCTTTCGCGGTGAGCGCCGTCAGTGTCGCGGTCGCGGCGGGCACGTCCTTAAATTCCATGGCGCCCGCGCTGTTGTAGCCAATAATTTCCGCTTGTGTGCGAAGGTCTTGAACGAGCAAGTGCCGGAAGGCCACCAAGTCATAAATGAGGAAGCTCAACGCGGAAAGCACCAGCGCGGCGCTGCTGGTGAGCATTGTAATGAGCGTCAATTTCCGCTTGATGGAAAGACTATGAAAATTCATCCGGGCTTCCTTGCCGAGGGCCCGGCCGGCGCGATGATTCTCGCCAGCGTCAGTAGCCTGGAACTGATGTTCAAATTCCCATCGTGAGCTGCGTCGACATTCACTTCAAACCGCACGCGGTTGTCTTCCAACATCAACCGGATCATGCCGCCACGCTCGGCAAAGCCCGGCGTTTCTCCAACCGTCAGGACAGGAAGTCCTTTGACGGCATCAAATATTTCCTCGAAGTGCATTTTCTCCGAGGAACTCACGAACAGAATCCTGCAGTCCTTAAAATCCCTGGAATCCTTAAGTTCTTTGCTCCACTTGAACCGCCGGATCACGAAGCCTCGCGTTCCAATTTTCTTGCCTTCCACAACGTGATTGATGATGTCTCCGAACGGATCCGTCCCCAGCACTCCGATGACAATGGGAGAATCCGGCTCCGCAAACGCCGTCGAAGGCCACTCCACGAATTTCGCGAAGTTGTAAATGAAGCCCGCCTTGACGAGATATTCCGACGAATCGGACCCATCGCCGGCTTGTGCACCAGCCGATGCCGTCCAATTCAACGTCATGCTGAAGACGGCGATCAAAATTGCCAGCCGTCTCAACATGCCGCCCGCGGGCCTCGTATGTTCAAAACGCTTCACTGTTCACTTTCCAATTACTTGAAATTTACAGTAACGCTGCCGTAAACAGCGCGCTTCACGATCGTAGGAGCGGTATTGATGAAGTCAGGAATAAATTCCAGGTGCTGGTTGTTGAGCAAGTCCTGGCCGGTAATGGAAAACTGTACGCGCGGCACTGGGCGCCAACCGACGTGCGCATCCAGCGAGTAGTAGGCCGGTATGTTCAGGGCCGCAAGATGATCGACAAATCTCAGAGTATTGTCGAGGTCAAAATGCCGTGGCAAATCCAGCGAAGATCGCACGTACCACTGATGACGTGGGTTCGATCCGTTGGGAAGATCGGCAGTGGGATCGAGACTGTTAGAGTTCTTCGCTATGTCCATTTGTAGATAGCTGTAAGAACCCACCAGTCTCCAAGTCGGGGTGACTTTCCAATCAGCGATAAATTCGGCGCCGTATGTTCCGCCGCCCATTTTGTTGCCCGCCACAAAAGGAACAACCAGATCCGTCGGAACCGGATTGCCTTCGAGAAATGGCGCGCCAGGCTCCGCCGTCCGTAGATTCGAATAGCGGTTGTAGAAAGTCGCGACGTCCGTAGAAAGGGTGTTCGTCACCTGCACGCGATAGCCCAATTCATAGGCCAACAGATCTTCTGATTGGAAGTTGTTGCTCCCATACACAGTCACCAGTGCAGGGAACGGCGTCGGATTTTGCGGTATTCCAGGAGGTACTACCTCCGAAGTGAGTCGCAATCCTTCTTCGGTTAACGCCGGGGTCCGAACTGCGCGAGACACTGCGGTCCAGATCGACTGGTTGGGCGTCATAGTCCAGAGGAGTCTGACGTTGGGCTCGAATTCGAAGCCGGTGAAGGTGTTATCCTCAAATTTCGAACCGATTGTTAAACGCAAAGAGTGGACGAGACTGATCTCATCCTGCAAGAAAGCGCTGAATTGATTCAGAGATCGCTGGTTGGGCTGCAGCGAAACGGAAAAACTGGGGTCGTTGCGATCCATGATGGACCGGTATCCAAGACCCCACACCATTTGTTGTGAATCACCGAGGTGGAAGCCATCCTGAAAGTCCACGTCGAAAAGATTTTGGTGATCCACGAATAACGAATTGTCCGATAGGGTCGTGTTGTCGTAGTACATCTGCAACGACATCGATCCCCCTTCGGAAGAATGGTTCCAACGCCCCAGAACGTTTCCGCCGCTGTATGCCCCGGTATTCGGAAAAGTATTGGAATAAGGTGCCGCGAAGGATGGAACCGTTAAAGTTTCGTTGTACCCGCTGTGGTACAGGTCACCTTGTAACGTGAAAGAATTTGAGCCCGCGGGCGTATAGTCCGCGCGAAACCCTCCACGCTGGGCCTCCCACCCGTCGTTCGCGGTACCACCGTTGGCATACTGGGACGGAGCCCAGTCGAAATACTTCCCGTAGACGCGGTACGTTGTGTCCCCGCCGATTTTGTCGCCATAGCGAGCAGCCACTGAGCCGCGTTCTTCATTGCCGCCGCCCGCGGTTACCAGCCCACCTTGCGTAGCTTTGGCTTTCTTGGTGATGATGTTAATTACGCCATTGACAGCATTCGCTCCCCACAAAGTTGCTCCGGGTCCACGAATGACTTCAATGCGATCGATATCCTCGAGCATCACGTCTTGCACGTTCCAGTAAACTCCCGAGAAGAGCGGCGTGTATACGCTTCGGCCGTCGATCAGCACCAACAGCTTGTTGTCGAACCGTCCATTGAAGCCGCGCGATCCGATGGCCCACTTGTTTTCGTCAATGCGCGCCACTTCCAGACCAGGGACGAGTCGCAGCGCTTCGGGAATGCTGGTAGCGCCTGAGCGTCGCAAGTCCTCCTGCGTGATGACAAAAATCGCGGCGGCAGCATCAGCGACCTTCTGTGTGCGCTTCGAGACGGAAGTCACCTGAATATTCATCAGGTCTTCCATGCTGAGAGCTGTCACGTCCGGCACGCTCTGCTGGCTTTGAGCAGCGCCGTTCGCTGCCAGAAAGACAGTCATGAAACTCGCAAGCACGGTTCGCCCGACGATCCGCGCGGCGGCTAAACTGGGTGGGTGTTTCGAAAACATGGTTATATTCCCTTCTCTGAAAACTCGAGCTGCGTTCTTGTTAGGTCCCCAAAACTTGATATTCATTTGCTCTTTCTGGCCCTTAATCTCGGTCACTGCATCAACCCTTGCATTTCAACGCTCCACCCGCTGGTTCCCCGAATCCCTCTGAAACACAGCGTTATTGCAGCGGCTTTTTTCCACTTACCGTAAATACCGTCGAATATGTCAGGGTGTCCGGCCGGCGCAGATATTCGAGAAATCTCTGCGCGTGTTGCCTGGCCGCGGCCTCACTGCCCAACACTTTCTTCAGTTGTGGTGCCGCAATCTCCAACTTAAGTTCCCACTGCTTCAAGATTTCCGGACCAACTACTCCTGCTATCAGGTGGTAGCTTTCCACCTGTACGTCGATGTGTTGCAATCCCGCTCTTTGCACGAACGAAAAAAGTTTTCTTCCCACGAAGGGATCAAATCCGGTGGCAGCCAGCGCGGTAACGACTTTCTCGCTGGTCCGTTGCATCTCCGCATCTTCGGGGTAGTGCCACAAGAGCTGGCCGTCCAGGTCTTGCAAAAGCAGGGTCCCGCCAGGCCGGCAAACTCTAACCATCTCGCGTACGGCCTGTTCTTTATTCCTCAAGTATTCGAGCAACATCCGCGAATACACCAGGTCAAAGCGATTCGATGGAAATTCCATCGCGTGAGAGTCCCCACACACAAAATTCATTGATTCGACCCCGCGATGCCGCTGTCTCGCTTCCCGTATGCGGTGCTGGCTAATGTCCACACCGGTCGCTTGTATGGACTTATCGAGGGCGACCACCTCGCGCAATATGACTCCCGGCCCACAACCCACAGAAAGAACTTCTGCGCCCGCGCCAACGCGATGCGCCAAGTATTTTTGCACCCACGCATGGGCGTCCACTTTGGCCTCCAGGCGCATCGCCTCGCGCGGGTCTTCCATGATGTATTCGACTGCGGACACGCCTTTGCTCATTACTTTTCCTGCCCGATCAGAGCTGGCTGCTCCTGTTGCCTCTCCAGCCGCGCCAAGATTCGTGAATAGAAACCGTCAACGTGTTTGTAAAAACCCGGGTGCCCATCCTTGAGCCAGATTCCCTGGCAGTAATGGCGGACAAACTCGCCGCCCAGCTTCACCAAGGCGTGCGTAGCCATTTCGTCCGCGATCACCGGAATTTCATCCAATTCGAAATCTTTATAAGCGGCGGAAGCGGCGGTCAACAGCACGGAGGAGACGTCGGCGACTTCAGAATCCGGAAGCGTGGGCAATAACAGCAGGTCGCAGCGATTTTCCAGGTAGCTGAAATTAATTCCTAATGGCCCGCGATACGCGATGGCCGCACCGATGGGTTCTTCTTTGTTGGCACGATAAGCTAGCCAGACGTGCCGCGAACGCCGCAATCCGACGCTGCGATACAATTCCGCTACTGTTTCGAAGTCCGTGTCTTGCTCTAATTCCTCAGCGATGACATAAATTCTGCCTCGCGCCCTGGAAGCGATTTCGAGCAGCGCGCTTTTATGCGACGCACTGTAAGGAACTACACGAATTCGTTTCGCTGCTGGCAGCACCAAAGTTCGCGGTAGCCCGAAGTAAGCATGCCGCTGAACGGACGAGAGTGATTCCCCGATGGTCTTTACCATCGATCCAAATACCCGCGCCGGAAACCGATTCTCCGGGCGAAACCAGTTCTGCGCCGAGACGTCGCAATCTTTCCGAATTCTCGCCGCCGCCGCCGCAAGCAATACCGCCCGGGATGCATAGGGATTGTTGTCGGAGACCAGGTGCTGCGACATCCAGCCGTTCTGCGACGCTCTCCACACCGCTAGAGATGCCAGTCCTCGTTTGTGATCTCCGGCCGTCAGCACATACAAAAGTGAATCGCCCACTCGTAACATCCGACGCCAGTTCTCACGCACTTGCGCAACGTGAGGAAAAAGCCGCGCCGCTTTATCCGGATACAGAAACCCGGTGCGCTCATAAAGCGCGAATATTTCAGTGACCGATAGCGCGTTCACTTGCACGCCATACCGGTCGTACACGTCCGCCAGCTGCGGAAGGCTGTCGACCATTTGCTGATCTAACTGGTCTAGCGGCATTTCTTCTCCGTGGCCGCGTTCGGCCACTTGGCAACACTGCGCGTACAAGCAACGGCGACTCGGCGAAAGGGCCGGGTTGGACGTAGCTAGTACTATCAGTACGTTTTTAGGCGTCAGCGAAGTGTTCCTGAATGGGACCTTAGTACTGATTTGACCCACCCGCACGGCTGCACTATTAACCTCTTGCATACATTCGGCGCGCCGTATCCCGCTGGAATACCTGGTTTTGTCGGAAATCGAACGCTTTCGGGGGTTGCGACCGGGCGTGACCCGATTTTCCTGTTTGACACTGTGGAGTGCCTTCTGACGAGCGCCTCGGACCAGTTTTGGGGCCGTATCACCCGCATTTTCGGGCGGATCCAGGTACACTGGCAAGCCGACTTATCCTTTATGTATGCAATCGGGCCAGGAAAATGAGGCGAACGAGATGACAGCTGAGTGGCGTGGAAAATGGGCGTTAATTACTGGGGCCAGTGCGGGGATCGGCGTCGCCCTGGCAAAAGAATTGGCCGCCGGGGGAGCGAATCTGGTTCTGACCGCGCGACGGCAAGCGCGACTTGAAGAATTGGCGAGCGAGCTTTCCGCAAAACACAAAGTTAAAACTTCCATATTTGCGGCGGATCTTGTCGATGTAACCGCGCCGGAAAAAATTTATGCCTTTACCCGCGCGCAAGGAATCTTCGTTGAGCTTCTTGTGAACAACGCGGGTTTCGGCGCTTACGGCGAGCTGCCTTCAGTTGAAGTAAGCCGCTTGCTGGACATGGTGCAAGTTAATTGCGCCGCGGTGGTCCATTTAACGCGGCTATATCTGCCGGAGATGATGAAGCGGCACAGCGGCGATATTTTGATTTTAGCTTCTACTGCGGCCTTCCAAGCCGTCCCGTACATCTCCACCTACGCCGCGACTAAAGCTTTCGATCTACTCTTCGCAGAAGGCCTGGCGGAAGAAATGAAGCGTCACGGCATTCGCGTTTGCGCGCTTTGTCCAGGGTCGACGGAATCAGAATTTCATGTGGTCGCAGGCCAGGAAAAATTCATGCGTAAAGCGGAGACCGCGGAGAAGGTGGCGCACACGGGCCTCAAGGCCTTGGCAGCCGGCAAAAGCTACGTGATCTCTGGGCTGGGAAATTATCTTGGCGCTCAAGGTGAACGCCTGGTGCCACGCAGAATGGTCACCCGCATTGCCGCAGGGATGTTCAAACCACGCGAGCGTTAACGCCAGAGCTCAAGCTCACGCGAAATAAATCAGCCTCTGCAACTAAATTCCGCTACTAAAAACGACGAAGCCTTTCTGACAGCTAATTGCACTGCCAGAAAGGCCGCCGCCGTCTTCAAGGAGAGAAGCTCTTAAGTAAAATAGTTAATTGGCCGGGGGCGGCGTGGTGACTCCCGCAGCCGCTCCACCGCGATGTCCATGTCCCGGTCCGCCAGCTTGCACGGTATAGTCCGCCGACACCGTAAATAACGTCCCGGCGGGCTCAGCCTTCTGAATATTTGACAGTGCGAAAGTGGTGGTGCCGAACCGCGGATCCGTTCGTGTACTCTGTACCACCGTTTGGAGATCTGGCGAATACCAGCGTTCCGACACGATTTGTATAGGGGCGCTATTGCCGATTTCTCCCGCTGCGATCGTGCGCGTGGTGCGAGTGCCTTCGGCACTCACGCCATTGATAACTTGCGTTCCGAGGGAATCGACCTTCAACGCTCCAGAGGCTTCTTCCTGCGCTTGTCGAGCCTGCATTTTCTGCGCAAAAGCCTGCGCCTTAGCGGTATTCCCGGCGGCTCCGCCCGCCGGCAAGGTCATCTTGTACGCCACCTTCTTATCGGGATTCAGCAGGTAGTGCGAGCCAGCAACCGGATCGGATATGGCCACCATTTTATGTGTGCCGCCAGTTGCCGCCAGCGGTCCCACGCCCGTAAAAGTCACTTCCCGGCGAGAGCGCCCTTGGGTATCGCGGTAAATAGCGCCCTGGACGGTGCGATTGATGGTCGTCTTTCCATCCTGCAAGGTCTGACTTGTAGTTGACGTGGAGGTCGCCGAAAATGGAGCACCTGTCACAACTTTTCCGCCGTGCATTCCTTCGAAGCCCATCAACTCCATCGGACCGCCAAATGGCCCCCGATGACCGCCTGGCCCTTGCGCAACCGCCGTTCCCACACCCAAAACTAATGTGCCACCCAACACTAAATGCATCCACCCGTTTCGCTTCATGCAGCTCTCCTCTTCTCTCCCTATGCGGTGACTCATCACTGCAGAAATTTATTATTCGGGCAAGCGCACCGCTTGCGCGGAGCCGTCGTTGCCCACCAGTACATCAACTTGAATCCAGTCACTGGCCTCGTCTTCATTCACCGGCAAACCGAACGCAGCAAGCGAAGCTCTTTCCATTCCCACCCGCACAACGGCGCCATCTTCCGCTTCCTGTAAAGAACTCCCAGGCAACTGTATAAAATCATTGCCGCCGCTTTCATTGTCGGCCATCAGTATCTCGGGATCATCGCCGACAGTACTGTCGCTGGTCCCCGACGGATCGGTCGACTGGCTTGTAACCGCATCGAGAGCCACAGTCGCGGAAGTAGCTATGTTTCCGCCGAGCGAACCTTGGCGCCATTTATGCCAGTCCCATACCCCGAGTGTGCATACGATCACCGCGGCGGCCGCCAGCCCCCAGGTCGCAAGTTGCAAAAATCTACGCTCTTGCCTGGGCTGGTGCTTGAGCCGAAACTGTTGCAATACTCGCGCTTCTACGCGAGCCGGCACGTGTAACGTCCGGCTATTTTCCGCCAGCGCAGCCAGTTCCACCTGGGCCGCGGCCCAAGAGGCCCCCAGCGCGGCGCACCGGCCGCACACTCGAGCGTGCTGCACCGCGCGCGCGCGGCCGTCGTTGCTGATTGAGCCGTCGCGTTGCGAATCCAAACCTAAAATTTCAAATTCTTCGCAGTTCATATCAATCTACCATTCCCTTATCGTGCTACCGAGCTCCAGCGCCGCGGCGCGTCGCGGAGCATTTCCAGCTTGGCGAGCAGCAGCGCGCGCCCGCGATGCAACCGAGAACGAATCGTGCCGATGGGGCAATCGAGCATCCGCGCGGCCTGGTCATAAGTCATTTCTTCCAGCTCGCACAAAACCACTGTCTCGCGGAATTCGATAGGTAATTCCAGCACTGCGGCTCTCACCTTTTCCAGCCGCTCGCGTTGTTCCGCCCACATCGCTGGCGTGAAAGAATCCCGCAGCGTCAATCCGCCACCGCTGCCATCTTCCTGCCGCTCCACTAAAGAAATCTCTCGTGGCAAACGTTCGTTGTACTTCATGATCTTGTTGCGCGCGACTCCGAAAAGAAATGCCGGCAGAGTGCCTCGTTCAATGTCGTATTTGCCCGGCTCGCGAACCAACGTCATAAAAACGTCCTGAACAATTTCCTCCGCTCCCCAGGAGCTGCCAGTCATGCGAAACGCAAAGCGGTATAGCACGTCCGCATGTCTGCGATACAAAGCTGCAAATGCTTCTTCGTCGCCCTTGGCGGAGCGTTTGAGCAGCTCTTGGTCCTGATCGTTCGGTCGAATTTTCATCGGGTCTGATCAGGCATTATGCGTTTCATCTAGCATTTCCCAGGCAAGCACCAAAAAGTTCCCGGTCTAATCCGGCCGGGATTTACGGCATTTCGTTCGGAAGGTCAGTTGCGTGATCGCTGGGTGTTAGACGGCCTTGTGCAGAATTGGGTTTCCTACATCGCCTTTGCGTCGCCGGACTTCTACCTGGGCTAGTCAGCTCCGACTAAAGTACCCACTTCCCATTGATTCGTGTCGGGCTTAGTATGCAAGCGAAGGAGAACGTCATGAAAATAACTGGCAACACAATCCTGATAACCGGCGGAGGCTCTGGTATCGGCCGCGGCCTTGCCGAGGCTTTTCACGCGAAGGGCAATCAAGTGGTTATTGCAGGCCGTCGCAAGAACCTCCTTGATGAAACCGTCGCGGCCAACCCCGGGATGAAAGCGGCGGTCCTGGATATTGAGAACAGTGAAACGCTTCGGACTTTCGCGGAAAAACTAAAGAAGGACTTCCCCACCCTTAACGTCGTCATCCATAACGCCGGGATTATGAAACCCGAGTCCTTGAAGGACGCCGCGGTTGCGGATGCTGAGGCTATGGTGACCACGAATCTGCTCGGCCCAATTCGCTTGAACGCAGCGTTACTGCCCTTCCTTCTCAAACAGCCAAACCCGGTGATCATGACTGTTTCGTCCGGCCTGGCATTTGTACCACTGGCCATGACGCCGACCTATTGCGCTACCAAGGCCGCGATCCATTCTTATACCCAATCGATGCGCTATCAACTTAAAGACACCAAAGCGCAGGTCCTCGAACTCATCCCGCCCTACGTCCAGACGGAATTGATGGGACCGAGAATGGCAAGCGATCCGAATGCCATGCCTCTCAAAGACTTTATTTCCGAAACCATGAGCATCCTCGAGAACTCGCCAAACAGTACGGAGATTTGTGTCGAGCGCGTAAAGCCGCTGCGGTCCGCCGAGGCAAGCGGACAGTACGACGCTTTTTTCAAGAACTTCAATGATGGGATGGCCGCTGCAGCGGTAGCACATTAGCAGCGCCCAGATCGGCGCAAAGGCGCAGCCTACACCAACCGCGCCAGCAGAATACTGTCGCGATTCAAGGCGTAATGGCTTGGTCTAGCAACTCGATCACGTGCAAAACCTGCTGATTGGTGCGATGCATCTCCGCGCCCGCACGCATCTGCAGCAGACAGCCCGGATTTGAAGTGGCGATGATCTGCGCCTGCGTCGCTGAAGCGTAGTGCATTTTCTCGGCCAGCAACTCGAGAGAAGCATCCGTCTGTGTAACGTTGTAGACCCCGGCTGACCCACAGCAGAGTTCGGAGTGCGGCAATTCCACCAGGTCAAGCCCCGGAATAGAACGCAATAATTTTCGCGGAGCTTCGCGCACTTTTTGGCCGTGAAGCAAATGACAGGAATCCTGATACGTAACGCGCAGCGGCAGCGCCTTAGGCGGCGCGGACAACCCCAGAGCGGCGAGAAATTCAGTAACGTCGCGTGTTTTCTTCCCGAAGGCCGCAGCTTGCCCGTATTCAGGTTCGCTCGGAGTGAAAAGATGATCGTATTCCTTGAGCGTGGAGCCGCAGCCCGCGGCATTGGTCACAATCGCGTCTACATCATCTAACACGAAAGCGCGCAGATTTTCGCGCGCCAACTGCCGAGCTACGTCGCGAACACCCGCGTGGGCCGCAAGCGCGCCGCAGCATAGTTGCCCGTCGGGCACAACAACATCGCAACCGTTGGCGGTTAACACCCGAATCGTTGCGGCGCTCAGCTCCGCGAAAGTTACGTTGGCCACGCAGCCAGCAAAAAATGCCACTCGGGCGCGCCGTGCGCCGGCAGCTGGAAATGTCTTGCCCAGACGATCGTAGAAAAAATTACTATCAACACGCGGAAGCAGCCGTTCGCGTTTATCCAGGGCAAAAAGTCTCAAAATGCCGGTAAACCGCGCCAGCGATTGTAGTCCGGAGCGTTGATAAAAACGCAGCAAGCGCGCCACAGTTGCGATGCGTTTTGGATAAGGCAGCAACCGCCGATACACCACGTCGCGAGCAATCCGCGATAACAACGGACGCCGGTAATCACGCTCGATGCGTGCCCGAGCGTGCTCCACGAGCTTTCCATATTCGACCCCGGAGGGGCACGCCGTCTCACAAGCGCGACAATCGAGACATTTGTCGATGTGATCGACGAATGAGTCCGTGACCGAAACGTCGCCTTGCTGCACGTGAATCATCTGATGGATTCGCCCGCGCGGCGAATCGGCTTCCAGATTCCAAAGCCGGTACGTGGGGCAGGCATTCAGACAAAGTCCGCAATGAATACACCGCGCGTAATCTTCGTAAATGGGAATCAAGCCAGGAATAGGACTCAGTGTCATGAGCGCTTAGTCCATGATAATGCTCATCGCAGCGATGTCTTCAAACAAACCGAAACCGTTGCGCTATTGATTCGAATTGCGATCAGATCCCGGCGACGAATCGTCCCGGAGCGAAAACATTTTCAGGATCGAAGGCACTTTTGACGCGGCGCATAAGAGCAGCGTCGTTTCTTGCGGGTCCCCAAATGTTGACAACGCGTTTTAAGGACGTCGGGCAGAAGAGAATGGATGCGGAGCCATTATGCGCGGCCGCGTATTCAAATACGCCTGAAGCAATGTGCGCTAGCGAGCCGATCGTTTTATCGTTCAAATCGCCGGGTTGTAGCGCGCAATATAACGGACCCGAGGAATTTGCAAAGATACAGCACGGTATCGAAAAACGCGCCGCGAGGGCATCCAGCATTGAAACGTCTGCCGAAAAGCCAGGGACGGTATTGATCTTAAACATGGTCGCGGTGGGGCCACCACGAGAAAGCAGTTTAATCAGCTCCGTCAATCCCACACGTAGAGATTTTTGATCGGATTCCCCAAGCAAATGGTAACTGCTCGCCCCGCATTGCTGTGCGTAATGCACCAGTTCGGAAGGGTATCGGCGAAGAATCGGTTCCGCGCCTTCAAATCCCACACACGCGTGCCACGCTCCATGCGTGAACCAGGACGGCAACGCTGCATCACGATCTTTTCTGAACCCCGCAGCAATGGCATGTGCGGCCTCGGGTCCAAGAATGTCAAAAGAGCTCGGCGTCAGCGGCGATTTTGCAACCATGGCTTGAAACCGCGCGACGGAATCGACCGACGAAAAAGTGCTCATCACATGGCCGTGACCTTCAGGTAATGGAAATGTCCGGAAATTGAGACGCGTGATCGCTCCAAGAGTTCCGAGCGATCCAATCAGCAATTTGTGCAGATCGTAACCCGTAACATTTTTTACTACTCGTCCACCGCTTTTCGTAAAGGTCCCTGCTCCATTGACAAATTCGGCTCCAAGTAAAAAATCTCGCGCTGAACCATAGCCGGGCCGCAGAGAGGAACCGATGTTCGATGCGATCGTTCCGCCCACCGTGCATTCCTCAAAAAAAGGAACGGCAAGCGGGGCGAATTGCTTTTGTTGGGCGAGCGCGTCGGACAATTCCGTCAAACTCATTCCAGCATCAACGCTAAGGGTGAGATCACCAGGATCGTAATACGCAATTTGATTCAATCCGGTCATGTTCAGCGCAATGTCATAACGCGCGGGCGGCATTCCCATGCCCAGTTTTGTACCGCGCCCGCAAGGAATCAGCGCCAATTTCTCGCTCTTCGCGAAACGTACGATCTCCACTACTTCGGCGGGCGAGGCTGGCTTGGCAACGGCTGACGGAACTACGCCATCGACAGAAAACTTTGCACAAAATTCCGGATCACCATTCACATGGGCCGCGCTGATAACAGCCTCAAGCCGCGCAGCAACGTTTGTTGCCACAGTGCTCATAGCGGAACGGCTCGAACACCTGCCTGCGCTCTAGGCGTAATCTCGCCGCAACCTTTATTCAGCGGAAAAATCTTGCCGGGGTTCAAGGCTGATCGCGGATTAAACGCATCATGAATTCGCCGCATCAGGTCAAAATCGTCATCAGAAAAAAGCAGCGGCATCAATTCGCTTTTTTCCATGCCCACGCCATGCTCGCCGGTCAGCGCGCCGCCAATTTCCACGCAATAACGAATGATCTCGGCGGAAGCCTCAATGGCTCGCTCATATTGCCCCGCATCCCGCGCATCAAACAAAACAATGGGATGCAGATTTCCGTCCCCAGCGTGAAAAATATTCCCAACCTTGAAATTATATCGCTCACCGATTTCCCGAATGCGTCGCAAGGCCTGGGGAATTTTTGATCTTGGTATGACGCCGTCGAGCACATAATTACTGGTTGCAATTCGCCCCAGCGCGCCAAAGGCATTCTTGCGCCCTTTCCAGAGCAGCTCGCGTTCTTGTTCATCGCCAGCCACACGCACTTCACGCCCATGATGCGCGCCGCACACCTCTTCCACGGCGGCCACCTGCGCCGCCACTGCTTCCGCCATACCTTCCAGCTCAATCAACAGCACCGCGGCGCTATCCAGCGGAAACCCCGCGTGGATGAAGTCTTCCACCGCTCGCAGCGTCCAACCATCCAGCATCTCACACGCCGCCGGAGTAATCGCGCGCGCCGTTATCTCTGCGACCGTCTCCGAAGCATCGTCAACGCGGTCAAAAATCGCCAGTAAAGTTTTTACGCTTTCAGGTTTGCGCAAAAGCTTCACAGTAATTTCCGTGACCAGCGCAAGCGTCCCTTCCGAACCCACAACAAGACCAGCCAGATCGTAGCCCACGGAATCACCATGGCGGCTGCCTACGCGACAAATCTCCCCATCGGGTAAGACCAATTCCAGCGCAGTCACGTGATTGCTCGTCACTCCATAAGCCAGCGTGTGCGGCCCGCCCGCATTTTCCGCAACGTTGCCGCCGATCGTGCACGATTTCTGACTGGATGGATCCGGCGCGAAATAAAGTCCGGCGGGCTCAACCGCGCGCGTCAATTCGTAATTGACCACACCCGGCTGCACGACAGCGCGCTGATTTTCCAGATCGAGTTCCAGGATTCGATGCATGCGCGCAAACACAATCATGATTCCGCCGGTGCGCGCCAGCGCGCCGCCGGAAAGTCCCGTACCGGCGCCGCGCCCGATGACCGGAACATCGTGTTGCGCAGCTAACCGGACTACCTGCGACACCTCTAGCGTAGTCGTGGGAAAAACCACCGCACCGGGCCGGCCTTTTTCCACTGAGCCATCATATTCATAGAGCAACAAGTCTTCCGGCCGGTGAAGCACCATGGAAGCCCCGACAATGTTTTGCAATCCGCGAATAACTTCGCGGTGCAAAGGTTTTCGAGCGGTGTTTTCCGCTAGCAAGTAGGTAACCTCCTTCCCCACTATAGTGAGGCTGGCGTCACCCTTGCAATCAACGTGCATGCTCGCTTGCGCGTCAATGCAGACGCCCCGCCGCGCTAGACCTGTGCTAGTGTATTTTTCCTGTCGCAAAAGGATGATGGATGCCCAGGCCAAAAATTCTCGCCACCAGACCGCTCTTCGAAGAAGCACGCCGCATTTTGCAAGAAAAATGTGAGGTGGAATATTGGTCTGAGCCGGAGCGTATACCAAAAGAAGAGCTTTTCGCACGCGCACAGGACAAGCAAGGTTTGGTGTGCCTGCTGACAGAACGCATAGACGAACCTTTTTTGCGTGCAGCTCCCCAACTAAGCATCGTCGCAAACGTGGCTGTGGGCTTCGATAATATTGACGTCCCGGCTTGCACCAAACGCGGAGTCGCAGCAACCAATACTCCCGGCGTCCTGGACGAAACCACCGCGGACTTTGCATGGACGTTGATGATGGCCGTGGCGCGCCGTCTCGGTGAAGGTGAAGCTCTCGCGCGCTCCGGCCAGTGGAAGGGCTGGGACCTCGATCAGCTTGTCGGCGCGGATGTGTGGGGAAAAACCCTCGGCCTGGTCGGCTTCGGCCGCATCGGCCGCGCGATGGCGCGTCGGGCAAGTGGATTCAAAATGAAAGTACTGTACACCGATGTCGCGCGCGTGTCCGAAGAAATCGAGAAAGAACTAAACGCTGAGTATCGCGATATGGATACCTTGCTTGCGCAATCCGATTTCATCAGCGTGCACGTGCCGCTGCTCCCGGAAACCCAAGGATTGTTTACCACCGCAAAATTTTCGCGCATGAAGCCGACCGCCTTTTTCATCAATACGGCACGTGGTTCCGTGGTCGACGAAGCGGCACTGGTACACGCCCTGGAGACCAAAAAAATCGCCGGAGCGGCTTTGGACGTTTACGAAAAGGAGCCGGTCATTCATCCCGGGCTAAAACGCCCCAATGTTGTGCTAGCTCCGCACCTCGCCTCCGCGTCGCTGGAGACACGCACCAAGATGGCGTGCATCGCCGCAACCAACGTGCGAGATTTTTTTGATGGCAAGCGCCCACCAAATATTTTGAATGCCGAAGTTTTGAAAACTACCGAGTGAGCCGGTAAATCCCCCATGGCGGATTTGAAGCAACTCGCCCGCCGCATCTTCCACGAAACTTTGGCGGCTATCGACATCCCGCTCACCATGCAACGAAAATTGCTGCGAGAAGGATCGCTGCTGCGTTGCGGGGACACAGCCATCGAACTATCGCACTTTACAAAAGTACGCGTGGTAGCTATCGGCAAGGCTGCGCACGCGATGCTGGACGGCTTCAAAGCTATTTTGCCGCAAGACTTTTCTTTTGCGGGCATAGCTTCGGCTCCGGTTGCTCCGGCGACGCCGCAGATCGGCGTTCAATATTTCATTGGCGGACATCCGATTCCCAATGAAGATAGCTGGATTGCCGCAAAAGCAATCCTGGAAATGTTGTCGGCTTGCGACAACCAGACTCTGGTTTTCTTTCTATTGTCTGGCGGAGGCTCGGCCCTTGTTGAACTGCCCCTCGACCCGTTAATTACCCTCGCGGATATGCAACAAATACACCGCGCGCTGATCGGTTGCGGCGCTCCCATTGAAGCCATCAATACTGTGCGCAAGCATATTTCAGCGGTAAAAGGCGGCCGGTTAGCCACCGCGGCGAACGGCGCCACAAAGATTACACTCGCAGTCAGCGACGTTCCCGCAGGAAAAGAATGGGCGCTGGCCAGCGGCCCCACTTTGCCCGACCCAACCACGCTGTCTGACATGGAAGACGTTCTGAACAAATATGCTTTGCGCGATAAATTTCCGGACGCGTTTCATCGCTGGGTCGCGCGAGAGACTATACCCGAAACTCCCAAAGCCGGTGATCCAGGTTTTAAGAACGCGCACTTTTCGATCTTGCTGGGACTCGACAATCTGTTTCACCCTGCGCATGGCGCGGCCGAAAGCGTCGGCTGCATTACCTGTTGCGATAACGCCACCGATGACTGGCCGGTCGTGCGTGCCGCGGATTATCTGCTGGAGCAACTGGAAGAATTGTGCAGCATCAACCCTTCACGGTATGTAGCAGTGATCGCCGATGGCGAAGTAAGTTCCCCAATCACTGGCAATGGAATCGGCGGCAGAAATGCCGCCTTCGTGCTTTCTTGTGTCGAGAAAATCGCGGGCAAAAACATCGCTGTTCTTAGCGCGGGAACGGACGGCATCGACGGAAACAGCCCCGCGGCTGGCGCGGTTGCGAACGGTGAAACATTAGCACGAGCGCATGCAGCCGGACTGGATCCTCACGACGCGTTTAAGCGCAGCGACGCGCACACCTTTTTCAATCAGTTAAACGACGCCATTATTACCGGCCCTACCGGCAACAACTTGCGCGATTTTCGCGTGCTGATCGCCGCGCCCGACGCGGAATCCTCGTCTACGGAATCTTAAACTCAGAAATTCAACCACCAAAACTTTATTTATGTTTTTCCGCAGGGAGCCGTGCTTCGATCGTCTTCAACCGGTCGTTCATTTCCTGCATAAGATGCTCTATTTTATCTAGACGGTCGTCCACCACGGGCGTATTCCTGTTCCCACCGTAACTGCTATCAGCAGACTCTTCATCGTCGTCATCGTCGGCGGCGACCGCTGCATGGTTGCCCCTTTTTTCTTTCGCAGGCCGTTTCAAGTGCGCGATTTGCTCCTTGATCATCGGAACAAACTCGCTGCTCAGGTCGTCGCTTTTCAGCAATTGCTCGAGAGCGGGAATCGCCGACGAATCTCCTCGCGCGCCTAACGCGGACACCGCCGCCATTCGAACGCCGAAGTGCGGCTCTGGCAAATACGACGCGATCTGGGTGGTAATTTCCTTGTTCTCTTTTTGCAGCCGCGCCAGGCTGAATATCGCCGCCTCGCGTGTCTCCATCGGTTTCCCAGGAACAACCCACTCGCGAAGAACCGGCACAGCTTTCTCGTCACCCAGCGGACCCAATGACCGCAACGCTGCATTGCGAAGAAAATCGTCGGGTGATTCCGCAGCAATCGCTGCATTTAGAATGGCAAACGCGTCAGGAGCTTTTAATTTACCGAGCGCCTGCAACGCCGCAGCTCGCGCCCGATACGAAGTATCTTGCTGCGCGACGCTTTCCAGTTTCGCCGTCACATCTTTGTCATCTTTGAAATCCCCCAGGGCCGCTACCATGCGGCAGCGCAGCCACGGCTCTTTTGCCGAATTCAAAGCGCCAATTAGTTTCTTGGCTGCGTCCGGCCCTCCAATCTCGCCCAGGCTCTCGGCAGCCACCGCTCGCACTCCCCAGGCTTTATCGTTAGTGGCGGCGTCCGCCAGCGCCACAATCACATCGTCGTTCTTCGCTTCAGTCTTACCATCAGAGTGTCCCGCGTCGTCCTTCAAAGTACGCAACGCCACTGCGGCGTCCGCGCGATCCGAGAAATCCGCGGCATTCTTAAGCTGGTACAACCACTCTTTTTTTTCTTTATGAAATTCCGTCCTTTTCAGAATATGTCCGCCCTTATCAAACAAGACCATCAACGGCTCAGAGCCAGCCGGCAAGGAAAATGTCTCGGTCTGCTTCGAGACCACGATTGGGTAAAGATGCGTTCCCGCTGCGGTCGTAATTTCGACATCCGTAGCAACACGGAAAAGCCCCACGCGGCCTTCGACTTTTTGCGTTTGTTTCACAGTAACGGCAACTTGATGCTTGCTGTTGTCATAGGCATAGCTGATGTCGAACTTGGGCGCCCCGGCTCCGTAGACCCACTGATTAAAGAATTGATCCACGTCCGAGTTTGTCACCTCTTCCACGGCCTTCACAAAATCAGCGGTAACCACATTTTTGCCGTGATTGACTTCCAGATAATGTTTCAGCGCGCCATTAAAAGCGTCTTCGCCTAACTGGTGCCGCAACATATAAAGCACCCACCCGCCTTTGGTGTAGGCGTTGCCGTCAAATTCGCTGGAATCAGCAAAATCGTAACGTACCACCGGCTTGCTATACAGGTTCGCCGAGGCAAACCAATGCCGCGCATCCGTCCACCGTTGGTATTCGCTTTGATCTTTCGGAAAGTGATTTTCCGTCCACACCGTTTCACCGAATGTCGCGAAGCCCTCGTTTAGCCAGATATTTCCCCAGTCTTTGCAAGTCACATAGTCGCCAAACCATTGATGGGTCAACTCGTGTGAGATCAAATCATCCTGGCCGGTAGCGTATTCGGCGGCCAATTTAGGATTCACCAGCGATGAGCTGGTATTCGTCGTAGCGCTGGAATTTTCCATTCCGCCGGCAACGAAATCGTCCACCATCACCTGTGCATACTTTTCCCACGGATAGTCCACGCCATATTTTTTGTTGAAAAGCTCGATCATCGCTGGCGTCCGCGCATAATTAACTGGCAGCCGGTCGCCGCGGCCCTTAGGCGCGTAGTAAGTCACCGGCAAATTGCGCAAACTATCCTTGGCCTCGTCAAATTCTCCAGCCACCACGGTGATCAGATAGGTTGAGCTCGGAACGGATTCTTTCCACGTCCAGGTTTTCATGTTGTTGGCAGCGTTGGTCACGCCAATCAACTTGCCGTTGCCCACCGTCAGCCACGAAGCCGGCACGGTCAGCACTGTCTCGGTCGTTAACCGGTCATTCGGATAGTCATAGGTGGGCAGGTAGTACCGCGTATCTTCCGATTCGCCCTGCGTCCAGATCTGCGTCGGGCGATGGGGGTAATCTTTGTCCGGCAAAATAAAATAGAGGCCCTTGGTAGGTTTTCCTTCATAGTGAATATCAATTTCGAATTTGTCACCAACTTTTCCAGCAGCGACGGGAACGATCAGTTTCTCAGCCGTGGACTCAAATTTCGCCGCGGCTTTGTTTACCGTCACACTCTGGACGGTCAGCCCCACGGAATCGAACTCGATCTTGGAAGTGTCTTCGTGAAGCGTAGTTAAGGTATGGATGACTTCCCCAATTACTTTTTTCTGGTCCACGTCGAAGCGCAAAATAATCTTTGAATGTTGCAAATCGTAATTGCGATTGCGCGCGTATGGTTCGTCAGCCTGCAAAGACATAATTGCGCTGAACACAATTACTGCCGTGGCTATAAGCCGTCGGCCACCGCGGCCAAACTCCGGCTTCTGAATGTTGATAAACTTCCTGCTCATTGGACCCTTTCCCATCAGGTAATAAATTTAAGAAATCGCTTTAACTTCATGAACCGTGTGCGCCGCATTACGAAGCCTGGTGATCGCTTCGCGCAATTGGCTGCACTGCACCAGCAAATAGTCCGTATCGAACGTCGATACCGCAAAAACGCTTACGCCCGCGTCGGCCAGCGGCGCCACTAGAGAAGCCAACACTCCGACTGCAGACAAATCAAATGGCCCATGAACTTTCATAGCGCGCCAAGTGATTTTTGTTCGCAATCCCGCCGGAACCAAGGACGTCTCCACAATGACGGACAGTTCCTCACTGGTCCGCGTAATCGAAAAGAATTGCCCCTGGGTAGCCCACTCCGGCATCGCGGCATCAGGAGCAAGATGGCAGATGGTAAATGTCTCAGCGAGCAGGGAAAGTTCAAAACTGCGCTTGGCCGCAGGCATTTAAGCTATAACAAACTCCTGACAATTCCGCCGTCCACCGCCAGCGAGACGCCATTTACATAACTGGCGCGCTGTGAAGCGAGAAACGTAACCACTGCGGCGAATTCTTCCGGTGTCCCGATCCGTCCCGCTGGGATTTGCCGTTCCCATCCGGAAAACACTTCTTCGGGCTTCGCGCCAGTCCGTCCCGAAATCGCTTTTGCGAGATCACCCAAGCGCTCCGTGCGGGTATACCCCGGGCACACGTTGTTCACGGTAATGCCATGCGCTCCATACTCATTGGCCAACGTTCGCGCCAGCCCGGTAACCGCCGAGCGAATCGAGTTCGAAAGCAAAAGTCCATCGACGGGCTGCTTTACGGCGTAAGAGGTGATGGTAATCAGCCGGCCCCATTTGTTTTTTTTCATGCGCGGCAACGTCTCTCTGGCAAAAAAGACGCAGCTCATCAACAGTTGGTCTATAGCCGCTTGCCACTCCTCGTTGCGGGTGTCCTCAAAGAACTTAGACGGCGGCCCGCCGGAATTGGTAACGCATATATCGATTCGTTCAAAGCGAGTTTCCACCGCGGAAACAAAAGCCGCGACTGCTTTAGTGTCAGTTACGTCCACAGCTTGCTGGAACACTTCGCGCCCGCTCGCGCGCTGAATATCTGCTGCCGCGGCTTGAAGATCGCTGGCGGTGCGGGCGCAAATCGCCACCTGTGCGCCCTCCAGTGACAATTCTTTCGCAACCGCGAATCCTAACCCCGTGCTTGCGGCCGCCACGATGGCGACTCGGCCCGTCAATCCCAAATCCATTCCTGTACCTCAATTTGATTGTCTCTTCTTCCCGAACTAGCAGCAACACCGCCATCCGCTCAGTTTGCGCTCCGCGCAAGAACACCGGTTTTGCGGAGCTGAATCGGAACCCCACTCCCGCGCATCTAACCTGCGTTATTATGATCAGGTCGTATCCTATATTTCTTAACCGCGGGGTGTGAAATGAACGAGATTGCTACTTTTGGTGCTGGATGCTTCTGGGGAGTGGAAGAGACGTTTCGCCAGGTTCCCGGCGTAATCGACACCGCGGTGGGTTATTCCAACGGCCACACCGTCAATCCTACATATAAAGATGTCTGCACCGACGAAACCGGCCACGCCGAAGTGGTGCAAGTCACCTTTGATCCCGCTAAAGTGTCCTTCGAAGAACTGCTCAAGGTTTTCTGGACGGCCCACGATCCCACGCAGGTTAACCGCCAGGGTCCGGACTTCGGCGCTCAATACCGCACCGCAATTTTTTTCCATTCGCCAGCGCAGGAAGCCGCCGCCCAGAAATCCCTGGCCGCCATGGCGGCAAGTGGAAAATTTAAGCGTCCCATCGCCACAGAAATTACCGCTGCTGGCCCGTTCTATCGCGCTGAAGAATACCACCAGAAATATCTTCAAAAACGCGGCGCGCCATCCTGTCACTTTTAAACCGCGCAGGGACTGCTGACACTCGCAGTAAAACTTCGTCGTGGGATAAGCGAGCGCATGGAAAACAACCCAGAACCGATTAAAGAAATACTCGACGAACTATTTTCATTGCTCGAATCCTTGGAAACCCAAAGCCTGGCTCTAACGCAATTCCTGAGAGACCAAGAAATAGCCACCGATGAAAAGCTGGCCCCATATCTAAACCGGGCTGGAAATGCCAGTAGCGTTAAATGGCGCGCGGCTCGCGCCAGAATGCAATATCTGCTTTCGCCCGTTGCGAAAAAGACGGACGATCAAGCGAAAGACAAAAACAAAGAATCGGAAAAGCCTCAGGCGGAAAAGCAAGCAATAGAAAAGCAACCCACAGAAAAACCGTCAACCGAGCAGAACAAACCCGCAAGCCCCGACGCCACCAAAGACCCCGCTCAAAATAAGAGCGCAAATACCGGCAAAGATTCAAAGCCCGCTACACCAAAACCCGCTGCGGGCGATAACGCGAAAAAATCCGATACTCGCCAAAAATCAAAACCTGAATAGTTCACTGGTCAACGCCGCGCTCAAAGAAACTGATTCAAAGCCTAATCCCCCAACCCACCGCAGCCCCTAACCCGCCGCAGATCGTAAGTCCTACCATGCGGTTCTCGAAATCCTGCGGAGTTGCTGTACAGCGCTTCCGATACCGGGTTTGGTAGACTTATCGACGTCATCAGTCGTCACTCTCAACCTGCCGGTCTGACACTGTCAGAATTGTCTGTAAGGGGTTCAATGGCGTCCACTCCTGTCAAAAGCTCGCCCCCAAGTTCGTGGAATATTCTTGCTGCCATCGTGGATTCTTCCGACGACGCTATCATCAGCAAGAATCTGAACGGGATTATCACCAGCTGGAATACTAGCGCGGAGCGTCTGTTTGGCTATCGGGCCGACGAAATTATAGGTCAATCGATTATGTTATTGATACCGCCGGAATTGCAGCACGACGAGGTTCAGATTCTAAGGAAGATCAAGGCCGGCGAAAGGATTGAGCACTTCCAGACGGTTCGGATGAAGAAAAGTGGCGAGCGCATGGAAGTTTCCTTAACCATCTCGCCCGTAAAAGATGAACGCGGCGTCATTGTTGGAGCCGCGAAGATTCTCCGCGACATTACCAAACAAAAAAAACTGGAAGCAATTGTACACACTAGCGAAAGACTGGCCTCCGTCGGCCGCCTCGCCGCTACCGTGGCCCACGAGATCAATAATCCGCTGGAAGCCGTTACCAATTATGTTTATCTAGCCAAACAGCAACCTGATCTCCCACCGAAAATTAAGCAATATCTGGATTCTGCCGACGCCGCTTTAGCGCGCGTTGCTCACATCGCTCAGCAAACTCTGGGATTTTATCGCGAGAACTTCCAACCCACTACACTCGTTATATCGAAAATTATCGACGATGTGCTGGCAATCTACGAACGTAGGTTCAAATATAAACGGCTGGGGGTTGACCGGCGGATCGATAGCGGTTTGACTGTCTCGGGTTTCGAGGGCGAAATGAAGCAGATGCTCTCCAACTTGATTACTAACGCGTTGGATGCCTGCCGGGACGACGGGAGGATAATTATAGCTGGCCGTTCCACTCGCCGATTCCCGTCCGGTCAACCTGGTATTTGTATAACAATAGCGGATGACGGGGTCGGGATATCCGATCAAGACAAGCTGAATTTATTTACCCCCTTTTTCACTACCAAGAAAAGTTTGGGAACCGGCCTCGGTCTTTGGATTACCAAGGAACTGTTAGAAAACAGAGGCGGACGCGTTCGCTTCCGTAGCCGCACTGCTTCTCCCTCGGGTACGGTTATGCGGCTTTACATTCCTCAAGAGCCGCAAGGTAACGTGGGAACAATCGAGTAGGACACGTCGGCACGCTCAAAAGCGCGTTAGACCGTGGAGGATCCATGCAAACGGCGTCCGATACGCAGCGGGTACTGGTAATTGACGATGAGGCCGATATTGCCGACAGTTTAACGGATATTCTAATTCTGCACGGCTACGATGCGGTTGCCTTTCACGATGGGGTGTCCGCAATCGAGTCTGCCCGCCATCACTGTCCCAATCTCGTGATTTCGGACGTAGTCATGCCAAAATTAAATGGCGTCGATACCGTTACCGCCATCCATGAATTCTGCCCGGCGGTTCGCATACTGCTGTTGTCAGGACAGGCGTTAACAACTGACATTTTGGACAGAGCCCGGGCGTTAGGTCGCGAATTTGAGGTTCTTCCCAAGCCCATTCATCCGTACCTGCTACTGAAAAAGGTTTTGCTCTTAACGTCGACTCCGTCGTAACCCCAGCTTGTTTGAATCCACAGACCCTCAGTATGAAACTAGTTTTCCGTAATCGTCGGCTGGCGGTTTTTTTCCGCCATGATCTTTCGAACCACCTGTAACAGCTGTGTAGGGCCGCTCCCTTTAAGAATCCAACTGCTCGCAATCCCTGCCCCTTCCCCTGGCAAGGGCCCAAAGCCGGAAAGCATAATGATTGCCAAGGCCGGTTTCAGCCGCTTCATGGCCACTGCAAGCGCCAATCCGTTGGTGTTTGGCAGGTAATAATCCACGATCGCCAGTTCGATCTCTTCGGTTTGCATTACGCGCAAAGCCTCGTCACCCGAGAGTGCTCGCCAGACCTGGTGTCCTTCGCTTTCCAAAACTTCCTTGCGTGACGCCATTCCCTCAACGTCATCATCCACACACAATATCTTGCTCATAATTGGGTGAAGATAGTTTAGCGCACCCATTTAGATGGCCGACCGCCTTTTTTACCTCAATTTAACCCTGACCACCGCATCCAATCGGCTAACTCACCGGAAAAAGGCGCCGTGCCGCAAATTTCACGAAACTATCCCGCCTCCTTTCTCGTTCGTCTAAAAGAGCATCCAAGGGTGGAGGTTAACTCGTTATGTGGAGTTTCTTACAGGACCTACGCTTCGCCTTCCGCCAATTCCGCAAAGCACCGGGCTTTGTCCTCACTGCCGTTCTGTCTCTAATGCTCGGCATCGGCGCTACCACCGCCATCTTCAGCGTTGTCTATGGCGTCCTTCTCGACCCCTACCCCTATAAGAATAATGACCGCATGGTTCACATCGAGCTAAACGACAAAGATGGTCGCGGGCCGCTGCTCTTCACCAATGGCGCTGGCTTTTCTACCGTGCGCAATGCCTCTTCCGTCCAAGATGTCTTCTTCCAACAGGGGGCGCAGCAAAATCTCACCGGCGATCAGATTCCCGTCTCCGTCAACGTCGGTCTTTATTCCCCAAATTTGTTCGAGTTTATGGGCGTCCCTCCGCTTCTCGGCCGCGAATTCTTCACTTCCGACGCGCCCGGCGGCAATCCCGCGCCCGTTGCCGTCCTTAGCTATCTTTTCTGGCAGCACCAGTTTGGTGGCAGTCGTGATGTGATCAATAAATCGATCGAGCTCGATCACAAGCTTTACACCGTCATTGGCGTGGTGCCGCCGCGTTTCACCTGGGGCGACTCCGACGTCTACTTGCCCGCTGCACCCACGGGCGCCCAGCACGATTACTGGCTCTCCTTCGTCCGGCTCAAACCGGGGGTCAAATTCCCTGCCGCCGCTTCGGAATTCCAGGTCATCGCCGACGAATTCGCAAAAAACGATAAGGAATATCCGCAAAATCGGCGCGTCGCCATTGTTACCCTCAATGAACAAATCCTCGGCAAGTTCGCTGGGACGCTGGGTTTGCTCTTCGGCGCGGTTCTCACGCTCCTCATCATCGGTTGTGCCAATGTAAGCATCCTTCTTCTTGCACGAGGCACCGCCCGGCAGCATGAGTTCGCCGTGCGTGCTTCTGTCGGCGCTGGCCCCAAACGCCTGGTGCGACAACTCCTTACCGAGTCAGTTGTACTCTCCGTCACCGGAGCCTTGCTCGGAGTCGTTGCCGCCTATCAAGGTGTGACCTGGATCGTCGCTGCGCTGCCTATTTTTTCTTTTCCGCACGAAGCTGCCATCCACGTCAACGCCCCCGTGCTCATTTTCAGCGCGAGCGTTGCTATCCTCACAGGCATTCTCTTCGGCATCTCGCCCGCTTGGCAGCTTTCGACTCCTCAAGTCGGTGCGCTGGTTCAAGCCGGTAGCTCCAAACATACCGGCAGCGCCAGCAGCCGCAAAAGCCATCGCATCCTAATTGCAGGTCAGCTAGCCCTCACCCTGCTGCTGATCGCTTCCGCCGGCGCCGCACTCAAAGCTTTCGAAGCGCGTCTCCATACGCCTCTTGGCTACGATCCGAAAAATGTTCTCTCGCTCAACGTCGGCTTCCCCAAAGGCGCCAATCCGACCTGGGAAGGCCGCCTCAATGCTCAGGAAGCCGTGCGCAAAATCATCGCGGAAGTTCCCGGCGTGCAAGACGCCAGCATCTCCACTACTTGGTTTCCCGGGTTAGGCGGCTTCTCCGGCAAAATCGAAATTCAGAGCCGGCCCCAGTTGTCCGACGCGCAAGCGATGTTCTGCGCCGTCAGCTCTCACGAATTCTCCACGCTGCACATACCGCTCATCTCCGGTCGTACCTTTGACGAACCCGAGGTTTTGCGCGCGGCGCATTTCGCCGTCGTTAATCAAGCCTTCGTCAAAGAATTTCTCGGGGACACGGATCCTATCGGCCAGGGCGTGCGTAGCCCGCTGCTGAAACTCGAGCGCCCCGATATATTACTGGCGCAAAACCCGGATGAGTGGTTTCAGATCATCGGAGTAGTCGGTGACGCGCGCAACAACGGGCTCAATCGTCCCATCAAACCTGCCGTGTTTTTCCCCTACAGTTTCCTTCTGCCCACTGACGTTTCGCTATTGATCAAGACCACGACAAATCCTGACACTATGTTGAACTCCTTTAAGGAACGCTTGCGCCAATACAATCCCGAGCTGGTCACCGGCCGCCTGAACCGTACTTTGCTGTGGTGGCTTGATACCCAGGGCTGGGGTCAGGACCGCTTCATCGCTACGCTCTTCGCCATGTTTGCAATATTCGCTTTGGCGCTAGCCGCCACAGGGCTTTACAGCGTTGTTTCCTTCGCGGTCTCGCAGCGCACTCAGGAAGTAGGCATTCGCATGGCGCTTGGTGCGCCGCGTACCAGCATCGTTGGATTAGTTCTGGCCTCCACGTCTATTACACTCGGCATAGGTTTGGCCCTCGGGCTAATCCTCAGCATCGCGCTCCATCGCGTATTTTCATCCTGGTCCGGAGGCAATTCGCGCGATCCCCTCACACTGATGGCGTCGTCCGTGATTCTCTTATTCGTCGCGCTCATCGCCTGCCTCGTCCCGGCATGGCGCGCCGCCACCATCGATCCCATGCGCGCCCTGCGCACCGAATAGCCGTCTACGAAGTCTCGCGTTGACCGAGATTGCAATCCGCTTGACTCACTATCGGTCTCTCAATGTTTGCTTCACAGTAATTAGGTGCTAGACTGGCCGCCGTTTATTGTGACTGCTGTCGTCGATGTTCCAGAAGATTCTCCGCTAAGTGCTCCTCATCTCGATGCTGCGAGGCCCAATGAAGAACTCTATCGCGAAAGCATTGCTGGCTTGCGAAGCATTGAAGTCGTTTATCCCATGGACATGCGTCGGCACATTACTGGGCGTTGCACTACTGCTGGTCACCCAAGTAGTAGCTCAAAGCTCGGTAACACCCCCGGCGACGCCAACGAAGCCTGTAGTCGATGAATATCACGGAATCAAAGTCACAGATGACTACCGCTGGCTGGAAAATTGGAATGATCCGGCCGTGCGCGCCTGGAGCGACGCACAAAACCAATACACTCGTGCCTACCTGGACGGTCTTGTCACACGAGCACCGATCAGGAAATGGTTGCGCGAAACACTTAACGCCTCTTCGGTGTCCTATTTTGCGATTCGATCGACTGGCGATTTATTCTTTGCGATGAAGACCCAGCCGCCCAAAAATCAGCCGTTCTTGATAAGTCTGAAGTCTCTGGATGATCCTGCTTCGGAACACGTGATTCTGGATCCCAACCAACTCAACGCCAAGGGCACGACCGCGATCGATTTTTATGTGCCCTCGCTCGATGGCCGCTATGTAGCCGTGTCGCTGTCTGAAGGAGGCAGCGAAGAAGGAACAGTGCACGTGTACGACGTGGCTAGTGGAAAAGAGACCGGCGACGTAATTCCTCGCGTAAATAAAGGGACCGGAGGCGGAAGCGTCGCGTGGACCGGCGACGGAACTAGTTTCTTTTATACCCGCTATCCTGGCGACGGAGAACGGCCCAAGGAAGACGCAGATTATTATCAGCAAATTTATTTTCATAAACTTGGAACGCCTGTCAGTGCGGACAGCTACTCCGCCGGCAGAGATTTTCCCCGCATCGCGGAAATCTTGATGCGTACCTCTGATGATGGGCACTACGTCCTCGCTCAAGTGGCCAATGGCGACGGCGGTGAGTTCGCCTATTACGCCATGGATCTTAAGTCTCGGAAACCAGGAACATGGACGCAGGTTTCACAGTTCTCGGATCAGATCAAGCAGGGCGCTTTAGGCAAGGATCAGGCCTTATATCTGGTCTCCACGAAGAACGCTCCCCGCGGAAAGGTCCTGCGACTGCCCCTCGCAAAGCCTTTACTCGATGGCGCGGAAACTGTGGTGCCACAAAGTGATGTGGCAATCAGAACAATCGTTCCTTCAGCGACGCTGCTCTATGTGATCGATTCGCTAGGTGGCCCATCGCGGATCCGTATCTTCGACCAAAAAGGCCAAGCAAAGGGCGAGATCCCGACATTACCCATCTCTTCAGTTTACGGCCCGATTTCGCCTCGTGGCGACGAACTGCTCTATGACAACGAGTCTTACTTAACTCCTGGAGCGTGGTATCGCTACGACGGTGCAACCGGCAAAACAACACGCACGGCGTTATCTCAAACCACACCGGTTGATTTCAGCGATGTCGAAGCCGTTCGAGAATGGGCGGTTTCAAAAGATGGCACGCAGATTCCAATGAGTGTATTGCGCCGAAAGGGCATGAAGGTCGACGGGACGGCGCCAGCGCTGTTGACAGGTTATGGCGGTTACAACATTAGTCTGGCGCCCTCGTATGACCCAACTATACGGATTTTTCTGGATCACGGCGGCGTTTGGGCGGCAGCGAATCTGCGAGGCGGCGGCGAATACGGCGAAGAATGGCATCACGGCGGTAATCTAACAAGAAAGCAAAATGTCTTTGACGATTTCGCGGCGTGCGCAAAGCATTTGATAGACGCTGGGTACACCAAGCCAGCGAACCTCGCCATCATCGGCGGAAGCAACGGTGGATTGTTAATGGGTGCATCGCTGGTGCAACACCCGGAGATGTACCGCGCGGTCGTATCCTTCGTCGGCATTTATGACATGTTGCGAATCGAGACCATCACTGCAAACGCTGTCTTCAACATTCCTGAGTTTGGCAGTGTTAAAGATGCCGAGCAATTTAAGGCCTTGCATGCCTATTCGCCTTATCAACATGTTGTTGACGGAACCGCATATCCAGCAGTGTTGTTTTTGACCGGCGCGAATGATCCGCGCGTGAATCCCGCAAACTCTCGCAAGATGACCGCGCGGCTGCAAGCCGCCACCAACTCGAAAAAGCCAGTGTTGTTGCGCACGAGCTCCACGACAGGCCATGGCATTGACTCCAGTTTGGATGAACAGGTTGAAGAAGGCGCAGACGTGTGGGCGTTTTTATTCGACCAACTCGGTTTGCGAATTGACGCTGTCAGGACGCCGTAGGTTCTAGACGTCACCACGAGAATCGCCGGACTTAGTAGACTTCTTGTTTTCCCGGGTGCGAACGGTGGATGGCGACGTACATACCACGCCGGTCGACTCGCGAACCATCAGCTCTGGTTCAACCACAATTTGTTCGCGGTAACCTTCTGTGCCATGCAGGCGATTCAGCACGCATTGCGCCGCTATCCTTCCCATGTTGATTAGCGGCTGACGTATGGTGGTCAGTCGCGGATTGTGGAAGCTCGCGGAGCGAATGTCATCGAAACCGATGACAGAAACGTCACCGGGAACGTTCATGCCCAGATCCTGTAGTGCGCGGATCGCGCCAATAGCCGAAATGTCGTTGAAGCACACCAACGCGCTGAAATATTTGCCCACGGAAAGCAACCGCTGAATCGCTGGATAACCCAATTCCGGCGACGTTGTGTCGCGATCCAGCTGCAGCGTCAGGTCTGGGTCAACCTTGATTTTGATCTCTCGCGCCGCTTGCACCAAGTGCTGCCAACGTTCGTCCGAATCAGAACTGAACGGCTGGCCGCGCATGAAGGCTATTTCGCGATGACCCAGCGAGTACAAGTGGCTCAGGGTAAGTTCCGCGGCGAAGCGATGATCCAGCAAGACGTTCGTGACCCCGCTGATAGGCCGATGGCCGGCAACGGCAACTACCGGGATCGAATAAGGATGCTCTAGCGCGGTGTCAATGGTGATCATGGCTTCAGCGCCACGATTGATGAGCATTTGTCCGTATTCTTCGACCAGATTTTTGCGATGACGATGATGCGCCGTGAAATAAAAATATCCGGAGTCGATCAGGTGGTCCCCAATACCGCTCATCACCTGGGTGTGATAACCGTCTCCGAGTTCGGGAACCAGGATGCCGATTGTGAGCGTGCGACGATTGCGGAGCGAACGCGCCAGCAGGCTAGGCTGATAGTTGAGTTCTTTAGCGGCGGCTTTGATGCGATCGCGAGTGGCCTGGGGAATGTTCCGGCCGGGAACATCATTGAGCACGACGGAAACCGTCGCAGGATTCAAGCCCAGATGCTGGGCCAGCTTTTTCAAACTGGTCGGTTTATTCGACGCTCCCATTAGATTTGTGTTGGTCGCCGTCCCCGGCGAGCCGCCGGACGCGACGGTCGTGGTGCCTTCCGAATTTTCCCCTTTTCGCATGCTAGCGCAAATGAGGAGGCTTCACCAGAAAGGTCACCACTGCAAGGTTGTCACGGAATCTTCCTCTAGAGGCAAATCCAGAACGTGATTTCCCGCCATCACCGGCACGCTTTGTTTTGCGCCCTTGTTGCTGACCACCAGAACATGACTGCCATCCGGGTTCTCGCACGCCACATGATGAACTCCAATCACGTCTCCGTAAGAGGCAATCACTCGTGCGTTCCTTTGAATCGCCTTTGAAAAATGCGTGAAAGCCCAGTACTGTCCGCTGCGCGTAAGTTCCCCCGTTTTGGAATCGACGGTCACCAACCCGCCGCAATTAAAAGGGCCGATGTTTGGCTTGCCTGCCTCATCTAAAACAAAATTCCAGCCCACAACGCATTCACCCCAATTTCTCAGCACTCCAATCATCGTCTCAGACCACTTCGTCCAGTCCGTCGCGTACTCCCCGCCGATGCTCGGCCCGCCTTCCGTCCACAACATATTCTTGGTGGGAAATGCCTCGTGCACCTGACTCATGGCGTCGGGCGTTCCCATGTAGCCATGCCAAGCCACTCCGTCTACATACTTGTTCACCAGCGGATCGCCCAGTTCGTTGATCGCGCGTCCCCAGAGATTGTAATTGTGATCAAGAATCCAGATTTTCGTCTGCAACGACGCCCGTTCGAGTGCCGGGCCCAGGTAATTTTTCACAAAATCAATTTCGTACTCCTGGCCCCACAGCGATGCAGGCATTCGTCCGTCCTGGTCGGTATCCACTTCATTTTGCACCGTCACTGCGGCGATTTTCACGCCCTCTGCGGCGTAGTCGCGCAAGAAGCGCACAAAATAATCAGCATAGGGCGCAAAATATTTTTTGCGCATCGACCCACCCAGCATGCTCCCGTTGGCCTTCATCCAGCCGGGCGGGCTCCACGGCGTGCCAAACAGGAAAAGATCCGGGTTTGCTTTGGCAGCGTCACGCAAAGTCGGCAATATGTATTCGCGATCATGCGCGATGCTGAAACGTTGTAGCTCCGGATCCGGTTCGGGACTTTCGTCGAAGCTGTACGCTGCTGTGGAGTAATCACTCGCGCCCATGCAAACACGCGCCACCGACAAGCGCAATCCCGAAGACGAAAAAAAATCCGCCAGCAGCGCCGCCCGTGCGCGCGCATCCATACGATGCAGCAAATAACACGACGCATCCGTGAGCGCCGCCCCGAATCCTAGAATCGGTTGAAGCCTCAAGGCAGGATCGAGTTGAATACCAGCGGAGAAGGAAGGACTAGCCGGACGCCAAGCTAACGGCGATATGGGCTCAAATTTACGGTCCCTCGAAGTCACCCAGCCCTGTAATTGGGGTTGAGCCGAAATGAGTGGCACTCCTGAGACCGCACAGGCAGATACCGCGGAAACCCCCAAGCGAATGAATTCTCGGCGGTTTTTTCGCATAATTTTCAGTCCCTCGCGACCTCGCGCTTGAAACATTCAGCGGTTCTACTGCCCGAAAGTAAGACAAACGATTGCATCAACGTTCCTCGGCCCAGAACGCCTCATCAATGTCCTAGAAACAGCACCAACGCCAGCTCGCGCTAACCCGTTCCGGAATCGCTTAAGTCCATAAGACAATCGTGTTGTCTGCGTACACTATCAAATTTTTATCTTGACCGCATTATTATAATGAATGTATTATCCCCGCCAAAGTTACGTGGTCCGTGTTCTGTCGAGAGCAAACGATTGTTTACAGCCTTCGTTTGAAACAAACGGTGCCTTCCACCGGTTCGGGCTGCGCAGGTCGGTTAGCTGTGGTGCGCTGTTACTTCTAAAGCGAATTCGTGGAGGTTCTCGATATGAACGTTTTGCTTCGTTGCGCGTTGGTTCTTTCCGTAGCTTTTCTGGGCGTTCGCTCTTCCCTGGCCCAGAGCACAAATTCTGGAGATATTCGCGGTACGGTCATGGATACGTCTGGCGCCGCGGTTCCGGGTGTGGACGTTACGCTCACCAACGTCGACACTGGCGAAGTCCAACACTTCACCACAAATGACAGCGGCATCTACGATACGGCCTCGACCAGAGCAGGAAATTACAACATAACATTTACGAAGCAGGGCTTTAAACAGCTGACCCGTGGCCCGTTTAAGCTCGAGGTCTCTATCATTACTGAAGATGCCACCCTCGCCGTCGGCCAGGTCCAGGAAATCGTCACGGTAGAAGATACCGGTGAGGCGCCCTTGCTTCAGACGGAAAGTGGTCAACAAGGGACCATTATGGAAGGAAAGACGATTGAGGCTCTTCCCCAAATTGGTGCCGGGATCACCGGCAATGACTGGGCCAATTTCAATATATTCCTTGCGGGAGCATCCAGTGCGCCTTCGCAGCCAGGCTCGGAAGGCAGCGGCGCTTATAACGCGGGAGACGCCGTGTCCATCAACGGCAACCTGCCGAACTACGCCAACTTCCTTGCGGACGGAGCAACTGTTGTGCTCCCTGTCAGCGGAAATGTGGATAACTCCATATTCGAAAGCATTTCCGAAGTACAGGTCACCACGTCCTCCTTCTCCGCCCAGTACGGTATCGGCGGCGCCGTATTCAATCAGATCAGCAAGAGCGGCAGTAACACTTTTCACGGGTCCGCGTATGAGTACTGGCAGAACGATGTACTCAATGCTTCCAACTTCTTCCCCGGGGGCAATGGCCAACCCGTTAAACCCTCTATCCGCTATAACCAATGGGGCGGCTCCGTTGGCGGCCCGATTATAAAGAACAAACTGTTTTTCTTCTTTGTGCGGGACAAAATCACTAACAACGGCAGCGGCAACCAGCACACCAGCACTGTTCCTACCTTGGCGGAAAGGAGCGGGGATTTCAGCGCCCTGCCAGTCACCATATACGACCCCACTACTGCTGGCATTGGTGGTACGCGAACAGCGTTTCCCGGGAACATTATTCCGGCCAATAGAATTGACCCCGTGGCGTTGAAGGTCCTCGGCTTTTATCCGGCACCCAACGCTGGCGGTCCTAATGCCACAGTCAACAATTTCGTATTTTTGTCGCCTTCATCGAACCCCAATCTTCGCTACTTCGGCCGAATCGATTACGACCTCACCAAAAATAATCGCGTGACATTCTCGATCACCGCGAAAAACAACCCGGGGCAGAATTTCAATCAATGGGCATGCCCTATTAATTGTTTTTCCGGGGATATCGACGGCTATAACGCCCAACTATCCGACACCTGGACCATCACTCCGACCTTGGTGAACGAAGTCCGCATGGGCTACACCAAGCAGGGTAATTGGTTTGTGCCGCAAACCCTAGGATTCAACTCTGCCACCACCCTTGGACTGCAATATGCCAAGGCCAATATTTTTCCAACCTTCAATCTCAACGGCACCTGCTGCACATCGCTACAGCCAGGCACAAATGCCATTTATATCGAAAACCTTTATGACCCCTCAGACGTAGTCACGCTAATCAAGGGCAAGCACATTCTGCATTTCGGTGCGGAAGTACTGATGGGCGAAGGCAACACCACCCCGTGGGGTAACGTAGATGCCGGGCAGTTTACCTTCACTGGCCAATATACACAGCAAAATTGCCCCACTGGTTCTACCACCTGCACTCCTGGCGGCGCCAGCTTTGCAGACTTCCTGCTGGGAGACGTTGAACACTGGACGGCCACCAACCAGTCGGTAACCTACATGCGCATCAAAGATCCTCAGGTTTTCGTGCAGGATGATTTCAAGGTTAAGCCCAATCTGACCCTCAACCTGGGACTGCGCTATGAAGCCACCACCGGCATGAGTGAACTGCACAATGCCATCGGGGGCTTCGATCCCACTCTTACCAATGCTTTCGACGGCTCAAAGGGTTCCATGTGGTTTGGTGGTCAAGTTGGGCGAACCACTTTGCAACAACCCATTCACAATATCTTCCTGCCGCGTATAGGCTTTTCATGGGCGCCGGGCATGTTCAAAAACACCACCGTGCGGGGCGGTTTTGGAATGTACGCCTATAACTTCAGCGAAGACACCTACGGTCAAGGGTTGGGCGCCGGCTCGGTTGGCACCAACACCGGCAGCGCGACAGACGTGAATTCAGGAACAGGACCGAATCCGCTGATTTCTCTTTCGGCTTCGTCAGCGACGGCTGGTCCCATTCTTAACTACGTCACCGGGTCACCCGCGGCCCGAGACCCGCTCACATATGTTACTCCTGCGCATCCGCAGAACGTCACGTTCACCCCGTACTTTGTCCCGGTGGGCAGGATCAACGAGTGGACTTTCAGCGTGGAGCATGAGTTCTCGCGTGACTACGCGGCCTCCATTGCCTATGTCGGGAGTCACGGTTCTAACCTTCAATTTCCAACGGACCTGAACCAAATCACTAATCCGACGGTTCTGGCCGCAGGCCCGACGACGCAGGCTGAGCGACCGTACCCCTTGTTCGGTAACATCAGCGGGAATTTCTACAACGGCATCTCCAACTACAACGCTTTACAGGTTGGAGTGGTGAAGCGCTATTCCTACGGATTAACGTTCCAAGCCAACTACGTGTGGTCGCATTTCCTGGATGATCAGGACTCGGGTGGTTGGGGCAGCCGTGGAGGAGTACAGAATTGGCAAATCGGCAATGATCCGGCGGCTAACTATGGAAACTCCAACTTCGATATCCCACAAGCCTTTAAGGCTATCGTTGCCTACGAATTGCCGTTTGGACGCAATAAGAACTATCTCCACAATGGCGTTGTGAGCGATGCCCTCGTCGGGGGGTGGCGGTTGTCTAGCACCTTTATCACGCAGAGTGGGAATCCGTTCACGGTGATCGACACCAAAAACAACACCTATTCGCAATGCGGCAATGGATGCGTAGCGTATCCGAACGTTATCGGCAACCCCTTCTCTAACGTGCCCGCAGGCTACTACTTCAATCCCGCAGCTTTTGCTCAGCCAAGCCCCGGAACGTTCGGGAACGAGGGAAGAAACTTCTTGCGCGGCCCTCGCCTCACCGTTATGAACCTGTCGTTGGGTAAGCAGTTCCACTTCGGGGAGCGCTTCGGCCTGGAACTGCGGGCCGATTTCGTCAATGCTCTGAATCATCCCAGCTTCCAGGCCCCGCACAGCGACATCGGATCTGCCTGTGTGGTGGCCGGTGGTGCAGCCATACCATGCGGAACATCTAACTTCGGCATTATCGATGCTTCCGCTCCCGGCTTCGGCCCGGGAAACAGCAACGGTATCGCCGTCGCTCCACGCAGCGGTCAACTGAGTGCCCGCTTCACTTTCTAACTATTGCCCTAGTCGAGGGGAGGGACGGCATTTTTTGCCGTCCCTTTGTTTTTTCAAACACCGGCACCTTAAAAACAACGGCTGTCTGCCTTACACTTGCTCGATGACTATGAACGCAGTTCCCTTTTCACTTCTGATCGTATCGCTGCTTTTCCCCTCGCCCGGCGACGCGCAATCTTCCACGAACAGTCAGCAACAGGTGCAGGCTCATAGCCGCAAAGCTCAGGAGGCACTCAGTCAGAACCGGCCGGATCTGGCCATACCGGAATTCCGCGCCATCCTGGCCATCGCGCCCAACAACGTCGACGCACGCGGCAACTTGGGCGTTCTGCTGTTTTTTCAAGGCGCCTATTTGGAGGCCATCCCAGAACTGCGTGCCGCATTGAAGCTGCAACCCGGAATTTGGAAAATTCAAGCGCTGCTGGGAATGGCCGAGAAGCGCACTGGGGATGCGGAAGCCGCACGCCGCGACTTGGAGAAGTCCTTCCCCAATCTGAAAGAGCAAAAGATACGCATCGATACCGGTCTGGAGCTAACCGAAATCTACGCTAAAAATGGCGAGCTGGATAAGGCCGCCGCCACCGTGAGCACTATGCGCGCCCTCGATCCCGCCAATGTCGCGATTGTCTACAGCGCGTATCGCCTCTATTCCGACCTTGCGGACGAATCCAGGCTCAGTCTGATCGTGGTCGCGCCAAAATCGGCCCAAGTACACCAGATGATGGCTCACGAATTGGCTCGACAGGGGCAAACCAAAGAGGCCATTGAGAACTACAAAATCGCGCTACAAATTGACCCCAAGCTGCCTGGTCTCCATTTTGAGCTTGCCGAGTTGATGAACACCTCCGCAGCCGCAGGAGGGCCGGAGGAAGCGGAAAAAGAATACAAGGCAGCCTTGGACATGAACCCGCTAGATGAAAAGTCTGAATGCCGGCTCGGAGATATTAACGCGCAACGTGGAGCGCTCGACGAAGCGCAGCAACACTATGCCCGCGCATTACAGTTGCAACCCGATGATACTGACGCCAACGTCGGCCTCGCTAAAGTGATGATGTCCCTCGGCCGACTGGATGAGGCCGAGGCACTGCTCAAACATGCGAACGCAGTCGATCCCACCATCGCATTGGCTCATTTTCGACTCAGCACTATCTATCGTCAGACGGGTAAGACCGAAGACGCCAAACGCGAGTTGGCGGAATACCAAAAATATAAAGACATGAAGGAAAAATTGAAAACCATGTACCGTACCATGCGCCTGGAACCCTCAAAGCCTGAGCCTGACGATGCCGAAGCCAACAACTGACCGCTCATCGAAATCCACAACAGGGTTGCGCGCCGCAGCAGTGCAACATCTTTTGATGGCGGCTGTCGCGCTCTTGTCGGCCACAACTGCGTCAGCGTCCGGACCGTCCTACTATCCAAATCGGCTGCAAGATTCCAAAGCTGTCTATTTGGACAGCGCTGAGTTTTCCGCTCACGGCGACGGCCAGGCCGACGACACTGACGCTCTGCAGTCCGCCATTAACAAAGTGCAGCACGACAGAAATCAAGGCATCGTATTCGTTCCCGCGGGCCGTTATCGCTTGAGCAGGACGATTTATATCTGGCCAGGTATTCGCCTCATCGGTTTCGGCGCAACTCGCCCTACTTTTGTGCTGGCGCGAAACACTCCCGGCTTTCAGCAGGGCCCCTCCTACATGGTATTTTTCGCCGGCTCACGTCCTGCTGGATTTCAGAATATCGGCGAATCGGAATTAAAAGCCGCCACGCGTCCCCCAGACGCAAATCCTGGAACCTTTTATTCCGCGATGAGCAACATCGACATAGAAATTCAGGACGGAAATCCCGGCGCCGCCGGCGTGCGCGCGCGATACGCCCAACATTGTTATTTGTCGCACATGGATTTTTATCTCGGCACCGCCCTGGCGGGAATTCACGATGGCGGAAACGTCGCCATCGATCTGCACTTTCATGGCGGGCAATACGGAATATGGACCCGCAAGCCTTCGCCTGGGTGGCAATTCACCGTCATCGATTCCACATTTGAAGGGCAGACCCAGGCCGCCATTCGCGAGCATGAAGCAGGACTCACATTAATTCGCCCCGAGTTCAAAAACGTTCCCACCTCCATTTCTATCGACGCCAACTACGCGGATGAGTTGTGGATCAAAGACGGCCGCTTCGAAAACATAACCGGTCCTGCCTTGGTCATCAGTAACGAGAACAGTCCCCGAACCGAAATTAACGCCGAAAACCTGGTGTTCTGCAATGTTCCGGTATTTGCCGAATTTCGAGAAAGCGGCAAGAAACTGCAGGGGCCCGGCGAGCAATTCGTCGTGAAAACTTTCTCGCATGGTTTTCATTTCGATGACATCGCGGCTCCGAATGTTCCGCCGAATCAAATTAAAACTGTCTTTGAAGCCGCTCCACTCGCCCATCTTCCTGCGCCAGTGCCATCAGACATTGCAGATTTACCCGCGATGAAATCATGGGTGAATGTTCGTGACCTCGGCGCGCATGGCGATGCCAAAACGGACGACACCGATATTCTTCGCAAGGCCATCGCCGAGCATGCCGTTCTCTATTTTCCCTCAGGCCAATACCTGGTTTCGGACACCATCACCCTTAAGCCGGACACGGTGCTGATCGGATTGCACCCGAGTACCACCCGCCTGCTCCTTGCCGATGGAACTCCCCAGTTCCAGGGAGTCGGAAACGCCAAGCCCCTGCTTGAAACTCCTTCTGGCGGAAAAAATATCGTTACCGGCATCGGACTTTATACCAATGGAATAAACCCGCGCGCCGTTGGAGCGCTATGGAAGGCTGGAAGCGAATCTTCAATGAACGATGTACGCTTCCTCGGAGGACATGGAACGATTGATCCCGACGCCTCGGCGGAAGAAAGCAGGAAAGTCTGGAGCCAGATTTACAACAACACCCACACCGCCGATTCAAATTTGAATCGTCGTTGGGATGGCCAGTATCCAAGTTTGTGGGTCACCGAGGGCGGCGGTGGAACGTTCGTAAATATCTGGACGCCCAGCACCTTCGCGCAGGCAGGGCTATATGTTTCGCACACATCAACGCAGGGCCGGATATATGAATTATCCAGCGAACATCACGTCCGGAATGAAGCGGTCTTCGACGACGTTTCCAATTGGCAGGTCTTTGCGCTGCAAACAGAAGAAGAACGCGGCGAGGGCGGCTTCGCTTTGCCGCTCGAAATTCGCGGTTCGACAAATCTCCTGATCGCCAACATGCATATCTACAGGGTTGTGAGCAGCTATCAACCTACACCCTACGCGATTCTTGTTTCCCGCTCTTCGGACATCCGCTTCCGCAACATTCACTGCTATAGCGACAGCCGAGCATCTTTCGATAATGCCGTGTATGACCAAACCTCGGGCATCAATGTGCGGCAACGGGAATTTGCCTGGCTTGATATTTCTGGAAAGACCACGACCGCGAGCGCGAAATTAAAATCAACCGTGCTGGATGATCAAGCCGGTATTAAAAAATTAGCTGGCGGCTTTTTCAATATTTCTGGTGGCGCCGTCGACAAGGCCGGAAATGTTTATTTCGTCGACGCGAAATGGCAAACCATCTACCGCTGGTCGGTTGCGGACGGGCAGCTCTCCAAAATAAGAGACAATCCACTAGATCCCGTGCAGCTTGCTTTCGACCGCGCCGGAAATCTGATGGTCATCTCCTACGCGGGCAACGGCACGGTATACAGCTTTGACCCCAACGCCAAATCCGCCGACATCACTCTTCTCAAAGCGCAGCCCGCTGTTGCTCGCCCCGGTCTCACCGCCATTCTTCCGGTCGATGTGTGGCGGAACGAAAACGATTTCGCGCAAGCCGTCTCCGTCAAAAAGCCGTACCAGTTTGTCTCCCTCGACGGCACCACCTTCATTCCCGCCGGGAACGATTTTGTCAGTGGCGAACTTTATTACGGCTCCAAGATTCATGATGTAATTCGCGCCTTTGGCATGGCCCCAGTTACGCCCGGTAAGAAGTTTTACATCACCAATGAAGAGGGGCAAACAACCTACTCTGCCACTATCGATTCATTTGGCAACATCGAAGACCTCCGACTCTTTCAGCACGTGGGCGGCGAAAGCGTGACCACTGATCAAGCTGGAAACGTCTACATTGCCGCCGGGCAAATTTTTGTCTACGACTCCGCCGGAAAATATCTCGAAACGATCGAAGTCCCCGAACGGCCTTCACAGCTTTTATTTGGCGGCCCTGACGGCAAAACGCTTTTCATCGCTGCGCGTACCTCTTTATATGCCGTACCGCCGCGATATAAAGGAAATTAACACGCCGTTGTTCCCTTCCTCAGCGCGCACAAATCGTTCCACGCGTAAGATTACTTCGAGGGCGTCCGTCGGCGCAGCTGTTTCTATAGTTGCGCTGCTATTTGCCATGGTGTCATTTCTGTCCGGCCAGGCGCCGACGGATGACGCTACGAAACACCAAGTCCCCGCGCAGAAACAAAATACCGATAAATTTCCGCTCGCAACACCGCCATTCCAACCCCCGCAATTACCCCAACTCGTCGATATCACTTCTTCCACCAAAATAGAATTCGACCATCTATCCAGCCCTGAACAAAAATACATCGTGGAATCCATGAGCGGCGGCGTGGCTCTGATCGATTACGATCGCGATGGATGGCCTGACATTTTTTTTACCAACAGTCCGAGCGTGGAAATGGCGCAGGCCGGTAAGAAAGCCCGTAGCGCGCTGTTTCACAACAATCACGACGGAACCTTCACAGACGTTACCGACAAAGCCGGCCTCGCATATCCGTGTTGGGCCATGGGCGCCGCCGTCGGAGATTATAACAATGATGGATTCCCCGACTTGGTGGTCACCTGTTTTGACGGCGGCGTGGTTCTGTATCGCAATAACGGCGATGGAACGTTTGCCGACGTTACGAAACAAGCCGGTCTCGACAAAGATAAAAAGTGGGCCGCCGGCGCAGCGTTCGGCGATTACGACAAAGACGGTTGGGTCGACTTGATCGTGACCCATTATGCCGATATCTCTCTCGAGAACCTTCCGGCGTTCGGCTCACTCAAAACTTGTAAGTACCGCGGAATTGACGTGCAGTGCGGCCCGCGCGGCCTCAAAGGCTCCCCGGACATTCTCTATCACAACAATCACGACGGAACCTTCACCGATGTTTCCCAGCAAGCAGGACTCGATTCGTCCACAACATTTCTTGGCCTTACAGCCGTCTGGTCCGATTTTGACAACGACAGTCTGCTGGATCTTTTCGTCGCCAACGACGGCCAACAAAATTTCCTTTACAAAAATGACGGGCATGGCCACTTCACTGATGTCGCTCTTAATGCCGGCGTCGCCGTCAGCCAGGATGGAAATGAGCAGGCCAACATGGGCGTGGTGCTGGGCGATTACTTGCATGAGGGCCGTTTCTCGATCGCCGTAAGCCATTTCAGCGACGAATACACCACCCTATTTCGCAATAATGGCGGCATGAATTTCTCCGATGTTTCCTACGCTTCAAACATCGCGCAAAGCACCATAAAATATGTCGGCTGGGGCGATGCGTTTTTTGATTTCGATAATGATGGCTGGCTGGACTTCCTGCAGGTCAATGGTCACGTCTACCCGCAGGTCGACTCCATCGTCGGCGGCCCAAAGTACATGGAGCCCAAGCTCCTGTACTTCAATCAGCGCAATGGCACCTTCAAGGACATCAGCAAGCTCGCCGGTCCTGCACTGGAAATTCCCCAGGTAAGCCGCGGCGTCGCCATCGGCGACCTTTTCAACGACGGCAAACTCGAGGTGGTCATCGAAAATCTTAAAGGCCAGCCCACGATTCTTCGGCCCGAAGGTGGCCCAAGGAATCACTGGGTCAGCTTCGAATTAGAAGGAACGCAGAGCAACCGCCTGGCTCTGAACGCACGAGTCAAATGTTTTGCTGGAGACCTGGTGCAGGAAAGCGAAGTGCTCAGCGGCGGAAGCTATCTTTCCCAGAATGACCTGCGAATTCACTTTGGCCTGGGAACTAACACGCAGATCAGCAAAGTAGAGATTCTCTGGCCTTCCGGAAAGAAAGAAATTCTCCTCGATCTCCGCGCCGACCATTTCTATAAGGTGAAGGAAGGAGCAGGAATCGCCCACTAAGGATCAAGCGGTCCGCGGCCTTTACTATCGTCGTATTATCGCCCTATCGGCGCTTGCCGGTACCCGTCCAACGTCCAACCATCCTGCCCCTCATCGTGACGCAGGACGTAATAATTTCCGTCATTCGCTCGCACTCGAAAATACATCGCGCCGAGCGAATACCACTGATCGTCAACTTTCTCAACGTTGTATTCCCTATCGCGAATGGTAAACCGTGACGGACGTTCGTCAGCTCGATAGCCCGAATAGCAATGAACTCGAATCTCGCTCATACTTCGCCCCGGAAATCGCTTCATCATAACCGAATGCGAGAGTGTTTTTGGATATTGCGGTTGGAAAACAAATCCAATGCGCGCGAAGCTTGAACCTCGATTCCTTAATATGCAAAGTTACCTTAAATTGCTAGTCAGCTTGCCGCAGCACTCCGGGCGGTCAGGCAAAGAAGAACGATCCCATCCGCCACCCAGGGCCTGCACCAGCGTGACTGCATCCACCATGCGGCGGCCGAGAATATTTACGGCAGTAAGTTCGTCCGAGAGCGCTGCACTCTCAGCGGTGGTCACTTCCAGGTAACTCGTGACGCCACCTGTGTAACGGCTATTGGCAAGTTCCAGGTACTTTTGCGCGGCGACCACTGCTCTTTCCTGAACCTGTGCTTCGTTCTCCAGGATACGCAACGCCGCCAGGTTGTCCTCGACCTGTTGAAAGCCGGTCAGCACTGTTTCGCGATAGTTGGCGACGGTCTGGTCATACGCTGCTGCGGCTAGATCCACGTTGGCCCTGCGGCGGCCAGCATCAAAAATGGGCGCTATTGCCGAGCCGCCCAGCGACCAGAGAGCGCTCGGACCAGAAATTAGCGTGGTGATCACACCACTCTCGAAACCTCCCATCGCTCCCAGACTGATGGTCGGATAATAAGCGGCCTTCGCCACTCCGATTTGAGCGTTAGCCGAGGCCATGCGCCTTTCCGCCGCCGCGATGTCGGGGCGCCGTTCCAGTAACTCAGAAGGAAGCCCAGCAGGAATCGGTGGAGGAGGCGTTGTAAGCGGAAGAGCGGCGAGACTGAAATCGGCCGGAGGCTTTCCAATCAGAATTGCCACGGCGTGCTCGTACTGCGCGCGGGCGACTCCAACGTCGATCGCTTGTGCGCGAGTGGTCTCGAGTTGAGTTGTTGCCTGCTGGACTTCCAAGTCGGAAGCAATGCCTCCCGCATACCGATTCTCAATCAATTCCAGAGCTTGTTGATACTGGGTGACGGTAGAGTTCAGTAGTTGCTCCTCGGCATCTAGAACGCGCGCCTGAAAATAAAACAGAGCAACCTGGGCATGCATGGAGAGGTTCACGGTGGCCAGGTCGGCTGCGCTGGCTTGGGCCTGCTCGCGATAAGACTCAACGGTGCGGCGTATGCGTCCCCAGACATCGACCTCGTAAGACAATTCAAAAGGAATCTGAAAGTCGTTGTACGTAACTCCATTGGTAGCCAGGCTAGGAGGCCGATTGTTGGATATTCTGGTTCGCGATGCGTTCGCACCTGCGGTGATTGTTGGGAAATAAGCCGCCCGGTTATAGCGGAGCAAAGCTCGCGCTTGAGTGTATTGAGCCTCGGCTGCCTTTAGATTTTGGTTTGAGACATTGACCTGCGCTTCGAGGGCGTTCAGTTGTGGGTCCTGAAACATTTCCCACCAGTTGCCGCCAAGATTCTGGTCGTTCGGCTGGGCCTGTTTCCAATTGCCAAGCTCCTTGTAAGCAGTAGGAACTTCCGCGATGGGCCGCCTGTAGTTTGGCCCCACCGTGCATCCACATATCTGAAACGCGACGATCGCTGGCAGAACTACAAGCCAAGATATTCGCCGGGGCTTTTCGACCAATACGCTGTTTCGAACACGCTTCACTTGCTATCCCCCGGCAATGTCGCCTGAACAATTTGGACCTGCTGTCCAGTAACAATGGAATCGGGTGGATTGATTATGAGCTGATCTTCCGGCTTAAGGCCGGCCACGATTTCTATCTCATTGCCAAAATCGCGCCCAGGAGTCACGGGAGTAAGCGTAACTTTCCGATCCTTCACAACGCCCACACGCAAACCCTCCGAGCGGAATATCAAGGTGTTGACGGGAATAATGAAAGTGGAACCCTGACTGGGAACCTTTAAATGGACTTCTGCATAAGAACCGGTGAGCAGCGTATTTGTGGGATTGGCCACATCAATTTCAACCAACAAGGTACGAGTCGTCATGTTGATGGCGTCAGCGGTGCGTACCAGATTCCCCTGAAAGGTGCGTCCGGGAAACTCAGCGAGAGCAAGATCCGCGGTCATGCCGACTTTAATCCCGCGGGAATATTCTTCCGGGACGTTTACGTAAACGCGCAACATGCCGGGTTGGACGATATGAAAGAGATCGGTTTTTACACCGGTGCTGCTGCCAGAGTTAATCAGGTCGCCGATATCGGTGTTGCGCGCGGTGATCACACCGTCAAACGGAGCGTAAACCTTTTCAAAAGATACCAGTGCGGCATATTGATCTACTGCGGCCTGGTCTGCCTGGACAATGGCTTTATTGGCGTTGTAAGTACCTACGGCGTTGTCGGCATCCTGCTGGGCCACGGCATGCGTTTTCAACAGTCCCTGATATCGCGTTTTGGTGATAGTGGCGAGTTCCAGATTTGCCTGCGCAGTGGAAAGGTTGCTGCGCGCTTGCTGGAGCTGCTGATCCACTTCCGGCGTTTCGATCACCGCAAGTAATTGCCCCTTCTTGACGTGCGCTCCAATGTCGAAATACCACTTCTTCAAGTATCCGTTGGTGCGCGCATAGACCGGTGAAGTGATGAACGGTTGTACGTTTCCCGGAAGGATGATCTCCTCGGCGGGCGCAGTTTGTTTTGGCACGACAACCGATACGGCGGTGAGGGCTACTTGATTAGTCTCCGCCTTCAGCTTTGTACGCGCTCTGACCCGCGACAAGATGCCGGTAACCAGTAGCACGGCAACGACGATTACCGCTATCGCCACTCCCAACCATCGTCTCAACGGGTTCTGCTTTCTTCCCGCATCGTTCAGAGGACTCGTTTGCCCGCCGATTTGTTTTTTCTCTTCAGTTTGTTGCGACATAGTCACTCCACAAAAGTTTTGCTAGTGTTGCTACTCCGTTTGGGCTACCTGTTTGCGCGAACCCTGCAAAACGCTGAAAAATGCTGGGACAAAAAACAGCGTGGAAACCGTTGCAAACAGTAATCCACCTATAACTGCACGCCCAAGTGGCGCATTCTGTTCCCCACCGTCTCCCATTCCGAGCGCCATGGGCACCATGCCGATGATCATGGCCAGAGCGGTCATCAGCACCGGCCGAAAGCGCGTGAAACCGGCCTCTAGTGCGGCGCCGATGGAGTCGCTGCCCTGCTCCATTTTTTCCGTAGCAAAGCTCACCACCAGGATGCTGTTGGAGGTTGCCACGCCCATGCACATGATGGCTCCCATGAGTGCGGGCACGCTGAGGGTCGTGTGCGTTATAAACAAAAACCAGGCAATCCCGGCAAGCGCGGCGGGCAGCGCGGAAATCATGATGAAAGGATCCAGCCAGGACTGAAAGTTGACCACGATCAGCAGATAAACCAGCACGATCGAGAACGCCAGCCCGCTCAGAAGACCGACGTAGGACGCTCGCATGGTCTGAACCTGTCCACGAACAACGACTCGAGAACCGCGGGGCAATTGCTGCCGAGAAGCGTCAATGATTTTGTTGATGTCGCCGGCGACGCCGCCCAAATCACGCCCAGTGACAGCACCGAAGATGTCCACCACTGGCGCTACGTTGTAATGAGAGACCACCGCCATCCCCGCGCCTCGCTGGGTTGACACTAAACTGGCCATCAGCGACGGAGCTGCATTGGGGTCTGTGCCGGTGATCGGAATGTTCTCAACACCCTGCAGCGTGTCGGTACGATACTGCGGCGTTTGAGTCGCAATTTGATAACTCACGCGATTCTTGGGGTCGACCCAGAAGGTAGGTGAGGTTTGGAAGCTCCCGCTGAGGGACACCAGAAGATTTTGCGCGATGTCGTGAGCAGTAAAACCGAGCTGCTCTGCCTTCGTACGCTCCACCCGCATTCGCAAATAAGGCTGATCGAAGGGTTGCTGGATTCGCAAATCCGCCGTTCCGGTAACGTATTTCAGCTTGTTGAGCAGTGCATCGGCGTAGCGATGGTTTCCCTCCAGATCGTTTCCTACGACCTGCACATCGATCGGGGCCGGCAGGCCGAAGTTCAGGATTTGGCTGACCATGTCGGCAGGCAAGAACGAGAAAGTCGCGCCGGGAAATTGTTTTGGCAGGGTCAGACGAAGGCGCTGAATGTAGTCATCCGTGGGATGGTGCTTCACGGCGAGAGTAACAAGAATGTCGGCGTCCGATGTGCCCACGGGAGCCGAGTTACTGTACGAAAGATTGATGCCGCTGTAAGGCAAACCTATATTGTCGATAACACTCTGGAACTCGTTTGCTGGAATCTGTCCTCGAATGAAGCGCTCGACCTGATCGCACAAATTGGCGGTTTCCTCAATGCGCATTCCCGTAGGCGCGCGCAGATGAAGCTTGAAAGAGCCGCTATCAACCGTGGGGAAAAAGTCCTGGCCTAGCCAGGGAATCAGAACCGCGAGAGAGCCAAGGCAGCACGCGAAGAAAGCAATCAGAAAAGCGCGCCGATGGTGCAGGCAAACTTCCAGCAAACTATGATAGCTGTGATGGAATTTCTCGAAGGCTTGTTCGAAACGCTTCTGAAGTCGTACCAGCGGATTCCGGCTCGGCGCTCCGGCTTGGTGTTTCTCTCCCCGCAACAAATACTTGGCCATCGTCGGAACGATCGTCCGCGAGAGGAAATAAGAAGCCAGCATAGCGAAGACCACTGCTTCGGCAAGCGGCACGAAGAGATACCGCGCGACACCCGACAACAAAAACATCGGAGCAAATACGATACAGATAGAAAGTGTAGACACGAACGCAGGTGTCGCAATTTGCGATGCGCTGTCGAGCACCACGGTATCCATATCCTTATCGGGTTCCGCTTCCCGGTTACGATTTATGTTCTCAACCTCAACCGTCGCGTCGTCCACCAGGATGCCGACCGCTAGCGCGAGTCCACCGAGGGTCATGATGTTGATGGTTTCTCCGATCGCGCTAAACACAATGATGGAGGTCAGGATTGCCAGCGGGATGGAGGTGGCGATTATTAAGGTGCTTCGCCAACTGCCCAGAAAAACGAGAATCATGAAAGCCGTGAGGCACGCAGCAATCAGCGTTTCCCGCACGACCCCACTAATCGCGCCACGAACAAAAATAGATTGATCCGCCAGCGGTGCGATATCGAGCTGCGGCGGAACGGTAGTCTTGATTTGAGGCAGCAGGCCCTTGATGCCGGCAATCACGTTCAGTGTCGACGCGTTGCCGGCTTTTTGGATGGTCAGCAGTACCGAGCGCTGGCCGTTGACGCGCACGATATTCGTCTGAGGAGGAAAGCCATCGCGCACCCACGCGACATCTTTAATATAGATCGTAGTGCCGCCAATGGTCTTGATGGGGATGCGGTTCAGATCAGCGATGGTCTGCGGCGCCGCGTTGGGAATGGAAACGTTGTATTCCCTGGAGCCGATCTTGGACGTTCCTGTCGGCAGAATTAAATTTTGAACGCTGATGGCATTGGTTACGTCCAGCGCGGACAGCCCCTTAGATTGCAACGCGGTCGTATTCAGATCCACCTGAACCTGGCGCTGCTTTCCGCCATACGGATAGGGGACAGATGCGCCAGGCACGGTAATGAGCTGAGTCCGAATAAAATTCAAACCATAATCGTTGAGTTCCTGCTCTGACAGGTTTTGCCCCGAGAGCGCCAACTGAAGAACCGGAACACTCGATGCGCTGTAGGCCAGAATAAGCGGCGGCGTCGAACCTGCAGGCAACTGTCTGAGTTGGGTCTGAGAGACCGCCGTTATTTGTGCGATGCCTTGCTCAATGTTGGCGGTCGGCTGGAGAAACACTTTGACAACAGCGATTCCATATAGCGATTGCGATTCGATGTGCTCGATATTATCAACGGTGGTGGTAAGCGATCGTTCTGTGATGCTGACGATGCGGTCGGCCATGTCCTCAGCCACGAGACCGTTATACGTCCAGATGATACTGACCACCGGAATGTTGATGTTCGGAAATATATCCGTCGGAGTGCGAAAGATTGCCAGCCCGCCCAGGATTAGAATGAGTATCGAGACGACCACAAACGTATACGGCCGGCTCAATGCTAATTTGACGATCCACATGATTTCTCACCCTCATAGCTTGAGAATGCAGACTCGATGCCACTGCGAAAATTCACGGAGAACTTCAGCAAGTGGTTGATAACAGGAAGGTTTAGGATTGAGCTCAGATACTACGGCGGCAAATCACGTCATGCAAAGAGTCCAGCACGGTGGACGGGATGCCAATACTCTGACAGCGCGTGTCGACACGCCAAGAACGAAAAACTAAGTCGGATCCGTCGTTTGGGTCGGTTTAGGCCGCCACGATTCTAGTTTCTTCTTGTGGTTGAAGTTATGCGGGTATGCCGTTGAAATTGCATTTGACTACGAGGATGGTGACATCGTCGCCAAAGCCGACGTCTTTAGAAAAATTCGCCGCGCTTCTGAAGATTTCGTCCATGAGCCCTTTCGCGGAGAGCGACGAGCCGCGCTGCAAGATGGCGGAAAGCCGCCCAATACCAAATTCCTCAGCCAGAAGATTCTCAGCCTCGGTAACTCCATCCGTGTAGAAAACCAGCACGTCTCCCGGTGTAAGTTCAGCTGTGGCTAGTTGGCAATCTTCATTTGGAGCTAGGCCGATGGGTGGGCAAGACGAGTCCAGGCGCTTGAGTGTGTGGGTGCTTGCTTGAAACAGAAGCGCGGGATTATGGCCGCAGTTGATGTAGCGGATGATCCGTTTTTGTGTGTCGATTTCCGCAACCAGCAGTGTCACGTAGTGTTCAGGATCCGACACCGCGGCGATGTCAGCATTCAACCTTCCCACTTGTTGCAGCATGTTTCGATCACGATCGGCCTCCAGTCGCATGGCAGCCGCCGTAGCGGACATCAACAGGGCCGCAGAAACTCCTTTTCCGGATACATCCCCAATGGCGATCTGAATGGTGTTCGCGTTGATAGGAATATAGTCATAATAGTCGCCTCCCACGCTTTTGAACGGTCGCATCATGCCGGCAATTTCAAGTCCGGCTATGACTGGCGTTCCCACCGGAAGGAACATCCTCTGAACTTGTGCAGCGAGTTCCACATCTCGAAGAAGATCGTCTCGTTGCACCTGGATCGTTTCGGCAAGCAACTCGCGCTGCTCGATATACCGCTGGATAACGTAAACGACGAAAGAGAAACACAACACCGCAAAGAGATTGTCAAAGATTCGAATCGGCAGATGGATAATTCGCGGCGACCAATAATCATGAAGCAGGATACAAAACGGTATCAGACTGTAGGTCACTTCCTTGCGCAATAGAATCGCGCTAACGCCAACAGGAAATATGTAGAGGTCAACAAGCGAAGGCGACAGAACTCGATGATCTACATACGCGACCGCGGCGATGGCCCCCAACACCAACGCGACCGGGAGCCATGCTGGTCCGATGGAAGCCACATCCTTCCTTAGGGGAGCCAGTAGCGGGACTCTTTTGTGTATGTCAGGCAAACTGGCAGTCATCAAAGCTCGGGTAGTGGTATTCATTTCTGATCCCTGTCAAAAAAACTCCTACACTGTTCGGCGAGTTCAGCGATCGGTAGGTACGCCTACTCAGCCGTTTGAGGGTTTGGCACCAGGTAGCCATCTGTAAGAGTCTTAAGAAAAGCGACCAGCGCGTCTTCTTCCTGCTCGGTCAGTTTAAGATTGCCGAGTTGACGTTTGTTGAGATTGGTTGAGTCTTCGGACGCCGGCCAGCAAGTGACCTTCTCGCCGGGGTCGTTGGCCTGGCACTTAGCCAAGACGTCGCGGGTATTATAAAAATGCACTACCTCTTTCAGACTCTTGAAGTAGCCATTGTGCATGTACGCTTTCACAAAACTTGGCGTGGGACGCATGTCAACGTTGCGCAAGGTGGGTACCTGAAACTTCGCGTCGAACTTTGGCGCCAGTTTAACCCACACGGAATCAGGATTTAGTTGGCCGCTATCGCTTTGCAGGCTGCGCAGGAAGGATCCAACTCCGGTATCGACATAGGCCTCTCCGGCAGGATTGGGGCTGTAGCTGCGTTCGTCAGGCCGGCCCTCATAGTAGTATTGCAATCCTTGATTTCTGGGGACGCCAAGATTGCTGGCGGTGAAATCTGTAAATAAAGGCTCTTCGCCTGGCCCGCCGTCGCGATGACACTCGTTGCATCGCCCCTTGCTGCGGAATAACTCGTAGCCCAATTTTTCCTGTGCCGTGAATTGGTCTTTTCCTGCTTGGACATAGTCGTACTTTGACGTAAACGGACTCACCTCCGGGGAAAACTCATACGCGGAGACGGCCAGCCCGAAGCCGTCATAAACGTGGTCGGCTCGCGACCGGTCTGCCACCCTAAGATGGACAGGGTACATATCATCCGGAGCCGGCGGCCCTGGAGTCGCACAGACTTTTTCGACGTCGGCAGGCCAGTGAATGGCGAACGAGTCAGCTCCCCATACCGCCTCAAAGAGCTTGCGATAGGGAGCCTGTGAAAGGCGATACGCAACACAGGCCGAATCGGGCAAGCCCATTTCTACGGGATTCGTCGGAGGTCCCTGAGCTTGTTCAGCGCTGGGATTCTGCAGGCGGTAGCCGCTTGCGCGCATATCCCAGAAATTGCCGCCAACAAAGTCGCCTTGCAGTTCATTGTAGTGAAGCACCGGCGCGAAGGGCGCGTACATGTAACTTTGCGGCTTTCGATTGCTGAATCGCGTTCTCACCGACCCTGGATACGACACGGTTGTCTCATTTAAAGATTGAATCGGGCCGGTGAATCCCATCTCCGGCATGTGGCAGAAACTGCAGGCCTCGTTCTGTTTAACAGAGAGATGCTTATCAAACAGCAGCAACCTTCCCAGGGTGCGCATCTGTCCTTGGCGATCGAGTGTGGTGTGGTCCATCTGTTTCAAAGTGTCTGCCTCAATCCGATCAATTTCCATAACGACTCTTGCCACATCTTGATCGAACGAGGGAGGCATCTTGCCGTCGAGCTTGCTCGGAGACTTTTCTTCGCCGGAAACCGCTGCGCCAACCGGCGGTTTACTTACCGCTGCGATCAAGAGTGCGCTGAATGCGAAAAGACCAACTGGCAACAAAACTACATTCCCGGTACGCATGGTTTCGGCTCTACTCCCGATAACATTCACTCCGTTTTGTGCCAGGTGAAATCCGGGTCATAGACAGTCATCGTTTGTGCGAGCTTTGTCGTGTCCGGGCCAAGGTCCTTTTCGTAAATGGTTCCAGATTTGTCGACAATAAAAGTCATCACACCGGAGGAGCGGTACTCTACAGGATAAGCAACGACGGCAAAGCCTGCGCTCATCTTTCCATCGACGATATATTTTTTGGCCCCGCCGGGTGCATGTCGTCCTTGGCTTTTAAGGATCCGGAACATATACCCATTGAACGGCACATGTTGACCAACCTGCTCCGTCGGAAGATTTTGGCGCGCGTACGCGATCAGCGGATTGATCGGGCTATCAGCTTCATCGTCGGCCCCCTGCCAGTACAGACCGTTGTGCTGACCTTCATCGCTCACAAGTTTCTGGGCGAAGTGCTTCGTGGCGCCATCCGGCGAGCGCTCAAAGTATTGCTGTTCGGCTTCGACCAATTCACGGCACGCATCCATGGCAGCGACTTCGTTTTTGCCTATGCGGCGGAATAGAATCTCGTTTTTACCTTCGGAAGTGTCGAAATACCATGTACCGTGATTATTCGCCAGGGGAATTGGAAACGGCCAATTCTCAGCCCCAATAACCAGCGTCACCTTGCCATCTGGCTCGGTCACGAATCTATGCATCTCCTGGTATTTGGTGACGAATCCGACGCGAGCGTCTGAATCCTCTAATGCATCGCCGGACGAAAGCACATCCTTTCCGTCCGGTCCGAGGATGCGCAACGGGGCTTTTTCGTCCTGTGACTCCATGGCCGCGAAGAACTGGCTCCCGGCATCTTCCGGGGAAGTAAAAGTTCGCTGCCCCGGCTGCTGTCCGAGTATTGGGGCGGCCAAACAGCCAAAAGAGACTCCGAAGACCGCCGACACTACCAATCGAACCAATTTGCGTTCAACTCCAGCAATACTTGAAAGTCTGTTCAGCATGATATTTTTCTCCATTTTTAAATTCTCGATAAATCCCACTCACGCGCGGGTGCGCTTAACGACGCCCACCGCCGCCATGAAAACCACCACCACCGTGGAAACCGCCAGCATGGAAACCGCCGCCAAAGCTCGATCGGCCGCGGGAAGAAAAGCCTCGTACATTCCCGCCATGATCAAAGCCACTGAATGCGCTGGAGCGGGTACCTGATTGCGCGTGAAACGACGAGGATCCGCCGCCGTGGAACGCATTTCCATGGCTATTATTGGCGTGGCTGAAGTTGTCGTGATTAAAGTTGCCGCGATTGAAGTTGTTGCGATTGACGATCGTTCGGCTATGGGAGACGTAGGTGTTGTGGTTATAGATCACTGACCGGCCATGCCAGTCGTATCCCCAGTGATGCCAGCCCCAACCAAATCCCCCAAAAAATCCGACCCCAAAACCGATTCCGAATCCAATGCCCACTCCGGCCAAAAAGAGTCCCGGCTCGGCATACCATCCGGGATACGCAACGATCGGATAACCGTACACGAGCCACGGATCGTACTGGGGCACATAAACAACTTCGGGATTGGCCGGTTCAATGACGACGGTGTTGCCTTGCGTCGTCACCGTCTCCTGTTCGTTGCTATTCAGATGGCCAGCCTTATGAGCTTGCTGACGCAACGTCTGCACCGCGTCCGTCACATCCTGCTGTTGATTGGCATATGCGTCGCCAAGCGATGAAGTCCACGAGAGATTCTTGTCCATGTTTTCAAGAACAGACGGAAATTGCGCGAGGGCTTGTACGCTGGGGTCCCAGGACTGTTTGTCGACTTCTCTTGCCAGTTCTTCTCCCTTGAGGTTGGAATGACTTTGCATCCAGCGGTCCGCCTCGACAATCTCCGCCGGATACGTTGCCGCCGCAAGAATCTGTGCGACGAGCGCGTCGGGGTACAAGGCGATCGGCGCGACCAGTTGCTGCAGTTCTTGCGGAGTCTGTTGCGCTGGCTGCGGCGGCGCCTGTGCCTGTGTGTTGGATTGGCCCGTCGAACCAAAAGACTCGGCTTCCGTAGTGAATTGCACAAGCAAACAACAGAGAAGTAAGGTCAAAATCTGCTTGAATAACTTCATGGCATATTCTCCAGTACAAACAAATCAGATATTCCTTGGTGTTAATCTCGCGTTGAAACAATTTCGTGAACCCTCATCAACGGCTTCTAGCAAACCTACTGCCCGCGTAGCAGGCCCGGCGGCATGTCATTGCGCCGGGCCAGCTCTTCCAGTGCGTCGAGTTGCGTCTCTGTTTCACTCACACGCTGCTGAAGGTTTTCAATGCCGGCTTGCGGCGTGCTGCCTACGTCGCCGCCGTTCAGATCTATTCCGCTCGTCGCGGTCTCAAGGCTTCTTGCATCGTCGATCGCTCGCCGGAATCTATCGAGTTCAGCCCGCCGGCGTTCGAGTTCATCGCGTAATCTTGCTGACTCTTCCGCATACCATTCCGGGTCCTGGGTCTTGACGTACTCTGCGCGCGCAGTTACTGGCTTTGACTCCTCTTGGTCAATCTGACCTACGATGGAAATCAGGCCAAGACTATGTAGCCGTTCTAAGTCGTCGTTGGTCCAAACCATCCCGTTCTGACTATCCGTTCCTACGTGCGGCCTGTTGGCCGCACGCAACGGTATCGTTACTGCAACGAACCCTAGAGTGACGGCATACCAGTAGCGAATCATCTTGGCCGCCCTTACTTCTTCGATGAGCCTGGAGGAAATTGCTTGAACATTTTCTCCACGCCCTTATCCAGATTCTTGATGTTTTTGTCGGAGTTGTTGGAGAGCGTATCGCTGCTGGAGCCTCTCCAGATCAGTTGCTTGGTCTTGGTGTCAAATAGATCGACGACTACGGTACCGACCTTGTATGTTTCCGTCGTGGTGGTAGCCTCTCCAAAACCTCCGCCGCCAAATCGTCGCCAACCCCAGCCGCCTCCAAACCCGTCATAGAAGGTGTTCAAAGTCTGCTGGTTACGCGTGATTTCCATGGCAACGATAGAGACATCGCCGTTGGAATCCACCTGCGTCCACCCTTTTGCGGCTAGAGCGGTGTTGACTGCGCTTTTGATGCGATCAACATCCAGAGCATCCTGCGTCTTGACGTGCTCCCATGAGTAGGTCTTGTACTGCGCGAAGTTAGCGCTGCGGTCATAATCGGTCTTTACCTGCTGCGCCGAAGCCCGTCCTGAGAAAAACGACATCAACCCAATCAAAACAAATACGATCTTTTGCATTTTCATACTTCCTCCTTTTTTTGAGATTTCGATAAAACATTCGTAAACCTGAACAACCCTATTGGTTCTGTTTCAGCGAGCCTTTATTTCCCGCGTTGCGTTGGATGGTGCGCCGGCACGTGTTCCTGCGCTTCGAGCGTCGCTTGGCTGACCCTCTTTTCGTAGCGGGACTCGGTTACCTGGCTACCGTTTCGGTTGTCTTGGTCAAAGAACTTCGCAAGAAAGTAGCGATCGCCGTATTTGTTGAAGATCAATTCACTCTTTGCCGGCTCTGAGTTGCTTTCCGCATCCTGAATTTGAAAGAGCGCGGAAACAGTGCCATCCACGCGGCTGATTTCCATGAGTGTTAGATCGGAATTGTCCAACACCTGGATGCGATACTCGCCCGCTGGAAGTTTGGTGTTCCCCGCGTAGAACGGGAACGGGATGTTGGCTTCAAGGCCGCCAATGATCTGCGCGTGTGCCTGGGTCGGATAAATCGCAAATGCGAACACCAAGGCGAGTAGTGACGATGGCAACTGATACCATCTTGTCGCCTTGTGACTTGCGGGAATCCGGTTGATTGCTTCGGTGAACATAATGATTTTTCCTCTCTTCCGTCGCCGATGAAAGGAATCGGCTCGTCGAGCGACACCATTTCAGTTACGCAACAAGAGTGCCAAAGACGTCTTGCTCTTAAGTGACTGAAAAAAGGGGGCAAGTGCGCTCCATAGCGCCGGGTGCAATGCCAACCCGATAAACACGGCGTCCACATGTCGACAGGCTTATTGAAGGTTATATTTTTTGACGGTGGATTAAAGAATTTCGAATTCAGGTTGGTATTACGCTACTTCTTACGAGGGGGAAGTCCCAGTTTAGACGCCATTCTTACCAATTCTGCAATCGAATCGGCGTGCATTTTGCGCATCACGTGGCCGCGATGGATTTTCACCGTGATTTCGCTGATTCCCAGCGCAAACGCTATCTGCTTATTCAACATACCTGAGACCACCAGGCCCATGACCTCCCGCTCACGATCACTCACCGCTTGGTAGCATTTTTGCAACTCGCGAACGTCGCTCTGCTGGCGACGCGCCACGCGGTCGCGATCCAGTGCCTGGTGGATTGCATCTAGCAACTCCTGGTCCAGGAAAGGCTTGGTCAGGAACTCTACTGCGCCGGATTTCATGGCCTTAACGGTCATTGGGATATCTCCATGGCCCGTGACAAAGATAATCGGAATCTGTATGCCGGCGTCAGCTAGCTGTCGCTGAAAGTCCAGACCGTTGACACCAGGAAGGCTCACGTCCAGAACCAAGCAGCTTGGCCCGTTCGGTAGCTTACTGCCCAGAAATTCTTCCGCCGTGCCAAAGCATACGCAATGTAGCTTCGCCGATTTTAGCAGTCCCTGGATGGACGCGCGCACACCGGCATCGTCATCGACGACAAACACCATGGGAGCGTCTGTGTTGGTCATTGGATCTCGTCGGCCGTGCTGGGCAGCGAGAAATAAAAACTTGCCCCGCGCGGAGAGTTCCCGGCAGCCCACAAGCGGCCACCATGTGATTCGATGATGGAGCGGCTGATGCGCAGTCCCATGCCGGTCCCCTGCGGCTTGGTAGTAAAGAAGGCATTGAAGATCTGTTCCGTGTCCTCCGGAGGCAGCCCCACGCCACTGTCACTGACGCACACCAGAACCTCTTCATTTTGCGTTCGCTGTGACCTGATGGCGAGTTCGCGCGTCCCATTTGCGTCCTTCATCGCTTCGATGCCGTTGATCATGAGGTTCATCAGCACCTGCTGCAATTGCACCCGGTCAGCAAGAAACTTGGGAAGGCCAGCTGCAAGGTCGGTGTCCACGACTATGTTGTATCGCGTAGTTTCGCCGCGCAAAAGAATGATCATCTCTCGAATGATTTCATTTACGTCCACCAGGTCACGTTGCGAAGTACCCTTCCTGAAGAGCTGCCGGACCCGGCTGGTAATTTCGGCCGCGCGCTTCGCGTCCTTCACGATTCTCATGGCAGCTTCGCGGGCCTCTTCGATGTTCGGAGTGTCGGCCGCGAGCCAACGCAAGCAAGTGTTCGCGTTGGTGCTGGCTGCGGCGATTGGTTGATTCACTTCGTGTGCTAGCGAAGCGGTCAGCTCCCCCATGGTCGTTACTCGGCTGACGCGTGCAAGCTCCGCCTGCGCCTGACGCAAAGACTCTTCTCCCCGTTTTCGCTCGGTCACGTCCATGGAATTCCCCACGAATTCCACCAGATTCCCCGATTCGTTCAAAACCGGATGGCCGACGGTGTGAATATACTTGACCGCGCCGTTGGGAATAAGAATTCGGAATTCCACTTCGTAATCCGACTTATCAGCGATTGCTCTATCTATTGCTACTTCATACTTGGTTCGATCTTCCGGATGAATGCGCTGCAGTCGCTTTTCCCAGGTTGGCGATCCCTTTTCCGGATCGAAGCCGTAAACGCGATACCATTCGTCGGACAAGTGCAACGCATCCCTTCCGGGTACCCGCCAAACCCAACTTCCCATATGCGCGAGCCTCTGTGCCTCTGCCAAATAATTTTCACTCCGGCGCAACGATTCCTCCGCACGCTCGCGTTCACGACTCGCTGCTTGCAATACCTCGTTTGTGCTCTGGAGTTCCTGAACGGTTACTTTGAGGTCATCGCGTGCCCGCCTAACTGATTCCGTGGCGCTTCTTTGAGCAACGCTCAGCGACCCCACAAACAACGCTGACACCACGAAAATGGCGAAACGTGGTATTTCTTCAGGCTTGGCATGCCACGAATGGATCGGAGGCAGGAAGTAATAATAGAAAGCGAATGCCGAAAGAGTCGTCGAGAGCACTCCTGGCCAGAATCCACCGAACCACGCACTCAATATCACCGCGCAAAGAAAGAGCGACACCGGAGCGTCTTGTAAATGCAACGTCGGCCAACGTGAAATGATTAAGGCTGCGGCAACCGAGAAAACTGCAATCCAATAGCTCCAAATCGCTTCCGGCTTGGGCCCTAGAAGAGGATTTGACCTCGCCATTACTCCTGCTCCAGCAAATCAGGGTGTTCTTGTCTGCAACAAAATCTTAGCATTTGGGAAGCGCTCGACTCCCACGGAACGACCTCGTCGACCATCCAGCATAAGGCACAGAGTGCCAATATCTCGACAGATGGGTCAAAAGTCCCGGGCCGCCCAAGTTGCACCGAAATCGTCCATCCCCCATTTCTTTCAACCATTTGCCAGCTGCTGCGGCCGTCCGCAGCCTTTGGCTCACATATTGCTTCTTTCACGTTGTCGGCCGTTAAGACCAATGGTGAGGAGGTACGGGATCGTGGAAGACTTTCGGGCGCATGATGTGGATAAAAACTCCGACGGCATGTTGGTGACTGCCGCAAAGCGTGGCAATGCGCGGGCACTCGAAGAGTTGGTTCTTCGTCACGAACGCAGAGTTTTTGCCGTAGCGCAACGAATCATGAATAATCGCGAGGACGCCGAAGATGTTGTGCAGGAAACGTTTCACAAGGTTTGCCTCCATCTCGACAGCTTCCAGGAAAAATCGCGGTTCTCCACCTGGCTCACGCGCATCGCCATGAATGAAGCCTTCATGTTGTTGCGTCGCAGGCGCGGAGTTTTCGAAGATCTGCCCGAGAGCGCTGACGAAAGCGCACAACCCGCCTCAGAAACATTCGTCGACCACCGTCCCAATCCCGAAGAGGCCTGTTCGCAAAGCGAGCGTATCCAACTGTTGGCCGAAGCAATCAATCGCCTGGGTCCAAAGGTTCGCACCGCAATTCTTCTGCGTGACATCGAAGAAAGATCCGTCGAGGAAACCGCGCAGATTTTAGGCACCACTCGTAGCGCCGTGAAAGCACGCGTTTTTCAAGGACGCCGAAAGTTACGCAGAATAATAACTCCGGGCCAGCCGTGGGAGTCCTACATCTCGCGCCCACGGCAAGCCCAGCGCTGCAACTAGTATAGTTTTCCGTTCCTCGTGAGATCTTCTCTCACCTTGTGGCCGCCATCGCAGGTACCCGAGATAGCCTTTCGTATTCTTCGTCAGACAATCGCAGCGAAGCTGCAGCCACGTTTTGCTCAAGATGTTCGACCGACGAAGTACCCGGGATGGGCAGCATGATTGGAGACCGGTGCAGTAGCCAGGCGAGCGCTATCTGTGTGGGACTTGCATTGCGTGCTTGTGCAATCCGGTTGAGCACTTCGCCGGCAACTTTACCCGCTCCCAATGGAAACCAGGGTATAAACGCAATTCCATTGCGCTCGCAATAATCCACTACGTAGTCCCATTCGCGGTCGGCAAAACTGTAGCGGTTTTGCACGGACACAATGGGAACAATTTTACGTGCCCGTTCGATGTGTTCTTGGGTGACGTTGGACAGCGCCACAAGGCGAATCTTGCCCTCTTTTCGCAGCTGCGCGAGAGTTTCTACCGACGCTTCAAAGGGGATGACCGGATCCGGCACATGCAGTTGATAAACGTCGATGCGCTCCAGGCGCAGCCGTTTCAGGCTTCCCTCAACCGCTTTGCGAAGATGCTCGGGACTGGCGTCGTGCGTCCACTGATTCGGACCCGGACGATTCCAGCCTCCCTTGGTAGCAATGACCAGGCCCGCCGGGTAAGGATATAGCGCCTCCGCAATCAACTCCTCGCTGACGTGGGGACCATACGAATCCGCGGTATCAATGAAATTGACACCAAGTCCCACGGCCCTGCGAAGAACAGCCAACGCCTTATCGCGATCTTTCGGCGGCCCCCAGATGCCTTCGCCGGTAAGGCGCATTGCTCCGAAACCGAGACGATGCACGGAAATTTCTCCGCCCAGCGATAGATTTCCAGCCACACTTGCAGAAAGTTCTTTCTTATTCATGATCATCCTCCGATATTTTTTCTTAACTAAATCCGAATTACTTTCAGCTCTGCTTTCTATCCAAGCCACTGTGGATTAGCGTACGTGCCATCGAACCGATGACTCGTTTTATAAAGTTCGAACTGCCCCGCTTCCGCGGCTTTTGCAGTTTTCGCCAGCAGCTCAGTAACTTGCGAAGAGTTCATAGGTTGAAAACTTCGAGCCGCTTGAAGCGCTTGCTGAAGAATCGGCAGTGAATCGCAACCAGTAATAACCACACTCGTCGGAAGATTCATCGCATAGTGCAAGCACTCCACCGGAGTGGCTGTTTTGCTCTCGAGAATCACGTGATCACCCATGGGTTTCATACCGAGAACACCGATGTCGCTGTTGACCAGCACGGGCAAAACTTTCTTTTCAAAACTATTGAAGTGCGCGTCCATTACGTTGAGCGGCATCTGAACCGCGTCAAAGGTGAAGCCGTGCTTTGCAGCGGTGCTCAGCATTTTCAAATGGATGTCTGGACTCTTGTGTCCGGTGAAACCGATGAATCGGATCTTGCCCGCCTTTTGCGCCTCCAGAACCGCCTCCATCCCTCCGCCTTCGGCAAATATGCGATCCGGATCGGTATCGCGAATCACTTCGTGAAATTGAAGCAGGTCGATCCGGTCAGTCTGAAGCCGCCGCAGTGACTCGTTGATTTGGCTGGCAGCGGCAGCTTTGGTGCGCCCGTCGATCTTGGACATCAGGAATGCTTTTTGGCGGTATCCGTCACGTAGCGCGTTGCCCATACGAATTTCACTCTCGCCGCCGTTGTAGTCCCAGCAGTTATCGAGAAAATTGACGCCCTCATCAAGGCCTGTGCGGATGATGCGAATGCTTTCCTGAGGATCTGCCTGACTGCCAAGATGATATCCGCCGAGTCCTACGAGCGAAACTTTCTCTTTGCTGCGGCCCAAGGTTCGATATGGAATACCGTTCCGTGACTCTGCTCGTAGGGACTGCTGCCCTGCATGGGCCAGAAGAAAAGACGCTGCCACCAGCCCGAGAAATCCCCGCCTGGAAATGCTGTCGTCCGCGTCGTCGTAAGATGTAGGAATTGACGCGGAATAAGCATCAGGAAAATGCTCTTGGCTATATGGATTATTCTTGTTTTCCATACTCATTCCTCCAAGCACTTGCTCGATGGCAAGGTGATAAGTCACTCCGCAACGAATCCGTTGCTGAGCTCGGTATTCAACATTTACAACGTGAGAATTTCACGATGCGGCGGCGGCAACCTGAATCTCCTCTAAGATATTTACTTCAAAGGGCTCCTGAAATAACTCCGCGCCGCTTTGCTCCAAGCCCTTGAAGTGAGGACTGGCTGCGTGTCGATCGAGCGCCGCTTGGCTCTCCCAACTTTCGTAGAAATAGAAGCGCCCCTTCGAGTCTGACTCATACAGGTCATACGTCTTACAGCCCGCTTCGGCGTGGGTCGGGGCTAGCATGCCCCGCAGAAGCTCCCTCAATTGCTTTTCTTTACCTTTACGGGCCACGAATTTTGCGATCACACGTACTTCAGCCATGGTTGTTCAACCTCCTCCGTTTTATCGTCGTTTCGCAATCGCGTTGCGATGCTATTTCAAAGCCGGATCAATCAACGTCAGATCCGTTGCCGGATCAAACCGTTTTTGCATCGTTACTGGATCGTCTGTAACCATTACTTCCAGCGTCGGTGACACATTCGCGTCGAGCACGTGCCCCCCGAACGTTGTTCCGTCCGGATTGCCCAGCACCATGTGCGTATGCACTACCGGTTTCCCTTTATAGAGCGCAATGTCGCCGCTCATCCCAATCAATTCGTGTTGACCGTTCACGGGAATCTTCTTATACATTTTGCGCTGGGGATCGAACCACCCGAGCGTTGCGCCATTCACTGCTCCAATAGCTGTGAAATGCGCACTTGTAACGTGATATTGCTCGGCAAACTCCAACAGTCCGGAAAAAGCCTCGTCTCCCTGATAGAAAATGACCACGTATTGTTTCGTGGCTTCGCCAGGGTTCAGCAACCGCACTTTCATCTTGGGCGCCTTGCCCCTTGGAACGGCTTCCGACGGGGAAACATATTCGCTTTTCTCCTGCGAATACCCCATCAAGCATGCGATTCCAATCAATCCCGCTATGCAACCCACTAGTTTTAGTTTCATCATAGCTTTGCTCTCCTATTCACTTTCGCCCGTCGGCATTGGCAGCCAAATGCGCGTATTTTTCCATTTGCAGAATTACCGCCGAAAAATCTTGCTCCGCTCCTTCGTCCGCTTGCCTCGCGTTGATCTCGAAAGCAGCTCCCGCCGCAGGCATTCGAGCCCCAACGGCTGCCGCGAGATTTAGAATCAACCCGAAATCCTTATTCATTAGCCGAATCGGAAATTGTGGACGGTAATCGCTCTTCATCGCTTTTTCCAATTTGCCCACGTGCGCTGGAGCAACCACCGCGGTTTGTGAAAGAACGCTTAGTAAACGAATGCGATCGAGACCAGCTTTTTCGCCCAGCGCGACAGCTTCGGCAATCGCCTGCATTCCGATGCCGAGCACGGTGTTCACCACCAGCTTCATCGTCGCCCCGGAGCCGCTTCGCCCAAGATAGAAATACTTTTTCGCCACAACCCGAAAGATGGACTCCCCAGCGTCGAAGCATGCCTTGTCTCCGCCACCAAATAAAGTCAGCAACCCATTTTCGGCGGCCGGAGTGCTGCCGGATATCGTCACATCGAGAACTTCAACTCCACGCTCTGCGCCCAGTCTCGAGAGTTCCAGCGAAGTTTCTGGATACACCGTACTCATGTCTATGACCAGCGAGCCGCTAACCGCATTGGCGAATACGCCGTCAGGTCCTTTATAAATGTCCAGCACCGCTTCATCGCTCGGTAGGCAGGACAACACAACGTTGCAGCTGGCAGACAGTTCCGCAATACTCTGCGCGGCGGTTCCGCCATATCGCATCAGTTCTTCGGCCTTGTTGTGATCGCGGTCGTACGCTGTCAGCTTGAAGCCGGATTCCAGCAGTCTCCGCGCGATCGGACGGCCCATGTAGCCGACTCCCACAAATCCAAGCCTGCTTTTTTCTTGCGTGATTGGTTTCAACATAAATGCCCTTAGACTGATTTGCGATTCCCAACTCAACTTCCACACTGGAGGAAGCACGCTGTGTGCCGTTTCGCGAGCATCCACCGGGATTCATGCAAAACGTTGGCATCATGCACGATACGAAATTAAACAGATAGAACGTCAGCCTCAGTTAGCGAGAGTTGCCTGTCGAATCGCTGGACCACTGTCAGTCTGTTGGAGAGCAGATGTTCTTTCGTAGAAGACCCGCAGTGTCGGAACCGCGGCCGCTGTGTCCAATATTCTGACACGCGCGTTCACGGCTCCTGTCTAATTACCCCATTAAATCAACTCACTTGAAGCGACCTCGCACACCTTGATTGTGGTACTAAAGGTGCCTTCACGCATGTCGCGAAAACAGTTTGCCCGACGACCAGGATCACCTGGCACACCTGATCACTGCTTCGGGCCGGACTCATCCAAGGGAATGAAACCAGAAATGAGAAAAGAAAAGTAACCCGGACGCTCAAAACTGAATCACTGCAAATCAGGACGGCCGGAATTATCAGAATCGCGTCAAAGGCCGGAGGCTATTGCCATCCGCCCGGGCTGATTGATACGCTCCCGCGTAATTGCGGATAGGTAAGGGCCATGCGAATTACAAGCTTTTCCAATCGGCGCGCGCGGTTGGCAGTCCCCGCCCTTGTTCTCCTTTGCGTACCAGTAACTGCCCTGGCTGATCCTGCGGGCGGCTCTCTAAGTCCAACTAATATTTTTGCACCGGTCTCCACACCGGCCCATTCGATCATGGGACTCTCGCTTTTTGTGCTTGCGGTTACCGCAGCCATATTCGCGATCGTCTTCAGCTTGCTGGTGTACTGCCTCTTGAAATTTGGAAAGCCGGCAAACGATGACGGCCGCGAGCCTCCCCAGGTTTACGGTAGCAACCAGGTAGAACTGGCGTGGACCGTGATTCCCGTTCTCATCGTCGTGGTTTTATTCTTAGCCACCGTACGAGTGCTCATGGGCATTCAGACAGCTGCCCAGCCGCGCAACGCGATTCAAGTGATTGCCATCGGCCATCAGTTCTGGTGGGAGTACCGCTATCCGGGCCTGAAAGTTGTGACCGCAAACGAACTCCATGTTCCCGTCAGCGACCCGGCCGATCCCATCCCAACCTTTATCACCCTTCTCTCCGCGGACACCGATCACAGCTTCTGGGTTCCTCGTCTGGGCGGTAAGACTGACCTGATTCCCAATCACCCCAATTCCATGTGGTTCGATCCCCAGCAGACTGGGCTGTACCTCGGCCAGTGTGCGCAATATTGCGGAACGCAGCATGCCAAGATGCTCCTTCGCGTGTACGTTCAGTCACGCCAGGATTTCGACCAATGGGTTGCGCAACAAACTCAGTTGGCGCACACCAGCACATCCATCGCTGAGGGCCAGCGCATTTTCGAAACGACTTCCTGCATCAACTGTCATGCCGTAAGCGGCACCGTGGCGAACGGGCGCTTCGGCCCGGACCTGACCCATCTGATGAGTCGCGAAACAATCGCATCCGGAGCCGCGCCAAACACTCCCGAAAATCTGCGCCTATGGATTCAAAATCCGGACGCCATCAAACCTGGTTCCAAAATGCCGGCCATGGGATTGAGCGATCACCAGTTGGACGCGGTGACCGCCTACTTAACGACGCTGCACTGACTGAATTGAAGGGCACACGCAATGGCGACTGACGCAATCTCAACCCTCAGGGCCGACGCGGCTTCCCTTCCCCTTGTCGCCAGGCTTCACGATTGGGTAACCACTGTCGACCATAAGCGCCTGGGCATCCTGTACATACTTTATTCCTTGGTTTTCCTCGTGATCGGCGGAATCGAAGCCGCCATCATGCGCATCCAGCTCATTCGCCCGCATAACAATTTCGTATCGCCCGACGTTTTCAATCGCATGTTCACCATGCACGGCACCACCATGATTTTCTTCGTGGTCATGCCCATGTTGTTTGGATTTGCGAACTATCTCATTCCGCTGATGATCGGTGCGCGGGATATGGCCTTCCCGCGTCTCAATGCCTTCAGCTTTTGGTTGACGGCATTCGGAGGAATCCTTCTCTATTTTAGTTTCCTCGGAGCCAATGGTCTGTACGGCGCCGGAAACGCTCCCGATGTCGGATGGTTTGCCTACGCGCCACTCACCTCCAGGACATTTTCGCTAGGCCACAGCACGGACTTCTGGACATTGAGCTTGCTGGTCTCCGGTTTTGGCAGCATCGGCACGGCAATCAATATCATTGCAACGGTTTTCTGCCTCCGCTGCCCGGGAATGACGCTGGCAAGAATGCCGCTGTTCGCCTGGCTCAATCTGGTTATGGCGGTCCTTGTGGTACTAGCGGTCAGTCCACTTTCCGCCGCGCAAATCATGTTGGCCATCGATCGTTACTTGGGCGGGCATTTCTTCGATACGCAAGCCGGCGGCTCGGCAGTAATTTGGATGCACTTTTTTTGGATTTTCGGCCATCCGGAAGTCTATGTGCTGGTTATTCCCGCGTTCGCTTTTGTTTCCGAGATTGTCCCCGTTTTCTCCCGCAAGGCGATTTTCGGCTACCCGGTCATGGTTGCGGCCACGGTTTGCATTGCGTTCATCTCCATGAGCGTGTGGGCCCACCACATGTTCACGGTCGGCATGAGCGCAAACGCCAACACCTTTTTTGTGCTCTCGACCATGGCTATCGCTGTTCCGACCGGCATCAAGATCTTTAACTGGTTGGCCACCATGTGGGGCGGGAAGATTCACTTCAAAACACCCATGCTGTTCTGCATAGGCTTTCTCTTTCAATTCTTGATCGCTGGCCTCACCGGCATCATGTTAGGCGCCGCGCCCTTCACGTGGCACCTCGGGAATTCGTACTTCGTCGTCGCCCACTTTCATTACGTCATCGTAGGCGCCATTCTTTTTGCGACTTTTGGCGCCTTTTATTATTGGTTTCCGAAGATGTCCGGAAAGATATACAACGAGACATTCGGCAAACTGCACTTCTGGCTCTTCGTCATCGGCTTCCATCTGACCTTCGATTTCATGCACATTCCCGGCCTTCTCGGAATGCCCCGCCGCATTTATACCTACGAGCCGGGGCGTGGTTGGGACACCTTGAATCTGATCGTGACCATTGGGGTCTTCTTCCAGGCCGCGGGCATTTTGGTTTTCGTTGCCAACCTGCTCTGGTCTTACATCCATGGCGACTCCGCCGGTAGCGATCCCTGGGATGCATGGACGCTGGAGTGGTCCACCAACTCACCGCCACCCGTATACAACTTCGCGATCATTCCGGCAGTCCGCAGCCGCCGCCCGCTTTGGGATCTCAAGCACCCGGAAGATCCGGACTGGAAGTACGAATAAATGGAACGCTCATGAGTACGCAGCCAGCCGTAATTTCTGACGCCAATATCACGTGGGAACTTCCCTCGCGCGGCCGTGTCGGCATGTTCTGCTTGATTGCAGCGGAATCCGCGATTTTTACCATTTTTGTCGTGGCTTATCTTTTTTACGTGGGCAAGAGTCTCACTGGCCCAATGCCGAAAGACGTGCTGCATCCCCCGATTTTCTTCACCATTTGTTTGCTCTCGAGCAGTCTGACGATTCACCTCGCCGTCAAATCTCTGAAGGGCGCAAAAGTTGGCACCTTCGCACTGTGGTGGTTTTTCACACTCGCTCTGGGAGCAACTTTTCTCTTTGGCACCGCTAGCGAGTGGCGCCACTTGATCTACGGCGAAGGTCTTACCATCCAGACCAACCTGTTCGGCACCACTTACTATTCGCTCGTCGGTCTGCACGCTTTCCACGTAACCGTGGGCCTTCTGGCCATAACAACCGTTTTGCTGTTCGCATTATTCGGATATGTACGCCAGGAACACGCTGAACGCGTCGATGTTCTGGCCCTCTACTGGCATTTTGTGGACGCCGTGTGGGTCGTTGTCTTTACCGTTGTGTACGTCATCGGGCGCTGAAGGAGATGCACGACTTGGAATCATTTACAGAAACACGACAAGCCGCGCCGGCAACCTTGCAGCTACCGGCGCCCACCGCGTGGCCGATCATTCTCGCATTTGGCGTGACGTTGGTATTCGCGGGATTGCTGACAAGCGTATCCGTAACCATCCTCGGCGCAGTGCTCGCTTTGGCTGGCGTGGTTGGCTGGTTTCGTGACGTGCTTCCGCACGAAGCCCACGAGACCGTGCTAATTTCCGGCAAAGTCGAGCCGGTGGTCACGACTCGCCCCGAGGTCGCTCGCGTTGGATGGATAACCGATGAAGTGAATCGATCCTGGCTCCCCTTGGAAATTTATCCCGTTTCTGCAGGCATTAAAGGCGGCCTGGCCGGCAGCGTGGCAATGGCGCTCCTCGCCATCATTTATGGAATTGCAAGCAAGCATGGCGTCTGGTACCCGATCAACCTTCTAGCTGCAGGTTTTTTCCCGGCAAGAGTGACGACCGCCGGAATCGCCGCATTTCATTGGGACTCTTTCCTCATCGCAGTAGCAGTTCACCTCATCACGTCTTTGGTCGTCGGTCTTCTCTATGGCGCGATGCTTCCGATGTTTCCACGGCGGCCGATCCTGCTTGGAGGTTTCGTTGGGCCTATTCTGTGGTCAGGTTTGCTTTATAGCACTCTGGGAATCGTCAATCCCGTACTCAACCAGCGCATTGACTGGTTGTGGTTTGTGCTCTCCCAGTTGGGATTCGGCATCGTTGCCGGCATCGTCGTTTCCCGTCAGGAGCGGATACACACCTGGCAACACCTCCCCTTCGCTCTTCGTGCCGGCATGGAGGCAAGCGGAGCTGCAGAAAACAAAAACCCAGAGGATCGGCATCCATGACACGGCTGCCCATCTTTCTGTCTCTATCGGCTTCTGTCGTTTTCGTGTGCGCTGCCTGCAGCGCTTTACCCGGACGTCCGGGACCAAACTCCGAAGTTATCGCCCCTGATCAAATTCTGGAGTTCAATATGCTCTACGCGCAGAACTGCGCGGGATGCCACGGCGCCGGCGGAAGCGGTGGAGCGGGCAACGCTCTGCGCGATCCCGTCTTCCTGGTGATAGCTGACGACTCGGCGATTCGCAACGCAACTTCGAGCGGAGTTCGTGGTACCCCGATGCCGGCATTCGCGCAAAGCGCCGGAGGAATGCTCACCGACAAACAGATCGATTCTTTGGTTCGCGGAATCCGGTCCTGGGCTCCATCTAGCGATCTTCGCGGTGCCAACCCTCCGCCCTTTGCAGCGAAAACTGCCGGCAACGCGCCGCACGGCGCCGACGTATATCAAACGTTCTGTTCCCGGTGTCACGGCCCCAATGGGACAGGAGGCGAGAGCGCCAGCTCAATCGTAGATCCCTCCTATCTGGCGCTGGTGAGTGATCAATATTTGCGAACTGAAGTGATAGCCGGCCGCCCGGAACTTGGCGCACCCGACTGGCGCGGGAATCTGCTTGGCAAGCCCATGTCCGACCAGGAAGTCACCGACGTAGTCGCTTGGCTGGCCGCAAGGCGTGCCACTATCCCCGGCCAACCCTACCCGGATTCAAAAACCGCGCAGTATCAGGAGCACCACAATGTCGACTGACAGCACAATTTCCCGGCGCGCGCTGTTTATGAAATTAGGAATTCTATTCAATGGCTTGGTCGCCGCTGCGCTCGCCGTTCCAGTTGTTCGCTTCCTCTTGTCCCCCATCGTCCGTGGGCGCGCGAACGGTTATCTCTCATGGGTATCACTGGGTTCCGTCAGCCAATTTCCCGAGGGAGAAACGCGCCTCGCCACGTTTCAGAATCCGTATGTCACGCCATCGGACGGCAAGACGGCCGACACTGCCTGTTGGGTACGACACATCGAAGCACAGCAATTTCAGATTTTCGCTATTAATTGCGCGCATCTCGGCTGCCCCGTGCGTTGGTTTCCGCAGTCCGGGCTGTTCATGTGCCCTTGTCACGGAGGTGCATATTACCAGGATGGAGCACGCGCCTCCGGCCCGCCGGAACGTGGATTGTTCGAGTATCCGCACACCATACGCGACGGGTTGATCCTGATCCAAGCCGGTGAGTTACCCACGCCAGGCTCACCGACCGCCTCTCTGCTTGGAAAGAAACCGCCATGCGCTTGATCACTCAGATCGCTGAATGGTTCGACCGGCGATTGCAGCTCGCCGCGCCCATCCGTGAAATTGCCGAGCACCCCGTGCCGAGAAGCACCGCCAGTTGGTGGTATGTCTTTGGCAGCGCCGCTCTAGTTGTGTTCCTTCTGCAACTCGTCACCGGAATCATGCTCGCATTCGTTTATGTTCCGTCCGCCAGCGAGGCCTGGAACAGTTTGCAGAGTTTGAATCACGACGTAAGTTTGGGTTGGTTCATCCGCGCAGTGCACGGGTGGGGCTCGAACTTCATGGTGGCCATTGTCCTCATTCACATGGTGCAGGTCTTTCTCTTCGGCGCTTACAAATTTCCGCGCGAACTCACTTGGATAATAGGAGTATTTCTCCTGCTAATGACCTTGGGCATGGCATTCACCGGACAGGTCCTTCGTTTCGATCAAGACGCGTATTGGGGACTTGGAATCGGAGCATCAATTGCCAGCCGTGTCCCATTTCTAGGCTCGGCCATCGTGAAACTGATGCTGGGTGGACCAATCATCGCCGGCGCCACCCTGTCCCGCTTTTTCGCTCTGCACGTGTTCGTAATACCAGGCATGCTGATTGCGTTCGTCGCCGTGCATCTCTTGTTGGTGCTGAAACTCGGGATCAATGATTGGCCAATGCCCGGGCGTATCGTAAAGAAAGCAACCTACGAAAAGGAGTATCACGAATTGACGCAGAAAGACGGCGCTCCTTTCGTGCCCTATGCGGTGTGGAAAGATCTATTCTTCGCTGCGTTTATTCTGTTGGCGGTGGCCGCCTGCGCCGCGTTTTTTGGGCCGTTCGGACCAACCGGCCAGCCGGATCCGACCATCATCCAAACCGCGCCAAAACCCGATTACTTCTTTTTATGGCTTTACGCCGTGCTTTCTTTCCTGCCTCCATCCATGGAGACACCAGCTCTGCTCATCGGCCCGGTCATCGTGATCGGCGCTTTGCTCCTTCTGCCATTTCTGTCCGGCGAGGGAGAAAAAAGTTGGCGTCGGCGCCCAATTGCTGTTATCACGATCCTGCTTACCGCCGTTACTCTAGCGACCTTCACTCATCTCGCGGGGTTTACCCCATGGAGCCCGCACATGAACGCATGGAGCAGTGACCCCATACCTCCCCGCTTCCTGCAACACCGCACTGCACTCGAGAGGCAAGGCGCTCTCGTTTTCCAGGCGAAGCAATGTCATAACTGCCACGCCCTTGGCCAAGATGGAGGTCAGCGCGGTCCGGCATTGGACACCGTAGCTGTGCTACTTACACAGGACCAGTTGATACGCCAGGTGATCCAGGGCGGCGGAAACATGCCAGCCTACGGTAAAAATCTCAGCCCCGCAGAGACGACGGCTCTGGTGGCATTCCTGCAAACGCTACATCCCGCGGGACAAGCGCCGGCACGCGACGCTTCCCGAGCTACGGCGCTGGGGAAAGACGGACAAAATTAGTTTGTGGTGCGCTCCACAAGTTACACATGACACCTCCAATCCAATCCGAGTTCGCGTCATGGTCCATCTCCTACCCGGTTACGTTTGCCCTGTTCCTCGTGGCGTGCGGCTACTTCCGCGGTTGGTTGCGTCTGCGGAAGACCAGTGCAAACCTGGTTTTGCCGTGGCAGGTCGCGGCCTTCATGAGCGGAATGTTTGCTCTGTGGATTGCCTTGGGTTCGCCGCTGCGAACGCTTCACCATGAGCTTCTCTCCATCCACATGGTGGACCATGTTCTGCTGATGGCCGTGGCTCCGCCCTTGATTCTGCTCGGAGCTCCGTTCCGATCATTGATGCAAGCCTTACCGCAGCGATTCGTCCGTAAAGTGTCCACCGGATTTCTGCCTTGGCCTTCAGCGCGGCGATTGGGCCAGCCGTTGAGCCGCGCTCTTGGAAATCCGATTTTTTGCTGGCTCGCCGCCGTGATCGCTCTCATCGGATGGCACATGCCAGCCGCGTTCGATTTGGCCATGCGCTCCAACGTGTGGCACGCATTCGAAAACGTCTGCTTTTTCGCAACCGGTCTTCTCTTCTGGTGGCCAGTCATCCGGCCTTGGCCGGGCGTCGCGTACTCGCCGCGATGGTCCACTGTCTTATATCTTTTTTTTGCCACGTTCCCGTGTGACATGCTTTCCGCATTTCTTACCTTTTGTGACCGCGTTGTCTATCCGTGTTACCGGTCCGGAACTCGAGTGTTCTCAATTTCACCTCTTCAAGATCAGGAGTATGCAGGCGCCCTCATGTGGGTTTGCGTGACATTTATTTATCTGCTGCCCACGGTGGTAATCACAACTCAACTGCTCTCTCACCCCCACGATGCAAACCGATTATCTCCCTCGCAAGTCCGTCCAACATTTTGACAGTCTGTCAGGGAGTGGTCCTCTTTGCTTGCTTGGTTTTGCTCCAGCCTTCCATTGCGCTGCTAACCCCTTTGGATGGAAGCGCAATCGCGATGCAGTTATGCACACCAGCGTGGAAATACGCGTGCTTTCCTTCACCATGACGCCAAATGGCAAAGAAGGAGAGCGTCATGAATAAAGAAGAAGTGAACTGGCTATTGCAAACAATCCGGGACCCGGAGAACGCCAAGCGCTTCTTGTTCGCGCAGTACCAACGAGGCCGTATTTCCGTCCAGCTGATGAACGAAGTAGCGCCGGAGTCGGATGACATCAACTCTGCAACCCTGTTGCGCTGGACCGAACACGCGGCGATGGCGTTAGTACTTGCCAATGCTTGGTAAGCGCAGACGAGTAATTAGGAAGGTCTTTGTAGAAATAGAACCAGAGCGCCGTCGGTCGTCGCAGACCCGGCTGTATAGATTGCGTAATTAACATTCATGGACGAGGTCGAAGAAAATGACACAAGAATCGCTTACGTTCGCTAGTTCGCCATTTTGGCCCATCGCGATTGGATTTTTCGGTCTCGGTACGGGCTACTTTATCTGGGGTGGCCAGGCTCTTTTCGGTTATCCCCAAAGCAGCCCCGAAGTCGATCGTACGATGGGCCTGTGGGGTTTCTGGATGCCGGGTTTTTGCCAATTCCTCACCGGCGTTTATCTCATGGTAGGGTTGACCTGGTTTAACGTCTTTGGAAACGCTGCACCACTTTACATGGCCGGCGTGGCATTCACTGTGTACGGAATCCACTGGTTCGCGATGGCGTATCGGCGCTATGTCGGGTCAAGCGCCGCACCGGACGGATGGATGGCCATCGCTTATCTCTTCATTTCAGTCCTCGGAGCATTCGTGTTTGGCCGCGCCGGAGATATCCCGGTCATGATTATTTTCATTGGCCTGACCTTGATTTATCTCGTCGAAGTTCCAACGCGCTTGGCCGGGTGGACCACCGGCGGCCGGCTTGTAGCACTGTTCCAATGCCTCACCGGAATCTGGCTTATGTATTGCACCTGGGCGGTTACCGTAAATACCGCCCTGGGTTACAAATTCTGGATCTAACCCGCGTTTGAGGGACGATTCGATGATAACGCTGACCATCGATGGCGTAGCTCACGAAGCGAGTAGCGGTGAACGCTTGATCGAGGTAATCAATCGAGCGGGCATCAACATTGCTCAAGTTTGTTATCACCCACAGCTTGGTCCTATCCAGACCTGCGATACCTGCATGGTGGAGACCAACGGGCAACTCACGCGAGCCTGCGCGGCCATCGTGTCTGCAGGAATGGAAGTTCTCACCAACTCAGTAAAGGCCGCTGCAGCGCGACGAGAGGCCTTTGGCCGGATTCTTAGTAATCACGTGCTCTACTGCACCGTGTGCGACAACAACAATGGGAACTGCACCATTCACAACACCGAAAAATTGCTGGCCATGGAGCATCAGCCCATTCCGTATCATTCCAAGCCCTACGAAGAAGATCACACCAACCCGTTCTACCGCTACGATCCGCAACAATGTATTCTTTGCGGCCGATGTGTCGAAGCCTGCCAGGACTTGCAAGTCAACGAAACCCTCTCCATTAACTGGGAGGATCCTCATCCACGCGTGCTCTGGGATGGCGGCTCAACAATTGGTGAATCGAGCTGCGTCTCCTGCGGCCATTGCATTTCTGTTTGCCCCTGCAACGCGCTGATGGAGAAATCCATGCTCGGCCATGCCGGATTTTTTACCGCCCTGCCGAAGCCCGCGCTGAGCGGCATGATTGATGTGGTAAAGGGCGTCGAGCCCGAGACCGGCTATGGCGCGATCCTCAAGCTCTCGGAAGCCGAGTCGCACATGCGGGAACTACGCATCCGCCGCACGAAAACAGTCTGCACCTATTGCGGTGTCGGATGCAGTTTCAACATTTGGACGAAAGATCGCCACATCCTGAAAGTCCAACCTTTGGATGGCCCAACGAACGGCGTTTCCACTTGCATCAAAGGGAAATTTGGCTGGGACTTCGTCAATAGTCCGGACCGCTTGACGAAACCACTTATCCGTGAAAACGGCAAGTTTCGCGAAGCTTCGTGGGACGAAGCGCTCGACCTGGTGGCTCGCAAGTTTGCAGAGATCAAGGCCAAGAACGGACCCGATTCGCTGGCTTTTGTCTCTTCTTCCAAATGCACCAATGAGGAGAGCTATCTCATGCAGAAGCTCTCCCGCGCGGTCATCGGCACGAATAACATGGATAACTGCTCGCGCTACTGCCAGGCGCCCGCCACTCAAGGGTTATTTCGCACCGTAGGTATTGGCGGAGACTCTGGCTCCATCCGCGACATTGAGAATGCCGGACTCGTTCTGATCATTGGCAGCAACACTGCAGAGAGTCACCCGGTCCTCGCTACTCGCGTCAAACGCGCTCACAAGCTGCGCCACCAAAAACTCATCGTCGCGGATTTACGCGAACACGAAATGGCCAAGCGAGCCGACCTGTTCTTCCGCCCTAAACCAGGAACCGACATGGTTTGGCTTTCCGCGGTCAGCCGCTATCTGCTGGACAACGGCATGGCCGACAGCAAGTTTCTGAATAAATGGGTCAATGGACTAGATGAATACAAAAAGAGTCTCGCGCCCTTCACCATGGAGTTTGCTTCTCGAACTTGCGGCCTTTCCGAGGACCTTTTAAAAAATGCCGCGCACATGATTGCCGAGGCCAATGGTGTCTGCGTTCTGTGGGCCATGGGCGTAACGCAGCACTCCATGGGCTCTGACACTTCCACCGCCATCTCAAATCTTCTGCTCATTACCGGCAACTACATGAAGACGGGCAGCGGTGCGTATCCCTTGCGTGGTCACAACAACGTTCAGGGTGCCAGTGATCACGGCGCCATGCCCAATTTTCTTCCCGGATACCAATCCGTGGATGATCCGGAAGTCCGCTCGCGTTTTGAAGCGAATTGGAAAGTGCAACTGCCTGCGACAAAGGGACTCGATAACCACGAAATGATCGAAGCGATTCATGAAGGCAAGCTAAAGTCCATGTATCTATTTGGCGAAGAAATGAGCCTGGTGGATTCCAACGCAAACTTTGTCTGCGATGGGCTCTCGAAGTTGGACTTCTTCGTCGTGCAGGACATCTTCTTCAGCGTCACGTGCCATTATGCCGACGTAGTGCTGCCCGCCAGTCCAAGCCTGGAAAAAGAAGGCACCTTCACCAGCACCGAAAGAAGAATCCAGCGGCTCTACGAAGTGTTCGAGCCTTTGGAAGGCAGCCGCCCGGATTGGCGAATCATTCAGGACATCGCCAACCGTCTCGGCGCCAACTGGCAGTATCAGCACCCCTCCGAAATTTATGACGAAGTCGCTTCGTTGACCCCCTTGTTCGCAGGCGTGACCTACGAGCGGCTCGAGGGATTTAAGTCTCTTCAGTGGCCCGTTGCTGCTGACGGAACGGATCAGCCTCTGCTTTATACAAAAGAGTTTGCTCTCCCGGATGGCAAAGCCCGCTTGTTCCCGCTCCCCCTTTCAGAGCCCACCGACCAGCCCAATGCCGAATTCGATCTTCACCTGAATAATGGACGCCTGCTTGAACATTTCCACGAAGGCAATCTGACTTATCGAATTGCAGGAATCCGTGAGAAGACCCCCGACGTTTTCGTCGAAGTCTCCCCAGACCTCGCCAAGCAGCGCGGTATTCAAAGCGGCACTTGGGTGCAGCTGACTTCACGCTACGGACAGGTTCGCGTGCGCGCCCTGGTTACCGACCGGGTCCACGGCAAACAACTCTACATGCCCATGAATTCGGTCGAGAGCCCTGTCAACCGGCTAACCAGCAGTCACACCGACGCAGTCACCCACACGCCCGCGTACAAGGAAGCTGCGGTTCATCTCCGCGTGCTGCCAGAAATCGGCGAGAGTCCGCTTCCCCGCATCAACCATCGCTTCGGCCATCCCACGCCTCAGCACGGCGTCGAAGTGGAACGCAAGTGGAAGCGCCAGGATTATCACGTGCCCGGTAACGGGCTCGTTCAGATTCAAACGAATTAATCTAGGGATGGGAAACCATGGCTAAACCGATTCACCTCGAGTTGCCCAAGCGCGATCCTCAAGAAGAACTGCGCTCTCGCTGGGTGAAAGCGCCGGACGAGCATGCCGAAGCGCTGCTAGCTAGTCTCGACGTACTGCAAGCTTTGCATGATCAAGGCGTGCTCGAAATACTCCGCGGCGTGCTCGGCGGCGGCAACACAATTCTTGAAATCGTCGTGGACGCCAGCAAGTCGCCAGAAGCGATTCGCGGAATCCGCAATCTAGTGATTATGACCAAGATTCTTGGAGCAATGGATCCACAAGTACTGAAGAAATTTACCGAAGCCATTCCTGACGTCCTGGTGGGTGCGGCGAAGGCGCAAGCAACACCGCCACCAGGCTTTTGGGAAACCTGGCGCATCCTTCGCAGTAAGAACCTGCGTCGCGGCTTGGCGGTCGCGAATAATGTGCTTGAAGCGCTGGGAAGGAATTTCTCAACGCAAAAAAGCTGACCTTGAAGTTTCACAAGGTATCAGGTCATCGTTTCAAAGTACCGGCACATTCCGTCTTCCACTCTGCTACGCGGGAAGCACATCCCGGCTGGGACGTGAAATGCCCAGCTTTTGCATGCGGAAATAAAGCGTAGATCTCTTGATCCCCAGTCGTGCGGCGGCCCCGCTGGGACCGGCAACCACCCAACGCGTCTGCTCTAGAGTCTTGAGTATGTGATCTCGCTCCGCTTCTTCCAGCGTGACTGCCTGGCACTCTATCTCCGCGGGACTCTCCAACGTCGACAGAGGAGGTCGCAGGACATTTCCCGAGGTAAGGATCACACTGCGCTCGATAAAATTCTGCAGCTCGCGAATGTTCCCGGGCCACGGGTAGGAGGTAAGTTCAGACATCGTTTCTGGCGAAATCTCGTCGATTTGCTTTCCCATCCGGTGGGTATAGATCGCCACAAAGTGCTCCACCAACGCCGGAATGTCTTCGCGACGCTCCCGTAACGGTGGCAGCGAAACGGGAAACACATTCAGGCGGTAGTACAGATCGCTTCGAAATTCGTTGCGTTTCGCCATGGCCGCCAAATTTCGGTTAGTGGCCGCAACCAGCCGAACGTCCACTTGATGAGTCCGGGTGCTGCCCAAGCGCTCGAACTCCTGTTCTTGCAGCACCCGCAGTAGTTTCGGTTGCAATGCCGGCGGAATATCTCCCACCTCGTCCAGGAATAGCGTCCCTTTATCTGCCAATTCGAACCGGCCAATCTTTTGCGCGATAGCGCCGGTGAAAGCACCCCGCTCGTGACCAAACAGTTCGCTCTCCAACAGGTCGAACGGAATTGCCGCACAATTCAATTTTACAAATGGCCGTCCGCACCTCGCGCTCAAATTATGAATCGCGCGTGCGATCAGCTCCTTGCCCGTGCCAGTTTCTCCTTGAATAAGAACCGAAGAATCGGTGGGCGCAACCTGCTGAACTTGCTTGAGCACTGCTTCCAACGCAGCGCTGTTGCCTATGATCTGTTCGAATCTGCGCGGACTCCGATCCTGATCGACGAGTCCGAATGTTGCGACAGCGGCCACGAGAACCTCCTTGCGTATCCCACCGCACGCTTCTATTGATAGGCTCAACTCTCCAGAGCGGCCCGAACACTATCCAACAGCGCTTCATCGTTAAACGGTTTGGCCATAAACTCCACAGCACCGGCTCGCAGTGCCTGCATCCGCATTTTTTCGTCGCCATGTGCGGTGATGAAAATAATTGGAATCCTGCATTTTTCCGCGTTCAGCTGCGCTTGCAGTTCGAGACCCGACATCCCCGACATACGAATATCGGCAATTAAGCATCCAGCCTGCCGGTGTTGGCCCGACTTCAAGAATTCCTCCGCCGACGCAAACGCCTGTGCCGGCAAGCCAACCGCCTTCAGCAAGCCCTGTAGCGCGCCGCGAATCAAATCATCGTCATCAACAATTGCAACCATTTTCGTCTTCTCCCGAGGAACCATAGTAGCAATCTAGCAGTGTCGGCGAAATCGGCGCAATCATACTTTGGTATGAGCGCTCGCACGTTCTCCCCAGCTCACATTCGTCTTTTACCCCGTTATATGCAGAATCGCGTTGACCTGCAGTCCTACCGCCTGCTACTACTGAGGTCCTTTGCTGCACTTCCCGGGGGTTCGGAGAAATGGATCGTCGCGAGTTCGTCACCAGTTCTCTTAGCCTTGCCGACAATGTTAGCTTCGATTGCGGAACACCCGCTGAAATTCCGCGTGTCCGGCAACATTCTCTGCCGCCTTGGCTCATTTTGATTCGCATCATCACACTCGTCGAATTAATCATGTTCTCCACACACGCGGTCATGGCGCAATCGTCGAATGCTTCCCTGACCGGGCGCATCACCGACTCGAGCAAAGCGGTTACTCCAGATGCGAAAGTCATTGCGATTAATACCGGCACACGAGTGCGCTATGAAACAGTCACCAATGAAACGGGAAGCTATTACGTTACCAATCTGCCGCCGGGTACCTATCGCATCGAAGTCGAAAAACTCGGTTTCAAAGCGGTGCTCAAGTCCGAGGTAATTCTTCACGTGCAGGACGCCCTGGAAGTTAATTTTGAAATGGTGCTGGGTTCGGCGTCAGAAAGCGTGACCGTCCGCGGAGGCGCGCCGCTACTGGACACCGAATCTTCAACCATGGGCACAGTAGTGGAGCAACGCAAAGCGGTGGAATTGCCATTGAATGGACGCAACGTATTTAATTTAATCGAACTGGCCGCGTCGGTAGTTCCGCAGGGAAGTTCCACCGGCACGCCCGTGGGGGTGAATCCCTTTGGCTGGGGAAATTATCAAGTGGACGGATCCTTCGGAAACGAAAGCGCCGAGTACCTCGACGGCCAGCCGCTAAACATTGGCTACATCAACTTGCCGGTGCTGATTCCGACGCAGGACTCCGTCCAGGAATTCAAAGTGCAGACCAGCAATCTTGGCGCGGAGTGGGGAAAGTTCTCCGGTGGCGTGACCAACCTCAGCACCAAAACCGGCACCAGCACCATTCATGGAGAAGCATACGAATATCTACGAAACAAAATTTTCAACGCCAACGATTTTTTTCTGAATTCCGCCGGGCAACAGAGACCACCGTGGGTGCAGAATCAGTTCGGAGCAAACGCCGGCGGTCCGCTGAACGTTCCCCATCTTGGCGGGCGCAATAAAACCTTCTGGTTCCTCAGCGCCGAGGGGTTTCGTCTGCGGACCGGAGCGCCTTTCACCACTACCGTTCCCGATACGAGCGAACGCGCGGGAAATTTTTCACAAATATGCAAAACTGGTTTTACGGCGGGGATTTGCAACGATCGCGGCACCGACGCCAGCGGCAAGCTGGTGGTGATCGATCAGATTTACGATCCTTGTGCAGGAATCGTGAACGCACAGGGAGTTTGCCCGGGCAGTAACGCCGCTCCCACTCCGTTTCTGAACAATATCATTCCGGCTAACCGCATCAATCTAACGTCACAAAAACTGCTCAATCTGTGGCCCGCCGCAACAAATCCAACCGCGACGACTAACAACTTCACCGTTGCAGCGCCAACTGGGGGCGACCATAACCAGGTGGTCTCCCGCGTCGATCACAACATCACCAATAAGCAGAGACTTTTTTTGCGCTTTAATTATTGGCACGTTACAGACCTGCCCATCGATCCTCTGGGGACGGGCCTGTGTGCGGACCGCTGTGCCGAGGATTATCACAGCTACGCCATGGCCTTCGGCTACACCTACGGCGTTACACCAACAACCGTGTTTGGATTTAATGCCAGTGTTTCGCGGTTCACTTATAATCGCAGCCCGAAAAATGCCGGGTTTGATCTGACAACGATTGGCTGGCCGGCAAGTTACAACAGCGTTGTGCCCTCCGAAATGCGAACTCCACCAACTGCATGTGTGGCTAATTTTGCTGACAACATCATGTGCACGCAGGGCCAGAGTTACATTCAGGACCGCGACACGCAGTACTATCTATCGCCCAGCCTGTCCATGTTGCGCGGGCGTCACCAAATCCACATTGGGTTCCAGTTCGAAGTGGGGCGTGATGACTACGCGCAGTCGAATATCGCCAGCGGTGCTTTTGATTTTTGCGTGGCCGGCCAGGCATGCTTCACTTCCCTGCCCGGCGTCCCGGGCACGGGGCTTTCCTTCGCGGATTTTATGCTCGGCTACGCTGATAATTTCAACAATTTTGAAAATCATTTTTTTGCGCAAGCGGTGGTGCCAGCGTTTACCGCCGGCCAGCAGATATACCAGGCCTTCTATTTTGAAGACTCCTGGCACGCCACCAGAAAGCTTACTTTAAATCTTGGATTACGTTATGACCTTCAGGGTCCCTGGTCGGAACGATTCAACCGCTTGTCGTACTTCGATCCGACTGCGACCAGCTACCTCAATCAGTTTCTTCCCAAGGGCACGCCACCAATTAAAGGGGACGTATTCCTGGTAAATCCCACCAACCGAAATAATGTTCCGCTCGAGCATACCGACTTTGCTCCACGCCTCGGCCTGGCGTACAACATCACTCCAAACACAGTGATCCGCAGTGGTTACGGGATCTTCTGGATTCCCAACTACGTTTCGTTCAGCTTAAACCCACTGAACGACATGGTGAACGCCGCGGCAACAACGTATACCGGGACGCTGGATGGAACGCATCCGGTAAACACGATCGCGCTGCCATTTCCCGCAGGAATTGCGGCCCCGCCCGGCAGGAGTCTGGGGGTTCAGGGCACCCAACAATTTCTCACCCAAGTCGTGCAGTCAATTACCGAGGTGGAGCCCAGAAATCACCCGGAAGGTTACGTGCAGCAATGGAACTTGGATGTGCAGCGGGATTTGCCAGCAGGGTTCTTCGTGTCCGCGGCGTACGTTGGATCAAAGGGAACTCATCTGGCGCAGTATTCGCAGCAAATCAACCAGATTTCGGATGCCTTACTTGCGCAGGCAGCTTCGCAAGTCAATCCTTCGCTTCCGAATCCCCGACAAAATGTGACGCTGGTACAGTCGACGCCGAATCCCTTTTTCATCGATGGCCAAGCGTTGGCGCTCACTGGGCCAACCACTACCGTTGGACAACTACTGCGCCCATACCCGCAATACGCGAGCGTGCAGCTTGCCGGCCAGGGGTCTTACGACAGCATCTATCACTCGTTCCAATTGACGTTGCAACGCCGCTTCGCGGACGCGGGCTCTTTATCGGTCGCTTACACCAACGCGAAACTCATCAGCGATACCGATACCCTGACGGCGTGGTTGGAGCCGGGCGTAGGAGCGATTCAAGACAATAATAATTTGCGCGGTGAGCGCTCATTGTCCTCGCAAGATGTTCCTCAACGCCTGGTGATCAGTTATGTTCTCGATCTTCCCTTCGGTAAGGGCAGGAAGTATCTCTCCGGAGCCGAAGGTATGCTGGACAAAATCGTGGGAGGCTGGGGCGTGGACGGCGTCACAATTTTTCAGCGAGGCTTTCCGCTGGTATTCACCAACGGGCAAGTCAACGGCACGACTCTTTTTGGCGGCGGCTCTCGTCCGAACTTCATTTCCGGATGCGATGCCACGCCGAGCGTTCACAATTCGCCTTTGTTGCAATGGTTTAATACCGCGTGTTTCGCCGCGCCAGCCGATTTTCAATTTGGTAATGAAGCGCGCGTAGATCCTCGACTGCGGTCTCAAGGAATCGATAATTTTGATTTTGCGGTATTCAAGAGAACGAGATTCGCGAGCAGCGAGCGGCTAGGCGTCGAATTCCGCACGGAATTTTTTAATCTGTTTAACAGAACTCAATTCGCGCCGCCGAACACGGTTTGCTGCAGCGCCAACAATCAGAACTTTGGAGTGGTGACCGCGGCTGCGCCGAGTACCAATCCGAGACTGGTGCAGTTTGGACTGAAACTATTGTTCTAGAGCCTTCCCGCCGATTAATCGAGCCGGGTATTAGAGATATACGGCTCGGGAAGCAATTCTGTACCAACGATGGGCTCAGAAATAAAAATGTTTCTCGCTATCAAAAAATGTTTTCACCGCCAGGTCGGATGGTGTATGGTTTTCACAACATCGGAGCTTTGCCGGGGAAGTTTGTCGATGGAACGGGTGTTTCGCTGAGGGTGTCCGGGAACATCCCGTCCAGTTGAGAACGCACGCATGAGTGCTTGGCCGCCGCGACGCGCGCTTACGTTTCCCACCGTATCTGAACCCAGCCGGACGCTACCGGTTCGTCCAGCGGGCGAGCCCGACCATCGCTTTCCTAGCGACGAAGACTTGATGTCCCGCTTACAATCAAACGATGCCAGCGCTTTGGAGGTCCTTTTTCATCGTTACGCCCGGCTGGTATTCAGAATAGCTAGAGGGGTGATACGGGATAGCGGCGAAGCTGAGGATGTTGTACAGGAAGCATTTTTCCATCTGTACAAGAAATCCATGCTATTTGACCGGTCAAAGGGTGGGGCCAAGAACTGGATCGTGCAAATCGCGCTCCATCGCGCGCTGGACCGAAAAGCGCACTTGAGCCGAAGGGGATTTTATCTTGGTACAAATATCAATTCTCTGGACGATACATTGTTGGGACGAACCGACCTGGATCGCGAAATCGGTGCCAAAATCAACCGAGCGCAGCTTCAGAGAGCTTTCCAGGAGCTGCCGGATATGCAACGGGTAACTCTTGAGTTGTTTTACTTTGAAGGGCTGGATTTACGAGAAATTAGCGAGAAATTTAGCCAGCCATTAGGAAATACGCGGCATAATTTCTACCGCGGCCTGGAACGGCTCCGTAAGAGCGCGTTTGTGCAGAACCTTCGGGAAACAAAACGATGCTAAAGATCCATTCCGGGTGTGACGAGCACGATAAATATAAAAAGCTCGGCGCATTGGCCGCTGCAGGTAACCTGGCCCCCCTGGAATCCGCCGAACTCCACGCGCACCTCCGCCGTTGTGAACAGTGCAATGAAGTTTTTCGCCAGTATCTGGCCCTTACAACTCAGGGCATCGCCATTCTTGCCGATGAATTTGCGGAAAGACTGGATCAGGCAAGCTGGGATAAAGACGCCGCGTTCGAGCAATTGTTAGAGCGCATTGAGCGTGCTCAACACCCTGCCCCGGAACAGAACCACCGTACATACGAAACTGTTCCTGCCAACAAGTTACTGCGTGGCCCAGCTCGTTCGATCGCGACGATGTTGCTTGCGGCAGGGCTTATTTTGACGGTGGTTTTGGGATCGTACCATTTGGGAGTTCGGACCCATTCGCAAAGCGTCAGCATGGTAACCGCGGCACCTTTACCGATTGACGACCGCTTACAGAAGATTTCCGAGGAAAAGCAACAAGCAGACGAAGCGCTGGCCCAGCAAACGAAAAGACTAGTTCAACTGGCGACTGACGGAGCGCAAAAAGAACAAGAACTCGGAAAATTGCGTTTAACGCTTCGTGCTTTGGAGGACCGAGCGAACGAGCTCCAGGCAGCGAGCAGCCAGTCCGAGGCTCAATTGCTGGCGTTGTCGCAGGAGCGAGATTCACTTACCACCCAGCTGCAAACCCTCAACCAATCGTACGGGGTGGACAGGACCGAGCTGGCCAACCTCCGCCTGGAACGCGACAAGACTGTCACTCGCACCGCCTCCCTGGAGGTAAAAATTGCCGAACTGACCTCCGCTAACCAAGATCAAGAGCGCCGGCTCAAAGATACGGATCAGTATCTGAGTTCCGATCGCGATATTCGCGAATTGATGGGCGCGAGAAAGCTGTATATCGCGGATGTGTTTGATGTCGATGGCAGCAGCCGCACGCAAAAGCCTTTTGGCCGGGTCTTCTACACACAAGGCAAGTCTCTTATTTTTTACGCTTTCGATCTTGATCGCGAGCCGGGCGTGGTCAATGCCAGCACGTTTCAAGTGTGGGGTCAGCGAGAAGCTCCTCAGGGTCAGCAGGAATCGCCCATGAACCTGGGCATTCTGTATATGGACAATGAGTCGAAGCGCCGCTGGGTGATGCGATTTGATGACCCCAAGAAGTTGGCGGAGATTGACGCAGTGTTTGTCACCGTTGAGCCGCGCGGCGGCAGTCACAAGCCGACAAACAAGCCTTTCTTGTATGCGCTGCTGCGCAACGAAGCCAACCACCCATAGTTTTATAAGTCGTTAGTCCTCCATATCTAAAGGTGTCGGTATCGAAGATTCCTGCGCTCATATTTTTGTAAATTCTTTCTGAATTCCTCGATATTCCTTAATCAAGTGAAAGTACCACTGGTACACATTCGTTACTGCCTTCGTACTAGTCATCAGATTCGCACATTTGTCGAGGTAGTCATTTACACGGAAGGAGTCCGCTCGAGTGACGGACGCCGCAGTGCTGTTGTGTCTCCAGGGTCAGCAGCGACAGATAGTGAATTGTGATTGAGGGAGCGTGGGGGATGAAGAACTTGCGTCTTGTTATCGCAGCGGTATTGCAGTTGGCATTGGGTCTCGTTGTGTTTAGCTTTTTGGGCGCGCGACTAGCGGCCCAGACAAGTTACGGAACGATTTCCGGCACGGTTACAGATGCGTCCGGAGCGGCCGTCGGCGATGCGGAAGTGACCATAACGAACGTCGCGTCAGGTGAGAAGCGGGTGCAACCTTCAAGCAGTGATGGCTACTACAATTTCGTAAATTTAATTCCGGGCACCTACCGGGTCGAAGTAGAGAAATCAGGATTCAAACGTGCAGCTCATTCCGACGTTATTGTCGACGTTGAACAAACCGTTCGCATTGACCTGACTCTGCAGGTTGGCGAAGCATCTCAGACCATCGAGGTCACTGGTGAAACTCCGCTGCTCCAGTCAGAAACGTCCTCTCTCGGACAGGTCGTAGAAGGCCGCAAGGTAGAGGAACTGCCCCTTAACGGGCGCAACGTTTTCAATCTAATCACTCTGGCGCCCTCTGTCGTTCCGCAAGGAAGCGCCGGCGGCACTCCGGTGGGCGTGAATCCCTTTGGTTGGGGAAACTATCAGGTCAACGGCTCCTTCGGGAACGAAAGCGCGGAATATCTCGATGGGCAACCTCTAAATATCGGCTACATCAACCTGCCGGTCATCATTCCAACCCAGGATTCCGTCCAGGAGTTCAAGGTACAAACCAGCAACACCGGCGCGGACTGGGGCAAATTCTCCGGCGGCGTATTGAACTTCAGCACCAAATCCGGAACTAATGGTCTGCACGGTGCAGCGTACGAATATCTGCGAAACAAAGTTCTGGACGCCAACGACCCCTTCAACAAGGCCCACGAGTTGGCTAACGGACTACCCAACAAACCGGGAAGTTTCACCCAGAATCAATTCGGCGCAAATGCCGGCGGACCTCTTTGGATACCGCATCTTTATGACGGACGAGATAAAACGTTTTGGTTTTTCAGTTGGGAAGCGTTCCGCCTGCGGCAAGGCGCATCTCCTGTTTTGACTACGGTGCCGACAACTCCCGAATTGGCTGGAAATTTTTCGGCCCCTGGAATCGCGCCGATCATGGATCCCTGCGGCGGAACAGTGACGAGTGGTGCTTGCCCTAATTACACTGGCCCAGCAACACCGTTTCCGGGAAATGTGATTCCAACTTCTCGACTCAACCCCACATCACTGGCACTCGAAAATCTCTGGCCGGCAGCCAATTCACCTTGCACCGCGGACACCCTGATTGGATGCAAGAACAACTATGCGAAATCGTATGCCACCGGCGGAAACCAGAATCAGGTGGTAGGCCGGATGGATCAAACTCTGGGCACCAATCAGCGCATTTTCTTTCGCTACACCTATTGGAATGTGCTGGATTTGCCGCAGGACCCCCTGGGCACTGGGCTTTGCCAGGATCGCTGCGCGGAGAAGTACGCTACCAGTGCTGCCGCCGTTGGCTACAACTACACCGTAACTCCGAACACGACTGCGTCGCTGAACGCCAGCCTCAGCCGTTTCGCCTACAATCGCTCTCCAAACAACGCGGGCTTCGACCTGACTAAAATTGGCTGGCCAGCACAATTTAACAACGTGATTCCTTCAATCGCTCGAACTCCGCCCACGCCATGCGTTCTGGATTACGCCGACAACGTCATGTGCTCCCAAGGACAGAGCTTCATCCAGGACCGCAATACGCAGTTCGACATCGGCCCAAGCCTGACGCTGGTTCGCGGCAAGCATACTCTTAAGGTCGGATACCAACTCGAGGTTGGACGCGACAATTACGCGCAAACTAACGTTGCCAGCGGTTCGTTTGCCTTTTGCGGTTCTGGTTTGTCTTGCTTTACCGGAAACGGCTTTGCCGACTTCCTGCTCGGCTATGCCGACAATCCCAGCAACGTCGAAAATCACTTCTTCGGTCAGGTTGTTGACCCCGCGTTGATCGCCGGTCAACAAATCTATAACGCTTTTTATGCCGATGACACTTTCCGTGTCACTAACAAACTCACTCTAAATCTGGGCATGCGTTACGACTTGCAAGGTCCGTGGTCGGAGCGCTTCAACCGGTTGTCTTACTTCGATCCCAATGCGCCCAGCTGGCTGTCTAATCCTAGTGCCGCGGGACTTGCCGGCGTAGCGGGACTACCAGGGTTAAAGGGTGACGTTTTCCTTGTCAATCCCAGCACCAGAACCGCGATTCCGAAAAACAGGACCGAGGTCGCTCCGCGCGTCGGATTCGCTTACAGCTTCGACCAGAAGACTGTGATCCGCGCGGGTTACGGAATCTTCTGGATTCCCAACTATGTTTCTTTCGGTCTCAATCCCAACAATGATTTGGTGAACGATGCGACCACTTCCTATACCGGAACGATCAACGGAACTGTTCCAGTGAATACTATTAACACTCCCTTCCCGGCCACCGGCGTCGTCCCCCCGGTTGGTCGTACGCTAGGCCCGCTGGGAACCCAGCAATACGCGACGCAGGTGGTACAGAACTTTTCCGTCGCCGACCTGAATAATCATCCTGAGGGCTATGTTCAGCAGTGGAACTTGAACATCCAACGCGACCTGCCAGGCCACTTCTTTATATCGGCAGCTTACGTTGGTTCAAAGGGAACCCACTTGCAGTCATACTCCCAGCAAATTGACCAACTACCCGACAGCTTCTTACCGTCAGCTGCATCGCAGTGCGCGGCTCAGGAAGCCATCACCGGAAACCGGTGCGTGGCAAATGCGGCTGGCGCGCCGTCTGTCGCTTTGCTACAGAGTGTACCCAATCCATTTTTTGACACCGCCACGTCAACGTCCTTCGCTTTGTCAGGCGCCACGACGACAACGGGACAGTTGTCCCGTCCTTACCCGCAATACACCGGCTTGAGCTTGGCGGGCCAAGGCTCCTATGACAGCACTTACCACTCATTGCAGATTACACTGGAGCGCAAATTCGCCAGCGCAGGATCACTGCTGGTTGCGTACACCAATTCGAAACTGATGAGTGACACGGACACCCTGACGAACTGGCTGGAGGCCTCCAACGGCAGCATCCAGGACAATAACAACAACCGCGCAGAACGTTCGTTGTCATCTCAAGACGTTCCGCAACGCTTGGTGATCAGCTACGTCCTCGATCTACCATTCGGACATGGCCGGAGATATTTCTCCGGTGCCGAAGGGGTCATGGACAAGATCGTCGGCGGTTGGGGGATTGACGGCGTGACCATCTTCCAGAAGGGCTTCCCCTTGGCCTTCAGCAACAGCCTCCCCAACTACACCACTTCGTTCGGGGGAGGCTCAAGGCCGAACTATAAGCCGGGCTGCAACAAATCATCACCAGCGGGCGCCAAGCAACTTAACGAATGGTTTAACACCGCCTGTTTCAGTGCTCCAGCCGATTTCACCTACGGCGATGAATCGCGCACCGATCCAACTTTGCGCTCCTCGGGAGTGAATAATTGGGACTTTGCGCTATTCAAGAGGACCGCATTTGGCCCGGACGGACGGTTAAATATCGCTTTCCGAGCTGAATTCTTCAATTTGTTCAATCGCACGCAGTGGGCCCCGCCCAATACCGCGTTTGGCAGCTCAACGTTCGGCCAGGTATCCAGTATTTACCCTGGCACAAACCCACGGCTGATCCAATTCGGTCTGAAGTTCAGCTTCTAACCACTCACACACCCGGAGCGGATGCGCAGAATGCATTCGCTCCGGGTACTTTTTTTTCGAGTCAGTGCGCATTGCCGCTTCGTTTCAGGGAATATCTCTCCGCTACTATTCGTGAATTCCCCCGCGCTAAAATACACTGCCCTGCGCGCGTCTCCGGTCCAGCGGAAGGTTGAGGAGTCGACTCTAAAAAGATGCTCCGCCGATTTACGCGCCGCGATTTCCTTAGTTACGCAGCGATGGCTGCCGCGACCCCTATCTTCGAAGTAAAACGGTTGCGCGGCCTCGATTTCATTCTTCAAAATTCCCCGACGCCAAGAAAATTCCTAATCGAAACGATGCCTGGGGGCGTGGCCCTCGTCGATTACAACAACGACGGCTTGCTTGATATTTTCCTGGTGAATGGCGGCAAAATTACTGAGTCGCTGCGCGTGCCTGAGAATTTTGATCGCAGCGATCCTCGCTACTGGAACCGGCTGTACCGCCAGAATCGCGACGGGAGCTTTACGGACGTCACACGCCCGGCAGGCCTGGCTAACGCAGGCAATGGTAATTATGGGATGGGGGTCGCCGTCGGCGATTATGACAATGATGGGTATCCCGATCTGTACGTCACTAGCTACGGAAAAAATATTCTTTATCACAACAATGGAGATGGCACCTTCACCGATGTAACTGCTAAGGCTGGCGTCGCTGGCGGAGGCTGGTCCGTCTCCGCAGGTTTCTTCGACTATGACAACGACGGGCATCTGGATTTGTTTGTCACCCGTTATATGGACTGGGACGCCGATCACAACAAAATTTGTGGCGGAGAGTGGCACACCTATTGCCCGCCGGGCGCATTCCCTGCGACTACCTGTTTGCTGTACCACAATCGTGGGGATGGCACGTTTGAAGATGTAAGTGAGCGTTCCGGAATCACCGCCAAAAAGGGACGAGCGCTGGGCGTCGCTTTCGCGGACTATGACGGCGATGGCTTCACCGATATTTCTGTCTCCAACGACGGCATGCAACAGTATCTTTTCCGCAACAACGGTGACGGCACTTTCAAGGAGTGCGCTTTGGAATCAGGAGTAGGGCTCACGTCCGACGGCAAAGGCCTTTCGGGAATGGGCACCGCTTTTCAAGACTATGACAATGACGGCCGCCCGGACATCATCACCACCGTGCTACCGCGCGAGTTGTACGCGCTATTTCATAACGACGGAGACGGCTCATTTTCTTATGACAGTTTAAAGACTGGCCTGGGCGCATTGACGTCCGGCAGTTCGGGTTGGGGCGTGGGACTGGAAGATTTCGACAACGATGGCTGGAAGGATCTTTTCGTGGCGCAAAGCCACGTCCTTGAGAACGTCGAGAAAATTGATGCTTCCCTGCACTACAAAGAACTGCCGCTCTTGGCGCTCAATCATAATGGCAGGTTCGAACGAACTGATTCAGGCGTGATCACACCGCTGGCGGCCCGCGGCGCGGCTTTTGGAGATATAAATAATGATGGCAAGATGGACGCCATCCTCACTACCCTTGGCGGACCACCGGTGCTGCTACTGAATCGCTGCGATAATCATAATCATTGGCTGTCGATTACCCTGCGTGGCACACGCAGCAATCGCGACGGATATGGAGCTAAAGTTTCCGTGAATGGTCAGACTCGCTTCGCTACCTCGGCTGGAAGCTACGTGTCCGCGAGCGACAAGCGTCTTCACTTCGGACTGGGTTCTGCGGAGAAAACTTCGGTAGAAATTCTCTGGCCTTCTGGCACCAAGCAAGTTTTAAATGACGTTCGCGCCGACCAATTCCTGGAAGTTCGCGAACCGGAGCACTCGTGATTTTCCTTTTGCTCGTAGCGCTCGCAAGCCAAGGCGCCACACCAGACGCGATGCAACACCTGCAAGCGGGCCTTGAAGCCCGCAAGCAACACCTAGTCGACGTCGAAATTACCGAGTTTCGCGAAGCTGCAAGGCTCGACCCTGGCTTAGCAGATGCGTTCCTGAATCTCGGCGCCGCTTACATGGAGAAACACGATTACGGCGCGGCCATCACTCCTCTAAAGAGAGCGCTGGAGCTTAGTCCCGACTTACTGCCGGCGCACCAGTTTTTGGGTTACGCCCTGCTCGCGCAGGGGTATGCCGCTGAGGCCATCCCGCATCTCGAGCGTGCAGGTGCGCAGGAAGCTCTGGGAATTGCGCAAATCCAAACCGGCCAACTAACTGAAGCCGTCGCCAACTTCACTGCGGCGCTTCCCAAACATCCCGATGATCCTGACCTGTTGTTTTACCTGGGCCATTCCAGTGGCTTACTCTCCAAAACGACCATCGACACCTTGATTGCTAATCATCCCGATTCGGCGCGTGCCCACCAGGCCCTGGGGGAAAACTATTTAGTGCTCCGCCAAATGCCGCAAGCTGAGAAAGAATATCTGGAGGCCCTGCGTCTCCGGCCGGATTTGCCAGGGCTTCATCTGGAACTGGGCCAGGTCTACGCCAACTCCGCGCAGTGGCCTAAAGCCGAAGCAGAATTTCGCGCCGAAGCAAAGCTGCAGCCTGGTAACGCGGAAGCCGCGTACCGCCTGGGCGCTGCATTGCTTCAGCAGGGAAACGCACGTGACGCCCTAGCCGAATTAAAGCGTTCCAACCAACTGAAGCCGGAAATGCCAGAGACCCTGTACTCCCTGGGCAAAGCCGCCTCCGTTGCAGGCGAAAGCTCCGTGGCCGAGGAGTCCTGGAGGAACGTAATCGAACTGGAAAAGAATACTTCGCTCGCCGCTCAAGCATATTTCGGTCTTGCAGGCTTACATCGCAAACAAGGCAAGCTCAGCCAAGCCCAGCAAGAGATGCAGGAATTCCAAAAACTTCAAAGCTCCATCGGCCCACCGCGTTCAGAGTAGTCGTCTTCCGGGTAGGGCGATTGTGTTAGCGAGGATATTCCTTTTTCTTCAACGCCTACTTACGCCGGACTCCTTCAAAATATTGTGCTCTTTGCGAAGTCCTCCTGGCGACCTTATAAACGGGCAGCTAGTTTAGGAGCGATTCCCAGTCGGCTGGCACCCTTCCTGCGGGTCCAGGTGCGGGCTGATTTTTTGGATGCGAATGTGGCGGAAGCAACTGCATACCCTTGATCATCCCGTTCTTCTCGTAATCGAAGAACCAATCCTCACCCGGCTCGAAGCTGGCTATGATCGGATGCCCTGTCGCTGCCGCATGCTTTGACGCATGCTGACTCGGAGAACTGTCACAGCATCCGATGTGCCCACACTCCGCACACCGGCGGAGATGAAACCACCAACCTTTCGGTGACGCCAGGCATTCCACACACCCATCGCCACTAGGCTTTGAGGCGGTGTTGATTCCGCGTCGATCTTTGTTCATTTTTCCACTTTCCTTTCATGCCCTCGGTCGGCAAAGAGAATGTCAAGCCACCAGCAAAATCTTCCCAACGCCGCCCTTCTCCGCTGCGGCTTGAGCTTCGGCTGCCTTGCTGACTGGTAGTTTGCGGCTGATGGGGATCACCAATTTGCCATCTCGAACGGCTTCCGCCATGAATTGGAGTGTTTTCGCATCAGGTGTCGCGTACACCGGTACCACCTTTACGGTTGGGTACTTGTCGGCATTGCGTGGTGGCCCGAGAACCGATGCAAACACTCCTCCCGGCTTGACCTTGCCGATCAATGTTTCAGCACTCTTGCCGTTGACCGTGTCCGCTACGACATCGAGCATCGGAAGATTCGCAACCGCATGGTCGTCGTCGGTTGCGACCAACTGATCTGCGCCGATGGTCTTCGCTTCATCCATCTGGCTCTTCCGCAGCCCCGCAATCACGATTGCTCCCCGTTGCTTCGCAGTGAATACCGCCGAACGCCCGACATTTCCAGCCGCACCCACGACGAGAACCGTCTGGCCCGCTTTGATCCCGGTAGCGGAAATGAGCTGGTTGCCAGTCGTTGTCACCAGCGGCAGCGCCGCCGCCTGGATCAAATCGAGTCCCTTGGGAACTTTTGCCAGAATCGCAGCTTTCACAACGCAAAGCTCGGCGTATGTGTCCGCCGCCATTGCAAACACCTGGTCGCCTTGGGAAAAGCCTTCCACTCCGGGCCCAACCGTGACGACTGTTCCCGCAACGTCCACACCCATCAGTCCCGGAAAGTTGATAGGATAAAAGTCTTTCGTCAACCCGGCGCGTCGTTTGTAGTCGATCGGATTCACGCTCGTGGCAGCGACCCGCACCAGCACTTCGCCGGGGCCCGCCACCGGATCAGGGTACTCCTCAAACTTCAATACTTCAGGACCGCCATATTGGTGGACAACAACTGCTTTCATATTTCATCTCCTTGTACAGGGCGCAAACAGCTATTAACAAAACTTAGCTAGCTCATCGAACAGGAACCAACCCGTGCGCGCGGCTGAAAAATTCTGTACTGAGCATCAAGCTCTGGTCTAGCAACTAGCTGCTTCATAGATCGATCACCTCAGTAACTTGCCGGCGAGCCAGTAATCGACGCTCAACTTTCCCGGACCAGAGCAGATCAGCCAGATAAAGAAGAGCACGTACAGGACTTCCGGAAAGTAGAGGAAATCGTCGACCCAGTTAAGAGGCGAGAGTCCTTTAGGCACGGCGGAAAGTTTGGTGGTCAGAATGGCGACAAGCATATCGACCAATAAAGCCACGCAGGCCAGGCTCGAAAGGAACCCCACGGTCAGCAAGGCTCCGCCAACGAACTCGACACCCGACACAAAATAAGCCATCTGGTGGGGAAACGGGACTTTGGCCTCAACGAGCGTTTCGTACACGGTTTGCCTGCTGCCGGCGACAAACAATTTGTTTGCCCCGGAGATGGCGAAGAACAGCCCGATCGAAACGCGTACCAGCAGGATGGCATATTGTTCCAAACCACTGCTACCCAGCAGCGCAAACTGGACCAACCATTCCCAATCCATCTCTTGTCTCTCCATCGGAGGATTTGCTGCAACGATACCCCGAATTCTCGCGCCTCCAGATTATGTGTCCATCCGTTCGACCCATTGAGCGCGCCCTGCGGGAGCCACGAATGGATCCGCAAAGTACTGTGTTTCCCGCGCAACCTTGTCGCCCCTGAACTCCATGATGCTCACGGTGTAGGACGGCTTGCCATCATATGTCAGGATGAATTCGGTGACCCAAAGATCACCGCTGCCAATGATTCGTCGCACCGTAAAGCGCTTTTTGCTCGGCTGACTAGCGCGTTGGTTCTGTATGTTGCTTCGACCCCGGGTTCGCTCGCCTGACTGCGGGTATTCCAGCACCGCGTCCTCGCGATAGATGCGGTGCTCGGTTTCAAAATCGTTGGCATCGGACGCCGCCCAATGCTGATCCAGGGCCGCACGGATCTCTTTATCTCGCGCTGCAGAATCCTGCTCTTTCGTTTGTTGATCGTTCATTTTGAGCCTCAATTTGAAAAGAAGCTAAATGCTTTAGCGGAATCAGAATGTACGACTCGTCAAGTCGCTTCAAGCAGTAGCTGAGCTTTCTCGACTCATGAAGCGCTGAACGAGCCGCGCAATTTCATCCGCCGCAGTATCGAGCGCGAAATGGCCCCCGTCGACGATGTGCACTTCGGCCTTTGGGACATCCCGGCGATAAGCTTCCGGCTCCGAGGAGTCGAACGAGAGTTCATACTTACCCCAGATCACCAACAGGCCTGGCTGCCTCTCACGCATCCATGTTTGCCATTTGGGATAGGCATCAACGTTCGTGCGGCAGTCGTAGAAGAGATCGCTTTGGATGTCGGCCTGGCCAGGTTGGTTTAGAAACGTAAATTCATCGGTCCAGAGATCCGGGTCGTAGCGTTCCACATTGGGATCGCTGCCGATATGGCGCGTCCGCGTCGTCGCGAGCGACAAGAGATTCGTTCGAAGCGCGCTTTCGTTGGCAGGGCGATCGGCCCAAAAGGCGCGACGTGTCTTCCAATTGGCCCCCAGGCCTTCGTTGTGCGCCACAGCGTCCTGAACGATCAGAGCTTCGATCCGGTCCGGATGGGCCAATGCCATCCGAAAACCCACGGGGCCGCCATAATCCTGCATGTAAAGCGTGAAGCGTGAAAGATTGAGTGCTTCGCTGAAGTGGTTCATGATCTCGGCGTAGTGGTCGAACGTATACGCGAATTTTTTTGGATCCGGCCAGCTGCTGTGTCCGAATCCCGGGTAATCCGGCGCCACAAGATGATAACAATCTGAAAGGCGGGCAAAGAGTGGCTCGAACATCCGCGAGGAAGAAGGAAGTCCGTGGAGAAGCAGAGGCGTTGGCGCGTCTTTCGGGCCGGCCTCTCCATAAAAGACGGAGAGCCCATCGATCTGCTTCGTGCGATATAAAGTCGGGTGTTCCATTTTGGCGTTCCTTTGTTTGAGTTTGTGTCGGCAATTGAATCAGCCTGTCAGGTCGTCCTTGGAGCATCGCACTTCCGCTGAACCAATTATGCCCAGCTCGGCAGACGCAATAACTATGGCCGAACTGGCAAAAAAAGTGCCAAGAAGGCGGCGATCCTGGTTACTCTCTTCAGGCATTCTATTTTGCTCCAATCGAATTTGCACCAGCTTGACCGCGGTCTGTGGCGAAATAGAACAGATACCACCATTTGTTCTCAGCGCTTGGCGGCAGTGGCATCTGGACACAGCCTGGCTACCGACGAGATAGCCGCTCACCGAGACCGGTGCCTTGACGCGCTCGGGCCAGAGAAAAGACACAAGGTTCGCGTTTCTGCCGCGACGGCTCACGCCGTCCGCCACACCACAGAACTAAAATCACTTCAACGGGAAGCTGACGATTCGGCAAAGTAAGCGCAAGCGTTAGCTTCGGGATCGCCGACTATCCACCAGGTAGCGTGTCCAGAACTTATTTGAAAGTCTTAGGTTCACGGCGAGATACCTGTATCGCCTTGTCAAAGAGATACATCAAATCAGATGATTCCGGACAGCACCTAGAGAGCCCTCGGCTATATCCACAACACGACCGCATGGAGCAAAAGAATGAGAGTGGAGCTCTTTCCCCCCGACTCTGACACAGCGCCGCGTCACTGGGTACGGCATGATCAGGCCTTCGCAATGATGTTGCGGCCCGGCTCAATTGAGTGGGGCTCCAAGCGTTCCGCGCTGGAAAAGTTCGACTACGCGGCGGGCGATTTAGCACTGTGCGACCGTCATGTCGGAGAGTGGGTTGGACTCATGAATGTAACGCATCTGCAGCTCGGTATTTCCGATGCGGCACTGACGGCCTGCTCTAACGGAGCTTACGGCGAGGTAGAACTACGCCCTTCACGAAAGTTCACGGAACTCCGCCTGAGTGCGATGGTTGCGGCGGTTCATGCCGAGATGGTTGCCGGCTTTCCGAGCGGGCGGCTGTTTCTGGATTCTGTCGAACAGGCGATGGCCGTAGCGCTGGTCAATGGTCGTGCCGTAAGGCACCGCCCTGTGCAGTTATACCGAGGCGGACTAGGCTCAGCGCGTTTGCGAAAGATCAGGGAGTTGATCCATGCGAAGATGGAAAACGACTTGAGTCTCGAGGAGATGGCGCAATCGGTAGGATTGAGCACCGCTCATTTCGCGCGGATGTTTCGCAAGTCAACGGGCCAGACCCCGCATCAATTTGTTCTGCGCCAAAGGCTTGAACGCGCCAAAGCGATGCTGCGTGCTCCTCATGCACGAGTATTGGACGTGGCCGTGGCCTGCGGCTTCAAGACCCAGCAGCACTTTGCGCAAGTCTTTCGTGACCTCTGTGGAGTTAGCCCGACAGGGTATCGCCAGGATTTTATCGGCTCCGAAGCGAGTTGCGCTTCCGAACCACGCTCCGAAGATACGTCACTTTCACTGGTTGCCTTTTAATTTTCGTCGTTAACGTCCACCGTTGTCCGGAATTTGTAGCTGATCGCTCCTTGCATCCCCCTCAGCACTATCGCCTCAGTCAAAAATTCTGACTAGCCGACCGCAGCTCATTCGAACTCCCGCCGTCGTGCCTCACGCAAGAGAAACCATCGACTCAGGCGTAAGTCGTTGGAGTTCTGTCCTTGGGAGCATGAATTCAGCAAGATTCCGACCATCCCAGCAGAAACCCACACAACTCCGTAGGCGATGTGCAGTTTACTCACAGGTGTGAGCCGCGCTACGGCGCAACAAACAGGAGGGTAACTCAATGGAGGTAATTGGATTGTTAGTGAAGCTCGAAGCCCGCCCAGGCAAGGAGGCTGATGCCGAGGCGTTTCTAAAGTCAGCTCAGCCACTCGCCAGCGACTTTGAAATGGTATGCGATCAAGCTCGGGCCGGGGAAGTTCGGCATCTTCGATACTTTTGCAAATGAAGCGGGCCGCAATGCCCACTTGACTGGCGACATCGCGAAGGCGTTGACCGCGCGGGCCAGTGAATTGTTTGCGGTTCCTCCGCAGGTGGAAAAAGTGGAGGTCCTCGCAAACACACCGTTAAAAGGCTGAATGCGAGGTTTCAGGAACGCTATGAGCCATAGGCTCGCGAGAATAAATCACAAGCAAAAGGAGAATCACATGAGTCAAACAGTCAGCAGCGTTAAGCAACAGAAGTATGACGCCGGTGTAGCGAGAGTCGACATGAAGTTCGAAGTCGCGCTCATCCCAGTCTCGGACGTCGACCGTGCCAAGGAGTTCTACACAAGGCTCGGATGGCGGCTCGACGACGATATTGTTATGGGAAACGACTTTCGGGTCGTCCAGTTCACGCCCCCGGGTTCAGGGAGTTCGATCTCATTCGGCAAGGGAGTCACGGCGGCGCCGCCTGGTTCGTTCCGAGGTGGGCTAATCGTCTCCGATGTTGAAGCTGCTCACCAAGAATTCCTGGCCAGGGGCATCAGCGCGAGTGAGGTGTTCCACGGCTGGCCGTTCTCCCCGGCAGGACGCATCAGCGGCCCGGACCCCGGGCGCCAGAGCTACCGCTCATACATCTCCTTCGAAGATCCCGATGGCAACGCGTGGATCGTGCAGGAGGTCACGCGTCGGTTGCCCGGTCGCATCGACCCCGTGACGACCACCTTTGCGTCAGCAAACGATCTGGCAAGCGCGATGCAGCGCGCGGCAGCCGCCCACGGCGAGCACGAGAAGCGCAGCGGGCAGCGCGACGCGAACTGGCCGGATTGGTACGCTGCGTACATGGCGGCGGAGCAGGCAGGGACCGAGCTGCCTAAATGACCGACTATCTGCTTGTAACGGATGTCGGTACATGGATATGTGCGGATGTGCCAGGGTTGCACCAATACAGCAGTCCGCCTGACTGGGTCTGCAACCATAAGCCTCGGACCCGGTTAACGTTGTGGAAGCAAAGCGTGGGATTTCCAGAAGCAGAAAGTCTGGACCGCATCGTCTCTCATCTCAACCAACGGCCAAGGAGGCTGATATGGCAAGCAAACAGAAAACGGTCATCGTAACTGGGGCTTCGCAAGGCATCGGAGCTGGCGTAGTCCAGTCGTTCCTTGATCGCGGATACAATGTTGTCGCAAACTCGCGCAACATCAGGAAGTCGAATGCCTTCATCGAATCTGATCATTTGGCTCTGGTAGATGGCAGCGTCGGTGAGAGCACTGTCGCTTCGAAGATCGTCGAGACAGCCGTCCAGAAGTTTGGATCCATCGACGCGCTCGTCAACAATGCAGGCATCTTCTTCACAAAACCCTTTACTGACTACACAGCTGAAGATTTCAAGGCGCTATCTTCCACCAACCTCGAAGGCTTCATCTACGTCACGCAGGGAGTGGTAAAGCAGATCCTTGCACAGAGGTCTGAAGGAAGCGTCGTTACCATCACGGCTGCGCTGGTAGACAACCCGATCGCAGGTATTAAGGCGTCGGTCCCCATGATTACCAAGGGCGGACTTGAAGCCGTCACGCAGAGCCTGGCCATGGAGTATGCGAAGGAGAAGATTCGCTTCAACGCGGTCGCGCCCGGCACCGTGGACACGCCGCTGCACAAGGACAACCCGAAGGATTTCCTGAAAACGCTCTCTCCGATGGGTACAATCTCTGACGTGAAGGACATAGTGGAAGCCGTGGTTTATCTCACGGAAGCCCGTCAGGTGACGGGGGAGGTGCTGCACGTGGACGGTGGTGCGCACTCTGGAAAATGGTAAGCGGCAAGGGCTCGCAGCCGCCCAACGCGGAGCGCCGACTGCAGGAGCTCAGCATCGAACTCACGCCTCCGCCCACTCCGTTCGGCGGCTATGTCGAGGCCGTACAGACAGGCAATCTGCTCTTCCTCAGCGGTATGCTTCCTGCTATCGGACACGAGCCGAAGTTCGTCGGCCGTCTCGGAAAAGAACTGGATGTGAACGCAGGTAGAGAGGCGGTCCGCATTGCCGCTCTGAATGTTTTATCAGCGGCAAGGCAGAAGCTAGGCTCTCTCGATAAAGTAACCCACGTTGTTCGACTATGCGTCTATCTTGCAACTGATGGAGACTTCTTCGATCAACCAAAAGTTGCCGACGCTGCCTCCGAGCTATTCCGCGATGTCTTTGGAGAAGACAAAACCTCAGTCCGTATGGTGTTAGGCGTGGCCAGCCTTCCTTTGGGCGTGCCCGTGGCGGTTGAAGTCATCCTGGAAGTCGAAGCATGAGGAGGCGGGAGACCCGCCTCTGCGTTTGACTATGGCGAAACGAAATTCAGCATGGAACAGGACCCGCGTTTCAAACAAACTCGGGATTGAGTACCCGATCATCCAGGGGCCGCTTGGAGGCTTTTCCTCGCAGCGCCTTGCCGCCGCGGTATCAAACTTCGGGGGTCTGGGTTCTTTCGGCGCGCATGGCCTGGCTCCCTCGGCGATTCAGGAAGTCGTCGCCGAGATCCGTTCTTTGACCAATAAACCTTTCGCCATGAACCTCTGGGTTTCGATGGAGGATGATGGTGCAGCAACGTCCGACGCCGAAGCCTTCGAACGCGCGCTCTCTCATCTAGCTCCGCATCTTGAGGCGGTCGGTGCGAGCAAGCCGCAGTTCTCACCATACCAGCCGCTTCGCTTCGAAGATCAGGTGCGCGTCCTGCTCGATGGTAAGGTGCCTGCCTTCTCGTTCATCTACGGCATTCCGCCGAAGGAGATTCTCGAAGAGTGTCATCGCCTGGGTATCCTCACGATCGGCACCGCGACGACACCTGACGAGGCCATCGCCCTGGAGGAAGCCGGTGTTGATGTGATTGTGGCATCCGGATTCGAGGCCGGCGGCCATCGCGGATCTTTCCTGCGCTCTTCGGAAGACTCCCTCACAGGCACAATCTCTTTGGTACCGCAGACCGTGGATGCCGTCGAGATACCGGTGGTAGCGGCCGGAGGAATCGCGGATGCCCGCGGCATCACCGCAGCCTTCGCGCTCGGCGCCGAAGGTGTGCAGATGGGGACGGTCTTTCTTGCCTGCGAAGAGTCAGGGGCAAGCTCGTTGCACCGCGACGCGATCCTGAGCGGAAAGGCGAGCCGAACTTCGCTTACACGTGGGTACACCGGACGCCTGGCACGCGGCATCCACAATCAACTTCTGGAAGAGATGAACCGGCCCGGCGTCGCCATTCTCCCGTACCCACTGCAACGCGCCCTCATGCGGAACCTCGCCGTGCCAGCGCAGCAGGCCGGACGGAGCGAATTCCTAGCCCTATGGGCTAGCCAAAGCGCTGGGATTGCCCAATATTCAGAAGTAACAACGCTTCTGCAATCGCTCGTCAATGGAGTATCAGAGACACTTGGCTGATGCCGGACGGTTAAGTCGCGATCTTGCGAAACCTCATCGCCGAGGATGTTGTTTGTCCCAGGTGCGAGAATCGACCTGCGGATCAGGGCTGCTTCCACGAAACAACGCGGCGGGTGTGGGCCGTCACGGTGTCCGCGCGGGTATACGTGGGCGCGAGGGTATACGGAAGGTATAAGGATTTTCGGTGTTTTGGTAAGTCGATGAAAATGAAAGGGAATATTTTGGCGGAGAGGGTGGGATTCGAACCCACGGTAGGATTTCTCCTACACACGCTTTCCAAGCGTGCTCCTTAAACCGCTCGGACACCTCTCCACATGCGAGTCTCGCAATGGAACCTAATCAATTTAGC